>Ga0316605_10000995_pt1 | contig 17279 bp, 19 predicted proteins | sample OWC_soil_day20_n_FD_207666 | JGI IMG/M metagenome (GOLD analysis project Ga0316605, IMG submission 207666) | Wetland soil microbial communities from Old Woman Creek delta, Ohio, United States - OWC_soil_day20_noCT | ecosystem: Environmental > Terrestrial > Soil > Wetlands | place: USA: Ohio...
CGTACCGGCCTGGAGGAAGTGGCGGCGCTGGTTACCATGCTGCGCCAGGCCGACCGCTTTGGCACGAGTATCGCCGAATCGCTGCGCGTTCATGCCGACAGCCTGCGCACCAAGCGGCGCCAGAAGGCCGAGGAAGCCGCTGCCAAAATCCCGCTCAAGCTGCTATTTCCGCTGATCTTCTGCATTTTTCCATCGTTGATCCTGGTCCTGATCGGACCGGCGGCGATCAGCATCTACCGGGTTTTTCTCAAGAACATGGTGGGTTACTAGCCCGTTGAAGGAGAGGTCCCATGAACACCAGAACGAGTTTGATCGCCATCAGCGTGCCCGCCGCTTTCTGCATCGCCGCCTGCCAATCGTGGCAGCCAGACGGTCAGGCCTTGCGGGTCGTCCCGGTCGAGCCGGTACGGCACGGTACGTCACTGGCGCAGGCCCTCTATGCCGTGGGCCGCTATCATCAGGGCCAGCAGCGCGACGACAAGGCGATCGAGACCTACACCCGGTTGCTGGTCGAGTATCCCGATCATGCCGAAGCGCATAACGCCCTGGGCATGCTACTGGCCAGGCAGGGCCGTTACGAGGCGGCCATCGGCGAGCTGGAGAAAGCCGTGGCCCATGCACCCGATTCGGCCAGCATGCGCAACAACCTGGGCTATGCCTACCTGCTAAATGAACGTGTCGACGAGGCCATTGTCGTGCTGAAGGTGGCCGCCGGACTCGACCCCGCTAACCCGCGCGTCCGCGACAATCTCGAATTGGCGCTGGCGCGTGGCGGACAGGGGGAAAGTGCCTCGGGGGCGGTCTTGTTGGGTGCGGTCGAACCGGTCAAACCGGTTGGCCCGGCGGTCATTCCGGCGGCGCAGCAGAATCAGGCCGTGGCCAGCCCCAGCCCCGGCGAACGAGGCGTCGCCGGGAGTCGGAACGATAATCTGCCGGAACAGATGCAGCTGGTCGAGGTCGCCACCAACGTCTTTTCATTGCAGCCGCCGACGCCCAGGAAAATGGCGGCCACCCTCCCCAAAGGAGTGCCGGAAAGCCCGGTGCCGGCCAGGGAGTCGACGGGGGCAGCCGATCCTGCCGGCAAGGGAGGGAAATTGGAGGTTTCCAACGGAAACGGGATCACCGGTCTGGCCAAAACGACCTCCGGCCATTTGCGTGCTGCCGGCTATGGCCGGACCCGGCTGACCAATGACATGCCTTATCGTCAGCAGGTGACGGAAATCCAGTACCGTCCGGGCTTCGAACCGCTGGCCCGTGAGCTTCAGGCGTCGTTGCGCAACGGCATCCCGCTTGTTGTGTCGACGCAGTTACGGGCCGATGTGCACATGCGCCTGCTGCTCGGCAAGGATGTCAGCTCGGTTAACGAGGTGCTTGCCCAGGCACCGTCACCGGCCATGCAGTTGGCGACGGCTGCGCCCTAGCAATCAGGGAAAGAATTGCAGTACCGGGCTGGACCGGTCAGAGTTCGATCAGCAGGTCCGGCACAAAGCCGGCGATCGGTTCCGGGGGCTTGCCATGCAGACCGTCGCGGTAGCCGACCGGGTTGCAGACGACGCGGGTGGCCTGCAGGCGGTAATCGAAGGCGGCATGGGTGTGGCCGTGGATCCACAGCGCGGCCTGGCTGGCGCCGACCGTGTCGTCGAGATTGCTGGCGAAGCAGGGCGACAGCGGGTCGTGCTGAAAGCGCGGCTCGACCGACTGCGTGGATGGCGCGTGGTGGGTGACGACGACGGTCGGGCCGTCGAAGGGGGTGTCCAGGCGGCTGCGGATGTCGCGTAGCGAATGGTGGTGCAGGCGGATGCTGTCTTCCGGGCGCAGGTTGCGCGACAGTTTCAGCAGGCGGAACAGGGCGCCGGGATGGCGCAACCGGATCTGGGCATAGTCGCACATGCGGTGACGGGCCTGTTCAAGTGTGCCCGGGAGACTGTGGTGGCCGAACAGTTTCATGTCGGTGAACAGGCAGGCGCCGATGAAGCGCACGCCGTCGATGACCACTTCGTCGTTTTCCAGGAAGTCGATACCGTAGCGCGCGGCTTGCGCCCGCATGTGCTGGATGAGCGCATGCCATTCGTGGCCCCAGGCATCGTGGTTGCCGGTGACCATGACGATGCGTTTTCCCTGGAAATGCTCGGCCGCCCACTGGAAGGAGGTGGCGACATGGCCGATGTCGCCGGCCAGCACGACGACGTCGGCGTCGGTGCGGACCGGCACGTAAGGTGACCCGGCGCACTCGTTGTGAGTGTCGCTGAGAATCTGGATTTTCATTTGTCTCCCCCGGCTTTTGTCCGGCTGTTTTGCCGGACTGTAGCGCTAATGGGGCTGCTGCTCCAGCCCTGCCGAAGGATTAGGGCAATTTAGCGGGGGGCGGCACTGCCCATCGCCTCGCCCATGCGGATGGCGCGGCTCGGCGTCCAGTCCGGGTTGAAGGCCAGGGTGTCTTTGGGGAAGAGCATGACGACGGTCGAGCCGAGCAGGAAGCGGCCCATTTCCTGGCCTTTGGCGAGGTCGACCGCAGTATTCCCGTCGTAACGCCATTCGCGCAGCACGCCGGGGCGCGGCGGATTGACCTGGCCATGCCAGACGGTGGCCATGCTGCCGACGATGGTGGCGCCGACCAGGGTCAGCACGAAGGGGCCGAAATCGGAGTCGAAGACGCAGACCACCCGCTCGTTGCGGGCAAAGAGGCCGGGCACGCCGCGCGCCGTGGTCGGGTTGACCGAGAACAGCGCGCCGGGCACGTAGATCATCCGGGTCAGCTGGCCGGCGCAGGGCATGTGGATACGGTGATAGTCGCGCGGGCTCAGATACAGCGTGGCGAAACTGCCGTTCTCGAACTTGGCGGCCAGTTCGCGGTCGCCGCCGACCAGCGCGGTCGTTGAATAGCTATGGCCCTTGGCCTGGAAAATCTGGTCGCGTTCGATCGGTCCGCACTGGCTGATCGCTCCGTCCACCGGGCTGATGAAGGCGGCCTCGGCCAGCGGCCGGGCGCCGGCTTGCAACGGGCGGGTGAAGAAATCGTTGAAAGTCGGGTAGCTGGCGAGGTCCGGATTGGCCGCCTCGGCCATGTTCACGCCATAGCGGCCGACGAACCAGCGGATGACGCGGGTAGTCAGTGCGCCGGCTTCGGCGCCGGCCAGTTTGCCGGCGAGAACGGTCAGTGCCTGTTTCGGCAGCAGGTATTGAGGCAGGACGGCAAGGCGATCGGACACGGCAGGCTTACTCAAATTGGGAGGCCGAATTATACGGGTTCGCCCGGCGCGAAGCTGCTTTCGCTGCGGCTGACTGGTGCTTCCGCCCAGCGCGCCTTGCGCCATTTTTCCCGGTCGCCATTGCCGGTGAAGGTCCAGGCGACGAAACGGCTCTGCTTCTGGCCCTGGGCCATCGGGATGATGCGCGAATCGACCACCTTGGCCTTCTTCAGCGCCGCTTCGATATGTACCAGGTTGTCGGCCTGCGACACCAGGCTGGTGAACCACATGACCCGCTTCGGGATGCCGGCGCTCTGCTCGATCATGTTCTTGACGAAAGCGCGCTCGCCGCCGTTGCACCACAGTTCGGTGCCGCCGCCGCCGAAATTGAGGCGCGGCTGGGCGGCGCCCTTTTTTGCCCCGGGCTTGCCGAGGTTGTTCCATTTGCGCTGGCTGACGGCGATGACGTCGTCCGGCGAATTGTGGAAAGGCGGGTTGCAGATGCTCAGTTCGAAGCTTTCGCCGGAGCGCAACAGGCCGACGAAGATGTTGTCCCACACCGGTTGCAGGCGCAGCTCGACGTCTGCGGTCAACTGCGAATTCTTGCTCAAAATGGTCTGCGCGTTGTCCAGCGCGATCGGGTCGATATCGACGCCGAGAAAGCGCCAGCCGTATTCGGCATGGCCGATCAGCGGATAGACGCAATTGGCGCCGACGCCGATGTCCAGCACCCGCACGTTGGCGCCGGTCGGGATGACTTTCTTGTTGCACGTGGCCAGCAGGTCGGCGACGTGGTGGATGTAATCGGCGCGACCGGGAATCGGCGGGCACAGGTAGCCGGCCGGCAGTTCCCAACCCTTGACGCCGTAGTGCAGCGCCAGCAATGCCCGGTTGAAGGCACGCACAGCGGCAGGGTTGGCAAAATCGATGCCCGGCGTCCCGGCCTTGGTGGTGATCACGTATTTGACCAGGCCCGGCGCGACGGCGGTCAACGCGGCGAAGTCATAGCCGGCCGCGTTCTTGTTGCGCGGGTGGAGGCCGGGTTTCTGGACGGGGTCCGTCATCGTTTTTCCGATTTTTTGCGAGGGCCGGAGTATCCCACGGATCGATTGTCGCAAGAACGACAAAGCTTGTTTTCGGCAAGTTATTGTTTGAAATAAGTTTTTGTCCAGCATCTGGCTCGGCATGGAATTCGCTGGCCTGGCTACAACGATATTCAAACTAGGGGCAAGCATGAAGTTGCAAATCGAACGAGGGCACATCGAAGCCATGCTGCAGGTTTTTCCGCGTCTGGCCTTCGTGCAGGAACAATTGCGCTTCGGCAACAAGGTCGAGCTGTCCTTCAATCAACTGGAGGAAGCCGAGCTCGATTTTCTCCATGACCGTTACGCCGCCGGCGATGCCGAGTTGCGGGCGCGGGCGGCGCAGATGGCGACGCTGCGCAAGGCGATGCGCGAGGGCGGCAAGCGGTTCGAGCCGGAGGAACTGGAAATGGCGGTGCCGGCCATCGCCCGTTACCTGGCCGAAGACGCGACGCGCGGCTGGGTGTTTTCCGCCGGCATTACCGGCAAGCCGCTGGCCTATGTGGTGACCCGGCTCGATTACACGCCGCCGTCGGAGGAGGAAACCGGCAAGATATTCGTCGAACTGAAAGCCAACGCCAAGGCGCGGATGGCCACGGCCACCATCCGCATTTCCGGGCCGGACATCGCCGGCCGCAACATCGCCGAAATCTTCGCCGCCAAGGGCTTCGTCAAGGAAACGCCGGAACTGCTGGCCAGCTACGACGAAACCGTGGCCCGATATTTCGACTGGCGCGGCCAGTACGGCGCGCAGTTTTCCGGCGCCGGCGTCGGCTACTTTGCCGAGAACCCGACGGCGACGCACCGCGACACCGACTATGCGCGCAAGGACGTCATCATTCTGTCGTCCACCGGCAGCCCGGCCCGCCTGATCAACGACGAGAGCATACTCGGCGAACGGGTGCTGGCGCTCGATGCCACCGGCGACATCATGGCCAAGTTCGTGCGTCGGGTGCAGCGCAATTCGCGCCTGTCAGGCAAGTAGGAGGCGGAGGTCGAGGAAACCCAGGCCGGTATCGCCAAGGGGCTGTTTACCGAACTGCCGGTGCATTTTTACATCCTGATGTTCCATCTCGATTTGCATCATTATCTGTGGGTGCATGTCGACGACATGCAGCCTTATGCCTACCAGCCGGAACTGAAGGACAAGCTGGTGCTGCCGCCGGAGCAGACTGACCTGATCGACATCCTGACCGCCGAGATGGACGTGCTGATGGACGACATCGTCGCCGGCAAGTCGGGCGGCACGACGGTGCTCTGTGCCGAGCCGGCCGGCGTCGGCAAGACGCTGACCGCCGAGGTGTACTCGGAAATCATCAAGCGACCGCTCTACCGCGTGCATTCCGGGCAACTCGGGCTGAACGTGGCGGCGATGGAGGTGGCGCTGAAGGAGGTGTTGACCCGCGCCCAGCGCTGGGGGGCGGTGATGCTGATCGACGAGGCCGACGTGTACATCAAGAAGCGCGACGACAACATCACGATGAACGCCGTGGTCGGCGTCTTCCTGCGCGTGCTGGAATATTTCAACGGCCTGCTGTTCCTGACCACCAACCGGGTCGACGACATCGACGAAGCCATCGTGTCGCGCTGCATTGCCATGATCAAGTTCCACCCGCCCAGTCGCGATGACCGCCGGCGCATCTGGGGGGTGATGACCGAACAGTTCGGTCTGGCCATCGAGCCGGAACTGCTGGCCAAGCTACCCGATATCTTTCCGCAAGCCACCGGGCGCGACATCAAGGGCCTGGCCAAACTGGTCGCCAAATATTGCAACCAGAAGCAGGTGCCGCCGACGGTGGAGGTCTTCCGCCGCTGCTCGGTGTTTCGCGGTATGGAACTGGCGGTTTGTTAAGCTGCCGGTCAAATCCTTCAGGAGTCACCCATGTTTCTCGCCATGAACCGTTTTCGCATCGCGCTGGGCAAGGAAGAGGCCTTTGTCGACCACTGGCGCCAGCGCACCAGCTACCTGCACGAGGTGCCGGGCTTCGTTTCCTTCAACCTGCTGCGCGGCGATACCGACGACGAACGCACGCTGTTCGCCTCGCACACGGTGTGGGAATCCGAACAGGCTTTCGCCGACTGGACGCAGTCAGAGGCCTTCCGCAAGGCGCACATGGCGGCCGGCCAGTCGCCGCGCGATTTCTATCTCGGCCCACCGCAACTGGAGCTGTTCGAGGCGGTGCTGTAAGGCTCGGTGTTCCTTGCCGTCGATGCGGGTTTTGCCGGCTTACATCACGGTATCGAGGATGGAACGGGTGGGGGATTTGCGGATTGCTTGCGGCCGGCACTCGGGAGAGGCTTGCTCAGCTTCGCTGGCGTCGAGGAATTGCGCCTGGATTTCCCGGATCGAGTCCATTTTTCCGCACAGTGTCTCGACGCACAACGGATCGAGTTTCCAGGAGGACATGGCGCGCAGGGCATCGAGCGCTTCCTCGTTGCTCCAGGCCGGCTTGTAGCAACGTTTTGAGGTGAGGGCATCGAATACGTCGGCCACGGCGACGATGCGGGCTTCGACCGGGATGGCATCGCCCTTCAGGCCGCGCGGATAACCGCTGCCGTCGATGTTCTCGTGATGAAATTCGGCGATGTTGCCGATCATGGCGGCCATGCCCAGGCGATCCAGGTTGAAGTTGCCCAGCATGCCGCTGATCATCTCCCGGCCACGGGTGGTATGCGTTTTCATGATTTCGAATTCGGCCCCGGAGAGTTTGCCCGGGCGGCGCAGGATATTGTCCGCGATGGCAATCTTGCCGACATCGTGCATCGGGGCAAACCAGAAGACGGCCTCGACGAACTCGTCGCTCAGCCCATAGGCGGGGGCTGTATGGTGGGCGATCAGATGCGAGAAGCGCGCCATGCGTTCCAGGTGGGCGCCCGTTTCCGGGTCCTTGTGTCCGGAGAAATTGGTGGCCATGCGCAGCGCACCGTACAGGGTCTTGACCTGTTGCAACTCGACGCTGACCAGCAGGGAGATCAGGCGGGCAATCATGTCGAGATAGGCGAGGCGTTCCTCCTGGAAGGCGGCCGGGATGCGCGAATTGAAGAACACGAAACCGAGGAGTTGGCCGTCGTGGTAGGTTGGTATCGTGTAACTGGAGCGGAAGCCGTTGTTTTGCAGGCGCCGGGTGTGCTCCGGTTTGTTGTCGAGGGCGTTCAGATCGTTGATGACCCGGGGCCGGCCTTCAAGGTAGATACGGTACAGCGAGCCGGCCTCCCTGAGCTTGCACAGGTAATTGGGCAGCGGGTTCTCGCCGTCGGTGCTATGGGCGAAGGTTTTCAGGGTGTCCGACTCCTGGTCGTATACGGCAACGCCGATCCGGTGTACGCAGGGGTGCTGCTGGCTGACAACCCGATGGAGAAAGGCGATTTTTTCCGAAACGTTGCCCTTCCTGTTCAATTCGTTGAGCAGGTCGCGATGCTGGCATTCAATGGTTTTGGACATCCGGAACCTCTCCTGTGCTGGAAGCCTGTATTTCGCCGGCCGGTACCAGGCAGCATGCCTGGTTGCCTGGAACTACCGCTCAGTCATTTGGAATTCAGTCTAGTGCCGGCGTGTACTCCCGTCATCACCCCGCAGGGTGATATGAGCGGCGATCGCAACGTATACAATTCATGAGCTTATGAGACCCTTCTCCGGGAAAAAGAATGTCGATCACCCCGACCGGCCATGCAGAAATCGACCAGCAACACGAGATCCTCAACAATCTGGTCGCCCAACTGGAAACTTTCTGTCCGGAAAGCCATGACGGCCGTACGCCGTCATGCAGTAACTGTGGCGAAGTCCGGATGCTGGCCTGCCGGTCGACGCTGGTGGACATGGTGCGGGAACTCGGGGCCTTCCTCGGCGGGCATGCCACCTATGAAGAGCGGATGATGGAATTGCTGCCGGATACGCCGACCTGCCAGGCCCACATCAAGGCACACCAGGCTGCCCACCAGGGGGTGGCCAGGCAATTGAAGAAGCTGTCGGCGATGGCGGAGAGCGACACGCCGCTGGACACCAGCCAGGAGGTCTGGCGAATCATCGGCGACTGGCTGGGGGATCACGCCGCCTTGTTCGACAATCGCCTGGTGCGCATGACGCGGGCTGCCTCGCCGGAAATCGATTTCGACAACGAACTGGTCGGCATGCTCGACAAATACGTCTTCGTCAATCGGCCGACGGTGGCGAAGCAGAAAAGTCCTGCTTCGGCGACGCTGCACAAGGCGAAGACCGAGGTGCGCATTCGTTTCGAATCCCTGACACCGGCCCAGAAATCGGTCTTCTGGCTGGTCGTCGGCGGCCGGAAAAATCGCGAGATCGCCGAGGAGCTGGCCATTACGCTGAATACCGTCAAGACGCATCGCGCCGCGATATTCCAGAAAATGGGCGTGGTTTCCGTGGTCGAATTGATCAAGAAAACCGATGTCCTGAGGTAATCCGGACTTCCCGGCAGCAGCGAGGCTCAGTGCTCCTTGCCGTCGATGCGCGGCTGCAACAGGATCGGGATGTAGCGCCAGGCCAAGATGCCGAAGCCGAGCAGCCAGCAGGTCGCCGTCAGGTGGATCCACAGCGGATAGGCGGCGGGGAAGAACTGCGGTGTGATGACGCGGGCGAGCAGGCCGGCCAGCATGATGTACAGCACGGTGCGGTCCAGCCCGTCGAACACCACCTTGCGGCCGGTGTGGCCCTTCGAGATGCGGATGATCATCGCCGGCGTCACCGCACCGATGGCGCCGACCGTGAACAGGTGCACCGAGACGCTGCCGATCCAGACGAATTGCACGACATGGCCGAGCGCCTCGATCAGCAACTGGCCGACGATGGCCAGGTAGCCGATATACATGATGCCGATGTCGATGCGCTTGAAGGCCAGTCGCGGGTGCCAGAAAAAGAAGCGGACGGCGAGCAGCAGGGCCAGTGAAAACGAGATTGCTGCGGTCAACGGCCGCGGCAGGGCAAATTCCACGACCAGCAACAGGCCGAGCAGCTTGATCGCCATGTCCAGCTTGGGCTGGCGCAAGATGTTGGCCTGGAAGGCGGCTTTCATGAAGCCGGTCAGGGTGCGTTCGAGCATGACCAGAAAGGCCAGCCGGAACAGGGCCAGCGCCATGCCGTACCCGGCGCTGAAATCGCCGCCATTCAACATCAGGTACTTGGCGATCAGGAAGGCCGGCAGCATGACCAGGAAAAAGGCGTTGTCGCGGTAACTGTCCCGGTCGCGATGGCGGATCAGCGTCCACATCAGCATGGCACTGATGCTGCCGAGGAACAGGTTGTTCGAAATGAGGAACAGCGGTGCCGGCCAGCTGCCGCCGAAAGCCATGCCCAAACGCTCGATGATCCAGGCGCCGGCTAGCAGCATCAGGGCCGCCCCGTGGTAGCCGCGGATGCTGACCCAGTTCTTGGTCGAGGTCAGCAGAAAGCCGCCGAGCACCGCCCAGCCGAAGCCGAAGAACATTTCGTGGGCGTGCCATTCGACCGGGCCGAAGGCGGCGTGGGGTGTCGGCAGTTTGCCGGTGAACATCAGTGCCCAGAGCAGGGGCAGGCTGGCGCCGGCCAGGCAGGCGAGGGCGAAGAAGGGCCGGAAACCGACCAGCCACAGCGGGTGTTGGAGGAAGCGCACGGCGAACCTTTGTCGGGAATACGAATCAGAGTGTCGATTTTATGTTGTCGCCGCGGGATAACCTTGATTTATCCCCGGTTCGGGCGTGGCGGAGTGCTTACATTCGCGTAAAATTGCAGGACTAATTTTGGCGCGCCCAAGCAGGTGTGCCGGTACGAAGGATGACGATGAAGCGTGTGGATGATTTCCGCTTGTTCCTGGGCAAGAACGAGCTGGTGCCGATCATGATCGGCGGTATGGGCGTCGATATTTCGACGGCCGATCTGGCGGTTGAGGTGGCCCGTCTGGGCGGCGTCGGTCATATTTCCGACGCGATGATCAAGACGGTGACCGACCGCCGCTACAACACCAAGTACGTCAAGGAAAAGCTGGCGCTGTACAAGTACAACGTCGGCAGCGAAGACAAGTCGCCGGTCAAGTTCGATCTCGGCAAGGTCGCCGAAGCGACCCGTCTGCACGTGCAGGCCGCCATGGAACGCAAGCAGGGTTCCGGCATGATCTTCATCAACTGCATGGAAAAGCTGACCATGAACGCGCCGAAGGAGACCCTCAAGGTCCGCCTGACCGCTGCGCTCGACGCCGGCATCGACGGCATCACGCTGGCTGCCGGCCTGCATCTCGGCTCCTTCGCGCTGATCGAGGATCACCCGCGTTTCCGCGACGCCAAGCTGGGCATCATCGTTTCCTCGGTGCGCGCCCTGCAACTGTTCCTGAAGAAGACCGCCCGCACCAACCGCCTGCCTGACTACATCGTCGTCGAAGGGCCGCTGGCCGGCGGCCACCTCGGCTTCGGCATGGACTGGGCGCAGTACGACCTGGCCACTATCGTCGGCGAGGTCATGCAGTACCTCAAAGACGAACATCTCGACATCCCGGTCATTCCGGCTGGCGGCATCTTCACCGGCAGTGACGCCGCTGCCTTCCTCGAAGCCGGTGCCGCCGCCGTGCAGGTGGCCACCCGCTTTACCGTGGCCAAGGAGTGCGGCCTGCCCGAGAAAGTACAGCAGGAATACTTCAAGGCCAGCGAGAACGATATCGAGGTCAACCAGATCTCGCCGACCGGCTATCCGATGCGCATGCTCAAGGGCAGCCCGGCCATCGGCGACGGCATCCGCCCGAACTGCGAAGCCTACGGCTACCTGCTCGACGCCAATGGCAAGTGCTCCTACGTCGCCGCCTACAACCGCGAAGTGCTGGCTCATCCGGGTGCGCGCAAGGTGCAGGTGTGGGACAAGACCTGCCTGTGCACCCACATGCGCAATTTCGACTTGTGGACCTGCGGTCACCTGACCTATCGTCTGAAGGACACCACGCGCAAGCTGGCTGACGGCAGCTACCAGATCCTGAGTGCCGAACACATCTTCAAGGATTACCAGTTCAGCACCGAGCAGAAGATCGCCCTGCCCGAGGCGTGAGCCCGGATGATTGCCTGATCGTTCCCCAAAAACCCGGTTCTCCTGACCGGGTTTTTTCTGACCGAAGGTATCGCGCGTCCTCAACTGCCAGAGAAACAGACATGCGCCATTGTCTCCCCGAAGGAATGCTGCACAGCCTTGCCCGGTATGGCCGCCGCCTGGCCTGGCTGGCCTGCGCGCTGGCGGCGCCGGCGGTTGCCGACGAGGGGCTGTTCACCTTTGCCGGTTTCGGCACCCTGGGAGCGACCCGGACGACCAGCAATGAAGTCAATTTCGTGCGCGACCTGTCGCAGGCGGCCGGCGCCCGGGAAAAATGGGATGGCCGGGTAGACAGTCTGCTCGGCGCCCAGGCCACCCTGAAGCTGGCCCCCAATCTGCACGGCACCGTGCAGGCCGTGAGCAGCCATGGCTACGACCAGAGCTTCCGGCCCCGGTTGAGCTGGGCTTACCTGAAATACGAGCCGACCGCGCAACTGGCCTTGCGTGCCGGCCGGGTCGGCACCGAATTCTTCATGCTGTCGGATTCGCGCCAGGTCGGCTATTCCTACCTGACGGTGCGGCCGCCCGGCGACTACTTCTGGCATCTGCCCTTTTCCAGCATCGACGGGGCAGACGCCGTGGTCAAAATGCCGCTCGGCGAGGCCATCCTCCAGGGCAAGCTGTATTACGGCATCTCCGACGAGCGCCTGGCGCTGGCCGACCGGGTCTGGAAGCTCGACGGTTCGTCGATGGTCGGCGGCTATCTGGAATACCAGGACGGCCCGTGGTCGGCGCGTCTGGGCTACGCCAACATCAAGTTCCGCAACAACCTGCCGCTCGAGCCGGTGCTCCGTAATTTTCCGCCTATAGCCAAGCAATCAGCTGATTACCTGGCAACCCAGGGCGAGCGCAGCCACTATTACTCCTTCGGTCTCGTCTATGATCAAGGACCGTGGCAGGCGCAGCTGATGCTCAACCACATCGAACAGGGCAGCAAGGCTTTCCAGAGTTCCGATGGCGGTTATGTGCTGGCCGGCTACCGGGTCGGGCCGGTGACACCCTATATCGGCTATTCCTGGGTCTATTCTGATCAGCGGCGCAACACCTTGAACTCGGTGGTGGCAGCGATCATGGCCGATTCCCACGTGCATCAGAACACCACGATGCTGGGCGCGCGCTGGGATGTGGCGCGCAACGTCGCGCTCAAGGCGCAATGGGACCACATCGACGGCGAAGCGGCGTCGATCTTCCCCTACCGGCGCGAAACGCCGGCCTGGGACGGCAAGCTGGACGTGTTCAGTCTGACCCTGGATTTCATTTTCTGACATGAAGACCAGGCAGGCACTCCACCGACTGTTGGCGCTGCTCGGACTCTGTTGCCTCCTGGCCGGCGAGGCGATGGCCGAGCTGGTGGTGGTGGTCAATGCCCGCAGCGGCGTGGCGGCGATGACCCGCAACGAGGTGATCAATGTCTTCTTCGGGCGCTATCGGCAATTTTTCAACGGTCTCGAAGCACAGCCGGTTGACCTGATCGACAGCCATCCGAGCCGGGCGCAGTTCTACGTGGCGCTGGTCGGCAAGGATCTGTCCGAGGTCAATGCCTACTGGTCGCGCCAGCTGTTCTCCGGCCGCGCCCAGCCGCCGCTCAGGCTCAACAGCAGCGACGAGGTGCTCAAGTACGTGGCCGCCCATCCGGGCGGCATCGGTTTCGTCGAACTGGGCAAGGCCGACGCCCGCGTGCGCGTGGTTTTCGAACTCAAACCATGACGCATCGTTTTTTCTCCGTTTGCGGGGTGACCAATGAACTTTGAATTGGTTGGCATGGTCATCATATTCGTCGCGATTGCAATTGTCGTGATCAAGTCACAATAGACCGCAAGGTTTTGTCGTAAGCTTGATCCCGGCGACTCTTATGTCGACCCAAACCCACTAGAGGAGACAAGCATGCCCAGACGAATCATCAGCACCATCATTGCCGATCGTCCGCTGTTCACCGCCAGCAAGGCAACCACCGTACGCGCGGCCTGCCGGCTGATGGCCGAAAAGCGGATCGGCGCCCTGCTGGTTGTCGAAAACAACCGCATCGCCGGCATCTTCACCGAGCGTGATGCGCTGAACAAGGTGCTGGCCGGCAACCTCGACCCCGACAGCACGCCGCTGGCCCAGGTCATGGTGCGCGATCCCCAAACCATCCGCGCCGACAAGCCGCTGGCTTACGCGCTGCACTTCATGGCCGACGGCGGTTTCCGCCATGTGCCGGTGGTCGGCGACGACGGCGCGCCGGTCGGCATGGTGTCGGCCCGCGACGCACTGGGCCAGGACATGGTTCAGCTCGAACGCGATCTCAAATTCCGCGAACATCTGGAAGAAAACATCGCCTAGCGAATCGGGTCGTTCCACCCCAACTGCGCCAGTGTGGCGGCGAATTCGCCGGACACTGGCGCTTTCATTTGCAGGCGCTCACCGCTGACCGGATGGTCGAAGGCCAGGCCGGTGCATGCCAGCAGCAGGCGGTGGCAGCCGAAGTGCTCGGCGAAGAAGCGGTTGTGTTTGCCCTTGCCGTAGGTGGCGTCGCCGATGATCGGGTGGGCGAGGTGCTTCAGGTGGCGGCGCAGCTGGTGGCGGCGGCCGGTGACCGGTTCGAGTTCGAGCAGGGCGTAGCGGCTGCTCGGGTAGCGGTCGACTTCAAAAGGCAGTTCGACGGTGGCCAGCCGGCGATAGCGGGTCAGTGCCGGTTGCGCTTCCTGGCTGGAGCGTTCGCCCTGCCACTCGCGGTCGTCGCGCTGGCGGCTGAGCGGGTGGTCGATGCTGCCTGACTCCGGCGGGTGGCCGCGCACCACCGCCAGATAGCGTTTGTCGACGGTGCCGGCTTCGAACTGCTTGCCGAGCTTGCTGGCCAGTTCGCTCGACAGCGCGAAGAGCAGTACGCCCGAAGTGCCGCGGTCCAGCCGATGCGCCGGCCAGACGTACTGGCCGATCTGGTTGCGCAGGATCTGGATGGCGAAGCGGGTTTCGTGGCGGTCGATTTCCGAGCGATGGACGAGCAGGCCGGGCGGCTTGTCGATGACGACGATGGCCTCGTCGCGGTAGAGGAGGGTCAGCGGCGCTTCGGCCGGCGGCTGGTCGGGATCGCTGCGGTCGACGGCGGTTTCAGGCAAAAAACCGTTCCTTCGCCGCGGCCGGGATGGCCATGCCGGTCACTTGCGCCCGTTCGAGCAGTTCCCAGTAATAGCGGTAGGAGGCGCGGTCGTGCAGCTTGCCGGCGTGCTGGATCGGTCCCCAGTCGGTGTCCTGGGCGGCGATGAGGATTTCGCTGGCGGCCTCGACTTCGGAGAAATCCGGGCGCATGGCTTCGACGATGGGAACGATCTGGTTGGGGTGAATGCTCCACATGCGCAGGTAGCCGAATTCGCGGCGCGCGCGCAGCGCGTCGTTCCTGATGTAGTCGATGTCCTTGAGTTCGGTGGTCACGTTGTGTGCCGGCACGATGCCGTTGGCCAGCGCGGCGGCGGCGATCTCGCACTTGGCGCGGGCGACCAGCGGGTGGTCGAACTGGCCGGGGCTCTTCATGGCGCTGCCGGGAATGGCGCCGTGGTGGCCGGAAACGAAATCCATCAGGCCGAAGTCGAGCGATTCGACGCCGGGCAGGGCGGCGATCTCCCAGACGTCGCGCAGGGCGCCGTGGGTCTCGATCAGCACATGCACCGGAATCCGCCGGTCGACGCCGCTGGCCCGTTCGACGTCGCGCAGCGCCTCGATCTGCACCTGCACGTCGCCGACGCTGCACGGCTTGGGCAGGGTGATGAAGGGCAGGCGGTTGCCGGCGCGGCCAACCAGGATTTCCAGGTCGGTCCGCCAGTGCGGGTGGGTGACGTCGTGGATGCGGGCGCCGACCCGGTTGAAGCGGTTGTCGGCCGACAGGATGACGGCGGCGGCCATTTCGGCATGTTCGCGTTCGGCGCCGGCGTGGGCGCCGTCCTCGCAATCGCAGGTGATGTCGAAGATCGGGCCGAGTTCCTGTTGCAGTTGCAGCGCCTTCTTCATCAGTTTTTCCGAACCGGCGTAATGGTCGACCGCCGGCAGGATGGGGAAGGGCTTTTCGCCGGCAAATAGAACAGCGTTGGGATGGCGCATGATGGTCCGCTAGGCAATGGAAAAAGGCTGCGGCATTTTACCGCGAGCGGCCTTGTGCAGCAGCGTGATTGCAGCGCCGGCGCTCGCAGCCGGGCAGGAAGGGCGCGGTAGAATCCCGCCTCCACCCTTATTCCCGTTGCCGATGCGCCCGACTCCCCCGCTCAAATACCTGACTGGCTATCCGCCGACGCTGATCGAGGAGGTGCAGCGGTTGCTGGCCGAGGGGCGGCTGGGTGAGCTGCTGTTGCGCAAATACCCCGAGCGACATGGTGTGCGCACCGACAAGGCGCTCTACGACTACGTGCACGAACTAAAGGGTGACTATCTGCGTAATGCCGGCCCGCTGAGCAAGGTGGCCTTCGACAGCAAGCTGCACATCATCAACAATGCGCTGGGCACCCACACCAGCATCACCCGCGTGCAGGGCGACAAGTTGAAGGCCAAGCGCGAAATCCGGGTGTCGACCCTGTTCAAGGAAATGCCGGGCGAATTCCTGCGCATGATCGTCGTGCACGAACTGGCCCACACCAAGGAGCGGGCCCACGACAAGGCCTTCTACCAGCTCTGCCAGCATATGGAAGCGGACTATTTCCAGCTGGAATTCGACTTGCGCGCCTACCTTTGTCATCTGGAAGCCGGCGGCCGGCCGCTGTGGACGTTCGCCGGGGACGACGCAAGCGCGCCTTAGTGTTCGACAGCGCACCGAGCGAAGACGGCGGACCGACTATAAATTGTCTGCGGCGCCGTCTCCTCCAGACATGGCGTCAACAGAATGAAAGGAAGTGCCATGCTCTATACGATTGCCGTCGTGATGCTTGCCCTGTGGCTGCTCGGCCTGGTTTCGTCCTATACCCTGGGCGGGTTCATCCACGTTCTGCTGGTCATTGCTGTCGTGGTCATCCTGATCCAGTTGATCAGCGGTCGACGCGCGCTGTAGCCGTCTGGCCGCCGCGCCGGCTGGGTCATGTACGAATCGCGGCAACAGCCGCCGCTGCCGCGTTGGCACTTTATCCGGCGTCTGGCCGGCCACGCCGGGGCGGCGCTCGGCTTGTTGCTGTTCTCCCTGCTGCTCGGCATGGCGGGCTACGGCTATTTCGAAGACCTGGCCTGGCGCGACGGCTTCCTGAACAGCGCCATGCTGCTCGGCGGCATGGGGCCGGTCGATGCGCCGAAAACGGAGGGCGGCAAGCTTTTCGCCGGTCTCTATGCGCTGTATGCCGGTCTGGTTTTCATCGTCGCCGCCAGTCTGATCTTTGTGCCGGTGCTGCATCGCCTGCTGCACAGGTTTCATTGGGAAGATGCCGAAGTCCGCTGAGCCGCCAACGTCAAAACGGGAGGTCGGGACAACCGGTCCGATTTTTTGCCCAAATCCGGCGTCGACCGCAGCATTCTGTTAGAGCCAACACACGTTGAGCCGCTTGCCCTTGACCTTGCCGGCCGAGCGCCGGCGCATGGCGTTACGGGCGACCTCGCGGGCGATGACAGGTGGCGGCCTGGTGCACTCACTGCAACCAAACGCCGGCGGTCGATTCTAAAAGCTAAAGGTGGGGGTGTTCCTGGGGGCAGGAGTCGTCGTTGTCAGTGTTGTCAGCAGTCCCTTTCAGATGCAGGAGGCACCCATGACCTACAAGGAGACAGTCGTTCCGGAACCGCCGCTGGCTGGCGACGAGATCCGGCAGCGCAAGGCCTTTCTCGAATTCAGGGACGACGATGTCGCCCGCCTGCGGAGCATCAACGAGTTGGCTCAGCGTTATGCGGACGCGGTGATCGAGGATTTCTACCGGCATCTGATGTCGTTCGAGGATACCCGGGCCTTTTTCACCGATCCGGCCGTGCTGGCCCATGTGCGCAGCATGCAGAAGGCCTATTTCATGC
>Ga0316605_10000997_pt1 | contig 17254 bp, 17 predicted proteins | sample OWC_soil_day20_n_FD_207666 | JGI IMG/M metagenome (GOLD analysis project Ga0316605, IMG submission 207666) | Wetland soil microbial communities from Old Woman Creek delta, Ohio, United States - OWC_soil_day20_noCT | ecosystem: Environmental > Terrestrial > Soil > Wetlands | place: USA: Ohio...
GATTCTTTTATCTTGAATAAATATACAAAATAAAGATTAATATAACAATATAAAGTATGGCAAAATTAGATCTTTCGAAGTATGGCATTAAGAATGTCAAAAATGTATTACACAATCCGTCATATGAAGAGATGTTTCAGGCAGAGATGTCAGATAAGAATGAGGGTTTCGAGAAAGGAATTTTAACAAAAACCGGTGCAGTTGCTGTAAAAACAGGCGTTTTCACTGGTCGTTCTCCAAAAGACAGATATATTGTTAAAGACGAAATCAGTGATAAAAACATCTGGTGGGATGGCAATATTAACAAGCCTGTCGGCCAGGATGTATGGCAGGACTGCATGTCTCTTGTACAGGACGAGCTATCAAACAAAGAGATCCTCTATGTAGTTGATACATATTGCGGAACTAATGAAGATACTCGCATGAAAGTACGCTTTATAATGGAAGTTGCATGGCAGGCGCACTTTGTTACTAATATGTTCATCCGCCCTTCTAATTATGAACTTGAAAATTATGGAGAGCCGGATTTTGTTGTCCTTAATGGTTCAAAAGTAACTAACCCTAAGTGGAAAGAGCACAAACTCAATTCTGAGGTATTCGTCCTTTTCAATCTCACAGAAAAAATGCAGATAATTGGAGGAACATGGTATGGGGGAGAGATGAAAAAAGGGATGTTTTCCATGATGAACTATTATTTGCCATTGAGAGGAATTGCTTCAATGCACTGCTCAGCGAATGTTGGTAAGGAAGGTGATGTTGCAATATTCTTCGGACTTTCAGGAACAGGAAAAACTACACTTTCTGCCGATCCTAAGCGATATCTTATTGGTGACGATGAGCACGGATGGGATAACCACGGAGTATTCAATTTTGAAGGCGGTTGCTATGCAAAGACAATCAATCTTAGCCAGGAAAATGAACCGGATATATGGAAAGCAATTAAAAGGGATGCTCTGCTGGAAAATGTTACAGTCAACAGCGATGGTTCGGTAGATTATTCCGACGGATCTATTACTGAAAATACTCGTGTATCTTATCCTATCTATCATATAAATAAAATTGTACTTCCTTCAAAAGCCGGTCACGCTAAGAAAATAATTTATCTTTCTGCTGATGCTTTTGGTGTATTGCCTCCGGTTTCTATTTTAGATAAGAATCAGGCTCAATACCACTTCCTTTGCGGATATACTTCAAAGCTAGCCGGAACAGAAAGGGGCATAACAGAACCCCTACCGTCATTCTCTCCTGCATTTGGCGAAGCTTTTCTGACCCTTCACCCCACTGTTTATGCACAGACACTTGCCAAAAAGATGGAAGAACATGGTGCTAAGGCATATCTTGTTAATACCGGATGGAACGGTTCAGGCAAAAGAATTTCAATTAAAGATACCCGCGCAATTATTGATGCAATAATAGATGGTTCGATTGAGAAAGCTCCTACAGTTAAAATTCCTGTTCTCAACCTTACTGCTCCTGCTAAACTGAATAACGTATCCGAAGGAATTCTTGACCCGCGTGATACTTATGCAAATAAAGAGGTTTGGGTGGAAAAGGCCAAAACACTTGCTGCCAAGTATATAAAGAATTTTGAGCAATATTGTGACAATGATGCTGCAAAAGCTCTTATTGCTTCAGGTCCTCAGATTTAGTTGCAATATTTTATAAATAAGGCTGTCGCATAAATTGTGGCAGCCTTTTTTTTTCTTTATAGAATTATTGCATATTTTTGTTAAAACCAGTTTAACTATGAAACACTTCTTCAAAATCTTTTTTATCTCTTTATCAATCCTGCTTTCTGTTAATCTTTCCGGCACCAATGCCAGACGCAGCTATTTTGTTGTGATTAAAACAACAATGGGAGATATTACAGTAAAATTGAACAATGAAACGCCAATACACAGGGACAATTTTGTAAAACTGGTTAAACAGAGATATTTTGATGGAATTTTGTTTCACAGAGTTATTGACAATTTTATGATTCAGTCCGGGGATCCGGACAGCAAACAAAGGGTGCCGGAAAAACTTTATGGAGATGGCGGTCCGGGATACGATTTGCCGGCCGAAATTGTACCCGGGATTTTTCATAAAAAAGGTGTTCTGGCTGCGGCCAGAGAGAGTGACGATGTAAACCCGTTAAGAAAGTCATCGGCCTCGCAGTTTTATATTGTTAAAGGAAAGGTTTTTGACGATGAAGGTCTCAATACTCAGGAGGAGAGAGTCAATAAAAGAAATAAGGCACTGGGTATTGAAGCGGAATATAAGATTTCTAAAGAAAGAAGAGAGGTCTACAAAACAATCGGAGGCACTCCTCATCTTGATACTCAATACACAATTTTTGGCGAGGTTGTGAAAGGAATCGAAATTGTAGATATAATTGCATCAGTTAAAACCGACAAAAACGACAGACCTGTACAAGATGTTTGGATTATCTCTACAAAACTCTATAAAAGAAGGAAGTAAACTAACTTAAATATTTATGAAAAAAATTGTATTAATTGCAGCTTCACTATTTATGATTGTTGGCTGCGGCAAAAAAGACGAAATGAAACTACAGGAAATTATCACTCAAACCGAAAATGCTGTTAAACCTCTCAATAAAGAGGCTGCCCTGGCATATTGGAATGGAACCATAACTGGTGACCCGGCTGAATTTCAAAAATATTCTGACGCAAACATCAAAATAACCAAGATATATTCTAATGCCGAGACATTTGCCAAACTTAAAGAGATTAAAGAAAACGGTTCTGTTAAAGATCCGGTTTTAAAAAGAGAGCTTACAGTATTGTATAATTCTTTCCTTGCAAATCAGGTTGATACTGCTTTGTTGAATGACATTATAATGAGATCGTCGGCACTGGAGCAAAAATATGCCGAATACAGGGCTAAATTCCGCGGGAAAGAAATTTCCGACAACGATGTTGAAAAGATACTTCAAACATCTACCGACAATAAGGAGCTGGAAGAGGTATGGATCGCTCATAAAGAGATCGGGCCATTTGTAGCAACCGATGTCATAGAACTGATTAAACAGCGCAATAAAGTGGCTGCTTCGCTGGGTTATGATAACTATCATACAATGTCACTTGAACTTTCAGGACAAAATCCAGAAGAAATTTCAGCATTGTTTGATGAATTGGATTCTCTTACAAAAGGGGAATTCGCAAGACTTAAAAATCAGATGGATTCTGCTTTTTCTGTTCGCTACAAGATTCCTAAGGAAAATTTGATGCCCTGGCATTTTCAGGGACGTTATTTCCAGGAATCACCGCAACTATATCCTGTTGATCTTGACAAATATTACACCGGGAAAAACCTGGAGCAGCTTACTACCGATTTCTATAAAGGAATTGGACTTGATGTAAGTAAAATGATGGCAAACAGTGACCTTTATGAAAAGCAAAAGAAAAATCAGCATGCATACTGCACCGATATAGACAGTGAGGGCGACGTAAGAGTTCTATGTAACATAAAAGACAATGAACAGTGGATGGGTACAATGCTTCACGAATTCGGTCATGCAGTATATTCACAGGGTCACGATATCCCGGAAAACCCGTATTTTCTGAGAAATTCTGCACATACTTTTACAACAGAAGCTGTAGCAATGATATTTGGCCGTTTGTCAAGAAATCCCGAATGGATGATGAAAAACCTGGGAATTACAGAAGAAGAAAAGAATTTGATTTCCGATGACTGCTTTAAATCGCAAAAACTTCAACAGCTTGTATTCAGCCGTTGGGTACAGGTAGTTTATCGCTTTGAAAAATCTATGTATGCAAATCCGGATCAGGATCTAAATAAACTATGGTGGGATCTTGCAGAACAGTATCAGATGCTTAAAAGACCAGAAGGAAGAAATTCACCGGACTGGGCAACCAAGATTCACATTGCACTATATCCATGCTATTATCACAACTACCAGCTTGGAGAACTTCTTGCATCCCAGATGCATTATTATATCGTAGATAAAATCACTAAATCGGGCGATTATAAGAATGAATCTTATGCAGGCAACAAGGAAGTTGGGACATGGATGAGCAAAAACGTATTTAACGTTGGTATGAAATATGAGTGGAACGAGATGATTGAAAAGGCTACCGGTGAGAAGCTGACTGCAAAGTATTTCGCAAAACAGTTTGTAGACTAAATAAATTTATTTATAGAAAAGGCTCACAGTTTGTGGGCCTTTTTTTATAGAATATATAACGGAGATGAAGACCCTCTTGGCAGACAAACAAGATTTATCGCTTCTCCGGGCTTTACGCCAAGTGAGATAAGTGCATTTGCTGCAGAATTAAATGCCAGTTCAGGAGTATTATTATTTGCACTTAAATGGCAAAGAAAAAGGGATTTCATGTATGGATGGTATATTCTTTTTATTGCCTCCGAACTCTCGTGATTACTCAGGTGACCCTTCCCGTTTGAAATTCTTTCAATAAGCATTTTTGGATAGAAACCGTTATTTAACATTGTTGAATCGTAGTTTGACTCAAAAATCAGGTGTTCTGCCATTCTTGCATACCTCTCAACAGTTTCGGTTACTCTTCCTACATCGGTAATCAATGTTATCTTCTTGCCGGAAATTTCAATATGGTAACCAAAATTTTCAGTACCGTCGTGAGGGACAGGAAATGCTGTGATTTTCACACCGGAATACTCAGATACCTTTTCTGCCTCAATTACTCTTTTAAAAGAGCCAATCCTGCCTCTTGTAGTAAAGTTGTTTGACAGAGCATTGTGAAGCTCTGCTGTAGCATACACGGGCTTGTAATACCTTTCTGCAAATGCTCCTAAATGTTTGATATGATCTATATGATCGTGAGTAACAAGTACCAGATCTATTGTCTCGACTGAAATGGAATGTTCTGCAAGCCTTTTTTTGAGAGTCCTTACCCCTATTCCCATGTCAATTAAGATAGACACGCTGCCATTACTAATATAATAACAATTACCGCTGCTTCCGCTTGCCAGTGAGATAAATTTTACCTGATTTTCTTCTTTGAATATCAGCATAAGCTTGGTCTCAAATCTTCTGTCAAATTGTGCTGTTGAGTAATTAACACTGTTTTAATTCCAAGCTTTTCTGCAGTATCAAGATTTGCCTTAGAATCATCAACAAAAAGTGTTTCATCAGGAGAAATGCCTGTATCCAACAGAACCTTCCGGAATATTTCCACATCAGGTTTTGCCAGTTTCATTTCGTATGAGAGGAACATTTTTTCAAAATAGTCCTCCATTTTTCTTCCTGAAATTTCAAACATCGGTCTTACGATATTGATAGCAATAGGATTTGTATTACTCAATAGAAAAACCCTATAACGCTTTCTATATGAATATATCGCATCCAGTTTTTCTTTGGGGATACCGGGCAGAAAAGCGGCCATTGCTGAGTCTATCTGTTCGTCGGAAACAATACCGTGAATATCTTTCCTTATATTTTCCCGAAATTCTTCTGAACCAATTTTCCCTTTTTCGAAATCAAGAAAGAATCCATCCTGTACATATTCATTTATAATTCTTCCAAAATCATTAAAGCCTATAGCACTGAAGGAATCTATGCAATTCTGCTTGTCCAGCCCCACAATCACCCCTCCCAGGTCAAAAATTATATTTTTAATCATAAACAAAATTTCTGCAAATATCGCTCAATTATATGAGAATTGAAACACTAATTCTTCAGATAGAAAAATCAAACGGATACCTGAAGATACCCTTATCGGTAATTATTGCGGTAATAAGTGATGCCGGGGTTATATCAAATGCAGGATTGTACACTTTAACACCTTCCGGAGCCATCTTATGAGCGTACCATAAATCGGTTATCTCGTATTCAGGTCTCTCTTCTATTATGATTTTGTCTCCGGTTGCCGTTTGCATATCAATGGTAGAACCGGGGCCCAAAACATAAAATGGTATTTTATAGTGCCTTGCAAGAACAGCAAGTGCAGATGTTCCAATTTTGTTTGCAACATCTCCGTTTGCAGCAATCCGGTCACAGCCAACCATTATTACATCAATTTTCTTCTGTGCCATTACAAGTGAGGCCATATTGTCACAAATGAGAGTAACATCTATACCGGCCTTATGAAGTTCATATGCAGTAAGTCTTGCTCCCTGAAGCAATGGGCGTGTTTCATCGGCAAAAACCTTAAAATCATATCCTTCTGAGTTTCCTAAATAGATTGGAGCTAACGCAGTTCCAAATCTTGATACAGCCAGATGTCCTGCATTGCAATGAGTAAGGATGCTCATTCCCGGTTTTAAAAGAGTGAGTCCGTTACGAGCAATCTTAATTGACATCGCTATATCGGCATTTTTAATGTTACGTGCCTCTTCAATGGTTGATTCTATTATCCTCGTGATATTTCCATCAGACACGCGTACAGATTCGAAGAATTTAGCTTTGATTTTATCTATTGCCCATTTCAGGTTAACAGCAGTAGGCCTTGAATTTATCAGCTGTTCCGAAATCTCCTCAAGTTCAGCCGTAAGGTCTGATATATTATTATTTTTGCTTCCTTTTAGAATAACAGCAATACCCAAGGCTGCTGCCACTCCGATTGCAGGGGCTCCTCTTACTCTAAGGTTTACAATAGCTTCGGTTAGTTCCGGCAGAGTGTTTATTTCTATAAATTTCTCTTTGCCCGGCAAAAGAGTCTGATCAAGAATAATTACTTTACTGTTGTCTTCTGAGATACCTACAGAATCAAAATCAAATATATTCTCCATTTTTCAGTCTTTGAGGAACCTGTTCCTCAAGTCGTTCAGTTGAGTCATTTGTTTGTAGGTGAAGTGCCGTGGAGCAGCACCCCGTGATTCCATTATATGAGAAACTTTACAATGAGATTCGACAACCTCGGTTCTCCAGAAAGCTTCTTTCAAATCTTTGCCCCAAGTAATAAGCCCATGATTCTGAAGAGCAAGTACGTGACGTCCCCTTGACAAAGACTCAATTTGATCGATAAACTCCTGTGAACCAGGCATGTTATAGGGAGCAAGAATGAGTTCGTCCATCCATATAACTGATTCGGCGCTAAGAGGTACAGAAGGGATGCTGTCAGAAAATGCATACGAACAGGTATACGGGGGATGTGAATGAATAACCCCTCCTATCTCGGGATTATTTTTGTAAATAGCCAGATGTGCAAAAAGTTCACTGGTTGCATGCCTTTCCCCATAAAGCTGATTGCCGAGCGAATCGACGATAACTAAGTCTGTCTCGTTCAATCCGCTTTTTGAATGCAAAGTGGGAGTTGTCAGAAAAAGATTGTTTTCAAGCTTTAAAGATAAATTTCCTCCATTACCCTCTACCAACGATTTTTGCCATAACAACTCTGAATAGTAGCAGAGAGTGAATGCCTGATCGTAGTATATTTTTGGTATTGGCCGAGAATCTGACATATTATCTGATTTTGTCTATAATTCCGAAATCAAAGATATAAAAAGTTTAGTCATTTTATCCGCAGCTTTGTTTGCCGCAATTACAACATCATCTCCGTCGTTCACATAATCATCCGAAAAGCTGAATGCCTCATTGGTAATTACTGATACACCAAATACCGGAATAGAGGAGTGTCTTGCTACAATAACTTCCGGAACAGTTGACATCCCAACAGCATCAGCGCCTATCCCCCTGAAGTATCCGTATTCAGCCGGAGTCTCATATGTAGGTCCGGTTCCGGCAAGGTAAACTCCCTTTTTCAGAGAAATCCCCAGCTTAGCCGCTATATTTTCTGCCCTGTTTATCAAATTGAGGTCATATGGCCTTGTCATGTCAGGAAACCTTGGCCCAAATTCATCCAGATTTTTTCCAATCAAAGGATTTGGCATAAGATTAATATGGTCCCTGATAATCATTAAGTCACCTACTTTAAATGAAACATTCACCCCTCCTGCTGCATTGGAGACAAAAAGATATGATATTCCAAGCATTTTCATCACTCTGATAGGCAGAGTTACCTGATCCATTGCATATCCTTCATAATAGTGGAATCTTCCCTGCATAGCAACTACATTCTTCCCTCCAAGCCTGCCAAAAATCAAATTGCCTTTGTGACCTATTGCAGTTGAAGTGGCAAAGTGTGGTATCTCAGAATAAGGAATTATTATTTTTTCCTCAATTTTTTCTGCCAGCTCTCCAAGACCACTCCCGAGGACAATACCTATTAATGGTCTTTTTCCGTTGAATTTATTTGATATAAAGTCTGTTGACTCCTTTATTCTTTGTAAAATATCCATTTTATAATAAATTTTTGTATAGTTTATTGACCATGTCCAATATCTCTCTTTCTCCATTGACTTTCTTATTCTCCATAACCACTTTCCCGTCACAAATTACGGTATCCACACATGAACTGTTTGCAGAATAAATAAGGTTTGCATAAAAATTAATATTTGGAGTAAATGCAAATGAATCGATGTCAATTATACATAAATCAGCAAGATATCCTTCACGGATTACTCCGCTTTCCAGTCCAAGAGATTTTCCGCCGTTTACAGTTGCAAGAGAAATAAGCTCATTTATTGGCATGGAAGTAGGATCTCCCCTCCACCCTTTCTGTACAAGAGCAGATATTTTCATTGTCTCTATCATGTCGAGATTGTTGGACGATGCACATCCGTCTGTTCCCAGAGTCACTGTTAAATCGGCATCTCTGAATTCACTGTATCTGAATTTGTATCCGGATGCGATTTTAAGATTTGAATTAATATTATGAACAATCTTTACATCTCTCTTTGCCAGTATTTTAATATCGTCATCATTTATCCACAGACAGTGTGCAGCAATGACCTCTGGCCCGAGTACTCCCAGTTTTTCAAGGTATCCTGTTGGGGTAAGGCCATGCTTTTCGATAGATCTTTCGTTTTCGCCCAAAGTTTCGGATAGATGGATATGAACCAGCAAACCCCTCTCTCTGGCAAAAGCAGATGCCCAGACAATCATCTCTTCAGAAACGCTGTACGGCGAGTGTATTCCAATCGCAAACTTTGTTCTATCGCCCCATGTTTTTGACAACTCATACATCTCTGAACACTCGTTTTTTATCTGATCGGACTTTGATAAATCCATTAAGTCAAGAATTACATACGACTGAACAGAACGCAATCCCATTTCCTCGATAGCTTTAACAGAATAAGGAATTCTCCAGTACTGGTCATTAAATGTAGTTGTTCCGGATTTTATCATCTCCAGACAGGCCAATTTTGTCCCCCAGTATATCATTTCGTTATCCAGCTTTCTTTCTACGGGCCAAATTGTATTTTCAAGCCACTCCATAAGAGACATGTCTTCGCCGATACCTCTCATTAGAGTCATCGCTGCATGGGTGTGCATGTTTATCAAACCGGGTATAACAACCTTCTTCTCACCATCAATTTCTTTATCTGCCTTATAATCTATGTTTTGCGAGATTCTATTAATGCGGTTATTCAATATCAGAATATCTGTTTTATTGTCGTCTAAAAGTATATTTTTTATGAGTATACTGTTCATAATTAGTTGAATAATTTTATCATGCAATTATACGATAAATTCGAATGGTTTTAAAAAAAAAGTGTTAATATTGTAATAGATTTCTCTTAATAATATATATATAAAAAGTATGAAAAAATATGTATGTATAGTTTGCGACTATGTTTATGATCCGAAACTCGGAGATCCTGACGGAGGCATTGCTGCCGGTACTGCATTTGAAGATATTCCGGCAGACTGGCTTTGTCCGGTATGTGGAGTTGGAAAAGACGATTTTGAGCCCATTGATGATTAATAATGCGATTTCTCTGGCTTGATATTAATGCTTCTTTTTCGCATTCATCATTAGCTCTCCCTGCGCTTGAAGCGCAATTGTCAGATTTACAAAGAGATTGTATAGAATGGCAGGTAGAAACGGGAACTGTTAAAAGTGATCCTTCCGCCTGCCTTCTTAATGTAATTAAATTCTCTCCTGACTATCTGTTTGCTACATTGTGGCTGTTCAACCATAAATTTGTACTGTCAATTTTAAAAAGAGTTCATGTTCTTAATCCCAATATTACAATTATTTTGGGTGGCCCGGAATTTCTCGGGGAGAACTTAACTTTTCTTAGAAGCAATCCCGAAGTAACCGCTGTTTTTAGCGGCGAAGGAGAGGACTGCTTTTCAGAATTAGTAAGATTAATTTTAGCCGGTGACGACTGGAGAGGTGTAGAAGGTATCTGTTATACAGACAAATCCGGTCTGTACCGGAATAATGGTAAAGCTGCTGTTAAGAATTTTGCTGGCCTTAAGAACCCGGAAAGTTCGCGGTTTTTTAATTGGGGCAAACCCTTTATTCAAATAGAAACATCCAGAGGATGCTTTAATAGTTGTAAATTTTGTGTAAGCGGGAATGATTGTCAGAAAATTGTAAATGTACCCTTAGATACACTCCGGACCCGTTTAAATATTGTCAGGGATAAAGGTATAAGGGAGGTGAGAATTCTGGACAGGACATTTAATGCTAAACCTGCAAGAGCAATAGAGCTTTTAAACCTTTTTGAAGAGTTCTCTCATTCGATACAGTTCCACCTTGAAATACATCCTTCATTTTTAACTGAAGCATTACGGGACAAACTCAAAGCAATACCTGCCGGTTTGCTTCATGTCGAAGCTGGAATTCAAAGCCTTGATGAGACTGTAATCAAACTTTCCGGACGAAAAGGAAGTGCAAAAAACTCTCTTGAGGGGTTAAAGTTTCTTGTTGCAACAAAGAAATTTGCAGTCCATGCCGATTTGATTGCCGGCTTGCCTCACTACAGTTATAATCAATTGCTTCATGATTTATACATTTTGATTTGTACAGGACCGGATGAAATACAGCTTGAAACGCTTAAGGTTCTTCCGGGTACTGACCTGAGAGAAAACGCTGTGAAGTATAAGATAGCTTACTCTCCGGAGCCTCCTTACGAAATATTGAGCGGCGACGGGATTAATGAAACTGAACTTGTCAGGATTGCCCTGTTGTCTAAAGTTATAGATGTCTGGTATAACAACAAGAGATGGCAAAAACTCATTCAGGCATTGGTGAGTGAAGACAAGATGTTTATAGAAACATTCCTCTCCTATGTTGCAAAGAATTCTTCTTTTACCAAAAGTATAAGTCTTGAGTCCGGCGGGTTATTATTGTATGAATTTTGTGAAAGTTACTGCGAAAAATGGCTTAATGAAGTAAGCGAGGCATGGGTAAAAGCAGGTCTTTCACTTAATAAAAAGCCCGGGAAGAGGGTAAGAAAATGGAACTCAGAACGCGATTTGAATATAATAAATCCACTTTACCGGCCGGATTGCCGTAATCATTCGTACTACTATCTGGACAACGACAGTAAATTAACATGGTTCGAATTCGAAAACACGAACAGAGGTGCACCTCCCATTAAATCTGATATTTCCTATAAATAAAATGTAACAAAAAGCAATCAAAAATACCATATCGGTTTAATTTATTTATATTTGCGCCCAAATTACTTAAAATATGATAACAAAAGAGCTTATATCACCAAAAAGCATAGTAATCGTCGGAGGCTCCGATGATAATAAAAAAACCGGCGGCAATGTTCTTAAGAATCTCATTGAAACCGGATACAAAGGCAAGCTTTATGTTGTTAATCCAAAATCAGAAAAAGTACAGGGAATAGTAAGTCACAAAACTGTAGAGGATCTTCCTCAGGTAGATTTGGCAATACTTGCAATTCCTGCAAAAATGTGTCCTTCAGCTGTTGATACTTTGTGTTCAAAGAAAGGATGTAAAGCAGTAATAATATTCTCTGCAGGGTTTCACGAAGATAGTCCTGAAGGAGCTTTGCTTGAAGAAGAAATCGTAAGGATAGTAAATAAAGCAGGGGCGTCGCTTATTGGTCCCAATTGTATCGGGGTAATAACACCAAATTACACAGGCGCTTTTACAAAACCGATTCCGGCTTTAAGTGAGGGAGGAGTTGATATTATTTCCGGTTCTGGTGCGACTGTTGTTTTTATAATTGAAGCCGCTATGCAGCTGGGCCTGAAATTTTCTTCTGTATATTCTGTTGGAAACAGTGCTCAGCTTGGAGTTGAGGATATTCTGAAACACATGGATGAAACATATATTCATGGTAAAAGTGCGCCGGTAAAGCTTTTGTATATTGAGAATATAAATAATCCTCAGATTCTGCTTAAACACGCCACATCCCTTATTCAAAAGGGTGCAAAAATTGCAGCAATTAAATCGGGATATAGCGAAGCCGGAAGCAGGGCTGCTTCTTCACATACCGGAGCATTGGCAAGCCCGGATAAAGCAGTTAATGCCCTTTTCAGAAAAGCCGGAATCATAAGATGCTATAGCCGGAGCGAACTTGTTACTGTTGCTTCAGTTCTTATGTATCCAAAACCTAAAGGAAACAAAGTAGCGATAATTACCCATGCAGGCGGTCCTGCCGTAATGCTCACCGACGCTATTTCATCGAATGGAATAAAGATTCCTCATTTTTCTGGAAAAAAGGCAGATGAACTGTTGTCAAAACTTTTCCCGGGTTCTTCAGTCGCAAATCCTGTCGATTTTCTCGCCACTGGTACGGCAGAGCAGCTTGAATCAATTATTGATGCATGTGAAAACGACTTTGATGTAGATTCAATGGTTGTAATATTCGGATCTCCGGGGCTAACATCTGTTTATGATGTATACGAAAAACTCGCAAAAAAAATATCACACTGCAAAAAGCCAATATATCCCGTACTGCCTTCAATTGTTAATGTTAAATCAGAAATAGAAGTCTTTCAGTCAAAAGGTGGCATAAGTTTTCCCGACGAAGTGATTTTTGGAAATGCTCTTGCCAAAGTGATTAATACAAAGGATGCAATTAAAGACTCTATGCTTCCCCCTGTGGATAAAAAACTGATACGGGAGGTAATTGATGGCAGCACCAATGGATACCTTTCTCCTCTGCAAGTCCAGAAACTTCTGGATGCAGCAGGAATTAAAAGAGCAAAAGAGGCAATAGTCAATGATTTAACATCTTTAAGGAAAGCTGCAAAAGAAATTGGCTATCCTTTAGTTATGAAGGTTGTCGGGCCTGTACACAAAACTGATGTCGGAGGAGTTGTCCTTAATGTGAATGACGAAGAGACACTTGAGACAGAGTTCAGCAGGATGATGACAATAAAGGATACAACGGCAATACTCATTCAGCCGATGCTGTCAGGCACCCAACTGTTTATAGGAGCCAAAAGAGAAGAAAAATTCGGACACCTTATTCTTTGCGGCCTCGGAGGAATATTTGTTGAAGCATTGCAGGATATAAGCACCGCGTTAAGCCCTGTTTCAAGTGAGGAAGCAAAGGAGATGATTACAGAACTGAAAGGATACAAACTTATTCAGGGAACAAGAGGACAAGAAGGTGTTAACGAAATAATTTTTAACGAAGCAATCAGGAGAATATCTGCTTTATGCAATACCGCGCCGGAAATATTCGAAATGGATCTTAATCCGCTTCTTGGAAATCTTAAACAAGTCATTGCTGTGGATGCCAGAATCAGAATTGAAAAATAGAATACCGATGGTTAAAATTAATTATATCATCAAGTGGTTTAAAGAGTTGTCTCCTCAGTTAAAAGGATATATACTAATAATTATTTTGTTAACGATAGGAATCATCTTAAGGTGGAATGTAATAATTAGTAACATAATAAGAGGATTTGATTACTTTTCGAAATAAAAAGATAATATTTTGCAACTTTTTATTCCATTTTTCAATTTTTTCATCTAAATTTGTAGAAAATCTATAAACTAAAAAATATTATAATATGGCACTAAGAGGAGCTATAGTAGTTGACACCGAAAAATGCAAAGGCTGCAGCGTTTGTATTGCTAACTGTCCTACTAACACCATTGCTTTAGCCAGAGAGGTAAACAGCAAGGGATACAATTTCGCCTATATGGCAACACCTGATAGCTGCACCGGCTGTACAAACTGCGCAACAGTATGTCCTGACACATGCATCACTGTTTATAGGGTTAAAGTCTAATTGTTAAATTTTACGATTTTTGATATGGCAGAGAAAATTTTAATGAAAGGTAACGAAGCTATTGCTCATGCAGCAATCCGCTGTGGATGCGATGGTTATTTCGGTTACCCTATTACTCCCCAATCTGAGGTTATGGAAACCCTGATGGAGGAGAAACCTTGGGAAACAACCGGTATGGTTGTACTTCAGGCAGAAAGCGAAACATCCTCAATTAATATGCTTTATGGAGGTGCTTCTTGTGCTAAGAAAGTAATGACTTCGTCCAGCAGTCCCGGATTGAGCCTAATGTGTGAAGGTTTAAGCTACCTTGCAGGAGCAGAATTGCCTTGTCTTGTTGTAAATGTTGTAAGAGGTGGCCCTGGACTTGGAACAATACAGCCCGGTCAGGGAGATTATTTTCAGGCGTGTAAGGGTGGCGGACATGGTGACTATAAAATGGTTGTTCTTGCTCCATCTTCTGCTCAGGAAATGTATGACTTTGTAGATCTCGCATTTGAACTTGCCTTTAAATACAAAACACCGGCAATGATACTTGCAGATGGTGTTGTTGGCCAAATGATGGAAAAAGTTGAGTTTCGTCCTATGAAACCAAGGTGGACAAATGAGGAAATTATTGAAAAGTACCCATGGGCAACAACAGGAAAAACTCCGGACAGAAAGCAGAATGTTATAACATCACTTGCTTTGGATGCCGCAATTCATGAAAAATTAAACAATACCCTTCAGACCAAGTACAAACAAATGGAAGCTGAAGACGTAAGGTTTGAATCTATAAAGTGCGATGATGCCGAGCATATAATTGTTGCATACGGCTGTATGGCACGTATTTGTGAAAGTACCGTTGAGATGGCAAGGAATGCCGGAATTAAGCTGGGACTTCTTCGCCCTATTACCCTCTTCCCTTTCCCTTCAAAAGAAATTGACAGGCTTGTTCCACAACTCAAAACTATGATGTCGGTAGAACTAAGTGCCGGACAGATGCTTGAAGATGTTAAACTTGCTGTAAACGGCAGAATCCCCGTGAATTTCTTTGGCCGCCTGGGAGGTATTGTTCCTTCTCCGGAAGAGGTATATGAGGCATTTAAAAAAGAGATTGGCAAATAATCAAATTTGAAAATTATGGATGTTAAAGATATCATAAAACCCGAAAACAGGGTTTACGCAAAGACTCCCGTCCTCACAAGTACAACGATGCACTATTGCCCCGGCTGTTCACATGGAACAGTTCACAAACTTATTGCAGAAGTAATAGAGGAGATGGGAATTCAGGATAAGACAATCGGAGTTTCTCCAGTAGGCTGTGCAGTATTTGCATATAATTATCTGGATATCGACTGGCAGCAGGCAGCCCACGGACGTGCCCCTGCAGTTGCAACTGCAACAAAAAGACTTCATCCGGAAAAGTATGTGTTCACTTATCAGGGAGATGGTGACCTTGCCTCAATTGGTACAGCAGAGATTATGCATGCATGCAACCGTGGTGAGAACATTGTTGTAATATTTATAAATAATGCAATTTATGGTATGACCGGAGGTCAGATGGCTCCCACAACTTTAATCGGGATGAAGACAGCTACATCTCCTTATGGAAGGACAGTTGAACTTCACGGAAATCCTCTCAGGATTACAGAACTTCTTGCACAACTTGATGGAACATGTTATGTAACCCGCCAGTCTGTAAATACGGCTGTTGCTGCAAGGAAAACCAAAAAGGCAATCAGAAAGGCTTTTGAAAATTCTGCGCTAAAAAAAGGAACTTCATTTGTAGAGGTCGTTAGTACTTGCAACTCAGGATGGAAATTAAGTCCGGTTAAAGCAAACGAGTGGATGGTTGAAAATATGTTCGTAAAATATCCGATTGGTGATATTAAAGACAGGTAAAAACTTAAACTAGATATGAAAGAAGAAATAATTATAGCAGGTTTTGGCGGACAGGGAGTATTGTCCATGGGTAAAATTTTGGCCTATTCCGGAATTATGCAAAACCAGGAAGTTACATGGATGCCTTCATATGGCCCCGAGATGCGTGGCGGTACTGCTAATGTGACTGTTATATTGAGTGATAAAAAAATAAGTTCACCAATTTTAAGCAAATTTGATACTGCCATCATTCTTAATCAGCAGTCTTTAGACAAATTCGAAGAGAGCGTAAAGCCAGGCGGAGTTTTAATTTTCGATCCTAATGGCATAACCAGACCTCCTGTAAGAAAAGATATAACAGTTTGTTCAATTGCAGCTGTTGATATCTCTGCGGAACTTGGTAATTCAAAGGCATATAATATGGTTGTATTGGGTGCCTATTTAAAAATGAAACCAATTGTTACTCATGAAAATGTAATGAAAGGGCTTAAAAAATCCATTCCGGACAGGCATCATTCGCTCATTCCAATGAATGAAAAAGCTATCATCGCAGGAAAAGAGAAAATTGTAATGATTAATTCAATTTAAGTACTCTTTTTTTAAGAATTAAGCTCTCACTCTAAAAGTGAGAGCTTTTTTTATTATTTAAATTAATTATTTATTATCTTTGCAATAGTGCATAACAATTATGAGCAAAGATTATCAATCAGTAATTAACAATCTGAAAGGCAAAATAGAGCTGATCATATCAAAATATGAGCAGGTTGTTTCCGAAAATATTAAATTGTCAGAAGAGCTTAATAGTTGTAAAGAGGCACTTAATAATAATACAAACAATATTAAGGAATTAGAAACAAAAATAAGTAATTTACAACTCGCTGAAGCATTTAAGTCGTCTTCAGCTGATGTAAAAGAGGCAAAACAGAAAATTGGTAAAATCGTGAAGGAGATTGACAAGTGTATAGCACTATTAAACGATTAACTTAGGAGGAAAAATGGAATATCAATCCATACAGATTAGCATTGCCGACAGATACTATCCTTTAAAGATTTCTGCTCAGGACGAAGAGAAAATCCGGACTGCAGCAAAAATAATAAATGAAAAAGTAGATTTGTATCGTAAAAGATACTCAGGCAGAGATACACAGGATGCTCTGTCTATGGCGCTTCTTCAGTTTGTTATTCGCCTTATTGAGGCAGAACAAAAAGAGGAAAGCACACAAATCGTAGATGAATTGCAAAATCTGGATAATCTTCTTGACGAATATATCAAAGTAAATCTTGCCTGACTCGACAGACTATAGCCGTTGGTTTAGCTCTTTGCCAAAATCAACATTATAAAAATTCCGAGCCAACTCGGCGGTCAAAAACAGGCCT
>Ga0316605_10000998_pt1 | contig 17248 bp, 16 predicted proteins | sample OWC_soil_day20_n_FD_207666 | JGI IMG/M metagenome (GOLD analysis project Ga0316605, IMG submission 207666) | Wetland soil microbial communities from Old Woman Creek delta, Ohio, United States - OWC_soil_day20_noCT | ecosystem: Environmental > Terrestrial > Soil > Wetlands | place: USA: Ohio...
GGCCGCGGCCATGGGGGATGACCTCGCTGGAGCCCTGCTCGGTGTGCCCCTGCAGCATGAGGGCGCCGGGGTGGCCGGCCCGGGCCAGCCGGTAGTTCCCGGCGTCATCCCACTCCAGCAGGATGAGAGTGAGGAAGCCCCGGTGGCCCAGCAGCTGCCGCAGGGTCTGATCCAGCGAGCAGAGCATCTGCTCGAGGCTCTGGTCCTCCCGCTGGGCCGCCTGTTCGAGGAGCGCGGTGGCCTGGGCCATGTAGAGGGCCGCGGCGAGGCCCTTGCCGCAGACGTCGCCCACGGCGGCCAGCCAGGTGCCGCTGGGGCGGCGCTTCACGAACAGCAGGTCGCCGCCGGTCTCCAGCGCGGGCTCAAGCCGCAGGGCCACCTGGAAGCCGGGGATGGGGGGCACGTGCGAAGTGACCAGGCCTTCCTGGATGCGGCGGGCCGTTTCGAGCTCTTGGCTGAGGCGCTCCTGGGCGAGCAGGCGCTGGTGCATCACGGCCGTCTCCAGCACCTGGCCGGCCGCCAGGGCTGCCTCGCGCAGCAGCTCGCGGTCCTCGCGCCCGTAGTTCAGTTCCGAGTACTTGCCGCCCAGCAGCACCACGCTGTGGGGATCGTCGCCGGCCAAAATGAGCAGGAGGAGCTGGGCCTCCAGGGCATCCAGGTGGGCCCGCACGGTGCCGCCCTGGTCGCGCACCCAGTCGGCCTCCTCGCTGCCCAGGCCCAATACCAGTTCACGGTTGTCGCGGGCCAGGCGGAGCAGGCCCTGGGGCAGCCGGAGGGGCTGGGGGGGGAAGTGGACCCGCCGCTCGTCGCGGTCAGAGGCTTCCGCCGCCGGCAGCATCACCTGGCGCTCCTCGATGGGCAGGATCTCCAGGAACTGGGGCCGGAAGGCCTCGCCCAGCGACCGCCGCAGCGACTTGAGCAGCGATTCCTCGCTGAAGCGCTTGCGGGGTTCCCGCACGGCGCTGAGCACGATATCCCGGGTGCTGGCGAAATCCCGCCGGAAGCCGCGGCGGATGCCTTTCAGGATGCGGCGCAACGTCCATCCGAGGGGCAGGGCCAGCAGGCCGATCAGGGCCCCCGCCCAACCCGGCGGGATGGAAGACAGGTGCGAGAAGGCCCAGGCCAGGCCGCCCAGATAGGCGGCCACGGTGAGGGCCAGGATGGCCATGTAGCTCACCCAGCGCAGCAGCACCTTGCGGACGTCGAAGAGGCCGTGGCGGAAGATCGCGTAGGCGAAGCTGAGGGGCAGCAGCGGCGCCGGCAGCATGAAGATGAAGGTCTGCCGGCCGAACAGGAGGCTGCTGCCGTATTTCCGCTGCAGGAGGGTCCAGGCCAGCAGGTCGAGGCAGAGGGCCGCGGCCACGATGAGCGAGGGGAACAGGGCCTTGCGGAGGCGCTCCTGCGCACGGAACGTGCCCGCCACGAAGAAGCCCAGTCCGGTCAGGGCGGCGGCGACGTAGAGGGGGATGATGATGAAGCCGAGACCGTTGAGCGCGGCCCGCAGCAGACCATCCGGAGGCGTGCCCGCCGGGGTCCGCAGCACGCCGTCGCCGGCCAGCGCCCAGAACCGGATCAGCACCTGCAGCAGGGCCAGCAGGGCGAAGGTGCCGTAGAGAGCCTGGAGGAAGTGGCGGTTCTTTCGCCATTCAGAAGGGTGGGGGAAGCGCAGGAAGAAGTGAACCCAGAGGGGGGGCAGCAGGGCCGAGGCCACGCCCGCCATGAGCGTGACGACGATCCCCACCGCGAGGGGCGGGTTGCCGGGGAGCCGCGCGCCGGACATCAGCAGGGCCGCGCCCGCCAGGTAGAAGAAGTGCCGCGAGGATTTGCGCTCCGGGGCCGACATCACCACCAGGAGGCTGATGGCCCACGCGATGATGCCGTTGGCGAGCAGCGCCAGCTGCACCAGGTCCAGGGGCTTCACGAGCCGGATGGGCACGAGGATCTGGCGACCCTGGCGCTTCACGGTGTAGATCAGGATGGTGCCTTCCGACTTGCTGTTGATGAAGCGCTGAGCCTTCGCCGTGCCCTCCAGGGTGGGCTCGTAGGCCCGGCCCTGGATCTTCACCAGCTCGTCCCCCTCCAACAGGCCGGCTTCCTCCGCCACGCCATCGGGGAGGATCTCGCGGATGACGATCTTGCCCTTCTCCACCACCCAGGAGCACTGGTCGTCCGACGCCGCGTACACCCACTGGTTCAGACCGAAGGAACCCAGGGCCAGCGTCAGGCAGGCGAAGCTGATCCAGATCAGTCGCCAGCGGATGCGTTTCAGGTAGGGATTCATGGAACCTTTGTGAAAGAATGCCCGGATGGAGCGGAATGCGCGGAACGACAGGGCCTGCTGGGTGCTGGTGGGGGGACGGCGGCGGCTGGGCCGGGCCCTGGCAGAAGATCTTGCCCGGGATCACGACCTGGTGCTGACCAGTTCTGGACCCTGGGAGGAGGAACCTTGGGTGGACGGGTTGGCGACGACGGCACGGATCCGGACGCTTCAGTGGGATGCGGAGAGCCCGGAGCTGGTTTCCCGCATGATGGCAGATCTAGACATGTTGGCGTCAGATGGATGGTTGATTTCCGGGGCCGTTATCTTGGCCGGGACCTTCCCCGATAGCCCATTTGGATCCTGGACGTCTGACGAACTGGCAAACACCTGGCGGGTGAACCTGGGATTTCCCTTCCTCTGCGCGCAGGCCTTGGCTCCCCGGCTGGCTGAAGGATCCTGCCTCCAGCTCCTCCTGGACACCTCCCTTCACCACCCCTGGCTCCAGCGGCTGCCCTACAGCGCCGCCAAGGCCGGGCTCGCCACCCTGGTGCCCGGCCTCGCGCAGCTGCTGGCGCCGAACGTGCGGGTGGTGGGACACGCGCTGGGAACGCTCCTCCCGGCGGAGGGCAGCGATGCGGCCTTCCTGGCAGGGCGCACCCTGCTGAAGAGGATCGGCGAACCCGCCGATTTGTGCCGCGCAGTGCGCTACGCCGCCGACAGCCCCTTCCTCACCGGCGAGATCCTCACCCTGGACGGCGGGCGGCGCTGGGTGGACCGATGAAGTTCAAGGTCAACGAAGTGTTCCATTCGATCCAGGGCGAGGGGGCTCGGATCGGGCGGCCCTGCCTCTTCATCCGCCTCACCGGCTGTCCCTTGCGCTGCGTGTACTGCGACACGGAGTACGCCTTCTACGAGGGCGCGATGCGGGAACTGGACGACCTCCTCGCGGAAGTTGAGCGCCGCCTCGGACCGCCGCGGAAGGGGCCGGGCGCGCCCTTCGTGGAACTCACCGGCGGCGAGCCCCTGGCCCATCCCCATGCGCCCGACCTGCTGCGCGCCCTGCTGGGCCTCGGCCACGAGGTGGCGCTGGAGACCGCCGGCAGCCACGACCTGGCCCCGGTGCCCCGGGAAGTGATCAAGATCGTGGACCGCAAGACCCCCGGCAGCGGCGAGGCCCACCGCTGGCTGGAATCCAACCTGGACCACATGGTGTTCGGCCAGGACGAGCTGAAGTTCGTGCTCTGCGACCCGGCTGACTACGCCTGGGCCAAGGCCTGGTGCGCCGAACGCCATGTGTGGGACCGCCTGGAGGTGCTCTTCAGCCCCGTCTGGGGCAGCCTCGACCCTGCCTGGCTCGCCGAGCAGGTCGTGGCTGATGGCCTGCCCGTGCGGGTGCAGCTGCAGCTGCACAAGGTGATCTGGGGGGCGGAGAAGAAGGGCGTCTGAGGCCCCCGAGGGGTTGCCATCTCATGGGCCCCGGGGGCAGACAGGGCCAGCATTGCTTGGTTAAAAACGGGATACGCTGGGGATTATCCCAGGTGATGGCTGGCCCGCGCAGATTGAAGTCTGGGAATTCATGGCGATTCTTGGGACGCCGATACTGAGTCTCGATGTTGGCTTGGAGGCTGGCATGTATCAGTCGGTGCTGGACAGGATCAGCGTGCGGGCGAAACTCGGGCTGCTGGCTGGCAGCCTGATGGTGGCAGCACTGACCCTCGGGGCCGCGGGCTTCTACGTGGCCCATCGCCTCACGAACCAGGCGGAGGAACTGGCCGCGACCATGCTGAAGCTGGCCAAGGCGGGCGACCTGGCGCGGGAGGCCCAGAACGATTTCAAGACGGAGGTCCAGGAGTGGAAGAACATTCTCATCCGGGGTTATGACCCGACGCAGCTTTCGAAGTACCGGACTTCCTTCGACACATCTGAGAAGGAGGTGGAGGCGGATCTGGCCAGGCTGAAGGTCGCGATGACCGGCCTGGAAATGCCGACCGAGCACGTGGACAAGACGCTCCAGGAATTGCAGGCCCTCGGCGCGAGATACCGCGCAGCCCTCGGCACCTGGAATGCGCGGGATCCCCTCGCCTACCGATCCGTCGACGACCAGCTGAAGGGCATCGACCGGCCCATGAACGAAGCCATCAAGGCCCTCGCCGACACGACGTTCAAGGAGGCCAAGCGCATCGAGATGCGCGAAAAGGAGGAGATGGCGGCCGTGGTGCGTTACGGGGCGATCCTCAAGACCACGATCCTCGTGGTGAGCATCTCCTTCGGCACACTCATCTCTCTGGCGGTGATGGGTCGCATCCTGCGTTCCCTGAAGGAGGTGACGGAAGGCATGGAGCGCATGGTGGTGGGCGATTTCACCCGGGGCGTCGAAGTCCGCTCCTCGGATGAGCTGGGGCAGATGGGCAAGGATTTCAACGCCATGCTGGCGCGGTTCCAGACGCTCTTCGCCCAGCTGAGGGACGCCAGCAACCGGGTGGCTTCTGGGTCCACGGAACTCAGCGCCACGGCGGGCGAGGTGGCCAAGGCCTCGGGAGAGATCGCTCAGTTCGCCGAAAACCAGCGGCTTGCTTCAGAGCTCACCGCCGCGGCCATGTCCCAGTTCGCGGCGTCGATCCAGCAGGTCGCAGGGAACGTGCGTGGCAGCCACGCCCGCACGGAGACCATGGTGAAGGCCGCCGAGGAGGGCGCCAGGCAGGGCGAAGCGACGGTGGCAGCCATGCAGGCCATTCGCCAGGCCACCCAGGAGATGGTGAAGGCGGTCCGGATCATCCAGGACCTCGCCCGCCAGACGAACCTGCTGGCCCTCAACGCGGCCATCGAGTCGGCCAAGGCAGGGGAACACGGCAAGGGCTTCGCCGTGGTGGCCGAGGAGGTCCGCAAGCTCGCAGAACACAGTGCCGGCGCAGCCAAGCAGATCGGAGACCTGATCCAGCAGACTGACGAGGCGATGCAAGAAGGCATCCGGACTGTGGAGGCCACGGACCTCACCATCCGCTCCATCCAGGAGAACATCGCCGCGGTGGTGGCCTCCGCCCGTGAAATCGGCGCCGCCACGGAAGAGCAGGGACGCACATCCGATGAGGTGGCGAGGCAGGTGGAGGAATCGGCCCAGTCCACCGAGCGCAGCGCCGCGGCTTCCACCGAATTGGCCCACACGGTCGAGGAGGTGAACCACACGGCGGCGTTCCTCGCGAGCATCGCCGAGGAGCTCTCCGGTTCACTGGCCCAGTTCAAGACGAGCTGAAGGAGCGTCCCCCGAATCCAGGTTGAAAAGTCACACAGGGGTCACCTGGGTGGACCCGGGGCGTCGAACCGCCGGTCGATAAGGGCTGCAGGAGGCTCCCATGTCGCGCCGTTCCCCTGCCTTCCGTCATGCCGCCGCCTGGTTCCCCGGCGCGGTGGTGCTGGCCGTCCTGGCTTCGCCTCCCCTTGCCGCGGGCGAGGTGCCCGTGGAAGAGGCCGCCAAGTACCTCCTGATCCTGGCCACCAGCGCCGGGTCTGAAGGTCGGGTGGCCTGCAAAGAACTGGACATGGTCATGCAGCTGAAGAAGCAGGCCATCTCTGTGGATGCCAAGGCCCGCGTGGCCTGGGCCTTCACGCCGGAGCAGACCGGCTTCTACGCGGCGGAGGGCAAGCTGGTGGTGTGCAACCGCCGCAAGCTGCTCGGGGCGGGCGGCGCCATCGCCTTCGAGCGCATCAACGGCCGGCTGACCATCTTCGTCCACCAGGCGAATCTGAGCCGCAGCGATGCCAAGCTCCCGGAAGCCTTCCTCAGGAACGCGGTGAAGCTGTGACCCGCTGCGGCCCTGGGTCCGGTTATCGAGCGCCCTTCCAGCTCGTCAGCTCTTTCTCCAGGTTCTCGGTGTAGTCCTTGGGCGCCTTGCCCCGGGAGAGGTCGATGGCCTTCTGGAGGTGGGCCTGGGCTTCGGGCAGGCGCTTCGCGTCCTTCAGGATGCGGGCGGCGGTTTCGTGGTTCCAGAAACTCTCGCCGGCCTTCAGGCTCTTTTCAATCCAGGCCAGTGCCTTCTCAGGCTCGATGCCCTGGGCCTGGCAGTAGGCGGCGGCCTGGTACCAGGGCACCCAGTCCGTGTCGGGGGCCTGCTTCAGCTTGCCCTCCACGTGGGCCCAGTAGAGAGCCTTGGTGTCAAAGGTCACGGAGAAGCTGGCCCGGAGTTTCTCCCAGCCCAGCTCCACCACCGCGCCGTCGATGCCCGTGGGCATCACCCGGTAGTCGAGGTATTCGAGGAAGGGGCCGGCCTGGGGGGTGACCTCCCAGCGCATGACGTCCTCCTCCTGCTTGTAGTCGTAGGCGCCCCACTGCTTGGCCTTCTTGTTGAGGATCAGCGTCCAGGCCTTCTCTCCGGGGAGGACGAAGAAGCCGTAGCTGCCCGCGGGCACATCCTTGCCGGCCACCTTGGCGGGGTGGCTGAGGGTGATCACGGTGGCGTTGTTGGCGCCGGCCCGCCACACCTGGCCGAAGGGCACCAGGTCGCCCCAGATCTTCCGGCCTTTCACGGCAGGCCGGGCGAAGGCGATCTCGATCTTGCTGAGGCCGATTTCCTGGGAGAGCGTGGTCGCCGGGCTCACGCGCAGGGGCGTGAGGCGCACGGGGGCCGGCTTGTCGGCGGGCTTGTCCTGGGCGGCGAGAGACGCTGCGAAGGGCAGGGCGAGCAGGGCGGGGAGCAGCAGGCTACGCATGGGGGTCTCCAGGGTGGGGGGAATCGAGGGTATCACCGGTTCTGGGGGCGAGCAGGAAGCGGCCGGGCTGGCGGTTGAAGGCCTTGAGGATGCCCCACCAGAGGCTGCGGCGGGCGCGTCCGCCGAGGTCCCGGGCCCGCAGGGCGGTCCACAGGGCGAGGGCGAAGGAGACGGTGAAGTTCATGACGCCGATGAGGGCGATGCCCAGCAGGCCCCAGAGGACATCGCGCCAGGGCAGGGCGCCACCCAGAGCAGCATCTTGGGCCCAGAGGCTGGCCGATCCCAGGGCCAGGGAAGCGGCCTGCAGCGTCACGTGGCGCACCTCGAGGTGGATACCCGCGAAGGCGAAGGCCATGGGCACGAAGACCAGCAGGCCGCCCAGGGCCACGTAGCCGATGAAGCCGGAGATGTGACGGTGGACGAAGCGGCCCAGGGCTTCGGCCCGGGCCCCGCCCGCCAGGGAGCGGATGCGATGGCTCTGCGCGAGCGCCTCGGGCAGGCGGCGGTAGGCGCTCCAGTTGGCGGCCCATCCGGCGGCCAGGCTGGACAGCCACAACAGGACGCCCGTCACGGCCGCGAAGAACAGCGTCCAGCCATGGAAGGGATGGTTGCCGTGCAGGGCGTGCGCCGCGGACTCCGGGCCCAGGGGACCGTGCCCGGTCTGCCAGATCCAGAGCGCCGAGATGGCCAGCGACGTGGGGATCGTGGCGCAGACGTTGCCCACGGTGGCGATGACCTGGGTGCGCGTGATGGCCGCCACCAGGTCCACCTCCCTAGCCTGGTCCTCGCCCGATTCCAGGGCCCGGGCCAGGGCCGCGGCGGTCATGGCGGGCTGCTTGGACGCCAGGCTGAAGCCCAGCAGCTGCATGAGGAAGAAACTCGCGGTGTAGTTGGTGGCGAGGGAGGCGCCCAGCAGCAGCGGCGCGAGGGGAAGGGCGGCGAAGCCGTATTTGAAGAGGGCGGTGCCGGCGGTGAGCACGCCGCCGCCCGCCGCGGACCGGGCCATGGCCCACCACTCGCGGCGGTTCCGGGCAATGTAGTGCTCGCCGGTGTCGCCGGTGTGCTCCACCACCTTGCGGGCCAGCCGCTTCACGGTGGTGCGCAGCAGGGTCAGGAGGCCGTGCTGGGAGGCGCTCCCGCGCACCAGCTCGCCCGCGAAGGCCGCGCCGTCGCCTTCGCCCGAGAGGAACGCCAGCAGCTGGGCGATGCGCTCCAGCTGGGCGTCCAGCAGCTCGAGGCGGAACACCAGGTCGGAGGAGACGCCCTGCTCCTCCAGGCGGTCGTGGGCCTGGGCCAAGGCCCGGGCGCACGCGGCGTGGCAGTGTTCCCAGGCCCGCCGCAGATCTGGATCCTGGGGCCGTTCGGCCCGGTCGCGCACGGCGCGGGTCAGGGTGAAGAATGGGGAATCCGCGTCGCTGCCCTCCGGATCGAGGGCGAGCAGGTCCCGGGACAATCCCACCGCCGCGGCCCGGTGGGCGAGGAGGGAGGCCGCGTGCGCCCAGGCCTCCGGGGGCGGGCTGAGGAGGCGGCCCCAGGAGGTCCGCGCCTCCCTGGGCAGGCTCTCGAGCCAGAGGGCGTCCTCCTCACCCAGGTCGAGCCGGTCCAGGAGCGCATACAGGTCGCCTTCGGGATCCAGCCGGGGGATGAGGCGGTCCACCACGCGGAGGAACCCTTCCCCGAGCAGGGTGGTGCGATCGGGCAGCCCCGTCTCCGACAGCAGACGGATGGCCGAGGTGTGGTTCCAGGCTTCGGACAACCGCTCCTCGAGCCCGCGCGCGACGAGGGCCTCCTGAAGGAGACGGAGGCGGGCGGTGCGCGGCGCCTCCCGCAGGCGGGAACCCCGGGGCGAGGCCTCCAGCAGCCAGCGGAGCAGGGGCTCGAGCTTGGGGCCATCGCTCAGCAGCTCATCCAGCCTGGGGTCGGACAGGGACATCGGGACTCCGGGGGGGAGTCCCCAGTGTGGCAGAACCTCAGGAGGCCGCGCCGAAGCGCCGGGCGCCGCGCTGCGTCCGGTCGAGGAAATGCTGAACCGCCATCGGATCGACCGTGGCCGGGATGCCGGACCAGGTCTGCGAGGGCCGCAGCATGGCCAGCATGTCCTCGGGGCAGCCCACCTGCTCGTAGAGCCGCTCCACGCGGCGGGCCAGCTGCCGCGGCGTGCTCTCGGCGGCCAGGGTCTCGCGCAGCAGCGCCTCCCGCCAGCGGTCCTGGGCGCTCGACCAGCGGGTGCTGCCGGGCCGGGGCGTCTTGCCCACCGCCTCGGCGCAGGCGGCCCAGAGGTGCGCCTCGAAGGTGGCGAGGGCCGGCCCCGCCAGGTCCCGCAGGCGCTGGACGGCGGGGCCGTCCCCCGGGGCTTCCGCCTGGATGTCGGTCATGGCGAGGAAGCCGAAGTCGTAGCCGGTGACGAGGTCATCCCAGCCCAGGGGGCCGAGGTGGGTGCGGAAGGCGTCGAGGGGCGTCATGGGGAGCCTCAGGCGAGGAGGTGGAGGGCGAGGTGGACGGCGACCCGGGCGCTGCCCTCGGCCCCGTCGAGGGTGGGGGCCAGCTCCATGAGGTCGGCGCCCACCCAGGGCTCGGGCCACAGCCGCGCGGCGTGGATCAGCCGCAGGGTCTCGGCTAGGCTCAGGCCGCCGGGCACGGGCTCGGCCACGGCGGGCACGAGGATGGGATCCAGGGCGTCCAGGTCCAGGCTCAGATACGCCGGGCCCCGGCCCACGGAGGCCAGATCCTCCTTGAGCTGCAGGGCGAGGAGGGGGTCGCGCAGGTCCGCGGGCGTCCACATGCGCACGCCCGCGGCCTGCAGGAAGGCCAACTCCTCGTCGTCATGCCGGGGGGCGCGCAGGCCCGCCTGCACCACGCGATCGGGGTCCACCAGGCCCTCCTCGAGGGCCTGGCGCAGCCAGGTGCCATGGTGCACCTCGGTCCCCCAGGCGGCGCCGTGTGCGGCGTCGGGATGAGCATCGATGTGCAGGAGGCCCAGGGGGCCGTGCTGCCGGAAGAGGGCCCGCAGGGCGCCGAGGGTGAGCGAGTGGTCGCCGCCCAGCAACAGGGTGCGGCAGCCGGTCATGGCCCAGGCGCCGACGGTGGCCTGGACGGTCTCCAGAGCTTCCTGCAGGGAGAAAGGCAGGGTGGGGATGTTGCCGCCATCCAGCCAGCCGTGGGCCGCGGCCGGGCCCAGCAGGGGCCGGCCCTCCCGCAGGCGCTCAGGCATGGGATGGGCGCCCAGGCCCATGGAGGCGGTGCGCAGGGCCCAGGGGCCCAGGCGGGCGCCGGGGCGGTTGATGACGCCCGCATCGCACGGCACGCCCAGCACCACCCCGGTGGCGGGGCGGGGGTCCACCGAGAGGGGCAGGCCAAGGAAGGGCGTGAGGCCCGTGCGAAGACCCTGCATGAGGACATCAGCGGACATCGGAGCTCCGGGGCAGAAGGGCGGCGCGGAAGGCGGCGATCCAGGCGGCGGCATCGGGGAAGTCGCGGGGATCCAGGGGGGTCTCCGCCGTCACGGTGACGGGGGTGCGGGTGGCGAGGAGCTCGCGGAGATGGGGCAGCAGGGATTCCCGCCCGGTCCAGGGATAGTGGGCGGCGGGGCTGGCGATCCGCAGGGGCTGGGCGGGCCGGCTCAGCTCGAAGGCCGCGCGGAGGCCGCCCTCATAGAAGGCCGCCAGGCGCCCGCCTCGGGTGGTGGTGCCCTCGGGGAAGAGCAGCATGGGGCGGCCCTCCCGCAGCGAGGCGGTGTACGCCGCCAGGGCCGCGGCGCGGCTGGTGGCGTCCTCCCGGTCCACGAACTGGATGCCGGACTTCCGGGCCCACCGGCCGATGAGCGGATACCCCGCCACCTCCCCCTTCGCGATGGTGCCCATGGGGCGCAGGCTCATGCACACGAGGGGATCCACCCAGCTCAGGTGGTTGGCCACCCAGAGGGGGATGTCGGTGCGGGGCTGGCCGTGCACCGACAGCTCGATGCCCAGGGCCGGCAGCAGGCGCTTCGACCAGCGGTGCAGGCCCGGCTGGGGTTCCGCGCCGGCCGCAAGGCGCGGCAGGAGGGCGAAGGTGGGCCAGAGGACGCCGGCCCAACTGCCGGTCCCGCCCATCAGGACACCAGCTTGAGGCGGGTGTAGCGGGCCCGGACACGCTCCAGGTCGTCGCGGGTGATGGCGGACCAGAGGCGGGTGTCGCCGGGCGCGTAGAAGTCGTGGACCTCCTCCACCACCCGGGCGCCCAAGGCGTTGTGGACGCTGCGGGCGTCGACGTTGCCGGGCTCCACCAGGAAGCGGCACTCCTCCACCGGCTCGCTGAGGAGCTTGGAGACCATGGCGCGGATGAGCAGGTAGTTCACCCGGCCCTTCTGGTAGTCGGGGTGCACGGCGAGGGTGGCGCAGTAGACCGTGGTGCCCTGGACGAAGTTGAGCACGTAGCCCGCGGGGCGGTCGCCGTCGAAGGCCAGGAAGCACCAGTCGCGGTAGAGCTCGGTGCAGAGGCGCAGGTAGTGGGGGCAGAGCTCCCCGGTGCCGTCGCCGGACCAGATCTCGGCCTCCAGGCGGCGCAGGTGCGCGAAGTCCGAGCTGGTCAGCGGCCGGACGGTGTAGCGGGCGCCTTCCGGATGGGGTGCGAGGGTTTCGATCGTCATGGTCGTACCTCCCTGGGGTTGCGTCCAGGATCGGCTTCGGTGATGACGGCGGCGTGGCGGAGGCGCCAACTTCGCGGGAAAACGGCGATACCAAGCGGTGACGGGCGTCCACAGCGCAGGGACACCAAGACTCGGATCTTGCCGTGACGGTCGGATGTCCGAACCGTCACATATCGGGAACAAATGCTCAGAAGTAGGGGGCCACCAGCTTGAGGAACCCTGCCGCCAGCAACGCACTGATCGGGATGGTCAGGATCCAGGCCACCACGATGTTTCCGGCCACGCCCCAGCGGACGGCGCTGGAATTGGTGGTCGCGCCCACGCCCATGATGGCGCCCGTGATGCTGTGGGTGGTACTCACCGGAATGCCGAAGTGGGCTGTGGTGAAGAGGACGGCGGCGGCGGCGGTTTCCGCGGCGAAACCGTGGATGGGCCGCAGCTTCACGATCTTGGAGCCCATGGTCTTGATGATCTTCCAGCCGCCCGAGGCGGTGCCCGCGGCCATGAAGCAGGCGCTGCCGATCTTCACCCAGAGGGGCACCACCACCTTCATCTTGGCGTCGAGGGGCAGGTGGAAGTGGTAGGCGATCAGGGCGAGGCAGATGATCCCCATGGCCTTCTGCGCATCATTCTGACCGTGGGTGAAAGACATCGCCGCCGCGCTGACCAGCTGCGCCTTGCGGAACACGACGTTGACCCTGTGCCCTGAGAAATGCCTGACGGCCCAGAGAATGATCAGGATGAGGACCATTCCGACCAGGAAGCCCATGGCCGGAGAGATGATGATAAAGGCCCCGATCTCCTTGAGTTTCTTCATGTGAAGGGCATCGAACCCCGCATGGGCAACCACGGCGCCGGCCAGGCCGCCAAGCAGGGTGTGGCTGGTGCTGGAGGGGATGCCGAACCACCAGGTGAGCAGGTCCCAGGTGATGGCGGCCATGAGCGCCGCGGCGATGACGGCCGGAACCACGTGCTGGCTCTCGGCGATGCCCTTGGCGATGGTTGTGGCGACCGAGGTCCCGGCCAGTGCCCCGGCAAAGTTCAGGGTGGCGGACATGACCAGGGCGTACTTGGCGGGAAGCACGCCGGTGCTCACCACCGTGGCGATGGAGTTGGCGGTGTCATGGAAGCCATTGATGTAGTCGATGCCCCACGCCAGCAGGACCAGAACCGCAAGGGACGGGATGAGGAATACTTCGATCATGAATGCCTCAGGCGTTCTTCATGACCGTGGAGCCGATCACCTTGGCCACCAGCTCGATCTTGTCGGTGGCATCCTCGATCTGCTCGAGCAGTTCCTTCCACTTGATGAGTTCGATGGGATCTTTTGGATCCTCGAAGATCTGGGCCAGGCCCGCGTGATAAATGGAATCCGCCTTGTTCTCCAGGATGTGCACCCGCTGGATGCGGTCCCGGATCATCTTCTGGTTCGACATGTTCCGCAGGGAGCGGATCAGATGCAGGATCTCGCCGGAACCTTCGACGATGATCGAGCTCATTTCGGTGACCGCCGGCATGACGTGGCCGATCCGGTAGAGGATGAGCCGCTCGCAGACCGCGTGGATCTTGTCCACCACGTCGTCGAGGGCGTGGGCCAGCTCCATGATGTCTTCGCGCTCGATGGGGGTCACGAAGGTGTGGTTCAGCCGGTCCATGATCTCGCGGGTGATGTCGTCCCCGATGTGCTCGAGGTCCTTCATCTGGCGGCGCAACTCGGCGAACCGGACGGGGTCCCCGGTGCGGATCTCCAGGTCGAAGAGCTGGGAGGCCTGGTATGCGTTGCCGGCGGCGGATTCGAGCAGGTCGAAGAAGACCATCTCCCGGGGTTTCAGCCAGCGCATCAGTGCATTCAAGGACATTGGGGACTCCCGCGATCAACCTTCAACTGTACCGGGTCCGTCGGGGTTACAGGAGCGTAAATTCGCCAAAGGGCGCTGTGCGGGGCTCTCCGCGCGGTGTAAGGTCTGGGGACATGGACCAACCTGCATCCCAGCGCGGAGACGGATCGGGGCTTCCGGCCTTCCTTGGCCGCGCGCTGATCAGCCTGGGCTCCCTGCTGTTCCTGGGTTTCGGCCTCGGCATGAGCGTCCACAAGGGCGCCTCCCTCCCCTGGACGCTCGGGCTGCTCGCCACCCTCGTCCTGGTGGTGATCCTCATGGCCCGGTGGCAGCTGCGGCCCCTGGCCGAGCCCCTGGGCCAGCTCATGAGCGGCAACCGGCCGCGCGCCATCGAGGACCTTCCCGACGCCTGGACAGCCCTGGAGCGGGAGAACCTCGACCTCAAGGAACGGGCGGCCCGGGAGGACCGCCTGCTGCCGGGGATCATGGCCCGGCTGGAGGAGGGGGTGCTCCTGTTCGGTTCCGCTGGGGCCCTGGAGCAGTACAACCCCGCCGCCCAGCGGCATCTGGGCCTGGGGGCGCCCCTGGTCAAGGGCATGCCCATGGGCGAGGTTTTCCGGGATGCCGACAGTGTCGAGGCCATCCAGAAGGCCTATCTGGGGCGGGGCGTGGAGTGGCGTGTCCCCAGGGGCGGCCGGACCCTGCGCGTGAGGGCCATCCCCTTCGCCCCGCTGGGGGCGGTCAGCGGCGTGCTCCTCACCCTGGACGACATCACCAGCCAGGAAGCCCTGGAGACCACCCGGCAGAAATTCATCTCCAACGTGAGCCATGAGCTCAAGACGCCCGTGACCGCGATCCGCATCGCCGCCGAGAACCTCCAGGACGAGGACCTGTCGGAATCCGCCCGGATGAGCGCCCAGTCCCTGCTCCGTTCCGTGGACCGGCTCACGCTCCTCCTCGGCGACCTTTCGGAACTGAGCCGCATCGAGAGCGGCGCCCTGCACCTGGTGCCCGAGCGCCTGCACCTCGAGCGGTTCCTGGACACCCTCGTGAGGGACCTGCGGGATCACCACGCGGCCAAAGGGGTGGGGCTGGAGCGCGAGGTGATGGCGCCCCCGGACACCTGGATCCAGGCAGATCCCCTGCGGCTCAACCAGGTGCTCGAGAACCTTGTGTCCAACGCCATGAAGTTCAGTCCGCCGGACAGCACGGTGGTCCTGTCCGTCCAGGTCACGCCGCAGGGACAGACCTGGGAGGTGCGCGACCAGGGGCCGGGCATTCCGGAGGCGGAACAGGGGCGCATCTTCGAGCGCTTCTACCGGGCCCAGGCCGCCAAGGCCAAGCCTGGAACCGGGCTGGGCCTGGCCATCGTGAAGCACCTCTGCCGGCTCATGGGGGGCGAGGTCACCGTGGAGAGCCGGCCCGGGCAGGGAACGACCTTCCGGGTGATGCTGCCGAACCCGGCTTCTGACCAGCCCGAGGGCGGTCAGGAACCGGCGGGGCCGCCCAGCCGGTAGCCGACGCCCACCACGGTCTCGATGAGCTCCGCGGCGGCCTCGCCGATCTTCGCCCGCACCCGGCGGACATGGGCGTCGATGGTGCGGCTCTCGCCCAGGTATTCCAGGCCCCAGACCTGCTGCAGGATCTTCTCCCGGGTGAGCACGCGCCGGGGGTTGGCCAGGAAGTAGGTGAGCAGTTCGAATTCGCGGCGGGTGAGTTCGACCAGCTGGCCGTCCACCCGGGCGGTGTGCATGTCGAGGTCCACCGTGATGGGCCCGAAGGCCAGCTGCGTGGGCTGCTCGCGGCCTTCGAAGGGGGTGGCCCGGCGGAGGATGGCCCGCAGCCGCGCCGCCAGTTCCCGCACCGAGAAAGGCTTGGAGATGTAGTCGTCCGCGCCCAGCTCCAGGCCCAGTACCCGGTCGATCTCCTCGCTGCGGGCCGTGACGAGGAGCACGGGCAGCGCCCGCAGGGTCGCGTGGGCGCGGATGGCCCGCAGGACATCCAGCCCGTCCATGTCGGGCAGGCTGAGGTCCAGCAGGGCCGCGTCGAGCTTCGGGCCCGGGGCGTTCAGGGCCAGGAGCGCCTCCCGCCCGGTTCCCACGGGCACGAGCTGGAAACCCTCCCGGAGGAGGTGCTGCTCCAGACCCAGGCGGATCTCGACATCGTCTTCGAGGATGAGGATGCGTGGCATGGAGACCTCTTTCCTATTCTGACGGGATGTTCGGATCGGGCGGCGCGTTCTGGAGGTAGGGGTGCTTGGCGCTGCGCCCTTCCAGGATGAACAGCACCTCCTCGGCGATGTTCGTGGCCTGGTCGGCGATGCGCTCCCAGTTCTTGATCACGAGGATGAGGTGGCTGGCCCGCTCGATGCACAAGGGATCCGTCATCATCAGGCGGAGCAGCTCCCGGTAGATGCGGCCGTACAGCTCATCCACGGAATCGTCCGCGGCGATGACCGTGCGGGCCAGGCCCGCGTCGCTGCCGATGAAGGAATCCACCGCCCAGCGCACCATGCCCCGGGTCTCCTGGCCCATGCGCTCCAGCAGACCGCCGGAGAGGATCGGCGGGTGGACGTAGGTGGCGCGGCGGGCGATGTTGCAGCAGTGGTCGCCGATGCGCTCGATCTCAGGCACGATCTTGAGGCTGGAGGCGATGAGGCGCAGGTCGCCTGCCGCGGGCGAGCGGAGCGCGAGCAGGTCCACGCAGAGGCGGTCGAGCTTCAGTTCCCACTCGTCCATCCGGCGGTCCAGGGCCATCACCTGGTCGGCCTTGGCCTTGGAGCGCTCCACGAGCGCCTGGTTCGTGAGGTCGATCATCTCCTCGGCGATGCCCGCCATGGCCAGGATGCCATCCCGGAGATCCTTCAGTTCCTGGTCGAATTGGCGCATCAGCCGAACCTCCCCGTGATGTAGTCCTCGGTCATGCGGTGTCCGGGATTGGTGAACAGCTGCTCGGTGAGTCCCGATTCGATCAACTTGCCCATCCAGAAGAAGGCGGTGTGGTCGCTCACCCGGGCGGCCTGCTGCATGTTGTGGGTGACGATCACGATGGTGAACTCCCGCTTGAGCTCGAGGATAAGCTCCTCGACCTTGGCCGTGGCGATGGGATCCAGGGCGGAGCAGGGCTCGTCCATGAGGATGACCTCGGGGCGGACGGCCAGGGCCCGGGCGATGCAGAGGCGCTGCTGCTGGCCGCCCGACAGGCCCTGGGCCGAGTCCTTGAGGCGGTCCTTCACCTCCTCCCAGAGCCCGGCGCCGCGCAGGCTGCGCTCCACGGCCTCCTCGAGGGTCGTCTTGTCCCGCTGGCCCTGGATGCGCAGGCCGTAGGCCACGTTCTCGAAGATGGACTTGGGGAAGGGGTTCGACTTCTGGAACACCATGCCGGCCCGCTTGCGGAGCGCGATGACATCGGTTTCCGGCGCGTAGACGTCCGTGTCGCCCAGCAGGACGCGACCCTGGATGCGGACGTTGTCGATGAGGTCGTTCATGCGGTTCAGGCAGCGGAGCAGGGTGCTCTTGCCGCAGCCGGAGGGCCCGATGAAAGACATCACCGAGTGGCGGGCCACCTGCAGGTTGATGTCATGGAGCGCCTGCTTATCGCCGTAGAACAAGTTGAGGCGGTCCACCCGCAGCATGGTGGGGGCCGACAGCACGGACGGATCCGTGAGGGGCAGGTCGGGCTGGGGCGGCATCGCCGGGCGGGGGTCGGGCTCAGGGGGCGCCTGCAGCAGGGTCGGCTCCGGAATGGGGCGGGGGTCGTCGATGTCCATGTCGAGGGCTCCGGTTCTCAGCATCAGAAGGTGCTCCCGCCCAGGCGTTC
>Ga0316605_10000999_pt1 | contig 17226 bp, 10 predicted proteins | sample OWC_soil_day20_n_FD_207666 | JGI IMG/M metagenome (GOLD analysis project Ga0316605, IMG submission 207666) | Wetland soil microbial communities from Old Woman Creek delta, Ohio, United States - OWC_soil_day20_noCT | ecosystem: Environmental > Terrestrial > Soil > Wetlands | place: USA: Ohio...
AAACACATGGTCGAACAAGGCTGCATTACGCTTGAAACGCTCGAAGTGAACCGGATCTTCCTTGTTCCAAAATAAGGTGGGAATGCCTTCTTTACGACAGTGAGCGACCAGTTGGACGAGGGGAGCCGACAATTCGTCCGAATAATGCCCAATCCGCTCCAGCCACTGCCCCTCGTTGCCTTTCCAGGCAGACTCCACCAGCAACGCGTCGATCGATTGCTCGGCGAGTTCCTCGCGCCAATGCTCGACAGACAGCGACACCGTAGCCACCGCCGCTCGCAAAGCGTCGGTGGTGAATCGGTCGGCAATAATGCCCAAGAGCAGCTTGCCGAGTTCCTTGGGGGGGATCGCCGGTTGCAGGCGCGCAGCCAGCATGTTTCGCAGGGTAGCACTGTAATCGGAAGTGACTTTCTCCCAGGTCCTGCATTCGACAATCCATTCGCGTGCCGCTCGCCCCAGTCGTTCGCGCAAATCCGGGGAGGCGATGAGCCTTGCCAGGGCATCAAACAGCGCGTCAACATCATCCTTGGCAAACAACAACGCACGTTCGTTATTGCCGGCGAAAACCAGATGTGGCGCCACATCGGAGAGCACCAAGGCCCGCCCCATCGCCATCGCCTCCAGTGGCTTCAATGCCGAAACCATTTCCGTAACCGGCAGGGACAAACGGGGCACCGGCATGATGTCCATGCAGGCGATATAGTCGGGCACCTGCTCGAAAGGTACGCGACCGGCAAAAATGCATTGCGACTCGATAGCCAGTTCCGCAGCCTTGGCGAGCACGGAATCCATGACCTTGCCGTCACCAAGCAACAGGAAACGGAAGTCGATACCTGCATCCTGTAGTTTCTTGAGCGACTCCAGTAGAAGCTCCAGTCCCTCATAGGCCACGGCACTACCGGCATAACCGATGACCGGAACACCTTCCGGCAGAGCAAGACGCTCCCGCAGCACGGTTTGGGCTGGACGAGGAGAAAATATCTCCGCGTCGACCGCATTGGGGGCAAAAGCTATTCGTTCAGCAGCTACCCCGCGCCGGATCAACTCCGCTGCCAATTCCTCGGTCAGCGTCAACACCACATCTGCTTCGCGCGCCACCAGACTTTCCAAAGTCTTAGCCAGCTTGTAGCGGTCTGAATTCTGCCAATCGGGGTTAGTCGATGCCTCCGTAACCTCCCATAGGCCCCGCACCTCATAAACAAAAGGTACACCGAGACGGCGCGCGGCGATCAACGCCGGCAAAGCGGTCGTGTGATTGGAGGCAGCAACGATCAACTCGGCGCGAACTGCCTGAGCCTCACGTAAAAACTGGTCAGCCGCTTCCGCCATATAGCGGTCAAGCGGTGTTTTGTTGATGTCAGCCCCGGCAACAGCAACATATTCGACACCATCCACGTTGACTTGGTGACGATGACGGTTCAATCCGGTAATTCCAGCATCCCAAGGATAGCCCGTACGCGTGGCCGCGCAGACCTCCCAACCGTTGGCCTGCAATCCGCGGGCAATCCCGTGCGAACGGGTGGCATAACCATTGGTTGTATGCGGCACCGACTGATGCAAACAGTAGAGCAACTTGCCGCGCTGAGGCAGATAAAGCGGGTCTGGCTGCACTGGCGGCACGAAACACCCGTTTTTAAACAGGCGATCAAGCCCTTGCACCAGACCGACAAACTGTTGTTGAGCCTTATCGGGCTGAACTTTTGGCACTTTCAGCGCGGAATCAATCGCAGCCAGAGTAGCTACGATAGCCCCGTTATTGAAGAACAACGTCTTGGCTTGCGTGAAATCAGGCAAGCCTGCTTTTTTCGGCTTTCCTCCACGGGAAAACAGGCACCACAAAGACCATGGGAGCATCAAAAATCGCTTGGGCGACTTTACAGCAGAAATCAACGTATCGCCCAAGCGAAACGAAAGTGTGTTTTTTACCCGATTTCCGGTGTTGACCGCATCCTTTTTCAGGCGTGCGACCTCATTGGCATGTCGCTGCTTCTCGACCCTCAATGAATCCAATGCCGCAAACCATTGCTTGCGTGCTTGTGACAGCTGCGAGGCCTCTTCAACCGACTCCCGAGTTTTCTCAGCAAGCGCGACATGATGCAAACTTGCGCTCCCCGTACCTGCCAGCCTGACAGCCAAACGATAGGAGCAGGCCTCCGCCGGCGGGAGAAAAGTCAGCTCATGATTAAGCGGAACAGTGATGGACAGGCAAACAGCGCCACCGTCATCAAGAAAATCGACGCAAAGCAGAATGGACAGTTCGGCGGGAGCAGCCCCTCGCAATTGGAGGGTTAGCAATGAATTTTCTGGAAGAGGGAACAGCGAACTGATGTCCATTTCGCCATTGCGTAGTAACAGAGGTGCCTGAACGGTCTGATTTTCGGGCAAGGCAACTGAGAGCATGACATCTCCCCTTGGCGCAGCATAATGCGCCAGCAAAGGAGCTCGCGCATCGACCTCCAGAAGCGAGAAATCGAAAATCCCTGCCTTCGGGGATGGTTTTGTCGTATCAGACATAACGTAAGAACAGACGACTCAAAAAAAACACATAACTAAACAAAACCACACCCACTTTACCTCCAAATTTTAGCCAAACATTTATATTTATAAATCTTCTCTTCTTACTCAACTTACAAACAATTAACCATATTTCCAAAATTTGATTTCACCACCAGATGAAATAAATAAAAAAACCGCTAGGCTTCATCAAGAACATAGGTATTAAACTCATCATGCTCAAGAACACGGGGATCAGAACTCACCAAATCAATAAACTGCATAACATTCTTAATTGGAAATTGCTCCAGCTTTTCAATCGACAGCTCCCACCACTCCGAAGCCAGCAACTTCTCAACTATTGCATCTTTAAATCTGAACTTAATAATCCGCGCGGGTGTTCCTGCAACAACCGCATAAGGTGGAACGTCTTTCGTCACAACTGCATTGGCGCCAATGACTGCACCTGTCCCAATCTCCAGCCCTGGCATAACAACTGCGCCATCTCCAATCCACACATCACTTCGAACTATTGTGTAAGCACTGCGCAGCGGCTTGGAGACAATTCCAAGTTCAGATAAATCATCTTCGGTATAGGGACGGCACGCAACCTTGCATCGAATGCTAGCGCTAGTTAATCCAGTCATTTGATGCCCACCAGCCCCTAAGGACACTCTTCTCCCTATACTGCAATAGCGACCAACAAACACACCAGAGCGAGTCAGCCCACCTTCACCAATATAGCTATGGGCACCGATGAAAACCTGATTTGCAGGAGACAGAATCGGCGAAGATATTGCGATGGCCTCTTCGAACGTGCATCCCCCAAAAACCTGCCCTGCCTGATATTTATCTGGGCCAGGCCTCCAGCTTTAATACCAATTGACTCGATTGGTTTCGCAGATAAAAAAAGTAATAACTTGTCGGAAAGCTTCATATATCATCGAGAATCGAAAAAGCATGCAATGCTGTGAACACCATCACCCTAATCATCACCCACGCCCATAGTTGTCAAAAAACCGGACGATATCGTCCTCACCCAGATAAGAGCCCGACTGCACCTCAATCAGATGAAGGGGGATTTTTCCGGGGTTTTCCAGACGGTGGGTATGTCCGAGTGGAATATAAGTCGACTGGTTTTCGCCGAGCAGGATTTCCTTGCCATCGACGGTCACCTTGGCAGTTCCCGTTACCACAACCCAGTGTTCCGCACGATGGTGATGCATTTGCAGCGATAGCTTTTCCCCGGGCTTGACCATGATCCGCTTAACCTGGAAGCGCTCTCCGGCATCGATCCCCTCGTACCATCCCCAAGGGCGATAGACGCGGCAGTGCTCCAGATGCTCCTTCCGCCCCTGAGCTTCAAAGTACTGGATGGCGCCCTTGATATCCTGGGCCTTGCTGCGATGCATCACCAGTACGGCGTCCGCGGTTTCCACAACGACCAGATCATCGACCCCGATTACCGCAACCAGACGACTGTCGGCACGTACGTAGCTATTGCGCGTGTCGGCAACGTAGGCATCCCCCTGAATGGCATTGCCCTGCCCGTCTTTCCGGGCAATATCCCAAAGACTTGACCAGCTTCCAACGTCATTCCAGCCAAAGGAAGCCGGCACCACTGCGGCACGATCCGTTTGTTGCATGACTGCGTAGTCAATGGAATCGGAGGGGCTGCCAAGGAAGGCTTCGGTATCCGGGCGGATGAATCCTAGGTCGTCGCTCGCTTGCTCCATGGCGAGTTTGGCGGAGGCATGCATGGCAGGACAATGCCGTGCCAATTCGTTCAGGTAGCTGGCTGCAGAGAAAACAAACATGCCGCTGTTCCAGAGATAATTTCCCTCGGCAAGATATTGCTCTGCTTTGATGCGATCTGGTTTCTCGACAAACTCGGCCACCGCATGCACCTTGCCTCCATCCTGCGGCAACAAGCCCCCTTGCTTGATATAGCCATAACCCGTCTCGGCAGAACCGGGACGGATTCCGAAAGTCGTCAGGTAGCCTGACAAGGCCGCCTGACTGGCTGCCATAACGGCTTCAACAAAGGCGTCCACGTCGTCGATGACATGATCGGCCGGCAAGACCAGCATCAATGCGTCGGGATCGCTGGCCACCAGTGAAAATGCGGCCAGGGCAATCGCCGGCGCCGTATTGCGGGCAGCAGGCTCCAGGATGAGACTGGCGGATTGCTGACCGATCTCGGCAAGTTGCTCCTTGATGAGAAAGCGATGGGCTTCGTTGCACACAATGGTGCAGGGCTGAACATCTGGCAAGGCGGCCGCGCGTAGCACCGTGGCTTGCAACATCGATACCGAAGAAACCAGCGATAACAACTGCTTCGGGAAAGCAGCCCTCGACAGCGGCCACAAACGGGTTCCACTCCCTCCAGAGAGAATTAGCGGATAAATTCTAGCCATTTATATTTGTCCAACCCGTCCAGTCCACGAAATCATGAAACAAGGTGAGCGCCATGATTCCAAAACGTTCAACCTGCAGCGCAACAGCGTGGCAAGACAGTCAATAACTCAGTTAAAAAAATTCTTGATCGACTGGCAAATGTGGGCAACCTGTTCATCGGTCAGTTGAACCGCCGAGGGCAACCACAACCCCTTTTCTCCGACCAGGTTGGATACGGGGTAGTCACCAGGAAGTGCGTAAGCAATTTGCTTGTTGATCGGAGGGTACATCACGCGAGTACCGATACCGGCCGCTTTGAGATGCTGGATCAACTCGTCGCGCCTTTCCACCAGGCTATCGATGAACCACGGTGAGGTGCACTTGAGGTCGTGCGGGAACAACTTGACACCGTCCACACCCTGCAAACCATTTGCGTAGGCTTGCCAGATTTCCTTTTTACGTTCGACTCGACCCGGCAATTTCTTCATCTGTTCAATGCCGATACACGCCTGCAACTCGGTGAACTTGAAGTTGTAACCAATCGAGTCATGAATATCGTTACCGCCACCGGAGCGACCAAAATCCTTCAGCCGACGCAGGCGGTATGCCATTTCGTCGCTATCGGTGATAAGAGCGCCACCTTGACCGGTGGAAATGATCTTTGGCGCGGAAAATGAAAAACTTCCTATCACTCCCGCTCTGCCCACATGGCGTCCATCAGGGTAAAAAGAGCCAAGCGACTGAGCCGAATCTTCAATCAAAACAAGATTGTGTTCTTTGGCTAACGCTTCAAACGCCTCTATTCCGACCTTGGGGTAGCGGCCATTTGCCGAAACCAGCATGATGGCTCTGGTCTTGGGGGTTATAGCCTGGCGAACCAGGTCAATATCAAGGCATAGGGTTTCCGGTTCGACATCAACGAATACCGGAACAGCACCAAACATTTTCACGGAATTCGGCGTGGCAATCATTGTGTAGTTAGGAACGATCACTTCATCCCCAGCCTGAATGCCTGCCGCCATTGCGGCCAAGGTCAAGCTGATGGTGCCATTGTTAACCACAATGCAATGTTTTGCCCCGGTGTACTCGGCAAGCATCTGCTCAAAGCGCTCCGTGCGCTTGAATTCGGTAATGAACCCATCTTCATCCATGTATTCACAGATGGCTTTTTTTTCTTCATCCCCAAACAAGGGACGCATTTGCATAATGAATTCCATACTCATACCTCATAACCTAAACGACGCGCATACTCGATCATTTTTCCCTTGGGCCTGACCTTGACAGGTCGAGCTGGAGATCCAACATAAACAGTCCATGGCTCGGTCGATTTTGTAACCAAAGAATTGGCCCCAACAACGGAACCTTCTGCCAAGGTAACGCCGGGCATGATTACCACCCCGGTGCCGATATTGGCGAATTTTTCGAAAACAACGGGAGCTATTGTCAAATGATCTTTGAACTCCTCGGGAATTGTCGGGCCAACCAGCCCCTCGCCCATGTGATCATCACTTCCGCAAATCACTCGTGAACCGGCAGCCAGCGAGGAAAAGTGATCCATCTTCCAGAAACCGGTGGCACCACCGATTGCCGTGATATACGGTGCAATATGAACGTAATCGCCAATTTCTGCGGAAACAGTGCAATAAAATCCAGTGTCTATTGCCGAATGATTACCGACAGTTACCAAATGCGGACGACGAATTTCAACATTGGCACTAATGAAAGTATCTTCGCCACACTTCTTAAGGAGGGAATAATCATATTGGTTGCTCATCAGATTCTCCTGCGATCTAGATCCGGGCCAACATAGGGGCCGTTCTTCACTTCCAGAACCTGAGTACCATCCTCGATGATGTCGTAGCCGTGCCCGCCTCGCAGCAGAATGATTATGTCTCCGGCAGCCACCTCGAGTTCTGCTATCTTTTGTTCCTTGGTATCGTAGATATTGGCCCGGATTTTTCCCTTGCGTACGAAGATAACCTCTTGCGTCCACAATACCTCGCGGGTTACCTCATTATGGATATGAGCTTTGAGTTCCTTGCCGGCCGGATACCCCCAAATACCGACCTGAATATATTCGTCGTCTTTTGAAAAAAAGCTCAAACCATCATTCCACGCGGCATCGGCAGGAATGTGACGCGCCAGGACAACGTCACCCTCTTTGATTTCTACTACGCTCATGCTCTTGTTCCTTGCTGGATATACCAATTAATTGTTTCTTCAACGCCCTGGCGGAAGCCCCTCGAAGGCTTCCAGCCAAAATGCAGCTCCCCGCGCGATCCATCGACCGTTTTATAGGGAGCACCATCCGGCTTGGTGGCGTCGAGTAGCAGTTCCCCCTCAAAGCCCACCAGTTCCTTGATAAGTACTGCCATGTCGAGGATGGATATCCCCTTGCCAATACCGATATTGATCGGTTCGGTAGTTGCCGCCACGGATAGCCCCCGAATCATGGCTTCAGCGCCATCGTCGACGTGCAACCACTCACGCACCGGCTTGCCGCTTCCCCAAACAACCACCTGGGACTCATTGTTCTGCTTGGCCCGCACGAACTTCATGATTAGTGCGCCAAGCGCGTGCGAACGCTCTTCCTCGAAATGGTCTTCCGGACCATACATGTTGGACAAAATGATGTTCAGGGCATCCAGACCATATTGTTTTGCATAAGCCCAGCTACCGACCCAGGAAGCTTTCCGAACGAATCCATACACCATCACGGATTCATGCAGCGGGCCGTTCCAGAACTCATCCTCCTTGAAAAAGGTGGCTTCCCCAGGATAAGCACAGTTTGATATTGGATTGACAATCCGTTTGACGCCAGTCTCCCGGACGGCTTCCAGCAAATTGAGCGTGATTTGCAAATTGTTTGCAAATAGCTCCCCCGGATGCTTGTAACCAAACTGAATGCCACCTACGTATGCAGCGCAATTGAGCACATACTCAGGCCGATGCTGCCTGAAGTATTCGAGCGTCGCCGCACGATCACGCAGGTCAAGCCCCATCGATAGCGAAGTGGCTTGATAGGCACGTTGTTGTTGATCCAGCTGACGACAGACACGTTTTCCAAGAAAGCCGGTGGCTCCGGTGACCAAAATCATTGATCCGGCCCTCCATAGGTATCAAATTTCAAATCGTACTGCACCATTAGGCGAACCAACTCACGAATGGGGGTTTTGGGCTTCCAGCCGAGTTGGGCAACCGCTTTCGATGGATCCCCCCACAGCAACTCGACTTCCGCGGGACGGAAGTATCTCGGATCAACCCTGACTCGCACCTTGCCGCTAGCCACATCTATACCCCGCTCGTTGATGCCCTCGCCTTCCCAACGGAGCGTAACCCCTATCTCGGCGAAGGCCATATCAACGAACTGACGAACAGTGTAGGTCTCGCCCGATGCAATAACGAAATCATCGGGTTCGTCTTGCTGCAGCATCAACCACATGCATTCAACGTAATCCTTGGCATAGCCCCAATCGCGCTTCGCATCCAGGTTGCCAAGTGTAATTTCCTCCTGTTTGCCTTGAGCAATACGAGCGACCGCCTTGGTAATTTTTTTGGTGACGAAGGTTTCACCGCGGCGAGGCGATTCGTGGTTGAAAAGAATGCCATTACAGGCAAACAAGCCATAGGACTCGCGATAGTTCACCGTAACCCAATAAGCGTAAAGCTTGGCTGCACCGTAAGGTGATTTCGGATAGAAAGGTGTCTTCTCGCTTTGCGGAGCAGTATCTGGCAGACCGCCAAACAACTCGGAGGTTGAGGCCTGATAAAAGCGCGGTCGCTGACCAAGATCCTTGATGGCATCGAGCAAGCGTATTGTTCCGACGGCATCGACCTCAGCCGTATATTCCGGAACCTCGAAGGAGACCGCAACATGGGATTGCGCTCCCAGGTTATAAACCTCGTCGGGCTGAATACGCGCCAACAGGGTATGCAGGTTACTCGAATCCGTCAAATCGCCGTGATAGGTTTTGAAATTCGGATGATTGAAAATATGGTCAATGCGCTGGGAGGTAAAAACCGAGCTTCGGCGAATAATGGCGTGAACTTCATAGCCCTTTTCCAGAAGAAACTCTGCCAGATATGATCCATCCTGGCCGGAAACACCGGTGATAAACGCTTTTTTCATGTACAACCCCATTAGTAAAGACGATGTCTTTTTATTTTGCTCTTGACCAAGGACCAATCCAGCTGATCAAAATCATTACCTCCATAAATAAATTCGTAGAGATAATACAAAGCAACATCGCTATCGCCAACTTCACAATAAACACCGTCGGTTGGCAAACCTTCTTCGACAAACATTTTATTTATTGATGGAACCGCAGACACATGGACAATCCCCTCTCCGGGCTTGAATTCCCTATATTTTGGAATCCATGTCTTTTCGTTGTTTCTGTTGAAATTTCCATTCAGCTTTATAGCCACACCGGAGAAAAAACTTTTTGATCCAACAATATAAGAACACTTTGACAGCAACCACATGTCGAGCAAGGCTTCTTCGGCGTTGGCTAGCTTCTCCGCGTCAGAGTAATTGATATTGAAAAGTGGCCCGCTTCCCAGCGGCGGATGTTCCTTTTCTGTGAAGACAACCTTGCTTCCGTACCTTTCCACGAATGCTTTTTCTACCGCCGAACAATCGGTGCATACCAGAATATTTGACGATGGAGATTGAACCAGGAAACCATCAACCGCAGCAAAAAACCACTCAATGTCAGGAGGAACAACGGTCCTCTCTCCATTACCATGCCTGAAATGAACGCCTATGGCGTTATCACCCAGTTTTTCGCTCTGAAAACTGTCAATTTTCTTTCTGAGGCGCTCTGATGGCACAAGCCTGTTAATCAGGCCGCTCATCTCTGCGTAATATTCATGACGATGCCAATACTTATCGTCTCTTGAAATCACGATAACGTCGCAGTCCTCGACGGATGCCAGATCTGCTTGTTCCAGGTGTTCGGATGAAACGCGATGCAGCACAACCTCCTTGCTATGCGGCATGGTACGGTCAATGAAATTTGTCCAATAATCCGGCCAAACCCGAGCCGTAGAAAACATGCCTTTTTCAAGGTAAAGCTCTCTGTTTTCAAACAGCAACTGGAAAATATCCTGACCTTTTACCCCATACCCGATATTCTCAACCCAATCAACCACCAATCTTCTATTGAGTTTCTCGGCGACACGCATCGCGCAGGTCAAAACGGCAATATTCCCCCCCAAACCATAATACCCCTTACAAACAACATATTTAATAGACATAAAACCACTCAAAAATCGGAATTAAACGAATATTATTTAGTTTTCAATCGCCAAAATTTCCTGGGCGATTACGAGATCTTCTGCTGTCTGCCTGCGTATCCGGGCAGCAGCGTTAGCCGACATCAAGCTAAACTTGTGTGGATTCTCAATCAGACTTGAAATCCCTTCCGCCAACTTCACGGCATCTTCTGCTGGGGCAAGAACAGCGCACGAGTCATCCACAAACTCGGGAATAGCCGCTATTGCATTCGTAGCGGGAACCAATCCTGAGGCCATTGCCTCATCCCTGGAAACCCCGTGACTGTCCCATCGGGTTGGGCACAGAAATATACCGTACGACTTATGCAACTCTGAAATTTGCGCATGATTCAAAAAACGATTCTCTATGGACACATTACTGAATGAGCGCAGCGGAGCGAGCGTTTCTTCAAAGAAACGGCCATCTCCAATAATACGAATTTCAAGACTACTGAAAAACTCCTTCTTACTCAATTCAAGTATCACATTTACAGCGACATCATTAGCATATTGCCGGGATGAGAACGGGCGTATCAACAAGATCTTTAGCCTTTGTTCCGGCTGCTTCTCAATATAATTGAATGTTTGCGTGTTTATTGGATTGTGAATTATCCGATATTTATCAACCGGCAAGCTTAGCTCAAAATCCTCCATCACCTCGCTCGCGAAATATCTCGAGACAAAAACAAGGTTCAAATTTTCCGGCACTGGAGAAAAAATTGACTGCCAAAATGCCATGCGCACGGCACTTTGCTCTTTGGCAAGCATTTCCTGCTGCTCATTTTCAATATTATATTTCCGTCGATGCCAAGGATGGATTTCTGCACCGTGTATCCATACCACCACCTTGATGGTGTCGATGAACTCGTTCAATACCTCCCACATGGATGAATCGAGAAAATGAACCAGCACTTTTTTGTACTGACCACTGGCTAGCATTTGCCTTAAAACATTTTTCGAGGCGGTAATAACATCTACCCCCTTGAATTCGTGATAGGTGGGCGCATCTTGTTGCGGTCGCAAACGGAACAAATCCACATTAACACCGCGCTCGCGATAAGCTTGGATACGGCTATGAACAAAACCATTCCGATAAAGGTTGTCATAACTAGGATAGTGATTGGTCAATAACATGTACGGTGAACGCCCAAACACCACCGGCGGATTAAGTGTGCGATAACCAAGTGCCAACCCACGAATTCCAGCATAGCCACCTGCATACACCCTTATCCCCAAGCGTATCGATGTGCAGGGCTCGGGTAATTCGACCTGGAGATTTCGATTACCATGCAACATCGCGTGGCTAATTCGCTCCTTGTCGCCATTCAAAAACAGAAGTACCAACTGTACATTGAGGCCAGGCGTATGATCAAAATAAAACTGAGCCATTCCTTTGGAGAAACAAAGATCCTCCGGGGAAAGGTCTTGCGTTGCGTATAGGTACTCATGCTTTCCATCCTCCAATTGGGAAGATATTTCCAACACACCATGCTCTATTTTTGTCTTGAAATGCTTAGCGCGATCAAAACGGAATAACTTCGCGAGCGCAGTTCCGCTCATGGTGGGCGTATTTACTTCCGGTTGCTGCTCAGGCAGAATTTCCTCTGCCCGATGTACCAATTCAGCAAATGGAATTCCGGTATCCAGATCGGCTAAGTCAGCAACCTCAGAAATTGCTTCGACGGCAATAGGGGCAGCCGTTTTATTACGGCAATAGTTAAACGGATCGATGGCTAGGCCGACCAACCCTTTCAACTCCAGCCGATAAATACCGGTAAACCAAGCAGGGAACGAATCTACTTGCTCCCCAACTGCAGAAGCACGCACCAACGCTGCACGGGCCGGCAACTTATTAACGTGACGATAAGCATACTCTGAATGCAGCAACGCCAGACCATCGCTATCCGACCATAGATAATGGCTATATTTCCCGATCATATCGGCGTCACTATAGTCGGTGGCCAATACGAGGTCTGTCAAATAGTGTTCGCCGTAGTAATCCTCAGGCACCAAGGCTGCTACCCAATCAAACCGATTGCCAACCTGGTTGGCTAGTACCTTATCGTTAAGTTCGTGAGCCGGAACGTAAACAATGCGTTCATCCTTCGATATTTCTGCCGGCACGAACCCGTCACGAATTGCCACTAACAGGCAACGCCGGCTATACGCCTGCCGCTCGAAGTGTCCAAGAATCAGAGAGAGTTGCTTTTGATCACGAGCATATGCTGTCATCAAAACTTTGGGCTGATGCAATTCAGTGGTCTCACCAAGCACTTTGGAAACAAGGTAGGCAAAACGATGTTTGTAGGTATGCTCGGAAAGAGTTTTACGCAACCCCATCAAACGGAGACGCTGCAAGCGATTGCCACCGTGCTCGATTCGCTGTAGGCGCTCCAGTGTTTCCGCACCACTATCCGCGGCAAACACCAAATCGCCGAACATCAACCGTAGCCCACGTGAAAAATTGCTGATGGTCAGTGTATTGCTGGCCAGTAGCTCGAACACACGGCGAGCAAACATACTTTGCGAGTTCTTGATCGAATTGAGATTGATCGCATAGTTGTAACCTTTATAGGCACGATCAATTTGCGAAAAAGGAAGGTTTCCGACAATATAGGGCTGATATTGTTCAGGAAACTTGTAATTAGTGTCGTCCTTGCCGAAATTACGGTCGTATATTTCAAAGGGGCGATACTCGGGCAAAGAGGCAATAAAATCATCCAGGTCGCGTGTTCTATCGGGATAGCGCACATAGTATGCACCGGCAAAACAGAATGCATCCTTCCGCCGATAAGTCTCGATCGGATTGTTTACCGCTGGTTGAGCCGCAAAAGGTAACAAATAAACCCGTTCATGTTCGAGCGCCGCTTTGTAGCGGTGGATACAGTCAATATCGGTGGTAAAAATAAAATCAAACAGTTTTGCGGTGCTGAGGAAGGTCTCAAAATGTACCGGATCCTCCTTGTTCCAAAACACCGTAGGGATGCCGTTCGCCCGACACCAGGCCACAATCCCTCGCAACTCTGCGCTTTTATGGCCGACCTTGCTTCCCCATTGATCCTGCTTTCCACGCCAAGCTGATTCAATGAACAGCAACTCCGGTTTGAATTTGCTTAATTCAGTCTGCCAATGCTGCGGTGTGAGTTGCAAAAGGTTGCACTCATGACGGTATGACTCATGGGTGAACTCGTCCATGATAGCCGCTACCCGTAGCACCTTTAATTGCAGAAAAGAGAGCGAATTATCCTTGATATCGCCCAAATATTTGGCAGCGCAATCCAGGAGAATCAAAGGATCTCGATCACCGCCAAATAGTGCTTGCCTGCCCACCAAGCGTTGCCATTCCTGTCTTTTCTGTGCAAGTTCTTTCTTCCGGGTTGCACTCAGGAAAACTAGCCCAAGATGATCGAGGAACGTGTTTCCTTCACTCTCGGCGCGTGCCTTGTCTATCGCGTTGAGATACCCAAGGCGGCGCAATTGAATAGCATCCTCAGTCGCGACACAAAATAAATCATCCTTCTGCCTATGTATTGCCAGAATTTTTCGAAGATAACGATCCTTTTCCAAAGCGCCGTGTAGATCAGAAGCGCTTTGCTGCTCGATGGAGTGATTCTTTACCTGTTCAAGCTGGCCAGCCAATTGCTGCCGAAAAACAATTTCTTGATTGAGGTTACTTTCGAAAGCTTCTTTTTCTGCTTCCAGTTCGCAATTAAGCGCCAACTGCTTGGCAACTTTTGCTTCCAGCTGATCGATAAGGATTGCTTTTTCAAGCAATTCACCCCTAACATCAGTTACTTCTTTGGTAAAATTTATTTTTGATGAATGCAACTCAAAGTTCAATGAGTCAATTTCAGAAAGCAGGCGACTTACTTCAAACTTTACTTCTGAAAGCTCTTCCAACGTGCTGCTTATTTTTTTATTGAGTTCTGTCTGAACTTCACTATCTTGACCAATTCGTTTTTTGTAAAAATCTATTTGCTCACAGGCACTACGGTATTTTAAGCTAACCTCGTTAACCTTTTGGCGAAGGCCAGTCAATTCGGCGCTTTTTTTATAAACAAGATCCGAAACCTTTGCTGAAATTATTAAATTTCTCTCCGGCTCAGAAATTTTTTCGACAGGAATATATAAATGTGTCGGGGTCGCGTTGAATGTATTAAAATAACAATACCCAACCTTGGAAAGAAACTCTGTTACAGAAATAAAGTCAGACTCGAATTGACACTCAACATACAGATAAGGACGATTATTTTGTATGGTTAAGACTGCCCCCTTGAGGACAGACATTTCCATACCCTCCACATCTATCTTTATAACCTTAACCATCCCCGGGAGATCAATTTCATCCAGTGGATATATTTTCAAAATACCATCGCCCACAACTATCGATTGTGCACCAATATTCTCAGGAATATTCCTTTCAAAGTGCCCAATCCCTCTCGACTCCCCAAGGGCATGTGATTTTATGGTTACGCGTGAAGCAACATTATTTTGCTCCGCACTTTTTTGTATTGCTTGAGTAAGATTTTCGTTTGGTTCGAAAGCAACCACTCTGCAGCCAGCTACTGTGGCTAAATAAATAGTGTGGTTTCCTATGTTGGCCCCGATATCCAACACAAGATCGCCTTCCCCAACTCTGGATCGAATGTCCATGAGCATGGGAAGTTCGTATGGAATTTGTTCAAAAGCCAAATTTTTCTGAATATAATCAGAATCCGGATCGGTCAAAACAATTTTATAAGCACATCCATCATGCTTATTTATTTCAACAACCCGCTCATTGCCAAACATTTCTCCAGACCCTGACCGAATATCCAACTTGATTTCTCCAAAACCTGGCGAGCCAATTAATTAAAACCAGGAAAATTTATCACAATCTCGTGCCTCACTCACACCACCTGAATAGCACGCAGCCGGAAAATAAATCAACGATTCACGACTTAAAATTAGTGAAAAACCAACATTAGAGACTCATAAAGTCTCGAAAAATTGCAAATCAAGGCAAAGCCAAAGGTGCCCAAGCCAAGCCTTGATTAGATTCAAAGAAAAACACGGCTGATTTATTTGCAGATACCCTTGGTATCTACTATTACCTTGGCTGACACACTCGACCAATCAACCGTTTTGAATTCCTTGTGGTCTACGAGCATTACAAGTACATCGCTATCGGATAATACTTTCTCCAGCGAAACCAGGCTTACACCAGCATCTTTCAGATTGGCTGGCAGAATTTCAATGTTTGGTTCTACAGCGCTGATCTGATTCTTGAATTTATGTGCCAGATTAAGGGTGATTTCCAGCGCAGGGCTTTCCCGCAAGTCGTCGATATCTGGTTTGAACGCCAATCCCAGACAACTGATACGAAGATCCGACTTGCTCAGCCTCTTCTCGGTAGCCAGAGCAGAAACAGCCTCCTCTACCTTATGCTCTACCCAATGGGGCTTGCCGTCATTAACCAAACGCGCCGTATGCATAAGGCGAGCCTCTTTCGGGGTGCTATGCACGATAAACCAAGGGTCGACAGCAATACAGTGCCCCCCCACTCCGGGACCAGGCTGGAGGATATTCACGCGCGGATGGCGGTTAGCCAGCTTGATCAATTCCCAAACATCGATATCGAGCTTGTCGCAAATCAGGGAGAGCTCGTTGGCAAATGCGATGGCCACGTCGCGCGATGCATTTTCGGTCAGCTTGCACATTTCTGCGGTGCGCGCATTGGTAACGACACATTCGCCTTCAACGAAGGTTTTATAAAGCGCAACGGCAGCCTCGGAACACTTCGGGGTCAAACCGCCAATCACACGATCGTTTTCAACCAATTCACGCATCACATGCCCCGGCAAAACTCGCTCCGGGCAATGGGCCACACGGATATCGGAATTTTCCCCAAGCGCTTGCGGGAAAGTAAGATCGGGGCGGGCTTCTGCTAGCCATGCGGCCATTTGTTCGGTGGCACCTACCGGCGAGGTCGACTCCAGAATTACCAGATCGCCCTTTTTGAGCACCGGGGCAATTGATTTAGCTGCGGCCTCGATATAGGTCAAATCCGGTTCGTGGTCGCCCTTGAATGGCGTTGGAACCGCAACCAGAAACGCATCGGCAGGCTCTGGCGTGGTGGTTGCACGCAGAAACCCTTCGGTAACCGCCGCATGGACGACCATGTCGAGTTCTGGCTCAACAATGTGGATTTTCCCTTGGTTAATGGTGTCGACCGCATGCCGATTCACATCGACGCCAATTACTTTGATTTTCCGAGCTGCAAATGCGGCAGCTGTGGGCAAACCAATATAACCCAGACCGATAACGGAGATGGTTTTGTAACGAGAAGGCATATCAGAACTCCCTGCTTATTTGATATTGATGGTTTCGACGATACGCTGACATGCTTGACCATCACCATAGGGGTTATGAGCGAAGCTCATCTGGTCATAGGCAGCACTATCGGTAAGTAATATTGTCACCGCTTCGATGATCGCTTGAGCATCGGTACCGACCAGCTTCACCGTGCCCGCGGCAACGGCCTCTGGTCGTTCGGTGGTATCGCGCATCACCAACACTGGCTTGCCCAATGATGGAGCCTCTTCTTGAATTCCGCCCGAGTCGGTCAGAATAATGCATGAACGCATCATGAGATAGACAAACGGCAAGTAGTCCTGTGGCTCAATGAGATGCACGTTATCGACATCGGCAAGAATACGGCCGACCGGTTCACGAACATTCGGATTCAGATGTACCGGGTAGAGAAAATCCACATCCGGGAACCGGACAGCAAGGCTACGTATGGCTTGGCATATACGTTCGAACCCATCGCCAAAATTTTCCCGACGATGCCCGGTAATAAGGACAAGGCGTGATTCATCACGTAAACAAGGGAACTTCTGGGCAAGCGATCGATTCAGTTCCCGGTCCTTTTCCAGCTTCTGTTTCACCCACAGCAAGGCATCAATTACCGTGTTGCCGGTAACGTAAATATCGGATTCCGCAATTCCCTCACGCAGCAGATTCCGGCGTGATTGCTCAGTGGGGGCAAAATGGAGTTTTGCCAACGCACCGGTAAGC
>Ga0316605_10001001_pt1 | contig 17185 bp, 13 predicted proteins | sample OWC_soil_day20_n_FD_207666 | JGI IMG/M metagenome (GOLD analysis project Ga0316605, IMG submission 207666) | Wetland soil microbial communities from Old Woman Creek delta, Ohio, United States - OWC_soil_day20_noCT | ecosystem: Environmental > Terrestrial > Soil > Wetlands | place: USA: Ohio...
TACCTGAAGGTCAGGAATCTATAGGCAGTTCGCTGACACTGGGTGATCTGTTTCATCAGGCAGGCTATGTTACCGGATGTTTCGGAAAATGGGGTCTTGGATACCCAAATTCAGGTTCGGAAGCGACAGACAAAGGTTTTGATGAATTCTACGGATACAACTGTCAACGAAAAGCACATACCTACTATCCGCAATGGCTGTATGACGGCAAGACAAAAGTCCTGCTTAACGGGAAATCCTATTCACAAGACTTAATCCATCAAAAGGCATTAGAGTTTATACGCAAAAACAAAGACCGTTCCTTTTTCGGATATTTTACCTATACACTTCCTCACGCAGGACTGGAACAGCCCAACGACAGTATATTGAAAATGTATTCCGGAAAGTTTCCCGAACCAAAAGCTTTCAAAGGTTACGGCGATTACGCCGCTACACCGAAGCCGAGAGCTCAGTTTGCCGGAATGGTCACCCGCCTGGATGCCTATGTGGGCCAAATCCGAAATGAACTCGAAAAACTCGGAATAGCTGAAAACACACTCATCATTTTCACCAGCGACAACGGTCCGCACCTTGAAGGCGGTGCCGACCCGGTATTCTTTGCCAACGACCAGACGCTCAGAGGTACAAAACAATCGCTCTATGAAGGTGGTATGCGTGTTCCAATGATAGCGGAATGGAAAGGTACTATCAAATCGGGCACCATCAGTGAACTTCCCGCGGCTTTTTGGGACATGATGCCCACTTTCACCGACATCACCGGGCAGCAGAAATGCTGGAAACAAACCACCGATGGAATTTCCATTCTTCCGGAACTGAAAGGAAACGGCACGCAGAAAGAACATAAATACCTGTACTGGGAATTTCATGAAGAAAACGGACGGCAAGCACTCCGTCAGGGTGACTGGAAACTGATCCGACAAAACATCAGGAGCGGAAATCCCACATTAGAACTCTATGATCTGAAAAATGATCCTTTCGAAAAGAACAACCTGGCGACTACCAACAGCAACCGGGGAAACAGGATGAATAAGCTCCTGGATAAAGCACATATTCACTCCGAACTTTTCAATTTTGGCATTAACGAAGAATAAAAAACGCTATGAAAAAAGTATTTCAACTGCTGACATTTCTAACCATCTCTGTAATGATCTATTCTCAAAATTCAGCTACCATCAGTCTGAACTCCGGATGGCAATTCTCCGAAGCCGGAAAAAACGAATGGAAAGATGCTGTTGTGCCGGGTTCGGTTCAGTCCGACCTGATACGCTTGGGTATCCTGCCCGATCCGTATTACGGAACCAACGAGAACGTAGTGCAGTGGCCCGAAGAAAAGGACTGGGACTACAAACAAACCTTCACTGTCACACCCGAACAGCTCAAATCGGACGAAGCGCTGCTTGTTTTCGAAGGCCTGGATACACATGCCGATGTATTTCTCAATGGTTCCTGCATACTGCAAACACAAAACATGTTTGTGGGTCATAAAATTCCGGTGAAAAATTCACTGTGTGCCGGTGAAAACAAATTGTACATCCGGTTTTATTCGCCCGTGAAACTTATGGAACCGGCACGAATGACAGCCGGATACGAATATCCTGCCGGTAACGATCACAGCGACAAAAAAGTAAGCATCTTCAACCGGAAAGCGCCCTATCAGTTTGGTTGGGACTGGGGAATCCGAATCGTTCAAATGGGCATCTGGAAACCTGTCGCACTGCAATTCTACAACCAGGCCTGCATTGACAATCTTTACGTCAAACAACTATCGGTCAGCAAAGGCCAGGCACAAACCGATAATCAGATTGAAATACTTTCCACGTCCAAAATTCCGGTGAAGATTGTGACAGGCGCCGTTTTCAATGGCAGAGAAATCCAAACTGCTGAAAAACAAGCGGTCTTACAAAAAGGAAAAAACAACGTCAGCATCGCTTTAACCATCGACAATCCGGAACTTTGGATGCCATCGGGATGGGGAAAACAAAACCGCTACGATTTCTATGCAAAAGTTTATTCGGGGGACCGGCTTATCGCGGAGAAAACCGAAAAAACAGGATTACGAAAAGTGCGGCTGGTACAGCAGCCCGATGAACATGGAAAATCGTTTTATTTTGAAGTAAACGACATTCCGCTGTTTGCCAAAGGCACCAATTACATACCCGGTGAAATACTGCGCACAAAACAGGACAAAGCCTATTACGACAGGCTTTTCGATAATCTGACGGAAGCCAACATGAATTTTATCCGTGTGTGGGGTGGCGGGACTTATGAGGATGACTATTTTTATCAGCTGGCCGATGAAAAAGGAATACTCGTGTGGCAGGATTTCATCTTCGGATGCGTACCTTATCCTTCGGACGATGCATTTCTTGCAAATGTCAGGGAAGAGGTAATTTATAATGTAAAACGACTCCGCAACCATCCCTCACTCGCATTCTGGTGTGGTAATAACGAAATTGACGAAGGTCTTGACCACTGGGGCTGGGATAAGGAATATTCAGCAGAGATCAACAAGGAATGGCGGGAAGGATACAATAAAACATTCCACAAATTGATACCCGAACTGGTAAATGAATACGATGGCACACGAAGTTATATACACGGGTCACCATACGACTCCAACTGGGGCAACCTGGAATCTTTCCGTTCGAGTGATGTGCACGACTGGGGATTGTGGCACGGCCGGATGCCCTTCGAAGCCATGGCCGAAAGGTTGCCGCGCTTTGCCAGCGAATTCGGATTTCAGTCATTTCCCGAAATGAAAACCATACGGACATTTGCCACCGAAAAAGATTTCGACATCAACTCCGACGTCATGAAAATTCATCAGAAAAGCGGCATTGGCAATACGGTAATTAAGCAATACATGGACATGTACTATCATGCTCCGAAAAACTTCGAAGATTTTGTATATGTAGGACTAGTAATGCAGGGCAATGGCATGAAGGAAGCCGTAGAAGCCAACCGCCGCGGCAGACCTTACTGCATGGGAGCACTTTTCTGGCAGCTCAATGACGACTGGCCCGTGGTATCGTGGTCGAGTGTGGATTACTACAACAACTGGAAAGCGCAGCATTACAAAATGCGGGATGTGTTTGCACCCGTGGCTCTTGGTTCGGTAATAAAAGACAACAAGCTCAGCTACCTCACTATGTCTGACAAACTTGAAGATGTAAACAACCTCGTACTGAATGTTCTGGTAATTGATTTCTCGGGTAAAAAACTGAAAAGTTACAGCGAAACAGTAACCGCGAAAGCCAATACCAGCCGGATTGTGAAAACATTTGACACAGACCTGTTGCTTACTGAGGATCAAAAATATAACTGCGTAATTCATGCCTGGCTAAGCGACAAAAACGGTAAAAATATTTCAGTGAAAGATTACTATTTCTACTGGCCGAACAAACTGAATTTACCGAAAACGACTATCAGCAAATCAGTGAAATACGAGGACGGGAAATACACCATTACCCTGTCATCAAGCAAACTGGCGAAAGATGTTTTTGTGGAAATACCTATTCAGGGAGCACGTTTTTCAGACAATTTTTTTGATTTGCTTCCGGGACAAAAGAAAGTGATCACAATTACTTCGCCAGAATTAAAGAAAACTAAAAAAACAGATATAACAATTAAACATCTGAGAGAAACGTATTAGGAGGCCTCAAAAATCCCCCTTGGGGGACTTTTTATTAGTGCAGTTTTAAAGTCTTTGCTCTTTGTTCTTTTGTCTTTGTTCTAATAACCTTACAAAAAATGTACAAACTGGAAATTTGCGCCAATTCAGTGGCGAGTTGCGTGGAAGCACAAAAGGGAGGTGCATCGAGGGTTGAACTTTGCGCCGCCATTCCCGAAGGAGGTACAACTCCCTCCTACGGTGAAATTGCGGTAGCCCGCGAGCTGCTCGATATCAGCCTGCATGTGATCATTCGCCCACGGGCAGGAGATTTTCTTTACTCCCGAACCGAACATAAAATCATGCTCAAAGACATCGTCATTGCCCGTAAACTGGGGGCTGACGGTGTGGTTATCGGCTGCCTGACCCCTGACGGCGATGTGGATATAATCCGTAACAGGGAACTGATAGACGCGGCAAAGGGCATGAGTGTCACTTTTCACCGGGCTTTCGATATGTGCCGGAATCCACTGGAAAGTCTGGAGAAAATCATAGAGCTGGGATGCGACAGAATTCTGACATCCGGTCAGCAACCCAAAGCAGAACAGGGCATTGATTTGCTGAAACAACTCATCAACCTGGCTGATAAACGGATCATAATAATGCCCGGAAGTGGCATCAACGAAAATAACATCGCATACATTGCACACGAAACAGGAGCTACCGAATTTCATCTTTCGGCGCGAAGCCCCAGGCTAAGTCAGATGCAGTACCGCAACCCGAACGTATCAATGGGTGGCAAAGGAATTGAAATCAATGAATACGAGCAAAACACCACCGATGCGCTGAAAGTAAGCAAAACACTTGAAAATCTTAATAATCAACTAATATAAAACTATCATGAGACTTAAAACATTCAAAATTCTTATTCCGTTAATGCTTGTAATGCTGAGTGGCCTGACCCTTAAAGCTACCGAAGCTAACTTCCGGGTAATTCCGCTGCCCAATGAAATTAAAAACACTAATGCCGGTGCATTTAATCTGAATGCTACTACCCGCATAATCTACCCGAAAGGGAATGAAATGATGAAAAAAAATGCCGAATTCCTGTCGGATTACCTGAAAGAAATTACAGGTATCAAACTGGCTGTAAGCAATTCCGGTTCGAAATCAAATGCCATCATACTTGAGAAAGGATTGAAACATGCAAATCCGGAAGCCTATAAACTGACTGTAACCTCAAAAAACATCATCATTGCTGGAGCAGGTGAAGGAGGCGTATTCTACGGCATCCAGACTTTACGCAAAGCCACACCCATCGGCACGACTAAGATAAGCTATCCGGCCGTTACCATTCTCGATTCGCCGCGCTTCGTTTATCGCGGTATGCATCTCGATGTGGCACGCCATTTCATGTCGGTTGATTTTGTAAAGAAATATATCGACATTCTGGCATTGCATAACGTGAACACCTTCCACTGGCATCTGACCGAAGATCAGGGATGGCGCATTGAAATAAAAAAATATCCGAAACTGACTGAGATTGGTTCTATGCGTACAGAAACAGTTATCGGGCATAATACTGGCAAATTCGATGGAAAACCCCATGGAGGTTACTATACACAGGAACAAATCAGAGACATCGTTGCCTATGCTCAGGCTCGTTACATCACAATCATTCCCGAAATAGACCTTCCCGGACATATGCTGGCAGCTCTGGCAGCTTACCCCGAATTCGGATGTACAGGCGGACCTTACGAGGTAGAAAAAACCTGGGGTGTCTTTGACGATGTACTCTGCCCCGGTAAAGAAAAAACATTTACCTTTCTGGAAGATGTTCTGACTGAAGTAATGGCACTTTTCCCTTCAAAATACATCCATATCGGCGGTGACGAATGCCCGAAAGTACGCTGGACTAAATGCCCCGATTGTCAGGCAAAAATTAAGGAACTCGGTCTGAAAGACACCGAAAAACATAAAAAAGAATTTTACCTGCAAAGCTACGTGACCGAGCGAATCGAAAAGTTTCTGAACAAAAACGGACGCAGCATCATCGGCTGGGACGAAATTCTGGAAGGCACCCTGGCACCCAACGCAACGGTGATGTCGTGGCGCGGTATCGAAGGGGGAATAGAAGCTGCTAAAATGGGACACGATGTGATTATGACACCCAACAGTTACATGTATTTCGATCACTACCAAAGTTCCGATACAGAAAATGAACCGATAGCTATCGGAGGTTTTTTACCCGTAGAACGTGTTTACAGCTACGAACCGTTACCTGATACGTTGACTCCCGAACAAAAGAAACATATTCTGGGCCCTCAGGCAAATATATGGACTGAATACATCCCCGATAGTAAGCAGGTGGAATACATGCTGCTACCACGACTGGCAGCACTTTGTGAAGTTCAATGGACACAACCCGAAAAGAAAGACTACACCAGTTTCATTGCCCGCCTTCCGCACATGATTCAGCTCTACGATCTGTACAAACTCAATTACGCTACACATGTATTTGATATTCAGGCTAATTTAACACCAAAACCAGAAAAAGGAAGTCTCGAAGCCTCCTTCAAAACCATCGACAATGCACCGGTTTATTATACGCTCGACGGTTCGGAGCCAACAACAAAATCCAGTCTTTACAGCGATCCTGTCAGTCTTAATCAGAATGGAACAATTAAAGCAAAAGCTTTTCGGACCAATGGCAAAGACAGCCGTACATTTACCCAAACGGTCAACCTGAATAAGGCCAGTCTGAAACCCATTAAACTACTCACAAAACCTGCACGTAATTACGGTTACACAGGTGCCTCCCTGCTCAACGACGGTCTTTCCGGAAAAGGAATCAACTATAAAACAGGACGATGGATCGGTTTCTCGGGAGATAATCTGGAAGCAGTAATCGATCTGCAGAAACCTACTGAAATATCCAGAGCTTCCATTAAAAACTGTGTGGTTACCGGTGACTGGATACTTGATGCACAGGCATTTACAGTAGAAGTTTCGAACGACGGAGAGAACTTCACTTATGCTGCGGGTCTGGAAACAAATCCATCAGACAAAACCGAGCACTGGAAAGGTATAGTAACGCACATGGTTACATTTCGCCCTGTCACAACCAGGTACGTAAAAGTAACCGTAAAACCTTTTACTGCATTTCCGGCATGGCATGGTGGAGATGGCAAACCTTATATTTTCGTAGATGAAATAAGCGTAGATTAAAAAACATTCAACATTTAATTAATGAGACTGATACAAAAAAATGTGTCAGTCTCATTAATTTTATTCAAGAAGTAAAAGTCATCCATCAAAAAAACAATCTGATAATCTGACAATAAATCACTAAAAACAGGGATGATTAGTTATTTCATTTTAGAGAAAATGAATCCTGAAATCTACCTTCACGATTTCCCTCCAAACAGGTTGAATGGCATTTGATAATAAAACAGAAAAGTTCAGCTAAAATCTTGTTTTTTTCTTAATAAAAGTTCCCCATCCCGTTTCAATTGTTCAATATTGATTATTTTTGTAAAAAAATAATTGATGGAACTTTACGAAATATTCAAAAAACATCCTGTAATATGTACCGATAGCCGGAATTGTCCGGAAGGTTCACTGTTTTTTGCACTGAAAGGCGATAACTTCGACGCGAATGCCTTTGCACTTTCGGCGCTCGAAAAGGGTTGCGCCTATGCCGTGATAGACGACAAACAATACGCTGTGGATGAACGATTTATTCTTGTCGATAATGTGCTGAAAACCCTGCAGGATCTGGCGTGTCACCATCGCCGTCAACTGGGAACTACCATTATCGGAATTACAGGAACCAACGGTAAAACCACCACCAAGGAACTTATTGCAGCCACACTCAAACAAAAATACAAGATTCATTTCACAGAAGGTAACCTGAACAATCATATCGGGGTACCTCTGACACTGCTTCAACTCACTGCAGAACACGAACTGGCAGTCGTCGAAATGGGTGCCAATCATCCGGGTGAAATAAAAGTACTGGCAGATATTGCGCAACCTGATTACGGAATCATTACCAACGTTGGTAAGGCTCATCTGGAAGGTTTCGGTTCATTCGAAGGAGTCATGAGAACCAAAGGCGAACTTTACGACTACATTTATAAAAGCGGGGGAAAGATTTTTCTGAATACCGGAAATGCCTTTCTAAACTCCATGTCGAAAAAAGCAAAATTCATCAGCCCGGACAGAATTCTGTCGTATGAACTCGGCAGCAACCTGAAAGGCCATGTGGCAGTTGGTAAAACACTTTCGTGCAATCCGCTGCTCCACCTGAAAGGCCAGACTAAGGAAGGTGATTTTGAAATCCGGACTCAATTAATTGGAATGTACAACGCCGAAAATGTATTGTCGGCAGCCACCATCGGAACACATTTCGGGGTGAGTAATGAACTGATAAAAAAAGGTCTGGAAGAGTATATTCCCCGGAATAACCGGTCGCAGTTAACCATCAGCGAACACAATAAAATCATTGCCGATGCCTATAACGCTAACCCGACGAGTATGCATGCTGCCATCCTGAATTTTGCACAGATGGATGTACCCGAAAAAACACTCATATTGGGCGATATGCTCGAGCTTGGCAAACAATCGGCCGATGAACATCAGAAAATTGCAGATCTGCTGAAAGATAAAGGATTTTCTTCCGTTTACCTGGTAGGAAAAAGTTTTCAGGCCACCAAAAGCTATTTTAGAAAGTTCGCCGACATCGGGGCGCTTATCGACGAAATCCGCGAAAACCCGCTGCAAAACCGATTTATACTGGTGAAGGGTTCGCACGGCATTCATCTCGAAAAAATACTGGAATTGATTTAATTACATATACATTAGCTCGAAAAAATGGAAAAGAAAAAAATGACCATATTACTGGTTGCTTTGGGTGTTGTGATTGCGGCACTGATAGCCGGTTTGTTATACACGATGAACGCATCGTCGGAAAAAGATGAACAAATTGCAGCAACTGAAGAAATGATAACTTCTGAAAAACAACAACTGGAAACCGAATATAAAGATCTGGCAGGGGAATACGACGGATACACCATGACCATCCACAACGATTCGCTGCTGAAACTTTTCAACGAAGAAAAAATAAAGGTAAATAAACTGCTGGAGGAACTCAAAACCACTAAAAGCTCGAACGCCAAACGCATCATCGAACTAAAAAAAGAACTTGCCGCCCTGCGCAAGGTGATGGTTCATTATGTCAATCAGATAGATTCGCTTAACCTGCAAAACAAACGGCTTACCAACGAAAACTACGAAGTTCGTCAGAAGTATGCCTCTGCATCGGCTACAGCAGAACAACTTTCGAAAGAAAAAGAAAGTCTGAATGAAGTAGTAACCCGGGCCGCCATTCTCGAAGTGTATAATTTCAGCATGACGCCGCTCGACAAACGCAACAAAAAAACCGACCGGGCATCCAAAATCACCACACTCCAGTTCAATTACACCATCGGGAAAAACATTACCGCTACTCCGGGACAGAAAACGGTTTACGTGCGCCTCACCCGCCCCGACGATGAACTGATGACAAAAAGTAACGATACCTATTTCACTTACGAAAATAAACAGATAGCCTGCTCGCTCAGCAAGGATTTTGAATACAGCGGCGAAGCCCGTAATGACGTACTATACTGGAAAGTAGAAGAAATCCTGCAAATCGGGAACTACCGCGCTGACTTCTTTGCCGACAACAACAGGATAGGTACATTTACCTTCCGGATTGAAAAAAAATAGTATCTTTACAGTCAGATAAAATGAATATATTCCGATGACTGCAGAGTCCCGAAAATTTGGCATTGCTGCCGGAAAAATAGCTTTCGATGAAAAGCACCGAAGCACGATAAAATTCAACATATCGCGCTACGAGGCTGCTTTTGCCAAAGGTCTGGCACGTTACAGAGACGCGAACAGTGCAAAAAATACTGCCGCTGCCATCAAACGGGATGTTCTGAAAAACTGGGATAAATACCTGCTTGAGTTTGAGAAAAACATAACAGCCAACGGCGCGGAGGTGCTTTGGGCTGAAAATGAAGCTGAAGCCACTGCATATATCCGGAAAATACTTACCGAAAACGAAGCCCGTTTGCTAGTGAAAAGTAAATCGATGACCACCGAAGAAATTGAACTGAATGAAACAGCAAAAAGTCTGGGTGTCGAATCAGTTGAAACAGACCTGGGTGAATTCATCGTGCAGGTTGCCGGCGAAAGGCCTTATCACATCGTTACTCCGGCCATGCATAAGTCAAAAAAGGACATTGCCGTGCTTTTCAACGAAAAATTCAACACACCAGCCGACAGCACTCCCGAAGAGCTGACCGACTACGTAAGAGGAGTTCTGAGAAAAAAATATACGGCAGCCGAAGTCGGAGTAACCGGAGCCAACTTCCTGATAGCCGATGCCGGAGGCATTTCGGTAACGGAGAATGAAGGAAACGGAATCATGTCCACAGCTTTCCCGAAAGTGCATATTGTGATAGCCGGTATTGAAAAAATTATTCCGAAAATGAGTCAGCTCGGAATATTTTATCCGTTGCTTGCAGCACACGGCACCGGCCAGCAGATTACAGCCTACAACAGCATTTTCACATCGCCCCGCAAATCAGGCGAGACCGACGGACCCGAAAAAATGTACGTAATTTTGCTGGATAACGGGAGAACAACTATATTTGCAGATGATGAAGCCTGTGAATCGCTGGCTTGCATCCGTTGCGGAGCTTGTCTCAATGGCTGTCCGGTTTATAAAACCATCGGCGGCTACACGTACGACAGTACCTACAGCGGACCAATCGGCTCTGTGATTACCCCTTTTTTGAAAGGATTTAAGGATTACTCGCATCTCAGTTTTGCTTCCAGTCTGTGCGGAAGATGCAACGAAGTTTGCCCTGTTAGAATTCCGCTCACCGACATCCTGCTTGCAAACCGCAGAAAAGCTGTCGAACAGGGACTAAGACCAAAAGCTGAGAAATGGGTGATGAAGGGTTACAGGTATATCAGTTCGAAGCGTGCGGGATTTGATTTTTTCCCTCCGGGACTGAAGAATATTGGAGTGATGCCGTTCAATTATATCGGCTGGGGACCTCACAGAACGATGCCTTCTTTTTCAAAAAAATCATTTTCGGAAACATACAGATATAAATATAAAAACTTAATTAAATAATGAAAACCAATTTTACGAAGAATATACTGATATTGCTGGGAATTTCAGTTTTTTCTTTTTTATTTACTTCCTGTGAAAAAGAAGATAAATATATTGACTGGAAAGTACTGAATGAACGCTGGCTTGAACAACATAAGAATGATCCCGGATTTAAGGTAACAGAATCGGGCTTATGCTACAAGGTAATCCGGCTGGGTAATCCGAATGACCGTAAAGCCACATCGACAAGCTTTATCAATGTAAACTACGAAGGCAAACTGATAAACGACTCCATATTCGACGAAAGCGAACAATATCAAAACTATTTGTCGAACATGATTAGCGGATGGCAGGAAGGCGTCATAAAAATGCATACCGGCGACATTTATCAGTTTTATATTCCCTGGGAACTGGGTTACGGTAAAGATGGTTCCGGAAGTATTCCGCCTTATTCCACACTTATATTTCAGGTAGAGTTGGTAAACTCAATGGATTAAAAAAAACGCCATGAAACGCGCGGGTTTTATACTGCTTTTTGGTCTGATGCTGGGATTTATTTCTGCTCAGGAATATACCGTTGAAAGTGTTCCCAATCCGATTACACTCAATGCTCATCATTATGTAAGCAATCCGGACGGCATACTCAGTGAAAGCACCGTAAACACCCTGAACGTTAAACTGGACAGTCTGGCACAAACCAACGGTGCTCAGGTTGCTGTGGTTGTTCTCAACTCCATTGGATATGAAGACATTAACAACTTCGCCTGGAGCCTTTTCAACAAATGGAAAATTGGGAAAGAAAAAAAGGACAACGGACTGCTCGTTCTTTTTGTACTGGATCAGAAAAAAGTCCGTTTTGAAAACGGTTATGGTCTGGAGGGCGTCATTCCCGATGCTATTGCAAAACGTATTCAGACCACAGCCATGATACCCGAGTTCCGGAATGGAAATTACGATGCGGGGATGCTGACCGGAGTCATTTCTATTATTTCGGCAATTAATCGTGAACCGGTAGCTGAAGAAGTTGTGAAACCGGCTTTTCAATGGGATGAAGTACTTCCTTATGCCCTGGCAGCCTATATCTTGCTGTCGCTGCTAACATTTCTGTGGATCCGCAGCATAGTCAATCAGACAAAGAAGAACAACACGCTCACCAGCAACTTGTCGCGCTACAAAGTAATCAGGGAAAACAACAATTCTGTCGCTTCGATGGTCGGATTGTACCTCCCGCTGATAGCACTGGCTTTGATACTTTTCTTCGCAAGTGCCGTTTACCTCATCTTCCTGCTGCCTGTACCGATCACCGTGCTGCCGTCGTACCTCTACGGTCGTCGTCAGATGACTAAGGTTCGGCGCTCACCCATCCCCTGTAAAGTATGCGGAAATCAGATGCATATCCTTTCCGAAAAAGAAGATGACGCTCATCTCCGCCTTTCACAGCAGCTTGAAGAAGAACTGAAAGCTGTTGATTACGATGTGTTTGTATGTGAAAACTGCAAGGAAGAAGCAATTTTTACTCTGGATAAAAAAAGCCAGTACGAAACTTGTCCCCGATGCAACACTAAAGCTTTTATTCTGAATTCGAAAAGAATGATTGTGGCCCCAACTTATGTTCATGCCGGTACCGAACGCTTGACCTATAAATGCAAATTTTGCGGGTATCAGGAAAATAACAATCGCAACCTTCCACGCCTCAAACGCACAAACAGCGGTTTCTTCGGTGGCGCGGTTGGCGGAGGCATGTTCAGCGGTGGTGGCGGTTTTGGAGGCGGCGGAGGAAGCTTCGGAGGTGGCATGTCGGGTGGAGGTGGTGCTACCAGTGGCTGGTAGGTTTTATTGCACTTAAAATGAATTTATGCATTATTAATTATAAATTTTAATTTTATGAAGAAGACAGGTATCATCATTATTATCGTACTCGCAGCTATTCTTTTTTTATGGGGAATGGGAAGCTACAACGGGTTGGTTAATTCGCAGGAAAATGTCAAATCACAATGGGGAAATGTAGAAAATCAATATCAGCGTCGTGCTGACCTGATCCCTAACCTGGTGGAAACTGTGAAAGGTTATGCAACACACGAAAAATCGACATTCGAAGAAGTAATTGCCGCCCGCGCTAAAGCAACTCAGATTACCATTGATCCCACCAACCTGACACCCGAAAAACTTCAGGAATTTCAGGCTGCGCAGGGTCAGTTGGGCAGTGCGCTTGGTCGTTTAATCGCTGTTGCTGAAAATTATCCCGAACTGAAAGCAAATCAGAATTTTCTCGAACTGCAGGCTCAGCTCGAAGGTACCGAAAACCGCATATCGGTGGAACGGAATAAATTCATCGAAATGGCCAAAAAATACGATGTAGCTATCCGGCAATTCCCCAAGAATATTGTTGCCGGATTATTCAATTTTGAAAAAATCCCTTATTTTACCGCACAGGAAGGTGCCGAAAAAGCGCCTCAGGTAAAATTCTGATTTTCAATATAAAAACATAAACTTCAACCTGTCACCAAATGGCAGGTTGTTTAATATTTAAAATATGTCATACACTCCATCCCCCGACAGATATGCAAACTCTGTAGGATATAACTACTGCGGAAAAAGCGGTCTGCAACTGCCAAGATTGTCGATGGGACTTTGGCACAACTTCGGTGACGTAAATGATCTGACCGAAGCCCGAAAAATGCTTGAAACCGCCTTTGATAATGGTATCACACATTTCGACCTGGCAAATAATTACGGTACACCCTTCGGAAGTGCTGAGGCTAATTTTGGAAAAATACTGAAGGAGGATTTCGCCCGCTACCGCGACGAAATGATTATCAGTACGAAAGCCGGACACACGATGTGGGACGGACCGTATGGCGACTGGGGTTCACGCAAATATCTCATAGCCAGTCTGAACCAAAGTCTGAAACGTATGGGCCTGGATTATGTGGATATTTTCTATTCACATCGCTATGATCCGCATACTCCACTGGAAGAAACGATGGGAGCACTGTCGGATATGGTCAGACAGGGCAAGGCACTTTATGTTGGAATATCTAAATATCCGACTGACAAAGCCCGTCAGGCATACCGCATACTGGCTGATAATGGCACACCTTGTCTTATCAATCAGGACAGATACAACATTCTGACACGCGATATAGAACAAACGGTACTGCCACTGGCCAAAGAAAAAGGGATAGGTTTTATTGCATTTTCACCTTTAGCCCAGGGTTTGCTCAGCAACAAGTATCTGAAAGGAATACCTGAAAATTCACGGGCAGCTCAATCTTATGGGTTTTTACAGAAAGATCAGATTACTCCCCAACTTGTAAATAAACTCATTAAACTCAATGAATTCGCTAAAAAAAGAGGTCAAAGTCTTGCTCAGATGGCATTAGCGTGGTGTCTTCATGACAGTCAGGTTAATTCTGTTATCATCGGGACAAGCTCTGTGAATCAGTTGAAAGATAACCTTGGAGCTCTGAAAAACACTCATTTTACGGATGAGGAAATGTGGCTGGTTGGAGAAATTGCAGGATAATTTTTTACCGCATATTTAAATATTCGACACGGGTTAAACACAGTCCGTGTCGATTGTTTTTAAACCTGATTGTCAGTATTCAATTTTATCCTCTTTATCATCCCATAGCTTAAAAGCTTCTGCGGCTTCATCGGCGAGTAAATGATGAGTTTCAACTTTACGTTGTTCGGGCTTCAAACTGATTTCGTCGTAAATAAACGAATCGTCAAAACCGATATTTTTCGCTTCAGTTTTTGTGTTTCCATAATATATTTTGTCCAGATGTGCCCAGTAAATGGCGCCAAGGCACATGGGACAAGGTTCGCAGGAGGTATAGATAGAACAACCCTCGAGGCTGAAGCTATGAAGTTTTCTGGTTGCCTTGCGTATAGCCAGAATTTCCGCGTGAGCAGTCGGGTCATTGCTACCTGTAACATGATTGACACCGGTAGCTATTATTTTTCCATCCTTAACAATCACCGCACCGAAAGGTCCTCCACCCTTTTTCACATTTCTCACCGACAGCGCAATAGCTTCCCGCATAAATTTTTCGTGTTCACTCATATCCATTCTCAAAGAATAATTTTTAACTTTACAAAAATATCAATTTAACTGATATTTCGTCTTAATTATTCAGAATAAATTGATTATAATAATTATCAGCATTTATAAAACCTAAATCATTCCGGCTTTTGATATTTTTTGTTGCATCGTTTTACAGAATTTTCGTACTTTGCATCACGAAATCATCAGCACAAATCATAAAACTTTAATATTATAACAAACTATTGAATGGAAAAGCAAAAAATCAGAGCAAAAAGAAATAAAACAATAACTCTTACTGACAGCGAACGTGATATATTGGTTAAAGAATTATTTATTCCTGAAAATAAACAGCCTTTGGTCCTGGAACAAATTCTGAATAAAACCATTTTATCCGATTTGTTTGAAGTGCTTGATTATTTGCCGGAGAGTTCAGCAGACCTTATAATCATTGATCCACCCTACAACCTGACAAAAGATTTTCACGGTTTCAGGTTTACTTCCACCTCGGACGAGACTTACCTGCAATATTTGCGTTCGTGGTTTCCAAAAGTAGTTTCCTTATTAAAGCCTAACGGTTCATTGTACCTCTGCGGCGACTGGAAATGCACTTCGGCACTCCAGCAGGTGATGAACGAAAACCTGACGGTGCTTAACCGCATTACCTGGCAGCGGGAAAAAGGACGAAGTGCTTCGCACAACTGGAAAAATGGCATGGAGGATATCTGGTTCGGAGTAAAAAATCCAAAAGATTATTATTTCAACGTGGATGCCGTAAAAATCAAACGCCGCGTGTTGGCACCCTATAAAGAAAACGGAATTCCGAAAGACTGGGAAGAAACAGACGAAGGTAAGTTCCGGCTGACAGGTCCCTCCAATTTCTGGGACGATATCAGCGTTCCATACTGGTCAATGCCCGAAAACACTGATCACCCCACCCAAAAACCCGAAAAACTGATAGCCAAACTCATGCTGGCAAGCTGTCCTCCGGGTGGTGTCGTATTAGATCCTTTTCTGGGATCAGGAACCACCTCTGTTGTAGCTAAAAAACTGGGAAGAAAATATATTGGTATCGAAATGAACGCGGAATATGCGCTCTGGGCCGAAAAAAGATTAATGATGGCTGAACATTCACCCTCCATTCAGGGTTATACCGACAATGTTTTCTGGGAAAGAAACAGCGGAAAATAGTGTTGAATTTAAACAAACAACATGATACTTGATGTTATATTAATTATTCTGGGTTTTACTTTACTTATCAAAGGAGCCGACTGGCTCGTTGACGGTTCATCTGCGCTTGCAAAAAAACACAATATTTCAGATCTTGTCATCGGTCTTACCATTGTAGCATTTGGTACTTCGGCTCCGGAAATGGTAGTCAATATTATTGCGTCATTTGACAAACATTCTGATATCGTCTATGGAAATATTGTTGGCAGCAACAATATCAATCTTTTCTTCATTCTGGGCATTGTAGCGATCATTTTTCCCATATCGGTGAAAAGCAGCATGGTACGTAAAGAAATCCCCATTTCTTTTATTGTCGCTTTACTCGTGATGCTTCTTTCAAATGCAATCCTCGGACAAAAGGAAAATCTCCTGTCAAGATGGGATGCAGCAATACTTTTCGCACTTTTTCTGGTATTTCTGTATTTTACCTTCCGGCAGACAAACAAGGATGATATCCCGGTACAAGAGCCGGGAGATATTAAGAAATTGTCAACGGTCAAAATCTGGGGACTGATAATTGCGGGACTTGCTTCATTAATAGCAGGCGGACGACTTGTTGTGAACAGCGCCATAGCTATTGCCCAGGATTTTGGCATTTCGGAAAAAATCATAGCACTCACCATAGTTGCAGCAGGCACATCACTGCCTGAACTGGTGACATCCGTTGTTGCAGCCTCGAAACGCAACAGCGATATTGCCATCGGCAATGTAATCGGATCGAATATATTCAACATCCTGTTTATACTTTCAGTCAGTGGTATCATTCACCCCATAGCGTTTAATACTAATTTCAATGCTGAATTATTGTTACTTCTCGGAGGGACGTTACTACTTACCATTTTTATGTTCACCAGTAAAAAAATGAAAATCGATCGCTGGGAAGGAATTGTTTTGCTTACCATTTTTATTGCCTACACAATTTTCATGATAAATAAAGACATATAACAGAATACGAAACGGAAGACAATTGCGTTTTTAAGTAAAATACGATATAAAGTCATTAGTGTCCCATTAAAATTGGGACGTATTAAAAGTTAAATAAATTTGGCTCATTAAGCCTAAAATGTTCTTTGTCATTTTGAAATTTAGTTTTATCAAAGAGGTCTCGAAGATGAGTTTTATC
>Ga0316605_10001002_pt1 | contig 17182 bp, 13 predicted proteins | sample OWC_soil_day20_n_FD_207666 | JGI IMG/M metagenome (GOLD analysis project Ga0316605, IMG submission 207666) | Wetland soil microbial communities from Old Woman Creek delta, Ohio, United States - OWC_soil_day20_noCT | ecosystem: Environmental > Terrestrial > Soil > Wetlands | place: USA: Ohio...
CAGCTCTCGCTCGTCGCTGAGTGCGACGAAGCCGAGCTCGTGCGCGCGCGGCAGAAGTTCCCGTCTCTCGTCGAAGCGATGCGCGTCGTACGCGTGCCCGAGGCGACCCCCGCCCAAACGATCGCCCTGCTCGAGCCGTACGGTCAGCGCCAGACGCCGCCGATCGCGCTCTCGCACGACGGTGCGCGCCGCCTCGCCGAGCTGCTCGCCGCCTTCCGTCGCGACACCGCCTTCCCGGGCAAGGCGCTGGCGTTCGTCGACTATCTCGCGACGCGGCCCGCGATGACGCGCGAGCTGACGATCGAGGAGGTCACGCAAGCCTTCGGCACGTGGTCGGGTCTGCCGGTCGATCTCCTCGCGCCCGAGCGCTCGCTCGACACCAACGCGATCGCGACGCAGCTGCAGAAGGGCGTGATCGGCCAGGACCACGCGTGCGAAGTCGCCGCGCGCGTGATCGCCCGGCTCAAGGCCGGCCTCGACGATCCGCAGCGTCCCGTCGGTGCGCTGTTGTTCGCGGGCCCGACGGGCGTCGGCAAGACCGAGCTCGCGAAGCAGCTCGCGCGCTACTTGTTCGCCGATGCCGAGCGCCTCGTGCGCGTCGACATGAGCGAGCTCGTGACCGGTGCGGCGATCTCGCGCCTCATCACGCCGTCACCCGCAGGCACCAGCCTCGCCGATCGAATTCGCCGCCAGCCCCTCTCGGTCGTGCTGTTCGACGAGATCGAGAAGGCCGATGCGGCCGCGTTCGATCTGCTCCTCGGCGTCGTCGGCGAAGGTCGACTCACCGACGCGCTCGGCCGCCTCGTCGACTTCCGCATGTCGATGATCGTGATGACGACGAACCTCGGCGCCGCGGCTCCCGCGCCCGCGGGCTTCTCGTCGGCGTCCGAGCACGGGCTCGTCGGCGATCACGCCGCGGCGATCCGGAACTTCTTCCGGCCGGAGCTGCTCGGCCGGATCGACTCGATCATCTCGTTCAAGCCGCTCGCGCCGAGCGCGCTCGAGAAGATCGTCGACCTCGAGCTCGCCAAGCTCTCCCTCCGACCCGGCTTCCTCGCGCGCGACCTGCGGCTCGAGATGACGCCGGGCGCACGCGCGAAGCTCGCGCTGCTCGGTCACGATCCGAAGCTCGGCGCCCGACCGCTGCGTCGCACGATCGAGGACCTCGTCGTCGCACCGATCGCGGAGCGGATGGCGCGCGATCCGGCGTGGCGCGAAGCGACGATCCGCATCACCGCCGCCCCAGAACCAGGTGACGTCTCGATCTAATGTGAGATCTCGTACGAACGGCTAAGGCGCTAAGATCGTTGATTCTCTTTGGTAATCTCGACGACAGGCGTCCGGATGAATGCAAGCCTTGCTACAATTCGTCGGTGCCCGATCCGAAGCGTGTCCTCTGGTATCTGCGAAAGGTACCGCTGCTCGCTGACCTCGGCCCCGACGCCATCGCTCGCATGGCAGAGCGCGTCGAGCTCCGCGAAGCGCGTCGCCGCGACGTCGTGTATCTGCCCGGTGATCCGGGCCGCTCGCTGTTCTTCGTGCACGGCGGTCGCATCAAGGTCAGCAAGGTCACGCGCGACGGCAAGTCGCTGACGCTCGCGTATCACGGCCCCGCCGAGCTGTTCGGCGACAGCTGTCTCCTCGACGGCGGCCCGCGCACCGAGATGGCCGAGGCGGTCGAGAACGCGCTGCTGTCCGAGATCGATCGCGTCCACTTCGAGGAGCTGATCCACAGCCACCCGCAGCTCGGGCTCGCGATGACGCGGCTCATGATCGTGCGCCGCCGCGAGCTCGAGAACAAAGTCGAAGCGCTCGTGTTCCGCGACGTCTCGAGCAAGCTCGCCGAGCTGCTCGTCAAGCTCGCGAACGAGTACGGCGTCGACGACGCGCGCGGCACGCTCGTCGCGCTCAAGATCACGCACCAAGAGCTCGCGAACCTCATCGGCTCGACGCGCGAGACCGTGTCGCTCACGCTCTCGCAGTTCAAGCGCAAGCGCCTGATCCAGACCGAGGGCCGCAAGGTCATCATTTCGGACGCCGAAGCCCTGCGCGCGCTGTACTGAGCCCGGCGAAGCCGCTCGGCACGCGACGGATCGCCGGATCGAGCTGGCGCGCGGCGCGAAGGTCGCCGTCCAGCCCGTGCCTCAGCAAAATCTTCGCGACACCTGCGCGCTCGTCGATGACACTCCAGGCATGCGGGTCATCGCTGTCCTCCTCCTGTGGGCCACCGTCGCCGTCGCCGATCCCAAGGTCACCGTCACGTCGAAGCAGATCGTCACCGACACGATCTACTTCGAGACCGGCAAGGCGGCGATCAAGCCCGAGTCGCATGCCACGCTCGACGCCGTCGCAGCCGCATTCGCGCGCGAGAAGAAGCTCGGCCTCGTCGAGATCCAGGTCCACACCGACTCGCGCGGCAGCGACGCATGGAACCTGAAGGTCTCGCAGGCGCGCGCCCAGGCCATCTACGACTACCTCGTCGCGAAGGGCGTCGACGCGAGCCGGCTGCGCGCGAAGGGCTACGGCGAGACCCGGCCGATCGACAAGCGCGCGAACGAAGCGGCGTGGGCGAAGAATCGTCGCACCGTGTTCGTGATCCTGCAGCGCAAGACCGCCTGACGGCGTCTCACCACGCGTAGCGACGAACCGACACGCGGGTCTCGCGCGAGCGCGCGACGATCGTCGCGAGCTCGCTCAGCGCGAAGTCGTCGTCGACCGCCTCGCCGAGGCTCGCGAGCGGCAGCGCGAGTGTCGCGAGCGCGAACGCTTCGACCGGCAGCTGGCGGTACTCGTAGTAGTCGTCGGGCACGGTCGGCAGCCTCGCCACGACCTGCCACAGGTCGCGCCAAGCCTCTCGCGTGTCCTCGTCGAAGCCCGACCACCGCGCGACCATCAGCTCGCCGAGCCGGCGCATCGACACGCGGTGCTCGTGATCCTGCAACGTGAAGCCGAGCGTCGTCGCGGGCTCGAGCAGATCGTGCAGCGGCGCGGGCAACTCGTCGCTTCGCTCGACCACGAGGGCCGGCACGCGACCGTGCACGTGCTGGAGCGCCGCACGCTCGTCGTCGGTGTGCACGCTCGGCACGCGCAGCAGGCGCAGCTGCGAGAGTACGCCGAGCTCCGCGAGGAGCTCGAACAGCACGACGTGGCCGTGCTCCCACATGCGCTGCAGCTCGTTCGCGGAGACATCGAGCGACGCGAGCGCAGGCAGCGTCGATCGCGCGAGCAGCGTGCGAGGCAAGCCGCGCTCGGAGAACGCGACGCGCCCGTTTCGATCCTGCGTGAACGCGAAGAACAGCTCGCGCACCGCGGGCATCGGCGCCCCCGCGTCGACGAGCGCCGCGATCGCATCGTGACCGACGACGCGTACGCGCGAAACGCCCGGGTGCGCGAAGCTCTCCATCACACGGTTGCCGACGACGTCGAGAAACTCGAGGTGGGGCGTGGCACGCGCGAGGTCCGCGGCGATCGGATCTTCGACGATGAACCACGCGCGCCCGCCCCGGCGCTCGCCGAACCGCCGCCCCGTCGCGATCGACAGCCGCGTGAGCCACGGCCGCGGGGCGCTCGCGAGCGTACGCAGCGCCTGCACGACCTCGGTGTTCGTACCGCTGACGAAGAGCGAGCGCACGAACGGTGCGGCTGGCGTCGCGAGGACGCGCTCGAGATGCTGCGAGCGCAGCTCGACGAACCCGTACCGAAACCGCACGCCGCCCCATCCGCGCGGATCGAAGCCGAGCCACTTCTGCATCAGCGCATCGCGGCGCACCTCGAGGTCGGGGCGCGGCGGCTGGAGCTCGATCGCGATGATCTCCCCGCGCGGATCCCCCTCCATCTGCAGCGCATCCGCGTAGACCGCGAGCATCTCCGGCGACCACGAGGTGGCGACGGTGCGCTCCAGCTCCTCGAGGTTCATACGTTCGAGCGCAGCGCGCCGCACAGGCCACGCTCGTCGTCCCACATCCACACGTGCATCGACAGCGGCGTCTGCGCGCTCGTGTGGATCGGCCACATCCACTTCATCATCATCGACGCCTCGAAGCGGTGATCGCCTTCGAGCGGCAGCTGCATCGGGCGCACGTAACAGATCCTGCGCGCCGGGATCATGATGTAGAGCCGGTGCGCGTCGAGGATCGCGGACGCGGCGAGCAGCGCCTGGTCGTCGAGGATGCGCTCTGCACCGTACGGATCTTCGCTCTCCCACGACAGCGTCGGGCTCATCGCCGGATCGCGAATCTCGTTGTCGGGGATGCGCTCCCACTTGCCGGGCAGCTTGCGTAGGGCCTCGATGCCGTCACGCTCGACGTCGACCGGCGACATGTTCATGAGCGTCTCGGGTGCATACGCGACGTGCGTCGTGTTGACGTACGCGAGCGCCCACGTGACCCACGGATCGGTGTCGTGATCGAGCAGCCGCCAGTGCGGGCCGGCCTCCTTGGGATCGAAGCGCTGCGGCTGCAGCAGCGGGTAGTAGCGCAGCTCGGGCTTGTCGCTCGGCGCCGCCATCAGCTTCCTCGTCGAGCGATCATCTCGATCGCGAGCGCGAGGGCGCGCTGCATCGAGTTCGGGCGCGCGACGCCGTGGCCCGCGATGTCGTAGGCGGTGCCGTGATCCGGCGACGTGCGCGGGATCGGGAGACCGAGCGTGCAGTTCACGGCTTCGTCGAAGTCGATCAGCTTGACCGGGATCAATCCTTGGTCGTGATACATCGCGACCATCGCGTCGTACTTGCCGAACAGCGCGTCGCGGAACGCGGCGTCGGGCACGAGCGGGCCGAACAGCTCGGCCGGCGGCAGCGGCTGTTCGATCGCGGGCTCGATGATCTCGTGATCTTCGTCGCCGAGGAGGCCGTCCTCGCCCGCGTGCGGGTTGAGCCCGACCACGCCGATGCGCGGGGCTGCGATGCCGAAGTCCCTCACCATCGATTGCACGACGAGCTCGATCACGTCGCGGACGCGCTCCGTCGAGAGATCCGCGACGACCTCGGCGAGTGGGCGGTGCACCGTCGTCAGCGCGACCTTGAGGCGCGGCCCCGCGAACAGCATCGCGACCTTCTTCGCGCCGAGCCGCGCTGCGAGAAACTCCGTGTGGCCCATGAACGGAAAGCCGCCGCGCCGCGCCCACGTCTTCGAGATCGGTGCGGTCACGATCGCCGCGAGCTCGCCGCGGACGGCCGCCGCACACGCGGCTTCGAGATAGCCGACTTGTGCCGCGCCCGCCGCTTCGTCGGGCTTGCCGGGTACCGCGCCCTCGCCCGTGCCCTCGCCGACGACATCGACCTCCGGCAGCGTGACCTTCATCGCGTGCGCGCCGCGCTCGAGCGGGCCACGATCGCCATAGACGATGACGAGGTCGCGCCATTCATGCGGCATCGTGGCGAGCGCCGATGCCACGATCTCCGGACCGATGCCGGATGGATCGCCCAACGTAATTCCCAGCCTGGTGACCTGCGCCACGGCCCCGACGCTAACACTCCTTGCCGTCGGACCTGGTTTCGTTCATCCATGAGAAATGGCTCGCAGCGCGCTTCTCGTCCTCGCCCTCGCCGGGTGCGCCGGTGCCGACGCCGCGACGTCGCCCCAGACCCCGGCGACGGCCACCACGCCGCAACAGGCCGAGCTCGGCCTGCACCCGGGCGAGGCGATGGCGTTCGAGGTCCAGCTCGCCGGGGTGCTCGTCGGTGAAGCGCAGCTCGCCGTCGGCGAGATCGGGAGTGTCGATGGGCGGCGCGCGATCGTCGTGAAGTCGCGCGCCGCGACTGCGGGTGCGGCCGCGCTCGTCCGCAAGATCGTCGACGAAGCGACCACCACGATCGACGCCGACACCGGCGCGGCGATCAACGTGGAGACCAACGTCGAGATGGGTGACAAGAAGACCGTCGCGAGCGCGGCGTTCCTGCCCGCGTATGCGGAGGTGAAGTTTCAATTCCAGGACAAGCCACCGAGCGCGTTTCGCATCGACACGCGCGGGCAAAAGCTGCACGACGCCCACTCCGCGATGGCGCAGCTGCGCGGCTGGAAGGCCGCCCCCGGCACCGTGCGCACGGTCAACGTCATCGGCGGCCGCCGCTTGTGGCGGGTCGACGTGAAGTACGTCGGTGAAGAGACGATCGGCTCCTCCGCGGGGAATCGCCGCGCGGTCGTCTTCGAAGGCGTGTCGTTCCGCGCGAGGCGCGACATGCAGCCCGAGTCGACGAAGCCGTCGCGCAAATTCCGCGTGTGGCTCTCGGACGATGCCGATCGCGTTCCGCTCAAGGTTGTCGCGAACACCGAGCTCGGTGACATCGTGATGTCGCTCACCGAGTACAGCCGGCCCTAGCTCCCGCTAGTCCTCCCAACCCTCCGATGCGCGCTTGCTGCGCGGGCGCGACTTGTCCTTGGGAATCTTGATCGTGCCCGACACGACGCCGTTGTCCGCGTTGCTCGGCTCCAACGGGACGTCCTCTTCGACGGTCACCGTGAGCGTTTGCGAGCTCGTATCGCGGACGGTCTCCGTGACGCGCGCGCCATCGTCGTCGACCGACACGCTCATCTCCTCGTGCTCCGCATCGACTGCGGCAAGCTCGAGTGTCGGATCGCCGGCTTCCATCTCGACGGTCATCTCGACTTCGCCACTGTCGGCGTCGGTGGCGGCAACGGGGATCGTCGGTGGTGGCTCGGCCTCCATCTCGACGATCTCTTCGATCTCGGGCTCGTCGGCCGTCGGCGCGCGCGGCGGTGGCGTCGGCGCGCGCGCCTCGATCTTCGACGAGCTCGGCCGGCGCTTCGGCACGGCGTGATCGCCGCCGAGGTCCGCGCGTAGCTCGGAGCCGAGGTCGACGACATCGGACGAACGCTCGGGCACGGGCGGCTGTACGGGCGGCACGGCCGGCTGCACGGGCGCCGCGTCGGGCTTCACGAGCTTCGGGATCGGGATCGGCGGCGGCTTCGGCAGCGCTGGCTTGACGGGCGCCGCCGGTGCGACGGGCGCCGCCGGTGCGACGAGCGGTACGGGTGCGATGGGCGCCGCTTGGATGATGTCTTTCGCCTCGAGCTCCTCGGTCTCGAGCCGTCGCGGCGGCGGTGTCTTCGTGCGCGCGACGACCGGCAGTTCCTCGACGGCGGCCGGCTTCACGTGCGTCAGCGGGATGACCTCGTCGTCGGGCAACGTGATCGGCAGCGGCGGCGCGATCGGCGGCGGCGGCGGCGCCAGCTCAGAGGTCTCCGCGCGCGCGCGCGGCTGTTGGACGCGATCCGGATCGAGCGTCGGCATGCGGCCGACGTCTTCCTCGACGTCGCTCTGCGTGGTCTTGCCGCCGCGCTTCGACACCAGCCTGCCGAGCGTCTCGTGCAAGAGCTCCGCGAGCTCCGGGTCGTCCTCGCAGAGCTCGTTGAAGTCATCCGCACGCAGCACGAGCCCACGGAGCTCGGAGCGCGTGATCGCCAGAGAATCGCGATCCGGCGCGGCGGAATCGCGGACGAGCGACTCGGGATAGACGAACGAGCCGGGCCCGAGCGTCCTGCCCTGATGTTCGAGCGTGCCTTCGATGATGATCCACGCGACGCGCTCGCCGAGCGTGTGCGCGGGCAACCGCTCGTTCGCACCGACGTCACGCGAGATCGCGATGCGCAACGCGCGCAGCCGCTGCTGCGGCGAGACCTTGTCCCAGAGCGGACACGCTTGGATCGCGGCGTCGTCCTTGCGGCGATGCTCGACGGGCTGCGGCGTCTCGCCGGCCTCGAGCACGCGAATCACCACGGCGGTCGCGTTGTCGCCGCCGCCGCGATCGAGCGCGAGCTCGATCAGCTTCTGCGCCGCGCGCGCCGGGCTCGCCGAGGTCGTGAGCACCGTGCCGACCTCCGGCTCGGGCACGTATTCGCTGATGCCGTCGCTGCACAGCAGGAACCGGTCGCCGTCGGCGAGCGGCACGACGAAGGTCGCGACCTTGCACTCCTGGCCGATGCCCAGCGCGTTCGTGAGCATGCTGCGAAACCGCGAGCCCTCGCCCGACAGATCGACGTCGATGCCCGCGGCGAGCAGGCGCGACAGCAGCGTGTGGTCCTCGGTCAGCTGCATCGCGATGTTGTCGCGAACGATGTACGCGCGCGAATCGCCGGCGTGCGCGAACACGAGCTCGTTGCCGACGATCATCGCGCCGACGAGCGTCGTGCCCATGCCGGTCTTCTCTTCGTCCTCGGCTGCCTCCGCGATGATCGCGTCGTGCGCGGCCAACGCACCTGCACGGATCGCGCCGAGCATCGCCTTCCTCGCCTCGGGCGTGCCCTTGTCGAGCCAGTGGTCGATCGCGCCCTGGACCTCGTTGCTCGACCACTGCGCGCGGATCGTCTTGATCGCGATCCCGCTCGCGACCTCGCCCGCCGCGTGCCCGCCCATGCCATCACACACGACAAACACGCCCACGTCCGCATCGAAGTAATGCGCGTCCTCGTTGTGCTCCCGCACCTTGCCGACGTGCGTTGCCGCAGCGCCGACGATGGATGCTCGGCCGGCCACGGCTTCCACTGTACGAGGAAACGAGCCCGGTTTGGGGCTTAGCCGCGCATCTTATAACCCACGTTACGAACCGTTTCGATGATGGACCCCGCGTCGCCCAGCTTGGCCCGCACGCGACGCACGTGGATGTCCACGGTGCGCGTCCCACCGGCGTATCGATACCCCCACGCGCGCTCGAGCAAGGCTTCGCGCGTGAACACGCGGCCGCGATGCTGCGCCAAGAACCGCAGCAGCTCGAACTCTTGGTGCGTGAGCTCGATGCGCCTGCCCGCTAGGCGAACCTCGTACCCCGCGATGTCGATCACGAGGTCGTCGATCTTGAGCAGCTCGTCCGAACCGAACGTCGCGGTCTTCCAATCGAGCTGCCGCATCCGCGCGTACAGCTCCGCGGGCACGATCGGCATCAGCACGAAGTCGTCGAACCCGATCGAGAAATCTAGCGCCGGCAGCCGCGCCACCGTCACCGCGATCAGGATCGGGACTTCGACGAGCGGCCCCTCGTCGCGCAGCCGTTTGATCGTTTTTTGCGCGCGCGCCACGTCGTCCCCGGCCTCGACCACGACGACGTTCGGGGGCTTCGCAGCCGCGTCATCCAGGTCGAGCCCGCCCAGATCGAACCGCCCGAGGGTCGCTCGACACCCGAGGTCCCCCAGCAACGTAGCGACCGTATGAGGCTCACCCGCACGCTCCGGCTCTGCGCAAATCACCACTACTCGCACGTGGGGAGGTGATCGCTTTCTCGTCGCTCCCGGGTCAAGCCCAACGTGTACCTCACGGTCCTACCCAGTTGGCCTGGGACGGCAGATCGGTGGATCCCGGCTGTTGCCAGGACCCTCGAACATGTAAGAATTGGAGCTGGATGGAAGAGTTCCACTGCTCCTTTTGCGGAAAGCAGAGGCGCGAGGTCCGAAAGCTGATCAGCGGTCCCCGCGTCTTCATCTGCGACCAGTGCGTGACTCTTTGCAACGACATACTGGCCAAAGAAGAGGCGTCGGAGCGACCGAAGTATCCACCGCCCCGCGCGATCGTCGAAGAGCTCGATCGCTACGTCGTTGGCCAGAAGGATGCGAAGCGCGCGCTCTCCGTCGCGGTCTACAACCACTACAAGCGCATCGGCCTGCGCGGTAAGCAGACCGACGTCGAGCTCCAGAAGGGCAACATCCTCCTGATCGGCCCGACGGGCTCGGGCAAGACGTTGCTCGCCCAGACGCTCGCGAAGAAGCTCGACGTCCCGTTCGCGATCGCCGACGCGACCACCCTCACCGAGGCTGGTTACGTCGGTGAGGACGTCGAGTCCGTCGTCAAAGCCCTGTTCCGGGCCGCCGGCGGCGACGTCGAGAAGACCGCGCGCGGCATCATCTGCATCGACGAGATCGACAAGATCGCGCGCAAGGGCGGCACGCCCTCCCCGACGCGCGATGTCTCCGGCGAAGGCGTCCAGCAAGCGCTGCTCAAGATCCTCGAGGGCAAGACCGCGACGATCACGCCCGACGGCGCGCGCAATCGCCCGCAGCAAGAGCTCATCCAGATCGACACCACCGACATCCTGTTCATCTGCTGCGGCGCCTTCAACGGCCTCGAGGACATCGTCCGCCGCCGCACCGGCCAGCGCGGCCTCGGCTTCGGCGCCGAAGTCTCGACCGCCGAGGACGACAAGGACGCGCTCCGCCGTCAGGCCCGCACGGAAGACCTGATCAAGTTCGGCATGATCCCCGAGTTCATGGGCCGCCTACCGGTCATCGTCTCGTGCGATGCCCTCGACGTCGACGCGCTGACCGAGGTCCTCTGGAAGCCGAAGAACGCGCTCGCGAAGCAGTACCACCGCCTGTTCGAGCTCGAAGGCGTGAAGCTGAACTTCCGCCCCGATGCGTTGACCGCGATCGCCGAGGAAGCGGCCCGCCGCAACTCGGGCGCCCGCGGCCTGCGCGCGATCCTCGAGGAAGTGATGCTCGACGTGATGTACGAGATCCCGTCGCTCACGGGCGTGAAGGAGTGCGTCGTGACCCGCGAGGTCGTCGAGCACCGCGCCCGCCCCGAGCTCGTGCTCGAGTCCAAAGCCGCGTCGTAATTAGTTCAGCGCGCAGGAGTAGAGGCTGCCGCCCGCCGGGTATTTGTACATCCCGGTGAAGCACATCTCTTCGTTCGAGGAGTCGCCGAACCGCAAGGGCACACCCGTGTTGTTCACGTACGTGCACGTCGTCTTGATGCGATCGCCGGGGTTCAGCGTCATCGTCGTCATCGGATAGTTCACCTGCTCCTCGAACGAGTACGGCTTGTTGTCGAGGACCTTGGTGACGGTGGTGCCCTGCGTGATCTCGAACGACTGGTGCGTCGCGTGCTGGTGCATGTGCGGCCAGACCGTGAAGATGTTCCACTGCTGGTTCACCTGGCAGCCGCCGGTCACCGTGTGCGGTTGACCGTCGCTCGGGACGTCGATGTTCGTCGTGCCCGCGAACGTCATGTCGGCTTCGTGCACCACGCCGGCGGGGTCGCGGCGATAGACCTCGATGCCCGACGTGCCCGAGAGCGGCGTGTCACTCGCGTTGAACAGGTGGAGGTTGAGGTTGATGAACTGGCCGGCCGCGAGCTTCATCGCGACGCCGTCGGGGAAGCTCAGCTCCGGGGTGCCGACGCCGGACGCGTAGAGCATCTTGAGATCGAGGCTGCCGACCGAGCAGTCGTATTCGCCGAGCTGCGAGCCGTTGTTCGAGATCGTGATGACGGTGTGGTGCGTGCCCGGCGGTGCGATCGCGCGAAAGCCGGAGACCCACGTGTCTTCGGTGACGGCGATGCGAATGCATTTGTACGTGTCGGCGGAGCCCGGCGGGACCGACCACGAGCGGCCGATCAGTTGGGTCCAACCGGTCGTCGTCGACGGTGCGTCGGTGGCGGGCGGCTCGGTGCCACCGTCACTGCCACCACAACCGACGAGAAGTAGAGCTGTCGCGAGCGTCATCCTCATAGCGGCGAGTAGACACGCGGCGGCGCCGGGATGGATGCCTGTGGTCTTGCGACCCGCTCACAAACCGTGATGCGACGCGGCCTCAGCCGAAGGTGGCGCCGGGGTAGACTGGCCTCCGTGGCCGAGCTGCGGAACGTCATCGTGTTCTCGATCGCGCGCAGCGCGGGCGGAGGCGCAGCGCGTTATGCGCTGGAGCTCAGGTGGGTTCGCGAAGTGGTGAGCTTGGGGTTCATCACGAGCGTGCCGACCGCGCCCGCGGCGGTGAGCGGCGTCTGCAACCTGCACGGGACGATCTTGCCGGTCCTCGACATCAGCGGGCTGCTCGGCGAGGAGTGCGGGCCGCCGGCCCGGCAGGGAGATGGTGCGCTCGTGATCGAGCTCGAGGGCCTCGTCGTGGCGCTTCGCATCGACCAGGTCGATCACGTCGCGTCGCTACACGAGACCGGCGGTGCAGTGGTCGACGGGGCGGGACGGACGCTGACGCTGCTCGATCCCGCGAAGCTGCTCCGCCGCGCGACCGAGCTCGTCACCGCGGCGGGTGCGGGAGAGCCGGCACCGTCATGAGCGAAGAGCTCGACTTCGATCCCGAAGAGCTCGCCATGCTGCGCGAGCTGTTTCGTGGCGAGGCGCAAGACGCGCTCGAGACCGTGACGACCCGCGTGCTCGCGGCCGGGTCGCAGAAGCCGTCGACCGAAGTGCTCACCGAGCTCATGCGCGTGACGCACACGCTGAAGGGCGCGGCCGGCACCGTCGGGCTCAACGCGATGGTCGACCTCGCGCACCGCTTGGAGAGCGCGCTCGCGGGCATCGAGCGCGACACCGTGCCGTGGATGGAGACGACCGCGGATCAGATCGTCGAGATCACCGACGGCATGCGCGGCTATCTCGATCAGCACGACACGCCCGCGGCGGAGCCGCTCGTCGAGGGCATCCGCGATCAGATCGATCAGATCGTGCGGCCGAATCGCCGGCGCGACTCGATCCCGCCCGCGTTCGTCGAGCCCCCGCCCGAGCCGGTGCTGGAGCCCACGCCGGAAGCGCCCGCCCCCGAGCCGAAGCAGTACCTGCGCGTCGAGCCGAATCGGATCGACGACCTGATGTCGAGCGCGGGCGAGCTGCTGTTCGACCGCACCCGCATCGAGCGGCGCGTGCAGCTGCTGCGCACGCTCGCGCGCGATCTCGCACGCACGCGCCAGACGCTGCACGACTCGCTCGGTTCGACGGCCCCGGCGAGCGTGCCTTCGCGCGCGAACCTCGTCGCGACCGAGAACGAGCTCGCGGCCCAGGCGGCCCTGCTCTCGCAGACGACCGCGGCGCTGCTCGACGAGATCGAGGCGCTGCGCCGCACGATCGGCGAGCTCCAACGCGGGCTCACGCGGATCCGCATGGAGAGCGCGCGCAGCTTGATGACGCACGCGGCACGCACGCTGCGGGCGCTGCGCCGCGCGACCGGCATCCACGTCGAGCTGCGCACGCTCGGCGAAGACACCGAGTTCGACAAGGCCGTCGCCGAGCAGCTCGTCGATCCGATCACCCAGCTCTTGCGAAACGCGGTCGCCCACGGCGTCGAGCCCGCCGAAGAGCGCCTCGCGAAGGGAAAGCCCGTCAACGCGACGATCACGATCCGCGCGCGGCAAGACGGCAACCTGCTCGTCCTCGAGATCTCCGACGACGGCCGCGGCATCGATACGGCCGTGCTGCGCGAGCGGCTGGTCGCGACCGGCTCCTGGACCCAAGCACGCGCGCAGCTCGCGAACGATGCCGAGATCCTCGACGCCTTGCTCGGCACCGGCGTGTCGAGCCGCGGCAACGCCGACGAGCTGGCCGGCCGCGGCATCGGCATCGGCATCGTGCGCCAGACCGTGTCGAAGCTCGGCGGCGAGGTGAAGGTCTCGTCGACGCCCGGCCGCGGCACGACGTTCAGCCTGCGCCTGCCGCTCTCGACGGCGCTTGCGCAAGCGATGCTGTTCAAGGTCGGCGGCCAGGTCTACGCGATCCCGAACGTGCACGTCGTCGACACGACGCTCGTCGAGCCGCACGTCACCACGACGACGGTCAAGTCGGAGGCCCTGCCCGTCCTCCGCCTCGAGCAGCTCCTCGGTCACGGCCCGTCACACGAACGCAAGCCCGGGGTCGTCGTGTCGTTCGCGGGGAAGAGCCTGGTGTGCACCGTCGACAAGCTCGTCGGTCCGCGCGAGATCATCATCAAGCCGCTCGGCCCGCTGCTCGCCCCGCTCACGCTCTACGCCGGCGCGACGATCAGCGGCTCGGGCAAGGTGCAGCTGATCCTCGACCCCGCACAGCTCGTGCGGCGCGCGTATCCCGACGCCCCCGCGCAGGCGCTATCCGACACCGGCTCCGTACCGATGGTGCTCGCCGGCCGCGCGCTCGTCGTCGACGATTCGCGTGCCATCCGCGAGGCGATGACGAGCATGCTCGGCCGCGAGGGCTGGATCGTGGACGTCGCCGAGGACGGGGCACGTGCGCTCCAGATGACGCGGCAGATGCGCTACGACCTCGTCGTCACCGACCTGGAGATGCCCGAGCTCGGGGGGTTCGACCTGATCGCGCGCCTGCGAAACGACGAGCGTTTCAAGTCAACTCCCATCGTCATCATCACATCTCGCGCCAACCCCGAACATCGGCGGAGGGCGCGGGATCTGGGTGTACGTGCGCTGGTTGCCAAGCCGATCACACGTCGGAAGCTGCTCGAAGCCCTCGCGACCCGGTGATTTCCAGTACCATGTGAAGAAGTGCAAACCTGGTTATTCGTACTGGGGGCGCTGGGGATAGCGGGTTGTTACGACCCGCCCGACAAGCCGTGCACGATCACCTGCACGGAGTCGTCGGGATGTCCCGGTGATCAGGCATGTATCGACGGGTTGTGCCGCGGCAAGGACGACGTCTGCACGTACCCGCCGCTCGACTGGCGATCGATCAGCGTCGGCGCGACGTTCGCGTGCGGGATCACGCAGGACAGCCAGCTGTACTGCTGGGGCAATCACCGCCGCGGTCAGCTAGGGATCGGCCCGAACATCGAAGAAGTCGCGTTACCGCGCCGGGTCGGAACGCAGCTCTGGACCGAAGTCGCGGCCGGCGCCGAGCACGCGTGCGCGCTACGCGACGGCAAGGCGTTTTGCTGGGGCTACAACGCGGATGGCCAGGTGCGCGGCGAGAAGGGCAGCGAGTTCTCCGAACCGCAGACGGTCGTGATCCCGCTCGGCGCGGATGCGCCGCCGTTCGAGCACATCTCGGCGGGTGCTCGCCACACGTGTGCGATCGGCGCGGGCCAGCTCTGGTGTTGGGGAAACCTGAACCAGGTCGGCGTCGCGAACGTCGCCGCGACGAAGATCGGGGCGATCACCGACTGGACGACCGTGTCGGCCGGCTACGACCACACGTGCGCGATCAGCGCGACGCAAGGACTGCACTGCTGGGGCGAGAACGCACGCGGTCAGGTGAACGCGCCGATCAACGCGGGCATGATCGCACAACCGACACCGATCGACGTCAACGGCTTGCCCGTCATCGCGGTCTCGGCCGGCGATCAGACGACGTGCGCGATCGCGGCGGCGGCTCCCGACGCCACGATCGGCGAGCTCTGGTGCTGGGGCCGCAACAACGCGCAGCAGGTCGATACGACCGCCCTCGATACCGGCACGCCGACACGCGTCGGCATGGAGGGCACGTGGAGCCAGGTCGAGGTCGGGAACGACATGGTCTGCGGCATTCGCGACGGGTTCGCGCGCTGTTGGGGCCGCAGCAACAACGGCGCGCTCGGCACCGGGGTCTGGGCCGACATGGGCGACGAGACGATGGCGATGCCGATCCTCGCCGCCGAGGCCGTCGCACTCGGCACGCACGGCTTCGCACCCTCCGTGAACGACACCGCGACGTTCACGGACTTCGCGTGCGCGCGGGCCGGCACGAAGGGTTACTGCTGGGGCGACAATCAGATGGGCCAGCTCGCGACCGGCGTGCCGGCCACGCAACGCACGCCCGTCGCCGTCGCGCCGCCGACGGATCAGACGTGGAAGCGACTCTGGGGCGGCCTGCTGCACGTGTGCGCGGAGACGTCGACCGACGAGCTGTACTGTTGGGGCGCCGACTACGACGGGCAGATCTCCGCCGGCATCCCGCGGGGCGTCACGCAGCCGTGCGTCGTGGATCAGCCGTGTGACTACGCGAGACCGACGCGCGCGCCGACCGAGATCACGCGCGTCGACGATCTCGTGCTCGGCCGCGAATACAGCTGCGCGCGCGACGACACGACGATTCGCTGCTGGGGGCGCGCGAACCTCGGCGCGACACCCTCGGGTGGCATCGCGCTGCCGCGCGCACCGATGGCGAGCGTGTGGTCGAAGATGTGGGGCGGCTGGTACGGCACCTGCGGCCTCTCTGCGCTCGGTACGTTCGCGTGCTGGGGCAACGTCGCGGGGGTCAACACGACTGCGCCGACGAGTCAGAACAGCACGGAGCTGCAGAACATCGATGACGTCGGCGTCGGCGACAGCACGATCTGCGCGCACCGGAGCACCGACAACGCGCGGGTGTGTTGGGGCGCGAACGGCGATGGCCAGGTCGGCAACGGGACGAACATCGCGCAGGCGATGCCGCAAGCGCTCGGCGCCGGGACCGTCGTCGACCTCGCGTTCGGCGCACGCCACGGCTGCGCCGTCACGAACACGGGCGGCGTCGCGTGCTGGGGCCTCAACGGCAACGGCCAGACGGGCAGTGCGCTCGCTCAGGTGTTCACGCCGGAACCGGTGATGACACCCCTCGGGACGCTCTCCGGCTGCACGCGCGTCGCGGCCGGGCTCCGGCACTCGTGCGCGCTGTGCAACGGGACGATCGAGTGCTGGGGCGACGACAACAGCGGTGCCCTCGGGCGCGCGGACACGTCGAGCACGACGAATCGTGTCGCGCGGCCGATCGATCTCCCGGGCACGGTGTTCACCGACGTCGTCGCACGCGACGCCGGCACGTGCGGGCTCACCGACGACGGCAAGGTCTACTGCTGGGGCGACGGCCAGTACGGCAGCAACGGCGATGGCGGGCAGTCGCGGAACATCCCGACCGAAATCACGTCGCGCTAGTCAGCGCTTCTTGGTGCGCCGCTCGGGCTTGCCCTTGCGACGGCCACCGCCACCACCACCGTCTTCGCGCTCGCGCATCCCGCGGTGCGACACGCCCAGGCGCAGCTTGCCGCCGCCACCCTTGGCCTGCGGCCGTGGTTGCGCGCCGCGCTCCGCATGTTCGCGAACCGCACGCTCGACCTCCCGCCCCGCCCGCTTGCGCTGCGCGATCCGGGCACCGGCGTGTCCGCGCTCCTCGACCGTTTGCTCCGGCGCGGCGTGGCGCTTGGACTTGCGCTTCGCCGTCGTCGTCCCGACGATGTTGAAGTCGATGCGCCGCCGCACGACGGAGACGTTGTTGATCTCGACCTCGACATGATCGCCGAGCTCGATGGTCTTGCCCGTCTTCTTCCCGGAGAGCCGCATGTGGATCTCGTCGAACTCGAAGGGCTCGTCGCCGAGCGCCTCGAGCTTGATGAGGCCCTCGACGAACGGCTCCTCGATCTCGACGAACGCACCGAAGCTCGTCACCGCAGACACGACGCCCTCGAACCGCGCACCGACCTGATCGCGCATCAAGTACGCGCGATACATCGCCACCGCCTCGCGCTCCGCCTCCATCGCGCGGCGCTCGTGGGTGCTCGAGTCGCGC
>Ga0316605_10001003_pt1 | contig 17177 bp, 15 predicted proteins | sample OWC_soil_day20_n_FD_207666 | JGI IMG/M metagenome (GOLD analysis project Ga0316605, IMG submission 207666) | Wetland soil microbial communities from Old Woman Creek delta, Ohio, United States - OWC_soil_day20_noCT | ecosystem: Environmental > Terrestrial > Soil > Wetlands | place: USA: Ohio...
CACCAAATCGATGGCGCGGAACATTTTTTACGGGGGGACGACTTTCTTCTTCCTGCTGTTCCTAGCGTTGTCATTCGATACCCATTCGCAACTGCCGAAACGCGATATGCGGGCCAACATCACGCCGCAAATCGCCGAAGGCAAGAAGCTGTGGGAAGTCAATAACTGTATCGGTTGCCACACCCTGATGGGTGAAGGTGCCTACTTTGCGCCCGAACTGGGCAATGTGGTCGTTCGTTACGGTGAAGAGGGCGTCAAGGCCTTCATCAAGAGCCGTCCGAAAGAAGGCATTCCCGGCCGTCGCAGCATGCCGCAGTTCAACTTCACCGACGAGCAACTGGATGCCATCGCGGCTTTCCTGAAGCACGTCAATTCGATCAACGATGCAAACTGGCCGCCTAACAACCAGGGCTGATCGAGAGGAGACACTGAACATGCAATTTAAATCTCAAGCGGTTGCAAAACCCTACTTCATCGCGGCTATCGGCCTGTTTGTCGGTCAGATCCTGTTCGGCCTGATTCTTGGCCTGCAGTATGTGCTCGGCGACTTCCTGTTCCCGGCGATTCCGTTCAACGTGGCCCGCATGGTCCACACCAACCTGCTGATCGTGTGGCTGCTGTTTGGCTTCATGGGCGGCGCCTACTACATGATCCCGGAAGAATCCGAGACCGAACTGTTCAGCCCGAAACTGGCGCTGATCCTGTTCTGGACCTTCCTGGTTGCTGGTGCGCTGACCATCGTCGGCTACCTGGCCGTGCCGTACGCCACCTTGGCTGAACTGACCGGTAACAACATCCTCGAAACCATGGGCCGCGAGTTCCTCGAACAGCCGCTGCCGACCAAGCTGGGGATCGTCGTTGTTGCACTGGGCTTCCTGTTCAACCTGACCATGACCGTGCTGAAGGGCAAGAAGACCGCCATTTCGCTGGTGCTGCTGATTGGTCTGTGGGGTTTGGCCGTCTTCTTCCTGTTCTCCTTCTACAACCCGGTGAACGTCGTTCTCGACAAGTTCTTCTGGTGGTGGACGGTGCACCTCTGGGTTGAAGGCGTATGGGAACTGATCCTTGGCTCCTTCCTGGCCTTCGTGCTGATCAAGACGACCGGTGTTGACCGTGAAGTGATCGAAAAGTGGCTGTACGTCATCGTCACCCTGACGCTGATTACCGGCATCATCGGTACGGGTCACCACTACTTCTGGATCGGTACGCCGGAATACTGGCAGTGGTGGGGTTCGATCTTCTCCGCACTGGAGCCGATTCCGTTCTTCGCCATGACCGTGTTTGCCTTCAACATGGTTAACCGTCGCCGCCGCGAGCATCCGAACAAGGCTGCTGTGCTGTGGGCGCTGGGTACCGGTGTGATGGCTTTTCTGGGCGCTGGCGTGTGGGGCTTCCTGCACACCCTGGCTCCGGTCAACTACTACACGCACGGTTCGCAGATCACCGCCGCTCACGGCCACATGGCTTTCTATGGCGCCTACGCCATGGTTAACCTGATGATGATCTCCTACGCCATGCCCATCCTGCGCGGCCGTGCTGCCAACAGCAACAAGTCGCAAGTGCTGGAAATGTGGTCGTTCTGGCTGATGACGGTCGCCATCGTGTTCATCACGCTGTTCCTGACCGCCGCCGGCATTCTGCAAGTCTGGCTGCAACGCGTTTCCGACAGCCCGCTGCCGTTCATGGTGGTGCAGGACAAGATCTCCTTGTTCTACTGGATGCGCGAATGGGCCGGCGTTGCCTTCCTGATCGGTCTCATTGTCTACATCGTCAGCTTCTTTGTCGGTGGTGACGAGAAAGAAACCGCTTAAGCATTCCTCCAAGTAGCACTTGAAGCGCGGGTTGAAAAACCCGCGCTTTTTTTACGCCCGGTTTTCAACGCAGGCTGACCGTCTTGTCCTTCCACTGTGGGTCCTGCCAGCGGTAGAAAGCGGACAGATGCTGCGGCTGCTCGGCCTTGCGCTCGGTTTCCAGCGTGCTCAACTTCAGGGTCTCGAAACTGCGCCGGTAGTAGCCATCGACCCTGGCTTCGCGCGCCGCCAGCATCTGCTGGCCGCCGGGCACCCAGCCGGCGAATTCGACATAGCCCAGATTGGGCGTATCCGGCGCCGGCGGCACCACGTCGACGCTCCAGCCTTGCGCGCTTTTGCGGAACACCCACAGCTCGCGCCAGGAATCGAGCGGCTGCACGGCCAGGGCAAGCGTTTCGCCGTGCGGACTGGTTGCGGCCGAGGCCGGCCAGACGATGGCGTAGGTGCAACGGCTCAGCAGCGGGTTCTTCACATCGTGTTTGGCATCGACTAGATGGACGCAGGTTTCGCCCGGCTGGCCCGGCGTCGTCACCACCGAGACCTTGGCCACTGTCTTCGTCGCCGCCAACGGCAGGCCCGGTTCGGCCGCCCAGCGCGAGGCGCCGACGCGGACCGCCGCATCGCTGAAGGCGGCAGCATCGCTTTCCATCAATTCCGCGTTGTTGACCGCAGCCAGTTCATCGAGAGAGTGATTGGCCGCTTCCTGCACCGACGCCATGCCCAGTTCCGGCCGGCGCGCCCGCTGGTAGGCCAGACTGGCCCAGACGCCGGCCTTGCGCAGATGCAGGCGGTTCTTCAGCACCGGCGGCAGCCTGGCCGGATCGACCCGCTCCAGCACCTCGGCCCGCCAGTTGTCCAGACTGAAGCGCTCGACCGGATTGAGATGGGACGCCACGCACTCGTGTTTGGTCAGGGCCAGCGCGGCCAGCGCCTTCTGGATGTCGGTCGATGGCAAGGCCAGCACGCGGCGCTGGGCATCGCCGTTGTAACAAAGCTGCACCTGGCCGTCGCGCTCGAAACTGTTCAGCGTCACGCCATAGGCGGCCGCCACGTCGAGATGCGCCGCCAGCGCCTCGCCGGCCTTGCCGCTGCGCCCAGCCGTGGCGCGGCGGGCCAGCCGTTCGACCATGGCGCCCAGCGCGTCGAACACCTCGCCAGTGATCGCCTCGGCCGGTGCGGCGCGCAGGTAGGCGGCGGCGTAGGCGATGCCGAGCGCCTCCGAGCCCGGGGTTTCCTTGAGGAAGCGCAGCACCGCCAGCAGTTCCGGGGCGCCCTCCGGCTTCAACGACTGGACGCGCACCTGGCTGGCCTTGATATAGCCGGCCCGCTCGCGGCGATGGTCATAGACTTGCAAAAAATCGCCCTTCTCGCCGCGGATTTCCAGGCTGTCGCCCTGCCACAGCACGGCCTGCTGGCCGGCGGAATCCTTCGGCGCGGCGCGCAGCGCCGACTGGTCCTGGGTGACGATGGCGATCACGGTCAGTGCGGTGGCCAGCATGATCATTCCCCTTCCTGAACGGCTTGGTCGGCCGCGTTCTGGCCGGCCGGCTGGACCTGGCCCGGCTTGCCGAGCAGCGTGGCGCCGATGAAGCCGCCATCGGACGGCGGCGGCGCGATGATCACCGAGATCTTGTCGGACAGCTTGTCGGCCATGGTCTTCTGGATCAGCAACGGGTTCTTCTGGATCAGCGCGCCATCCCGGGCCAGTTGCTCGCTGGCGATCTTGCCCAGACGTTCCTGGCGGTAGGCTTCGGCATCGGCCAACTTGCGGCGCGATTCGGCCTCGCCCTGCGCTTCGATCTGACGGGCCTGGGCATTGGCCTCGGCATTCTTGATGCGGGAAATTTTCTCGGCCTCGGCCTCCAGTCCGCGCTGCTCGATCTGCTTCTGCTTGAACGGCAGCACATGCTTCATCGCCTCGGCCTGCGCCTTGGCGGCGATGATCTGTTCCTCGCCGGCGGCGGTCGCCGCCGTTTCGCGGCGCACCTTGTCGGCCTGAGCTTCCGGTTCGGTCTGCTTGACCTGCTTTTCCTTCAATTCCAGCGTGTAGCGCATCTTTTCGCTCGACAACTCCTCGGCCAGCAGCTTTTCCATGCCGGCCTTGTAGTCGCGCGGCAGGTCGATCTTGCCCATCAGCACCGCCTGCAGCTTGATGCCGTCGCGCTCGAGCAGCGGCTTCAATTCGCCTTCGATGGCCTGCTGGATTTCCGGGCGCTTGGTCGAGAAGATTTCGCGCACCGTGTAGCGGGCTAGCGTCTTGTAGAGCACGCCCTGCACCGCCGGCTGCACCACTTCGCCGCCGATGTCTTCCGGCAGGGCGCGGGCCATCGCCGCGATGCGAGTTGGGTCGAGGGCATAGCGCACGGTGATGTCGACGCCGATCGACAGTCCTTCGACGGTCTGGAACGGCGCCGAGCCTTCGGCGCTGGCCCCGCCTTCCGGCCGGTAGATCTGGTCACGCAGCGAAAAGCGGCGCAGCTCGTGCAGGCCGGGGATGACCAGCACCGCGCCGTCGCGCACTTCGACACCGTCGCCAGTCAGCTGATTTACCCGCAGCGCCACTTCGCCGCGACCGACGCTCTGCATCGGCGGATGGTTGTACAGCGCGTAGCCGCCGATGCCGGCAATGCTCAACGCGATGATGCCGAGCCTGGCGCCATGAGCGCGGTCAGCCAGGCAGCCGGCACCAGCGCCGAGCCGGCCCAGCGAATAACGGATGTTCTCGACGATGTTGTTCAGACGTTCCGACATGATCACTTCCTCCACACAGTTTTGATCTTCGCGTTCGGGTTGAGCCCCGTTGCCGGAGGGCGGGAAGATCGATCCGCACCCCGGTTCTGCATGGGTTCCATCGTGCCGGTGGTGGCGTGGAGCAAGCCAGAGCGGCGCGGGGCGAGTTCGGTAAGGCGGCGGGCGCGGCTGTTCCGGGGCGTGAACAAACGCTCACGCCATGGGCATGCCATCGCCGGGCAAAAACGGCGATACTTCGGCCATCGGAATTGGAGCCCGCCATGATCAAAGTCGCCGTCATCGAAGACGACCTGCCCACCAGCAACCAGTTGAAGGAATGGATCCTGGCAGCGCGGCCGGACATAGTCGTCGACCAGTGGTTCACCCGCGACGAGGCCGAAGCCGCCATCGCCCGCGAGGATTACGCGCTGGTCACGCTGGACATCGAGCTCGGCCGCGAACGCAATGCCGGGGTCGCCATCATCAACGCGATCAACAAGGGCGGGCGCGGCACGCCGGTGCTGGTCGTTTCGGCGATGCCGGCGGCGGTTTACCGCAGCATCATGAAGGCGCTCGACGCCTGGGATTACCTGCAAAAGACCGCCTTCGAGGAAGCCGATTTCATCGACACCTTCCTCGAAATCCTGCGCGCCGGGCGCGACCGCAACGGCGGCAAGCCTGAATCGGCCGCCGCCGACGAGTTGTCGCTCGACCCCCTGCGCCAGAACACGCCGCTGTGGCGCGGCCAGCGGGTCAATCTGCCGCTGACCGCCCAGCGCATCCTGGCCACGCTGTACCAGCGGCGCGGCGACGTGGTGTCCTACGACGAGCTGTTTCAGGTGGTCAAAAGCGGGCGCAACCGCGACAACATCCGCAAACACATCAGCACCATCCGCGAGGCCTTCCGCGAGCTGGACGACAGTTTCGAGCGCATCGAGAACATCCCGATGCGCGGTTTCCGCTGGTCGGACCAGGTCAAATGAAACAGGCGCTGGCCTGGCTGGCCTCCTTCCGGCTGCGCATCCTTTTTCGCACCGCCTTCCTCGGGCTGGCCCTGGCCGTCGTCGCCATGGCCGTCACCGTGTTGCAGGAAGAAAAACAGCGCAGCTACGACAATTACCGGGCCAGCATAGACAAGACCAAGGAACAGATCGTCGCCCGCCTGCATCACCCGGCCGGCCAGCTGGCCCTGCTCAACCCGCGCTGGGATGCGGCCGCGGCGCAGGCCGGACGGCCGGTGGTGCTGCCCTATGCGGCCATCGATTTCGACGACCAGAGCAAGGTCAGGAACGCCGTCGAGATGACCGGCTGCCTGGTCCGCTACCCGCAGTCCGGCAGCCTGTGCGTGGCGATCGGCAACAATCCGTGGGCCGGCGGTTTCATCTACGCCGCCGGCACCTTCGTCAGCGGGCCGCTCGAAGCGCACCGCATCGGCGACGAATTCCTCGACGGCGCCCACCGCCTGCGCGCCAGTGTCAGCCTGCGCGGCCAGACTTACCGCTGGCTGGCACCGTTCGAACCGCTGGCCGGCAACGGCAAGACCGACGGCGTGCGCGGCAGGTTCACCGGCTATGTCGAGCAGGAGGGGCGCGACTACACCGGCGCCCGGCCGGTGCGCGAATTCCGCGGCTGGGTCTGGCAGGACGGCAAGTGCCTGGAGAACGCTGCGGTCGACACGGAAAACTGCCCGAAAAAGTCCTTCTTCTCGCTACGCCTGCCGGTGGACGCATTGCGCGACGCCTTGTTTCAGGGGGGCAAGCCGACCTGGCCGCCGCCCGATCTCGACCAGTTCCGCGTGCGCATCGAAGTGCTGCCGCCGGGCGACGAAGCCGCGCTGTTCGACAGCCAGCAGGACGGCGCGACGCCACCCTTCTCGCTCGACAGCCTGACCGGCCTGCTGCTACCCGGCGAAACCCTGAGCATCCGCCAGGCCGGCGGCCGGGAAATCGCCCAGTTGAGCGGCCGCGACGAGGCGTTGGAGCTCTCCTCGCCGCTGCTCACCCGGCTGATCCGCCGACTGCCGGTGGACAGCCTGGAAGCGCCGGTCGTCGAACTGGCCGACGAGGTGACGACGCCGCTCGGCAACTACCAGATCGTGCTGAAGGGCGACGCGCGCAGCGTCAATAAGGTGCTCAGCATCGGCGCCACCCGCGTCTCGTGGTTCGTCGGCGCCATGCTGGCGGCCATCGGCCTGGCCTGGCTGGTCATCGAAATCGGCATCATCCGGCGCATCGCCCAGTTGACCCGGCGCACCCGGGGCCTATCGGAGAGCGTGCACGCCGACGGCGGGCTGGAACGCTACGACCTGGCCGACCTGCGCGGCCGCGACGAACTCGGCTTGTTGGCCACCGGCCTCAACGACCTGCTGCGCCGGGTCAAGGAAGACGTCGAACGCGAGAAGATCCGCGCCGCCCAGGAAAAGGACATGTGGCACGCCGTCGGCCACGAAATCATGTCGCCGCTGCAAAGCCTGCTCGCCCTGCACGGCGGCGCCGACGACCCCAGCCGGCGCTACATCAACCGCATGCAGCAGGCGGTGCGTGTGCTCTACGGCAGCGCCAGCCCGAGCGAGGCCTTTGAGAGCAGCCGTCTGGACATTGCTGCGGTCGACCTTGCCGAATTCGCCAAAAACGTCGCCGCCAATGCCGGCATCGCCGAGGTCCACTGCGTCGGCACCGAACAGCCACTCTACGTGCGGGCCGATGAATTCCCGCTTGAGGACGTCTTCGCCCACGTGCTGAAGAACGCCGACCGCCACCGGAAGCCGGGCACCCCCATCCTCATCGAACTGGCGAGCAGCGACAACAGCGCCACCGTGAACATCCGCAACGACGGCCCGCAGATTCCGGAGGAACTGCTCGGCCGCATCTTCGAATACGGCGTCTCGAATCAAGCGGAAAGCACCGGCAACCGCGGCCAGGGCCTGTTCGTCGCCCGCACCTACATGGCCAAGATGGGCGGCACGATCACGGCAAGAAACGAGGCGGACGGGGTCAGCTTCGAACTGGGCCTGCCGCGGCTGGCAGACTGAGCGGGCGGTTCAGCGCGCCTCGTCGACGATCTGGATCATCCTTGCCTCGACCTCGGCAGCCACACCGGCCACTTCGCCAGCGGCGGACAGCAGCGGCAGCAGGGCACCAGGCCGAACCAACCCGATTTTGGTCACGCCTTCCTCGGTGAATACCGAAATCCGGCAGGGCAAGACCATGTTCAGGCGGATGTCGGCCGCCAGCAGGCTTACCGTCTGCCGCGGGTTGCCGATTTCGAAGACCTTGGCCTCCTCGTCGCAATCGATGTCCTTGTCGCGCAGGCTGGCGCCGAGATCGTGGCTGCCCAGCACGCTGAAGCCCAGGCGCAGGATCACTTCTTCCAGATCGACCGAGGCTTCATAGAAGGACTTGTCGCTCTCGACAATGTAATACATTGAATTTCCTTGAGTTTCCATATTTCCGCCGAAGTGCAGCCGCCATTGTTCCAGAAATGGCCGCCGCTTGCGGCAAACTCAGGGGGCCGGCAGCAGGCGCAGCCCCAGCCAGGCGACGACGATGACCGAACTGACCGGGATGGCCACCGAGAACAGCACGTAAAATGGCACGCAGATCCAGTGCCCCTGAAAGACCAGCGCACTCAGCGAGCCGACGGCGAAGGCCGAGCAATCGACGACCAGCCAGCGCTTCAGATAGGTCAGCAGCCAGTGGGCCTGCGCCTGGTTATGCCGCCAGGCGGCGTAGCGCTCCCAGCGGTTGCCGCGATTGGCATCGCGAAACAGCCAGCCGAAGAAGAAATAGCGGTAGAGAAGCGACGGGCTGCTTTCTTCTTTCATGGCGGGACTCCGGAAGTGTTTAACCAAAGACAGCAGCGCGCCGCCGTTGTTCAGCGCAGCCGGATGGCCCGCACGTTTTTTGCCCGTTTTTACCGGTCGCCCCTAGGGCCAGCCCTTGTTTCCATGGTCGCAATCGTCTCGCCTACCTGTTGATACTCGGCAATCACCTGCGCGCCGAGCAGGACCACGGTCGCTGCGATTTCCATGCTGAACAGGACGACCACGGCAGTGGTCAGCGAGCCGTAGACGACGCTGGCCGAGGACAAGGTGGCGAAGTACCAGATCAGCCCGTGACGCAGCACTTCCCACAGCAGGGCGGCCGTCATACCGCCGATCAGGGCGTGGTGCACGGGCATGTGGCGAACCGGCATGGTCAGGTAGAGGGCGCTCAGGACCAGGGCTTCGACAGCCAGGCCGAGCAGATAAAGCAGCACGATGGACGGCATGCCCAACGACCAGTCGCTGCCGAACAAATGCAGGTGTTCCTGAGCCAGGGCTTGCAGCGCCACCGAGGCCAGCGTTACCGCGAACAGGGCGATGCCGAGCAGGACGACGAAACTGTAGGGCAGCACGGCGGCGATCAGAAAGTGTCGCCGGTCGGCTTTTTCCGGCTGACCGAAGATGATGGCCATGGCTTTGCCGAGGACCGAGAAGGCCAGCGAACTGAAGAACAGCATGGTGCCGAGCAGGACGACGCCGATTGCCGTACCGTTCTCGAGAAAGCCGGAAACATCGGCCAGCACGGCCCTGGATTGGCTGGGCACCAGCCATTCGAGATAGCGCCCGAGGGTGGCCAGCAGCTCGCGCTGGTCGATCAGTTGCGACAGGACGATCACCGAAACAATCAGCAAGGGCACCACCGACAGCAAGGCGTAGTACGCGATGGCGCCCGCCAGCAGCATCCCCTGGTTGCGGCCGAAGCTGGTCAGCACTTGGCGGACGAAGGCAACGGGATGGTGCAGGACGTAGAGTGCAGACGGGCTGAGCGATGGCATGGCGGAAAACCCTTGATCGATCGGTCATTGTGGGCGGCGCGCCCGGCCAGCGCAAGCCGGTTTGCATAAACAGGAGTGATTCGCCTTTTGCCGCGGCTTCTTAGGGCAGATCAAGTCATCGCTCGGCCGGCCTCGCTATCATCGGCGGCATGACTTCGCTTGCCACACCGATTGTTGCACCGCCCGCCGCCAAACGCCTGCCCGGCGACCTGGCCATCTGGTTTTTCATCCTGGCCGAGATGCTGGCCTTCGCGGTTTTCTTCGCCTCCTACGCCTTTGCCCGGGCCGGCGATCCCGATTTGTTCAATTTCTACCAGCAGACGCTGGACCGCAATGCCGGGGCGCTCAACACCGTGCTGCTGATCACCGGTTCGTGGTTCGTCGTGCTCGCCGTGCAGGCGGCGCACCGCGACGACCGGGCAGCCGTGCCGCACCACATCGCCCTCGGATTTCTGTGCGGAATCGGTTTTCTTGCGGTCAAAGTTTACGAATATGCGGAAAAATTCGGCGCTGGCATTTCACTGTCGACCAACACCTTCTACATGTTCTACATCTCGCTGACCTTTTTCCACTTCATGCACGTCATCCTCGGCCTAGTCATTCTCGCCGTGCTCTGGAAGCAGGCCCGCAAGGGTGCCTACGGTAGCGACGACGCGCACGGTCTGGAAAGCGGCGCCGCCTACTGGCACATGGTCGATCTGCTATGGATCGTTCTTTTCCCGCTCGTCTATGTAATGCGCTGACATGAATCTGCTGCACAACACTGCCCACCGCGCCTGGCTGATCCTGATGATCGCCACCGCCATCACCTGGTATCTCGGCGAAGTCGGCGCCGCCGGCACCGGCGCCATCGTCGCCATGCTGGCCATCGCCTTCGTCAAGGGCCGGCTGGTCATCCTCGATTTCATGGAACTGCGCGGCGCCCCGCTGATGTGGCGGCTGCTGCTCGAAGGCTGGCTGATCTTCGTCGGCAGCCTGATTTTGCTCGCTTACTGGATCTCTCTCAAATGACCGAACTGCCCTTCTACGAACCTTCCGGCAACGAAATCTCGCTGTTCGAGCACGCCTTCCACGAGCGCCTGCCGCTGTTGATCAAGGGCCCGACCGGCTGCGGCAAGACCCGTTTCGTCTCACACATGGCGGCGCGCCTGAAGCTGCCGCTGTACACCGTGGCCTGCCACGACGACCTGACCGCCGCCGATCTGGTCGGCCGCCACCTGATTTCGGACAAGGGCACCTACTGGTGCGACGGCCCGCTGACCCGCGCCGTGCGTGAAGGCGGCATCTGCTACCTCGACGAAGTGGTCGAGGCGCGCAAGGACACCACCGTCGTGCTGCACCCGCTAGCCGACGACCGCCGCATCCTGCCGATCGACCGCACCGGCGAAACGCTGGAAGCGCCGCCCAACTTCATGCTGGTCGTCTCCTACAACCCGGGCTACCAGAACCTGCTGAAGGGCCTGAAGCCATCGACCCGCCAGCGTTTCGTGTCGATGCGCTTCGACTTCCCCAGCGCCGAGCGCGAAACCTCCATCCTGCTCGGCGAAACCGGCTGCGACGCCGATCTGGCCAAGCGCCTGGTCGGCATCGCCCGCGCCTTCCGCGCCCTGAAGGACCGCGATCTGGAAGAAGTGGCCAGCACCCGCCTGCTGGTCTATGCCGCCACCCTGATCAAGTCCGGTTTCGACGTCACCGCCGCCTGCCGCGCCGCGCTGGTCGAGAGCCTGACCGACGACGAGGAAACGGTCGACGCGCTGATGGAAATCGTCAATGCCACTTTCGGACGATGATTTCGGCTTCGAGGAAGAAAAGGCCGGGCAAAACCTGGCTGTCCTCGCCGAAGCTCTCTACCTGATCAACCTGCTGCTGTTGCCGGGGATCGCGTTCGCCGTGCTGTTCTGGCTGTGGCTGCGCAACAAGGCCAGCGCGCCGGCGTTGGCCCGCCAGCATCTGAAGCAGACCACCTTCGTCAGCCTCTACGGCGGCATCCTGATCGTTGCGCTGACCGGCCTGTTCCTGCTGCTCGGTGGCCTGCACTGGGAATGGACCTGGGTGCTGGTCATCATGTACTTCACCTGCATTCACTCGACCCTGGTCATGTTCGGCATGTTCGGGCTGGCCAAGGCGCTGGCCGGGCAAGCCTGGCGTTACCCGCTGATCGGCCCCGCCGTAGACAAGCTGAACCCATGAAAAAACCTGCCCTGCAACGTTACCGCCTGCTGGCGCAGATGGGGTTCTTCACCCTGTTCACGCTGACCCCGGTATTCGACCTGTTCCGTTACGACCTGATCGAGAAGCACGCCTATTTCCTGACCTACCCGTGGCACCTCGGCATCGATGAACTGATCGCCGGCACCGGCGATCCGGAGACGGCTGCGGTCAACATCATTTTGTACCTGTTTTTGCCCATCCTCGGGGCCGGCGCGCTGGTCATCGGCGTCGCCTGGAAATGGGGCCGGCTCTACTGCGGCTGGCTGTGCCCGCACTTTTCCGTGGTCGAGACGATCAACCGGCTGCTGCTGCGCGCCACCGGCAAGCATTCGGTCTGGGACAAGAAGGCCACGCCGCCGTGGGAACCGGACGGCACTCCGGCGCCGCGCGACAAACGCTACTGGCTGCTCGTCGTCCCCGCCGCCATCGCCTTCGCCTTTGCCTGGGCGGTGGTCGGGCTGACCTACCTGATGCCGCCGTTCCAGGTCTACCACGGCCTGCTGACCGGCACGCTGTACCGCGGCGAAGTCATTTTCCTGACCGCCGCGACGACGGTACTCAGCCTCGAATTCCTCTTCGCCCGCCACCTGTTCTGCCGTTACGCCTGCGCCGTCGGCATCTTCCAGAGCTTCGCCTGGATGGCCAACAAGAAGGCGATGGTGGTGGGCTTCGAACGCGAACGGCTGACCGACTGCGCCAGTTGCCTGGATGGCCACGGCTCGGCCTGTGATGCGGTCTGCCCGATGCGCCTGAAACCGCGCAATCTGAAGCGCTGGATGTTCGCCTGCACCCAATGCGGCCAATGCATTTCGGCCTGCGACACGGTCAACCGCAGCAACCCGGACGGCCAGTTGCTGCGCTGGGTCAGCAACGACGCGGCCAAGCGTAATGAGGCGCGTTTTTCAGCCTTATCAAATACCGACGAAGACGCCGGCGGGAAAATATAGTCCATGGAAGAATTCGTCGGCAAACTCTGGCACAACTGGGTCACCAAGGCCGCCGCCGGCCATTACCCGGAGGCCGCGGTCAGCTTGGCCGAAGTCGAGAAGACCGCTGGCATCCTGTTTCGCGCCTTCGGCGGCGACCCCGGCCTCAAGGTGGCGGCCGCCACCTCGGAAGAACACGGCGCCCGCCGGCGCTGGCTGCAACGGGTGGCCGGCAGCAACGAACGGGTGGCGCAGGCCCGGCGCGATGCCGAAACCCTGCGCCTGCCGCCGGAAATCGCCGCCTTCCCGCAGCGCGAACTGAACCGCGACCTCTACCTGTGGCTGGCCGCACTGGCCGCCAGCAACGTGGCGCCACAGCAACCCTGGTTCATCCGCAACCAGCGGGCCGCCCGCGCCGCCCTCGATCGTTACCCGGGTTTGCAGGCGCGCTACGAACGGCTGGTCGCCGCCCATCTGGCCGGCCGCATCGAACCGGCCAAACTGCAGCCGGACGAAGCGGCACAGGAAGCAGCCATCCGCCAGGCGCTGACCAATCCAACCACGGTCGACGGCCTGCCGCCGCTCAATTCCCGGAAATCGCGCCCGCCCCAACCGGTACTGCTGTGGCTGATCGCTGGCACCGAAGACCTGGCCGGCGGCCAGGTGGCCGACCCCGGCGAACAACTGCCACAGGAAGGCAGCGGCGGCGACGGCGAAACGGCCAAGGACGCGCACAAGGCCGAGCAGGTCGACACGCCGGACAACAAGAATCCGATGCTGGCCATGTTCCGAGCCGAAAGCCTGCCGACCTGGGCCGAATACGTGCGGGTCAACCGCGCCTACGATGACGACGAAAACCCCAATGCCCGCAATGCCGCCAAGGATCTCGACAAGCTGTCGCTGACCCGCGATGCGGAAACCTCGGTGTCGCGCGTCAAGTTCGACCTCGACCTGCCCTCCGCCGCCGAGGACGACACGCCAATCGGCCCGGGCATTCCCTTGCCGGAATGGGATTACCGCAAGAACGTCATGCTCGACAAGCATTGCTGCCTGCAACCGATGGTCGCCCAGGACGCCGGCCAAGCCGCCCTGCCGGAAGAACTGGCGGCCACCGCCAAGAAGCTGCGCGGCCAGTTCGCCGCCCTCGCCCCGCAACGGCGCTGGCTGAAGGCGCAGCCGGACGGCAGCGAACTCGACGTCGACGCCTGCGTGCGCAACCACGCCGACCGCAGCTCCGGCCACACACCGGAAAGCGGCGGCTACCTGGCCCAGGCCCGTTGCGAACGCGACCTGGCCTGCCTGCTGCTGGCCGACCTGTCGATGTCCACCGATGCCTGGATTTCCGACACGCACCGCATCGTCGACGTCATCCGCGACTCGCTTTTGCTCTTTTCCGAGGCTTTGACCGCAACCGGCGACCGTTTCGGCATCTACGGCTTCTCGTCGCTGCGCCGGCAGAATGTGCGTTTCCATCTGCTGAAGGATTTCAACGGCCGTTACGACGCCGCCGCCCGCGCCCGCATCCTGGCCATCAAGCCCGGTTTCTATACCCGGATGGGCGCCGCAATCCGCCAGTCGGCCGCCATCCTCGGCGAACAGCCAGCCGCCCGCCGGCTGCTGCTGATCATCACCGACGGCAAGCCGAACGACCTCGACCTCTACGACTCGCGCTACGGCATCGAGGACACCCGGATGGCCGTGCATGAGGCCCGCCGCCTCGGCCTGACCCCGTTCTGCGTGACCATCGACCGCGAGGCCGGCTCCTACCTGCCCTACCTGTTCGGCCCGGCCGGCTTCTGCGTCATCCGCAAGCCGGAGGAGCTGCCCAAGCGCTTGCCGCTACTTTACGTCCAATTGACTAGACACTAGTTATTCCGTTGTATTGTCGCCGAACTAGGTGGATGCCACCATTCGGCGGTCACTTTTAGGCCATTCCGACATGCAGGCTAATCATCCCATCAACATCGAAGCCCTCCTCACCCACGTGCCGCTGTTCAACGGCCTTGCCGGCGAGGAAATCGCCCGCATCGCCCGCTCCACCCGCGAAATCCACGCCGGCAAGGGCGACATCCTGTTCCACAAGGGCGACCCCTGCAACGGATTCCACCTGCTGGTCTATGGCCAGATCAAGCTGGCCTTCACCTCGCCGCAGGGCAACGAGAAAGTGGTCGAGATCCTGACCCAGGGCCAGAGTTTCGGCGAAGCGCTGATGTTCATGGAAAAGCCCTACATCGTCTTCTCCCAGGCGCTGACCGACTCGCTGCTGCTGCATGTGTCGAAGACCGCCGTCTTCGACGAACTGCAACGCGACCACAACCTGTGCCGCAAGATGCTGGCCGGCATGGCCATGCGCCTGCACCAGCTGATGAACGACGTCGAATCCTATTCGCTGCACTCCGGCAAGCAGCGCATCATCGGCTACCTGCTGCGCGAACTGCCCGAAGCCGACGACAACGGACTCAATGTCGCAGTGACCCTGCCGACCAACAAGGGCATCATCGCCTCCCGCCTCAACCTGACCCAGGAACACTTCTCGCGCATCCTGCACGAGTTGACCGAACTTGGGCTGATCGTCGTCGAGGGGAGGAAAATCCACATTCCCAGCGTCGCCAAGTTGCGTATGCACGAGGGTTGAGCCGGCTGACGAACGGTTGATTCAAAAGAAAAAAGGGGCGGAAATTTCCGCCCCTTTTCATCGTGGACCGCAGTAATCAGTCGGTAACCAGCTTGCCCTTGGTCAGCAAATCCTGAATGACCTGCTGGTCGCTGCTGAAGCTACCGACCAAATTTACCCCTGTCATGACAAACTGCTGTACGTCATTGCTGCTGACGTTGCCAGGAGGAGCACCAACATTGTTGTTGTTGCTGAACGCACCAGTCGTGCTGACATAGACCGTGGTGTTGCCGCCCGAAAAATTGAAGTGCAAGTAGTTGTCCAGACTGGCGGCGTTGTTGGCCTCGCCCGATAGCAGGTCCCTCAAGTTCAGCACATCACCGCCGGCCGAGGCGGCCGCCGTGCCAAAGTTATTGAGGGTATCCACGGCTGGCGTCAAGGTCGAGCCTGCATCTACCAATTGCCAAACGAACGTGTCGGTGGTCGAGTCGTCGCTACCAATGTTTCCACCCGTCAGAGTGTCGTTGCCAGAACCGCCGCGCAGCGTGTCGGCACCAACGCCCCCAACGAGGGAGTCGCTACCAGCGCCGCCATTTAAGCTATCGTTGCCCGCCAAACCGTAGATTTGGTCGGACCCACTGGCCGCCAAGATGTTGTCGTTGACGCCGGTGCCCACCAACAAATCGGCTGAACTGGTATCCGTTTGCTGCGCCATGACGATGACGCTCAGTGTGCCATTCGTGGTGGCCGTGGTCCCGGTTACGGTTTCCGTGGAGGTGGCGCTGATGGTCAAGCTGTCGGTACCTGCGACTGCCGACGTGTAGGTCAGGTTGGACAGATTCCACGACGTTACGGACACCGAAGTGTTGCCCGCCGAAGCGGTGAATGAATTTACTCCGTCAGAGATGGTGGCGCCGACACTGATGCCGTTGATGTTCAAAGCGGTGATGCTCTCGGACGTATCCGCGTCACCCAAGGCGGCGGTAAGGCTGCTTAAACGAATGGCCGTATTCACCGCGCCTACATTTTCCGCACTGACGAATGAGATGTTGTCCAACAAGCCGCCGTAGGAAGTTGTCGCATTGGCATCCACAGCGTCAAATTCAAGCCGCATGGGGCCACCCGTACCGACCACGTTGACGGAAAAGCGGGTCCAACCGACCGTACCGTTTGCCGTAGCATCGGTTGTAAGAACAATCGGGCCCGTTTGAGGGGTCAAGGAAGAACTTCCCCAGCGGACATTGATCGCCGAAGTGGCCCCCAAGTTGCCTGAGCGAGGCGAAAAGTCAAATGTCAAGGTATAGACCTGACCCGCAACGGTATTGATATCGGTATAGAAATTGGAGGCGTCGCCTGCATTGCGCTCCAATTCCATGACATTGCTGACCAACCCTGGGATACCGTAAACGTCGGACCCGTGAACCTCAATGAACTGACCGCCGGTGTTGTTGGTCACCCAACCGGCGGGGATCGCGACATTTTGCCCGTTTGCCGATGCGTTGAAGTTCGCCCCAAAAAACACGCCTGCGTTCGAGGTCACAGTTGGTGCGTCGGCCACCGGCGTTACATCGATACGCGCTGTAGCCGTGCTGCTGCTATTGGTGCCATCGAACACTTGGTAGCCAAAGCTGGCGTAGTCCTGGCGCAGATTGCCGATTCCCGCTGTTGGGTAAGCGTTAATCCCAGACTCGTTCGCATCAGGTGTAAAGACCAGTTGGTTGGCATCAATCGCTGCCTTGGATATCACATCATTTGCCGCGACGGCCACGCCGTTGAGTCGTAGCACCCCATCGGCGGGTAGCGTCGTAACGCGAATGCTCAGTGCCGATTGGGCCGTGTCTGTATCGTTGGCGCCGAAGCTCGCCCAAGTGAGTGTCAAGGGCGTGTCTTCAGTTCCGGTTTGTGCCACTGGCGCCGCCGTGGGCGCATCGTCGACCGCTCCGACGTTGAAGCTCACCGTGGCCGTGCTGGTGTCGCCGTCGGCGTCGGTCAGCGTGTAGGTGAAGCTGTCGGCGCCGGTGAAGTTGGCGTTCGGGGTGTAGGTGAAGGTGCCGTCGGTGTTGACCA
>Ga0316605_10001005_pt1 | contig 17171 bp, 17 predicted proteins | sample OWC_soil_day20_n_FD_207666 | JGI IMG/M metagenome (GOLD analysis project Ga0316605, IMG submission 207666) | Wetland soil microbial communities from Old Woman Creek delta, Ohio, United States - OWC_soil_day20_noCT | ecosystem: Environmental > Terrestrial > Soil > Wetlands | place: USA: Ohio...
ACTTCGGGCTCGGCATTCGTCACCTGCGGCGCAATCCGATCCTCACGGTGCTGATGATCCTCACGCTGGCGTGCGGGATCGCGGCGAGCATGTCGACGCTGACCGTGCTCCGCGCGATGTCGGCGGATCCGATCCCGCAGAAGAGCGATCGGCTGATCATGCCCGTCCTCGACGTGCGCCCGAACGACGGCCGCGATACCGACCCCGACCCGCCGGATCAGCTCACCTATCGCGACGCGATCGCACTGCACGCGGCCAACAAGGGCGTCCGCCAGAGCCTGGTCTACCAGATCCGCCCCGTGATCGAATCGACGCGGCCGAACGTCGCGCCGGTGTCGAGCCAGGCGATGGCGGTCCACACCGACTTCTTCGCGATGATCGACGTGCCGTTCGTGCGCGGCGCGCCGTGGACCGCGCAAGACGACGCGCGTGCCGGCCATGTCGTCGTCCTGCGCCAAGGCATCGCCGACAAGATGTTCGGAGCGACGGATCCGATCGGGAAGACCGTGCGGCTCGAGAACCAGGACTTCGTCGTCGTCGGCGTCATGACCGATGACTGGGAGCCGATGCCGCACTTCTACCGCTTGGTCGGCGGAACCGGCAGCTTCTCCGACAGCATGGATCTGCTCGTCCCGTTCGCGGCCGCGATCGCGCTCGAGTGGCCACAGCAAGCCTCGGTGAACTGCTTCGAGGACGATCCCGACGCGAACACGTTCGAGGGCCTCAAGCGGTCGAGCTGCGTGTGGACCGCACTCTGGATCGAGCTCGCATCTCCGTCGGAGATCGCGGCCTACAAGGACTTCTTGGTCGCGTACCAGGCGGAACAACGCAAGCTCGGACGCTTGCCGCGTCCCGACAACCACCGCGTCTACGACGTCACCGATTGGCTCGCCGCGCGACGCGTCGTCGCGAAAGATGCGCGGACGCAGACCTATCTCGCGTTCGGCTTCTTGCTCGTCTGCCTCGTCAACGTGATCGGCCTACTGCTCGCGAAGTTCACCGCACGCGCCGGCGAGATCGGCGTTCGCCGCGCGCTCGGTGCGCGCCGGCTCTCCGTGTTCCAGCAGTACCTGACCGAAGCGGCCGTCATCGGCTTCGTCGGCGGCCTCGTCGGGCTCGCACTCACGTTCGGATCGCTGTCGCTGCTCGGCCGGCAGTCCGAGACGCTCGCACGGCTCGCGCACCTGGACTGGGTGATGTTCGCGACGACGCTCGGGCTCGCGGTCGTCGCGAGCCTGCTCGCCGGCCTGCTACCGACGTGGCGCGCGATGCAGATCCAACCCGCACTCCAGCTCAAGAGCCAGTAGGAGGCCCCGTGGAGATTCGTCCTATCTTGCACACGATGCGGCGCTCGAAGACCGGCGCCGTGCTCGTCGCCGCGCAGATCGCGCTAACGCTCGCGATCGTCTGCAACGCGCTGTTCATCGTGAAGGCTCGGCTCGCCGGTGCGCAGCGCGAGAGCGGTGTCGTCGAAGACGAGGTGTTCCAGCTCCTCTACGCCGAGATCGGAGAACCGGCCGATCCGTTCGGACCGATGCAGCGCGACCTCGATGCGCTGCGCGCGATCCCCGGCGTGAAGCACGTCGCCGACGTCAACACGTTCCCGTTGTCTCGCGGCGGATGGACGCTCGGCCTCTCCCTCGATCCCAAGAGCTCGGCCAGCGGCTTCACCGCGGCCGCGTACTTCAGCGGCGCGTCGTTCATCCAGGCGTTCGGGCTCGAGCTCGTGGAGGGCCGCGACTTCACCGAGGCCGATGTTCGACTCGTCGACCCGAAGAAGGGCGAGCTCCTGCCCGATCACGTCATCCTGGCGCAGCAGCTCGCCAAGCGGATGTTCCCGACGGACAGCGCGCTCGGCAAGACGGTCTACCTCGGCGTCGGGCCGACGGCGCGGCCGATGCGCGTGGTCGGCATCGTCAAGACCCTGATCACGCCGTGGGCACAGGACGAGGCGAACGCCTACAGCACGTTCATCTTGCCGCTACGTCTCGGTCGCGCGAACTACGCGATCCGCACCAACCCCGCGGATCTCGGTCGCGTGATGGCCGAGGCCGAGAAGCAGCTGACCGCACTCGACAACCGGCGCGTGCTCGTCTGGGCGCGCTCGATGGACGAGATCCGCGAGCGCCGGTTCCGCAACGAGCGCGGCGGCGCGAACTTGCTGATCGCGATCACCATCGGCCTGTTGCTCGTGACCGCGAGCGGCATCGTCGGGATCGCGAGCTTGTGGGTCAGCCAGCGGCGCAAGCAGATCGGCGTCCGGCGCGCGCTCGGTGCCCGCCGGATCGATATCATTCGCTACTTCATCACCGAGAACCTGATCATCACGACCGTCGGCATCGGGCTCGGGATCATGCTGGCGCTCGGCCTCAACCAGCTGCTGGTCTCGAAGGTCGAGCTCGCGCGACTGCCGCTGCTGTACGTCGGCGGCGGGACGCTCGCCGCGTGGGCGTTGGGCCTGCTCGCGGTCCTCGGCCCGGCGTGGCGCGCCGCGAGCGTGCCACCGGCCATTGCCACGCGGAGCACGTGATCTAAAGTCTCCATGCTGATGACTCCTGGTGCCTTGGTGTTGGTCGTCGACGACAATCCGTCGATCGCGAACGCGCTCGACGTGCTGTTGTCGATGCACGACATCCGGACGATCAGCGAACGTTCGCCACAGGCCGCGCTCGCACGCCTCGCGCGCGAGCCCGTCGACCTCGTCATCCAGGACATGAACTTCTCGCAGGACACGACGTCGGGCCGGGAAGGCGAGGAGCTGTTCCGCGCGATCCGTGCGCGCCAGCCCGATCTGCCCGTGATCTTGCTGACCGCGTGGACCCACCTCGAGTCCGCCGTCGATCTCGTCAAGGCCGGCGCCGCCGACTACCTCGCGAAGCCGTGGGACAACAAGCGCCTGCTCGCGAGCGTGCGAAATCTGCTGGAGCTCGGGCAGGCGAATCGCGAGCTCGCACGCGTTCGCACGAACGAGCGCAAGCGTCGCAGCGACCTCGGCGAGCGGTTCGATCTGCAGGGCATGATCTTCGAGGACCCGGCGACCGAGCGCGTCGTTTCGATGGCGTGTCAGGTCGCGCGGTCCGAGGTGCCGATCCTGATCACGGGTCCGAACGGCGCGGGCAAGGAGCGCATCGCGGCGATCATCCAAGCGAACTCGTCGGTCAAGGACGGGCCGTTCGTGACGCTCAACTGTGGCGCGCTGCCGTCGGAGCTCGTCGAGGCGGAGCTGTTCGGGGCCGAGGTGGGCGCGTACACCGGCGCGACCAAGGCCCGCGAGGGCAAGTTCCAGGCGGCCGACAACGGCACGCTGTTCCTCGACGAGATCGGCAACCTCGCGCTCGCGGCGCAGATGAAGCTGTTGCGCGTGCTCGAGACCGGCACGTTCCAGCGCCTCGGCTCGAACCGAGAAGTGCGCGTCAGCGTCCGCGTGATCAGCGCGACGAACGCCGACATTCCCGCGCTGATCCGCGAAGGCCAGTTCCGCGAGGACCTCTACTACCGGCTCAACGTCATCGCGATCGCGGTGCCGCCGCTCTACGAGCGACCGCGCGACATCCTGCCGCTCGCCGAATCGTTCTTGCCCGCCGGCAAACGGCTGGGGGCCGAAGCGCGCGCCGCGCTCCAGCGCTATCGCTGGCCGGGCAACGTGCGCGAGCTCCGCAACGTGATGCAGCGGGCCGGCCTGCTCGCCGCGGATGTCGAGATCACGCCGGCGGACCTCGGTCTCACCGACGACATGCCACCGTCGTCCGAGGTCGAGCTCGAGCGCGACACGATCGAACGCGCGCTCGCTCGTGCGAACGGCGTCGTCACGCAAGCGGCCGCCGAGCTCGGCCTCAGCCGGCAGGCCCTGTATCGACGGATGGAGCGGCTCGGCATCGCGCGTCGCGATCCGGGATAGAACGTAGGCGATGCGCTACTCGCTCGCCGGCAAGCTCGCGGTGCTCGGTGCGCTCCCGCTCGTGCTCTCGATCGGTGCCGCCGTCGTCTTCGAGCACTGGCTCGACTCGCCCGCGCTCGCGCTGTTGCTCGCCGCGGCGATCGGCGTTCCGTTGTGGGCGTACTTCGCGCACAGCGCGCTCGCGCCGGTCACGAGCGTGTTTCGCGCACTCGGCGGTACCGCGAGCAGCTATCGCGATGGCGACTTCAGCTTCAGCGTGCACTGGGGTGGCCGCGACGAGCTCGGCGAGCTGGTCGCGGCCCACAACAAGCTCGGTGAGACGCTGCGCGAGCAGCGCCTCTCGCTCGTCCAACGCGAGCTGCTCCTCGACACGATGGTGCAGCACACGCCGGTCGCGATGATCCTGTCGGATCCCGCGGGGCGCATCGTCTACGGCAACCTCGCCGCGCGGCGGCTGTTCCACGACGGGGCGCGGCTCGAAGGGCTCGCGGTCGCGAGCGTCGTCGCGGCCGCGCCGGAGTCGATGCGCGATGTCTTCGCGCGCGGCGGCGACGGCCTGTTCACGATCGGGGTCGACGACGAAGAGGAGATCTTTCACCTCGCGCGCCGCGGCTTTCGCCTCAACGGTCGCGCGCACGAGCTCTTGCTGATCCGGCAGATCACCGACGAGCTGCGCCGCCAAGAAGTGCGCACGTGGAAGAAGGTGATCCGCGTGATCAGCCACGAGCTCAACAACTCGCTCGGTCCCATCACGTCGCTCGCGCAATCCGGCGGCGAGCTCGTCCACCGCAATCAGATCGAGAAGCTCGACAAGCTCTTCGAGGCGATCGAAGAACGCGCGAACCACCTCGACACGTTCATCCGCGGCTACGCGCAGTTCGCGAAGCTGCCCACGCCACGCCTCGAGGAAGTCGCGTGGGCCGACTTCCTCGCGCGCCTGCGCACGCAGATCGCGTTCGAGCTCGCCCCCCCACCCGCCGAGTGGAAGGGCCGCTTCGATCCCGGCCAGATCGAGCAAGCGATCCTGAACCTCGTCAAGAACGCGCACGAGTCCGGGTCGGCGCCCGAGCACGTCGAGGTGCGCCTGCAACGCCACGTTGGCTGGTATCGCCTCGAGGTCTCCGATCGCGGCGCGGGGATGAGCGAAGCCGCGCTCGAGAACGCACTCGTGCCGTTCTACTCGACGAAGCGCCTGGGCACCGGCCTCGGGCTCGCGCTCGTTCGCGAGATCGCCGAAGCGCACGGTGGACGCATCGCGCTCGCGACGCGTGAAGGCGGCGGCATGGTCTTCACGCTCACGCTCCCCGACTAGAAGAGCCGAAACGCATCGTTCAGCAGTGCCTGCGCGAGGCTCCAGCCGACGAGCGCGATCACGACGTCGGTGACGCGATTCGTGACGTGCTCGAAGACCCGCGAGACGACCTCGATACACTCCCACCACACGACGATCGCGACGATCCACACGAAGCCGAGCTCGAAGTTTCCGAGCAGCACGCCGCCGATCACGTGCGGGATCGACCACCAGTCGACCCACTTCCCCTCGCTGCCGAGGCCATCGCGATGCGCGCGCAGATAGATCGAGAACGCGACCCAGGGCACTCCGAACGCGAACAGGACCCACCACGGCACCAGCAAGCGCGCGCGGCACGCGAGCAGCGTCAGGGTCGCCGCCGTCGTCAAGCCGCTCAGGACGATGAACAGGCGGGTTCGCTCCTGACCAGGAACCGCCTCCATGAGGAGAACGTAGCCGATCGGGATACAATGCGTGCGTGAGGCGCATCGTCCTTCTCCTGTTGCTGACCATGGCGTGTCGCGCCGAGTCGCCGCCGATCAATCCGTACAAGGGCAAAGGACGTGCAGGTCCACCACAGGTCGAGCAGCAACCCTCCGTGGCGCCGCCCGCACTGGTGACGAAGCGCGACGGTACGCAGGTCGATCTCGCCACGATGTGGGCGAAGCAGAAGGTCCTCGTCGTGTTCTATCGCGGCGGTTGGTGTCCGCACTGCAAGCAGCAGCTCACCGAGCTGCAGGCGAACCAGAAGAAGTTCGCCGACGCGGGCGCGATCATCCTCGGGATCAGCTCCGACAGCGTCGAAGACGCGAACAAGACGCGCGACACGTTGCAGCTCAACTTCGAGCTCTACTCCGACGCGCAGCTCGCCGTGATCTCGCAGTGGGGTGTCGAGGACGTCGGCTCGAACATCGCGCGCCCCGCGACGTTCGTCGTCGAGCCGGGCGGGACGATCACGTATCGCCGCATCGGCAAGAGCCCGGCGGATCACCCCTCGATCGAAGAGCTGATCGCCGCGCTCGAGAAGAACTAGCGTGCCGGTCGCCCGCCGCGAAGATGCGCCGCCGCTCGGCGTCGTCTACACGCCGGCGGAGATCGCGCGCCCGATGGTCGAGCTCGCGCTCGCGCCGCTCCTGGAAAGCGCTCGAACCACCGACGCGCTGTTGTCGCTGCGGATCTGCGACCCGGCCCTTGGCGAAGGGGTGTTTCTCGTCGAGGTCGTCGACGTGCTCGCGGCGCGGCTCGTCGCCGCGTGGGAGACCGAGCGCGCTCCGACGGATCGCGGCGCGTGCCGCACGATCGACGATGCGCGGCGTGCCGTGCGCGCGCACTGCATCTACGGTGTCGATGTCGATGCCCGCGCGGTCGCGACGGCGCGGCGAGCGCTCGACACGCCGCACGTGCAGGTCGCGAATGCGCTCGCCGTCGACTGGCGCGCGATGTTCCCCGGCGTGTTCGCCCGCGGCGGCTTCGATCTCGTGATCGGCAATCCGCCCTATATCCGGCAGGAGCTGCTCGCCGACAAATCGATCCTGCGCGGCTTCGAGAGCTACGACGGCGTCGCGGATCTCTACGTCTACTTCATCGAGCTCGCCCATCGCATCGCGCGCAGCGGCGGGCGCTATTGCTTCATCACCCCGAACAAGTGGCTGACGGTCGCGTATGGCCGTGCGCTGCGCGGGTTTCTCGCGCGCCAGGCGAGCGTCGAGGGCGTCGTCGACATGGGTGCCGTGCGCGTGTTCGCGGAAGATGCCTTTCCGTGCATCGTGTGGGGCACCAACGCGCGATCGGCGATGCCGGTGCATGCGGCGCGCGGCGCGCTGGCTGCGCGGCGCGTCCCGCACGACCGCGCGCGGTGGACCGCGGAGCCGTGGCATATCGACGAGCCGGCGGATCGTGCGCTGATCGACGAGCTCCATCAGCGATGGCCGGCGTTCGGCGACGTCGTCGGGCGGCCGGCGCGCGGCATCGTCACCGGCGCGAACGACGTCTTCGAGATCGATCGTGCGACGCGCGATCGGCTGCTCGCGAGCGAGCCGGCGGCCGAGCCGCTCGTGCGTGCGCTCGTGAAGGGACGCGATCTGCGACCGTATCGAGCCGAGCCGGCCGACCGCTTCATCCTGCTGATCGATCACGGCACCTCGATCGATCACCTGCCCCACCTCACGGCGTACCTCGCACGGTTTCGGGACGAGCTCGAGCCGGGCCGCGGGCGCAAGCCCGGCAAGTATCGTTGGTACGAGCTGCAGGACCCCGTCGGTCCGCTCAGCGCGTCGAGCGCGCCCCGGCTGTTCTATCAAGACATCCAGAGCGCTCCCGGATGCTGCCTCGACGAGCGCGGCCTCGTTCCCGATACGACCGTGTGGACGCTGCCGACGAGCGATCGCTTCGTGCTCGCCGTCCTCAATTCACCGCTCTACGGCTGGTACGCGCAGCGGCGGTTCCCGCCCGCGCTCAACGGGGCGGTCCGGCCGAAGCGCGAGTACATCCGCGCGCTGCCGCTCGCGACACCGTCACCGTCACACCGCGCGCGCATCGACGCGCTCGTCGAGGAGCGGCTGTCGGGCGAGAACGCCGAGCTCGACGTCGCGATCGCGGACGCCGTGCTCGATGCGTACGACCTGACCGCTAGCCAACGAGCGGTAGTTGCACGTGCAGGCGGTGTTCGCGACCGCACCGCAGCTCGCCGTTCGCGTTCGCGATGACAAGGCTCGCGAGCGCGAGCGCGTCGCCGACGGATCGTGCCGGGTCTGCCATCGACGATGCGAACACGAGCTTCACGCGGTCACCTTCGCGGGTCGCGCTCACCTCGACGACGCGGTCGTGGCCCGTGATCGCATCGATCGCGAGCCCGAGTGCCTGCACGAGTAACGGGATCACCGCCTCGACTTGCCCCTCCGGCACGTTGCCCTGCGCGCGCACACCGGCGCGCGCGCAGGCGGCGGTCACGATGTCGCGGAGCGACCCCTTCGTCTTCCTGGACGTCCGCGTCAACGCGCGATTCGCCGACAGCAGCGTGCTCGCGTCGTCGAGCGCCGTTCGTGCGGTCTCGGCCGCGCGGCGCAGCTCGGGATCGCCGGTGCCCTCGATGAGCTCGGTGATCTCGTCGAGCGCCATCATCACGCCCTGGAGCTTCGATGCGAGATCGTGGTTGAAGCCGACGACGCGCGTGCCGATCGTCGCGAACGTCAGGAGCTGGTCCCCATTCGCCGCGTGCCGCGTACAGACTTCGCCATCTTCGTCGAGGTGCTCGAGCTTCACGAGCGGTCCTCGATGTCGACCGACAAGCCGAGCAGGCCGAGCGCGAGGGCGTCGCTCCATGGATCGGTCGTGACGACGTACGGCTCCCCTGGCTGGCGGGTGACGTGCGCGATGCCCGGATACTCCGCTTCGAGCGCCGCACGCAGCGCTTCTCGGCGCTCGCGGCGCTGGCGATCGCCCGACATCTCGAGGAGCTCGCGATTTCGGTGCACACCCGCACGCACGGCGCTGCGCAGCTGCTCGCTGTCGAACGGCTTGTTCAAGAACTTGAAGATCTCGCCTTGGTTGATGCCGTCGATCGCGGTCTCGAGCGTGCGCTTGCCCGTCAGCAAGATGCGCACGGTCTCCGGCCGCACGCGCTTCGCGTGACCCGCGAGCTGCGCGCCGGTCATCTCCGGCATCTCGTAGTCCGAGACGATCACGGCGACCTCTTCGGCCGAGATCCAACCGAGCGCTTCGCTCGCGGAGAGCGTCGAGCGAATGTCGAGCTGCTCGCGCTTCAAGCAACGCACGACCGTGTTCAGCATGGCTTCGTCGTCATCGACGCACACGACGAGGGGGAGGCGTTCGGTCATCATCGCTAACTCGAGAGCCAGCGCCGCCAACCGCGGCGGTCGGTGACGCGCTCGATCTCCTCGAGCGCGGCGAGCAGGGCTCGCATGCCTGGGAACCGCGCTTGCGGTGTCTTCTGCAAGCACGTGGTCACGACGTCGGCGAGCTTCGGCGGCAGCGGTCCGTGCGGGCTCTCGATCCCGGGCACCGGCGCTTGGATGTGCATCATGCACAGCGCGCGCAGATCGTCGGCGACGAAGGGCGGATGACCCGTGAGCAATTCGAAGACGAGGGCCCCGAGGCTGTACTGATCCGATCGATCCGTCGCCGCGAGCCCGCGCAGCTGCTCGGGCGAGATGTACGCGGGAGTACCGAGCACGAACTGCGGATTGTCGTCGCGCAGGCCTTCGCCCGCGAGCTTGGCGAGCCCGAAGTCCACGAGCTTGACGTGAAGCTCCTCGCCGCGGAGGACCAGCACGTTCGACGGCGTGACGTCCGCGTGGATCACGCCGCGATCGTGTGCGGCCGCGAGTGCCGTCGCGAGCTGGCGCGCGATCGAGACGACCTCCAAGAGCGGCAACGGCCCCCTCGACACCCTCGTCGCGAGGCTCTCTCCTTCGAGCAACTCCATCACGAAGTACGGCCGCCCGTCGGGCAGATAGCCGAAGTCGAAGACGTCGACGATGTTCGGGTGGTGCACGCGCGCCGCGGTGCGGGCTTCGCGAACGAAGTTCTCCGCGGCATCCTCGTCGCGCTCGACGACGCGCGTACGCAGCGCCTTGAGCGCGTATTGGCGGCCGAGCACCGAGTGCTCGACGCGGTACACCGTGCCCATCCCGCCCTCGCCGACGAACTCGACGATCTTGTAGTGACCGACGGTGTCGCCCGCGTGAATCCCGACCGGCGCCGTGACACGCGCGCGGTGCCGCGACATCACCATCAGGTCAGCGCGCAGGGCCGCACCTGGACGGACCGTGATCACGACCTCGGCTTCGCGATCGCCGGAGCGAACCGGCACCACCGCGCTCGAGGGATGCCTTGCCGCGAGGTCGAGATCGGCGAGGAATGCGAGCCTCGCGATCACCGCGCTCGCGAGCTGTGCGTCGAGTTGCACCGTCGACAGCACGTCACTCCCGCGTTCGAGTGTGACGGAGTAGGCATCGTCGTTCGTCACCGTCGGTTCGATGAAGGCATCGGCGCGCGCGCGCACCGCGGCGGCGAGCACGACGTCCGCGATACGCGTGGGATCATTTCGTACTGCTTCTCGCGCGGTCATCGCGTTTTTCGCCGACGAGCTGCCCTATAGTAACCACAACATGGCTTCGGTGACGGGTGGCGTCGACGTGGAATCGCCAGGCGGCGTTCGCGTGCTCGTCGTGGACGACGACCAGGTCATCTGCCGGCAGCTCGCCTCGAATCTCGCCGCCTCCGGATATCAGGTCGTCACGGCGCACGACGGCGCTGGCGCCATCGCTCAAGCGCACGAGACGCCACCCGACATCGCCATCGTCGACCTCGAGATGGAAGGCACGAGCGGCCTCGAGGTGATCCGCGCCATCAAGCACCAGAGCGGTCCCGCCGTCCACGTCATGGTGATGACCGGCCACGACGACGAATCGAGTCGAACCGCCGCGTTCGACGCCGGCACCGACGACTTCGTCGTCAAGCCGGCCGGGCTCCCCGAGATCAAGCGCCGCCTGAGCGCCGCCGTGCGAACCATCCAGGCCTACGCGAAAGTCCGCATCGCGAAGGAAGCTGCGGATCGCCGCATGACCTACGGCGCCGAAGCGACCGCGCTGCTCGCACACGACCTCAACAACGGCCTCGCCGTCGCCCTGGGTAACGTGCAGTACCTCGCCGAGGAGCTGACCTCGATCGACGACGATCAGCGAGTCGCCTTGACGTCCACGATCGGTTCGTTGCGACGCATGTCGGGTCTCGTCGCGAACTTCGTCGATATCGCGCGGTTCGAAGACGCCGCGGTCAAGCCGATCATCGCGCAGGTGCGGGTCTCCACGGTGCTCGATTCGGTGATGGAGGTCAGCGCATCGCTGGTCTCGCGCGGTGCGAAGATCGAGATCGACTGCCCGCCCGACCTCGAAGGGCGCTTCGACACCGCGCTCGTCGAGCGCGTGCTGCACAACCTCGTCGGCAACGCCGCGCGCTACTGCAATCGAGGTGGCGTGATTCGCGTCGTCGCGCACCGCTGGAACGACGTCGGTAGCGTCGAGCTCTCCGTCACGAACACCGGGCCCCAGGTCCCCGAGAACATCCGAGCGAACCTGTTCGGCAAGTACGTGCGCGGCGGCGGAGGCAAGCGCGGGATGGGGCTCTACTTCTGCCGCCTCGTCGCGGAGGTCCACGGCGGGCGAATCGATTACGAGGCCGCACCCGCCGGGCCACGCTTCGTCGTCTGCTTGCCCGGCCGAGCCTAGCTGCCAGCTTCGGCAGCGCTGCCAGCTTCGGCAGCGAGGCTCCTCGACATGTCGCGGCCTTGCGCGTGGCACGCGCGCTGCTCGTGGGCGACGGCAAGGAGAAATCGAAATGTCGAATCAGAAGCTGTCGTCTCACATGGTTTGGGTGTTCGCGCTTGGCTCGGTCGCCGCGGGCATCGGTGCTTCGTATGCCGCGAGCGGGCTCGGGCAGAAGGCCGCCGCGGCCATCTACTTCGCGCTCGTCGCCATCGGTGGCTTCGGCTCGACGTACCTGACGAAGGCGCGGGTGCGCGGCGCGGTGCTCGCGTTCTTCACCGTCGCCGCGATCGCCGCGGTCTCGTACTTCTTCCTCGTGAGCTCGATCTTCCGCACGGCGACCGTCGCGGTCACCGACGCCGCGTCGGGCGGTGCGGCGCACCAGCAAGGCGTCGAAGCCGGCGCGACGTTCGGCAAGTTCTTCGGGATCATCGTCGCTGCCGTCGTGTTCCTCGAGACGATCGTCGCGGGGATCACCGGCGCCGTCATCGGTGACAAGTCGCGCGGCAAGGGCGGCATCGCGGCGCTCCAAGGCATGTCGCGCGCGGCGAGCTGATTACTTACCGATCCCGACCGCCAACAAGTCGCCGAGGATGCGCCACGTGAGTCCCCAGATCACGTGGCCTTCGTACGTCCACGCCGGGAACTTCATGTTCGCCAGCGGATACTCGTGCGTGGTGTCCAGGTGGCCGGATGCGGCGAGATCGAGCGGCAGCCAGAACGCCGCGAGCGCTTCGGGGCCGCACACCGGTTCGAGCGCCGTCCGCGTGTGAAACACGAACGGCGTGACTTCGATGCCCGCGGGTCCCGACGTGCGCGGGTGCAGCGGCGAGAGGTTGCCGAGCAAGCGCGCGCCGGTGAGATCGATGCCGAGCTCTTCGCGCGTCTCGCGCATCGCGGTAGCGAGGAGGTCGGCGTCTTCGCCCGGGTGATAGCCGCCGCCCGGCAGCGAGATGTGACCCGACCACGGATCGCCGGCACGTTCGGCGCGCTTCATCAGCAACACCCGAGGACCGGCGGGCTCGTCGTCGAGCACGCACGCGACGGCGGCGCACCGACCTTCCGCCCTTGGAAGACCGGGAGCGGGCGCGAGGCTTCCGAAATACCTCGCGAGCCGATCGAGCAACACCGACACGCTTGCCACTCTACCCCTGCGGTACAGTCGCGGCCATGCGCAGTCGACGGTTCGGTCCGCTCGACGTCGATGTGCCGGTGATCGGTCTCGGCACCTGGAAGATGGAGCGCGACGACGCCGTGGCCGCGGTCGCCGCGATCCACCACGGGATCGAGCTCGGGATGGCGCACGTCGACACCGCGGAGATGTACGGCAACGGCATCGTCGAGATGCTCGTGCGCGAGGCGATCGCCGGCATACGCGACAAGGTCTTCCTGGTCTCGAAGGTGCTGCCGAGCAATGCGACGCACGCTGCGACGATCCACGCGTGCGAGGACAGCCTCGCGCGCTTGAACACCGACTATCTGGACCTCTACCTGCTGCACTGGCGCGGTCCCACGCCGCTCGCCGAGACGTTCGGCGCGTTCGAGGTGCTGCGCGAGCAAGGCAAGATCCGCGCGTGGGGCGTGTCGAACTTCGACACCGACGATCTGACGGAGGCGCTCGTCGTCGCGGGCCCGGGCAAGATCGCGTGCAATCAGGTCCTCTATCACCTCGGCGATCGCACGATCGAGCACGAGGTGATTCCGTGGTGCGAACGCAACGACGTGGCGGTCGTCGCGTACAGCCCGTTCGGCAGCCGGCGCGGCTTCGCGAAGTCGCAGGCGCTCGCGGTGCTCGCACAGCAGTGCAACGCGAGACCGCGTCAGCTCGCGCTCGCGTTCCTCGCGCAGAAGGCGTTCGTGATCCCGAAGTCCGCGGACGTCCTGCACGTCGCGCAGAACGCCGCAGCCGCCGACCTCGTGCTCGACGACGACACGCTCGCCGCGATCGACGCGGCGTTTCCACGCGGACCTTGGCGGGGGCTTCCTTCGATATGACGAGACAGTTCGACCTGGTCATTTTCGGTGCGTCCGGCTTCACGGGACGGCTCGTCGCGGAGCACGTCGCGAAGTCACGGGACAAGCTGCGGTGGGCGATCGCCGGGCGCAACCGCGCGAAGCTCGAAGGGCTCGGGTTCGGCGTGCCCGTGCTCGTCGGTGACTCCCACGATCGCCCCTCGCTCGACGCGATCGCGAAGCAGACGAAGGTCGTCTGCACGACGGCCGGGCCCTACGCGAAGTACGGCAGCGACCTGCTCGCGGCGTGCGTCGACGCGGGCACGCACTACTGCGACCTGACCGGCGAGGTGCAGTGGCTGCGACGCATGATCGATGCCCACCACGAGCGCGCACAGCAGACAGGCGCGCGGATCGTCAACAGCTGCGGCTTCGACTCGATCCCGTCGGATCTCGGCACGTGGGCGCTGCAGCAGGAGTTCGTCGCCCGCTACGGCCGACCGGCGTCGTCGGTGCTCGCGCTGTTCGGCGAGACGAGCGGCGGCCTCTCGGGCGGCACGGTCGCGTCGGGCCTGCAGACGGCGACCGAAGCGAGCAACGATCGCGAGGTCCGCAAGCTCCTCGGCAACCCGTACGCGCTCGATCCCGACCCGCACGGCCCGCGGCCGCGCGTTCCCGACGAGAGCTCGATCGGCTGGGAGCCACGGCTCCGCATGTTCACCGTCCCGTTCATCATGGCGCCGTACAACACGCGCATCGTGCGGCGCGGCCACGCGATCGCCGGCTTCCCGTGGGGACAAGACTTCACGTATCGCGAAGTGATGAGCACGCCGGGCTCCGCGCGTGGGCTCGCGATGGCGGCGGGCTTCGCGGGTGGCCTCGCGGCGATCGCGTTCGCGATGAAGCGACCCAAGCTCCGCGACATGTTGGCGAAGCGCGCGCCGAAACCCGGCGAGGGCCCCTCGGAAGAGACGCGCACGAAGGGGCACTGGAAGGTGCGCTTCATCGGCGAGGACCAGGGCGATCGCATGGTCTACGTGGCGGCCGATCGCGCAGATCCGGGCTACGGCTCGACGGCGAAGATGCTCGGCGAGTCCGCGCTCTGCCTCGCGCTCGATCCGCTCGTCAGTCGGGCCGGTCTGATCACGCCCTCGGTCGCGATGGGAAGCTTCCTCCTCGACCGACTGCGTCGTGCCGGCCTGACGTTCGCCACGGCAGCTTGATCAGCCATCACAAGTCGGCTTGCCGCTCGTCGCGAAGCTAATTCCGCGAACGCCCACGACCGCCTACTGGCATTCACGCTGCACTTCTCGAGGTCATGCGCACGAGCCGGCTGGTGGTTGCCTCGTTGTTACTCGCGGCATGCAGTGACGCCGGCACCGACGACGTCGAGATGCCCGACTTCGACGACTACGCCGACGGCAAGGTCGACACCGGCTACTTCGGTAGCCGGTCCGCGGAGATGGAAGCGACCTTTACCGGGAGTGTCAGAGTCAACTTGCCGGGCAAGTCTCAGCAAGAGCTCGCCGCGATCGCCGCGACGCTCCGCACCAACCCGGCGGACTTCGGCCTGCGCGACATCGTCTATCAGGTCACACAGCAGGCGAAGTTCGCCCGCAACGCGCTGCGCGCGGCGAAGTTCACGCTCAACCTCGAAGGCGGCGACCCGACGTTCACGAACATCACCGTTGTCGCCGACGGCCTCCAGCTCGACTACCAGCTCAAGATCGAATCGCTCGTCAAATACAAAGACCTCGAAGCGATGGGCCTCAAGCCCGCCGATCTCGTCGGCCAGAACATCGAGATGAAGCTCCCCGGCAATCTCGACAACCTGCTCGCGCGCGCCGGGACGAAGTGCGCGTCCGACTTCGACGCGGCCGGCGCCGCTGTCCCGGCGGAGGACCTCCGCGCCGACAACATGTTCTATTACTGGGACCCCGCACGGATGGGATGTCCGATCAGCGGCGACCAGCTCGCCGCTGCGAGCTACAAGGTCACCTCGTCGAACACCGCGGCGTCGATCTATCCCGAGTACGACAAGCTCGTCGCCGACGGGAAGATCACGATGGTCCAGATCTTCGGCCAGATCGAGCACGGCGAGCTGTCCTCCTCCGACTGGGGCTTCCGCTCGTACAACGACGTCACGCGCGTCCTCAAAGGGATGGGCTTCACGAAGGTCGCGTCGTTCCCGGACAACAAGGGCCAGAAGCTGAAGCGCACGATGCCGTCCGGCCTCGTCGTCGAGATCGACCTGTACACGCCGGTCTCGTTCGCGGACCACGTCGATCGCGAAGTCTCGAACACCGCCTTCCGCACCGCGATCAAGGACAAGGAGCTCGTCTACTACGCGGGCCACGCGTTCTATGGCTCGCTCACCGTCCTCGACGAGCCGACCGCCTACCCGGCGAACACCTACCAGATCATCTTCATGGACGCGTGCTGGTCGTACGCCTACTACACGAAGCAGGTCTTCCGTAACAAGGCCACGCCGACCGACCCGACCGGCTTCGTGCTCACCGACGTCGTGAACAACACGGAGATGGGCATCACGGGCTCCGAGCTCACCGCGCAGGTCCTGTTCGAGAACGTCTTCAAGGGTGCCGACGCCGTCAAGGCTCGCCGCTCCGCGCGCAACTACTCGTGGAACAACCTCATCAAGTACATGAACGAGCACGCGCAACGCCGCGCCGACGCACGCGGCACCGACGACGCCGAGATCTACGGCGTGAGCGGAGTTCGCACGAACGCCTTCAAGCCATAGACGATTTCAGTTCGACGAGCGGCTCGCGTCGCGCGTCGGAGATGGCTGGCCGGCCGGGGTAATGGTGCCCCGGCCGGTTTTTTTTGGCGTAGAGTCGCGGCGTGCATCGCTTGCTCTTCGTGATCGCGATTGTCGTGGGATGTGGCACGAAGCGCGAGACGGGTGGAGCGGCGCACGAGACGAAGCGCGAGCCAGGTTCTGCGACGATGAACACCCCGAAGCCCGATTCGAGTCCGCAGCTCGACCCCGTGATCGGCACGCGTGTCGAAGAGGACGGTGTGCTCACGCCGACGCTCGAGATCGACGACCGCTCGACGCGCTACATCGGCTGCGATCTACGCTTCGCGAACGTGCCGAACGGCTCCGAGATCGAGGTCGTGTGGCTGTTCAAGCCGGTCAAGATGACCGATCCCGCAAGAGTGATCCACCAGGCGTGGCACCGCGTCCACGACGGCGACACCACGCCCAAGCGTGTTTGGGTCGACCGCGTCGTCGATCCGAACACGCACGCGAATGCGCTCGGCTCCTACGAATGCGTGTGGACCTTGGGCGCGCGGGGCGTGTCGGCACGCTTGGTCGTGCGCGCGGCGTCGTGATCGTGCGCGCGGCGGAGCTTCGCGAGCACGTTCACGTGCGCGAGCTGCGCGCGCGTGAACGGGGTCGGGCTGCGCGGCACGGACAGCACGACGAACTGGTAGTCCACGCCGAACGAGCAGCAGGAGCAGAACGTCGAGTCGCGATCCGGCATCACGGCAGGACACCGATCTGGAACAACACCCACAGCGTCGCGGCGACGTTGCCGTCACAGTCGAACTTGCGCTGGGCGTCGGAGACGGTGCCCCAGCTCGAGCCACCCTTGTAGATCTTGCCGTTCTCGATCGTCGCTTTCGTGGAGCCGCCGACCTCGACCTCGAGCTTGCTGCCGCGCTGGACGAGCTTGCCCTTCGTCGAGCCTCCCTTCTCGATCGTCAGGTTGTCGCCGCC
>Ga0316605_10001006_pt1 | contig 17157 bp, 12 predicted proteins | sample OWC_soil_day20_n_FD_207666 | JGI IMG/M metagenome (GOLD analysis project Ga0316605, IMG submission 207666) | Wetland soil microbial communities from Old Woman Creek delta, Ohio, United States - OWC_soil_day20_noCT | ecosystem: Environmental > Terrestrial > Soil > Wetlands | place: USA: Ohio...
GCTCATGATACCCGTGGATATGATTGGTGCGGTGATCGGGCCCGGAGGCAAAAATATCCGCAAGATCGTGGCCGACAGCGGCGCCGAGATCAACATCGAGGACGATGGATCGGTCGTGGTTGCGGCGACGTCCAAGGAGGCCGCAGACAAGGCCATCAGTGCCATCAGCAAGATCACGGAAGTCCCTGAAGTAGGGAAGACCTACTCTGCAACCGTGAAGAAGATCATGGACTTCGGAGTGTTCGTGGAATTCCTCCCCGGCAAGGAGGGGCTGGTCCATGTGTCACAGCTTGATGTGAAGCGAGTCGAAAACCCGGCCGATGTGGTAAAGGTGGGCGATGTGTTCGACGTGAAGATTGTGGACAAGGACGACCAGGGGCGCTGGAAGCTGAGTCGGAAAGCGGTACTGGCACCTGACGTGCCGTACGAGCGAGCACCTCAGCGTGAGGGAGGCGATCGTCCGCACGGCGACCGGAGACCGCACGACGGTGGACCCCGCAGGAGTGGAGGGGGGGAGCGGAGGCACTAGTCTTTCGGGCTGGACCGTTCGGTATCAAGGGGCGCAGGGAGTTGCGAATCCGTGCGCCCCTTCGTTTTTCTGCAAGTATACGGAATGCCAAGTTACTCTTTGGTCACCGTTACGGTTCAGACCCGTGATGAGGGCAATGGTCCATTTGTCCTGTTGCCCTCGCTCTGCTCACCGCAGCGAGAGGTTTGCCTGCTACTTCCACGTAACGTCGAACATTCCCTCGCTGAAAGTGTGCGTCTGCCCATTGTCTCCAACACCGTTGAATGCAAACGTCCCTGAAACGATCTTTCTGGACACGTCAAGCGCCGTGATCGTGACTGTTCCTGAATGTCCGCTGTTCGTGTGGCAGACGCATGACAGGCCATCGAAGTGCTGAGCCTCTCCTTCCTGTGCGGGTATTGTGCCGAGCTGGTACGTACCTGGACAGATGTCTGTATTCAAGTAGGCCCAGTCGATGATGAGATCGATGGTTTCTGCATCTGCAGTGTCTCCGACGATGGCTCTGCCTCCACTGATATGCAGGATGTTTCCATTGTATGTTGATGTTCCGGATGGCACGCCATCGAGGTCCACGGCCGCCCAAGGTGATCCGTCAATAGTCGCCCTGAGAATTCCCGTGCCGGTCGGGAGTGAGGGTGAATCGGGAACGGCAGCCTCGGTGGGGAGTCGGTCCTGTGTACAGCCGTTCATCACGCAACCAGCCATGAACAGCACAGCAACTGCTATGTGAGCGAGTTTCATATTCCCTCCCGGGAAATTGTTGGACATTGGTGTGTGTCAATGTAGTCCCTCGAGGAGGGTATAACAATCCCGAGAATTCGGTATTCTTGAAGTGACGGCAGGGAAGGCAAGCTACGGAAGGATCAGCGCCGCGCGATAAGTGCTTGGCGAAGGGGGCTAAAGCAATCGTTCTCTGAACGCTTTTGCGACGGCTGCGCTACGCGAATGCACATGTAGCTTCATATAAATATTCTTCACATGCGTATCGATGGTGCGCAAACTCAGGAACAACCTCTCGGCAATCCCTTTTGCTGTGAACCCGTCCACCAGGAGGCGGAGGATTTCTTTCTCGCGGCCCGTTAAACCGTATTCTCCCATCGGTACGGAGATACGGGAAAACATGTCGAGGACCTTCCGGGCGATTCGCGGATCCATCGACGCACCGCCCCCGAGAACTTGACGCACCGCTCCGATAATCTCGTGTGGTGGCGCACTTTTCAGCAGGTACCCCGAGGCGCCCGAACAAATGGCTTCAAATATCTGCTTCTCATCGTCAATGACGGTGAGCATGATCAAACCGGTTGAGGGCGAAATTGCCTTGATACGTCTGAGCCCTTCGATCCCGCTTATTCCCGGCAACCCGATATCCATCAAAATGATTTCGGGGGCAAAATCATCCTCGAGTGCCTTAAGGGCCTTTTCGCATGATGGAAAGGCGCGGGTACAGTGCATACCTTCGGTGCTGTCAACCAGCGCGGCAATTGTATCCCTGTACGCGTCATTATCCTCAACCACCCAGAGAGTAATTGACTGGTCGTCCGTTGAGGTGTTCACGTTCACGGAATTCTCACCGCAATCTTTACCCGGGTTCCCCCTTCGGGGGCAGAGACAATCTCGAGTGTTGCCCCGATAGAGGAAGCGCGGCGCTTGAGGTTGTTTAGCCCGTTGCCGGAGCTAGGGATGGCAGTATCAAACCCGACACCATTATCTTCAATCGTGAAAGTAAAACACTCCGGGTCCTCATTGATCAGTATGCGAACCTCAGTTGCGCGGGCATGTTTTTGAATATTGTGCAGAACCTCTTTGTACATCAGGAGAATATTCCTCCTGAATTCCATCTCAAGCCTGTCGGTCGCAGTCCCGGCTTGGCCCCGGAATGAATACGATATCCCTCCCAGCATTGTAGACGCAATGATCCTCATCCGGTCCACCATGTCGTTCAAACGATCGAGCCCCGGATTGATCGTCCAAACGATGTCCCGCAGGTCGTTTGCCATCTGGCGCGCCGACCTGCTGATCTCCATGAGCCGGTCATTGCCTTTGTCCCCCATGCTGACAGCAGATCGCAACATGTCACTCTGCAGTGCAATCGCGCTCAGATTACTTCCGATCTCATCGTGCAGGTCGGACGAGATACGCACCCGCAGCCGTTCCATCTCCAGCAGTCGTGCCACCCGATAGTTGTAGGCAAGTGCGACCAAGGCGATGACGACAATCGCCACCAGAAGACGAAACCACCACGTCTGCCAGTACGGCGGCAGTATTCTGACGGAGATCGACGTTCCGGCTTCGTTCCATTTTCCATCGTTGTTCGTCCCCCTCACCTTGAAGACATAGCTCCCGCCCTCAAGGTTGGTATAACTTGCATACCGTCGTGTGCCGCAGTAGATCCAATCTTTATCAAACCCTTCGAGCTGGTAGGCGTATTGATTCTTCGCCGGTTTCGTGTAGTTTAGCGACGCAAATTCAAACGCAAAGGAATCTTCTTCATGCGAAAGTGTAATCCGTTTCTTTTCAGTAATCACCGTGTCGAGCGTGGCAAGGGTGTCGGAGATGAGGAACTTGGTGATCACAATCGGCGGCACATATGGATTGTCGGCAATGCTGTCAGGATGAAAGCGAACAAAGCCATTGACCCCACCAAAATACATTTCTCCATTCCTGGTCCGGCAGCCCGTCTGTGTCATGAATGGATGGATGGAGACGCCGTCATCTTCATTGTAGTTCCTGAATACGGTCGTGCGTGGATCGAACTTCGAGATGCCGCGACTCGTGCTCATCCAAAGGCAGCCATGGTTATCATGGAGGATTGCACCAAGATGATCACTCTCAAGGCCATCCTGGACAGAGTAGCGGACGAATGTTCCTCTTGAACGGTCGAATTTGTTCAGGCCGGCTACTGTCCCAACCCACAGAGTCCCATTACCGTCCTCATGAAAGGACCTGACGCTGTAGTTCCTCAGACTGGACGGGTTATTCGGATCGTAATGATAATGTGAAAACGAGCCCGTCTGTCTGTCGAACTTGTTCAGACCTCCAACACCCGAACAGATCCAGATATAGCCTTGAGTGTCTTCGTATATGGCCCAGACCACTCCTCCCCAGAACGAGCTCGAATCCAGACGGTTGGACTTGTAATGGGCAACGGTTCCTGAGTGCAGATCAAGCCGGTCTAGCAGCCCGTCATTGCCAGCATATCCTATCCACAGCCCGCCAGTCTTATCTTCACACAGCGAGAGAACATCGTTGCTTCCCAGGCTACCAGGCTTTTGCGGGTCATGCATGTAGTGCGTGAACCGTTTTCGCGAGGGATCGAGCCGCTCAAGTCCGTGTCCGCTGGTCCCTACCCAGAGTGATCCTTCTCTGTCTTCAAGCACGACCTCAGTCGAATTTGTTGATAGACTCCCCGGGTCCTTTGGGTCGTTCCTATAATGTGTAAATAGCTCTGTTGACCTGTCAAACTTGGTCAGTCCACCGGTGGTAGTGATCCAAAGCACGCCCGAGTGGTCCTCAGCAAATCCCGACACCACATTGTCTGTGAGACCCTTCTGAGCTGAAGGATTGAATGTGTAATGGTGGAATGCTTTCTGCGCAGGATCGATCTTGCTCAGCCCTCCTCCCCATGTGCCAATCCAGAGAGTCCCGGACCTGTCCTCGTATACAGCATTGACAAGATTTGTGCTCAAACTATGCTCATCGCGAGGATCGTTGAGATACGTCGAGAATGATCCCGTACGGCGATCGTACTTCTGCAGACCTCTGCCACGCGTGATCACCCAAAGCATTCCCGCCCTGTCTTCACAAATCGGGTGTTCATCCGTCCAGGTAGCTTTATACCCTACATCTGGGAAGTGGCGGTATTTCCCTGTCAGTGGATCAAACATGGCAATCCCGGCTCCTGCGATGCCGATCCACAGAACACCTTCCCTATCTTCATAGAGAAGCTCAACGTCGTTGTCTCCTGGGTTCTGTGCGATTTGTCTGCCGAACGGATACTGGGAGCATATTTTCGTGGCGCAATTGTATGAGTAGAGCCCTTCTCGCGTGCCGATCCAGACTCTTCCCGCTCGATCGCCAAGGATTGCTGTGACCGCACCTGAAGGGCCACCCTCGAGGTGAGCCGAAGTGCCCTCTCGCTGATCGAATGTAAATACCCCATGGGAGGTACCGATAAAAAGCGTGCGATCGTCATCAACAGGATTCCCGCAAATCGCGGCAAGCGTGTCGTTGGCTACACTGTACCGCACGAATGCGGCGGTTGCCTTATCATACCTGAAGAGTCCCTTGCCAAAAGTGGGAAACCAGAGTGTGCCGTGCGCGTCTTCGTATATTGAAGAGACATAAATGTTGGGAAGATAGGGCGTGAACCGTTCCCCCGCTCTGTCAAATCTGTTCAGGTCGTTCCCGCTGGGGCCGCAAATCCACAGTGTGCCGGACCTGTCCTCAAAGAGCTGAGGGACATTGTTTATGGAAATTGATTGTGAATCCCGGGAATTGTGGCGGTAGACGGTGAACTGATAGCCGTCATATCTGTTCAATCCATCTTCGGTCCCGAACCACATGAAACCTCTTATGTCCTGATGGATGGTGAATACGCAGTTGTTGGAGAGCCCGTGTTCAATGCCGAGGCGTTCGAATCTAATTTCACGCCCCGTGGCACAGAAACTTGTCGACGCTGCCGCAAGTGCCGAAAGAAAGATGACCAGCCGCATTTTAGATCTTGAAGGGGACATACACCGCAGAATGTACCTTTTTCCGCACCAAGCCGCCATACCGAATTATCGGTATTCTTGGGAGCGAAGGAGCGACCAATGGCGAGGCAAACTCGAGCAGGGTGAATACTGGGGAGCTAACACTCCTTTTGGGGGGAGGATCCGAGTCAGACTATCTTGTTTTTGAAGATTTTGCTGAGGAGAGGTGTTTCACAAGTCTGCCCAAGGATGCGACATCATGGTAGCAGAAGAACTCTTGGGACACGAACATCTGTCCGGAATTCCGCCTAGACATGCGGCGGAGATTTCGGACCCGGCGGGTAGCCTCCGCGGCGGCTCACCAACTCCAGCACTAGAGTGAGAGCACCTGGTGCTTGAACCCCGTGATGTCCACTTCTCCGGCCAGCCACTTCATGAAATCCGGGCCGTACTTGTTCAGGAAGTACGCCACATTGACCTGCCGCTCCTGAAGGATTCCTCCGGGGAGCACCGAGCCGACAGCGCGCTCGATCTGCCGCACTGCGGTTTCATTCCGGCGCTTCTGCGCTGAAAGACTCTTCTCCTTCAGCACGCCCAGATTGATGTCGATCTTTGAGGTTGCATTTTCAAGCGCTCCAAGCAGCGTCGGGTCGAGCTCTTTCAGTCCGAAACGCAGCTCATTGAGCAGGGCGTGGATGCCCTTTGTGGTCCGCTGGAAGAGATCATCCACCTTCACTTCCGAGATCTGCTCCACGATGCGGGCCGTCAGCGCCGAGGAATCTCCGAACAGCTCTTCAAGCTGCAGTCCGTACTTTTCCAGGACCCTCTGCACGCGCTCCTCGACGACAGTGACGCTTGCCCTGGGATAGAGGAGCGGTTGCGGAATGCCAAAATGTGCATAGAGAGGAGAGAGCTGTGCGTGATACGCGATCTCAGAGGGGCCCGCAACGTACGCCACGGTCGGGAGGAGCGTGTCCTGTGCGAGAGGGCGGAGAATGACATTCGGACTGAGCAGCTCGGGTGTCTCCGCGGCGATGGCCGCGAGCGCAGCCGGATCCAGGAAGTGGCGCGTGCCGCGAAGACTGAAATCATGCTCGCGCGGCTCGATGGGATACCGTCCGCCTTTGTGGAAGAGAAACAGATTGACGGATTTTGGCTTGACCTGCGCATGGTAGGTCTTCTCAAGTTCGGCGCTCTGGCCTATCACGATCTGCGACGAAGCCGGGTATTCGGCGATCTCCCTGAGGAAGAGCGGAGAGAGAAGGCGTTTCAGGGATGGATGGTTCGCCGAAAGGAACACGATGCCATCATCCGGGAAGAGCCGGTTGATCCAGCGGGCAAAGGCCTCGTTGAACGTCGTGCCCTCCGCATAACAGCTTTGCACATCGCGGATGAGCGGAGCGGTGTACTCGCTCGGCTGCAAGGCGTTTTGCAGGGCTGTGATTGTAGCTCCGATCGACGCGTCAAACCGGATCTCGCCGACTGGCCCCGGATTGCGCTCGGGGAGCACACCCCCGGGGAGGTACTCGAGTCGTGAAAGAGCTCCGCTGGCATCGATGACTTCCGCGTGATGTATCTCCTCGAAATCGTGGTCTTCCCCTTCGAGCCAGAAGACCGGGACGAACGAGAAGAGGGGATATTTTTCCTTCAGACGGGCTGTGAGCTTTATCGTGGTGAGTGTTTTGAGTGCCGTGTAGAAGGGTCCGCCAAAAACGCCGACCTGCTGCCCGGTGACGACCGCCAGCGTGGTGGGGTTCTCAAGCGAGGAAATGTTGTCGAATGAACGCGCCGAAGCACCGTACCTCTCGTTCTGCTCGCGCAGGACGGTGGCGAGCACGGAGCGGTCGCGCACGCGCTCCTGCTGCTCCCGTATGATGTGTTCAAATGAACTGTTCTCCCGGAAATTGAGCCGGTAGAACGGGCGCGTGTCGGGGGAGTTCTCGAGGAAATCGAAGAACAAGTCGCTGTATCCCCCCGCGGAAGGGGGAAGCCGGGTGTAGTCGATCCATGTCATAGTGGCCGAATATCGTCAAAAAAGCCGTTGCATTCAAGTCCAAAGTTTTGTAACATTTGGCGAATTCTTAAGGCCGGCACGTTCCTGTAGAGTAATTTATCTTGTGTTCCTTGTATCCTGTTGATCCCCCAAAGAGTTTGTTCCCCCGGCCGTTCGGCCTTTCGCGGGAGTGCGCCCGGCACCTCCTCGCGTCACCTGTCGATGAGTGCTTATGAAGAAGTCGTTGCTTGACTATACGCTCAAGGTCCGGATTCCTCTTGTTGCGTTCGTGGCGATCGGATCTTTTGTCGGCACCTACTACCTCTCCCGCGCTGAACGGGATGGTGTGGGCTACGCCCCCGAGCAACCAATTCTGTTCTCGCACAGGCTGCACGCCGGCACTATGCGGATCGACTGCAAGTACTGTCACACCTCGGTTACGTCGTCGCCGCAAGCGACGATTCCACCCGTCGGGACATGCATGAACTGCCACACCGTGGCGCGCAAGAATCGTCCGGCAATTATCCAGCTGACGAAGTTCTATGAAGAGGGGAAGGCCGTCCCCTGGAAACGCGTCCACAGAGTGCCGGACTATGCCTATTTCAATCACAGCGCCCACGTGAACAAGGGGATCGACTGCGTCCACTGTCATGGTGCCGTCGAGAACATGGAGGTCGTTGCGCAGGTGTCCTCATTCACGATGGGGGCGTGTCTGGACTGTCACCGCACCGCGCCAGAACGACTGGCCGCGATCCCGGGGATCAAACGGGGTCCCGAAAACTGTAACGCGTGCCACCGGTAGGACATCAGGAATGGATCTGAAAGCACAGCAGAAGGCAGAACACACCATGCGCCGCCGTTCATTCGTGTTTCGCGCGGCGTCCGCCGTTGCCGCGGGATTGACCTCCGGGCACTTCTTCCGGCATCTGGCACAGGGCGCCCCGCCGGCAAAGGACCCGGAGAAGAGCGTCACGATTCATCCGCATCCTGATGCCGTTCCCAGAACAACTCCAGGGCCGCAGTCCCATGAATGAACGGAACCAGTGGCGCAGTCTTCACGAAGAGCAGGATGCCGGGACGACGCCCGAGATGAAGAGTCAGGAGTTCATGGACGGTGTGACCGACGCCTTCGATCCGGAAACGCTCTCTCCGCTTTCCCGGAAGCAGTTTCTTGCGCTGATGGCCGCGTCCGCAGCATTTGCCGCAACCGGATGCACCAACTACAGGGACAAAGGGGAGATCGTCCCGTACAACAAAAAGCCCGAAGAAGTGACGCCGGGGAAAGCGAATCTCTACGCTTCCACATGCACTGCGTGTCCGCAGGCCTGCGGGATTCTGGTAAAGACCAGGGAAGGACGTCCGGTCAAGCTCGACGGGAATCCCGATCATCCGGTGAACCGCGGCAGGTCATGCGCAACCGGTCAGGCGGCAATTCTGAATCTCTACGATCCCGCACGCCTTCGCGCTCCGCATACTGGAGCAGCCGCATCCGGTACGGGAGAGGTCTCCTGGGACCGGATCGATTCGGAAGCAGCGCGGCAGCTTGCCGCATGCATCCGCGACGGGAAGCAGATCGTGTTGATGACCGCGCCGGTCACATCGCCGACTGCGCAGAAACTCATCCTGGAATTCCGGGCCGCTTTCCCGGGCACGAAGGTGATCGTCTACGACCGGTTCCATCAGGAGACCCGCCGCAGCGCCTGGGAGCTGTGCTATGGTTCTGCGGCACTGAGGCCGGTTGCGTGGGAAAAAGCCAGACTGATCGTCGCCCTCGAAGCAGATATCCTTGGGAACGAGGGATTCACCGTTGAGCAGACGCGTGCCGTTGCCGGGGCGCGCGATATCATGGTATCCGATACGTTCGTGCGTCTGTACAGCGTCGAAGGAACCATGTCGCTGACGGGCACGAATGCGGACTACAGGTGCCGCCTCCATCCGGAAGCGCAGCTCGAATTTGTGCTGGCCCTCACCCGTGCAGTCGCCGCAAAACTGAAACTTGCCGCGGCATCTCTCCCGGCCGGACCGGACCTTGCAGCAATTGCACACCGGAGAGGCCTCCCGCTGAAGACGCTCGAGCACCTCGTCGATGATCTGGTGACTCTCCGGGGGAAGGGGATCGTGTACGCGGGATCAGCCCTTAACACGGACGTCCATGTTGCCGTGAACTACCTGAACGAGCTCCTCGGCAACACTGCCTTGTATGGCCCGGCCGAACCTGCGACCGCAGTGACTGTCACGCCACCTGCCGATGTTGCTTCAACCATTGCTGACATGAAGGCCGGTAAGGTCGGTTTCGTCGCCCACCTGGATGTAAATCCGGTCTATCACCTCCCGAAGGTTCTGGGATACGCCGAGGCACTCAAGTCGGTCCGGTTCAGCGTCGCCATGACGGACGTCGAGAACGAGACTGCACAGCTGTGCACGTATATGCTTCCGGTCCACACGATGCTGGAGTCGTGGGGGGATCACACCGTGAGAACGGGTGTCATCTCACTCCAGCAGCCGGTGATCGCACCGCTGTACGCCACGCGGCAACAGGAGGCAATCCTTCTGCGCTGGATGTCCGCCTCGACGCCGTTCAGCGAGTTACTGTATCAGGAATATCTCAAGCGCCATTGGGAGAGCGCGGTCTTCCCCTCACTGGGCCGGTTGACGGACTTCCTCACATTCTGGCAGATGGCACTCCATGACGGCGTCGTGACTACTCCGGTATCTGCGCAGGCACCGCTCCAGTTCCGAAAAGATGCCCTTGCGTCTCTGAGGCTCCAGGAACATCCCGACCGGTATGCGGTTGTCCTGCTCGCTTCGCCGTATCTGGGCGATGGACGATGGGCGAACAACGGCTGGTTGCAGGAACTTCCGCATCCGATCTCAAAGGTTGTCTGGGACAACTACGCGGCCATCTCGCCCGCCGCAGCAAGGGCGCTTGGTGTTGAATCGAACGACCTGATCGAAGTCAGCACAGAGTCGGGGAAGGTGACGCTGCCGGTCTTTGTGCAGCCCGGGACTGCGGAGCAGCTGATTGCCGTCTCGCTCGGTTATGGACGATGGAATGCCGGTCCCGTGGGATCAAACGTCGGGGTGGATGTTACCCCGCTGCTGCCGGCCGGATGCCTGACCGGGCCGCGTGTGGTCAGGGCGATGAGCGTGAGCAAGAGTGAGGGCTCGTATGCGCTCGCGTCCACGCAGGAGCATCATGCGCTGGACGACACATTCGTCAAGGACTTCCATCTGAAGCGGCACATCATACGGGAAGGCATCCTGGAGGAGTACCGGAAGGACCCGCACTCGCTCGGCATCGAACGCAAGGAGCACGAAAGCATTAGTCCGCGCGTGGAATTTGTTGGCGTCAAGTGGGCCATGGCGATCGACCTCAACAAGTGCACAGGCTGCAATGCCTGCGTCGCAGGATGCAACGTGGAAAATAATCTCCCGGTGATAGGCAAGGAGCAGGTGGCAAAGGGACGGGAGATGCAGTGGATCCGGATCGACCGTTACTACAGCGGGACGCCGGAGGAACCACTGGCAAGTCATCAGCCGATGCTCTGCCAGCACTGCGATAATGCGCCGTGCGAGAACGTCTGTCCCGTCGTCGCCACGAACCACAGTCCGGACGGTCTGAATCAGATGATCTACAACCGCTGCGTGGGGACGAAATACTGCTCAAACAACTGTCCGTACAAAGTGCGCCGGTTCAATTTCTTTAACTTCAGGGATCATCTCGCTGACGGGTACTACCAGCAGGAGCCGGTTTCCCTGATGCACAACCCCGAGGTCACGGTCCGTTCGCGGGGCGTGATGGAGAAATGCACGTTCTGCGTGCAGCGGATCATGGAGGCGCGGCAGCATGCGACTGAGGCGGGTGTTACATTCGACGGGAAGCAGGTGGAGACCGCATGCCAGCAGGCATGCCCGGCCCAGGCAATTGTGTTCGGGAACATGCACGATCCGGGGGCGGACATCAGCCGCTACCGGGAACACCCGGCGGGGTATGATGTGTTAGGTGAGCTGAATGTGAAGCCTAACGTGACGTATCTTGCCCGGTTGCGAAACATTCATTCGGAGAAGCGCGCGTGAGCACAGCTGTCGTCGATTACACCCGCGAGGAACCCGTCGTAGCCGGGCGTCCGACCGCGTCGGAAATTGATGCCGTCGTCAGTGCTCCGCTCGACCGTCCCCCCGCAAGGACCTGGTGGATTGCGTTCGGCATTACCTCGACGATGCTGGGAATCGGCGTTGTGTGCGTGGCCGTCACGCTCTGGTTGGGCCTCGGTGTTTGGGGCGTGAACCAGCCGGTCTCGTGGGGATTTGACATCGTCAACTTCGTGTTCTGGGTCGGCATCGGTCACGCAGGCACGTTGATCTCCGCAATCCTCTTCCTCCTGCGCCAGCGGTGGAGAAACGGCATCGCGCGGTTTGCGGAAGCCATGACGATCTTTGCGGTCATGTGTGCGGGAATCTTTCCGCTGCTGCATACGGGGCGCCCATGGCTCTCCCTCTATCTCACGCCGTATCCCAATCAGCACGCACTGTGGGTCAACTTCACGTCGCCGCTGCTCTGGGACGTCTTCGCGGTGTCGACATATTTCACGGTCTCCGCGGTGTTCTGGTATCTGGGGCTGGTGCCCGACTTTGCCACGCTGCGCGACCGCACGACGCATCCGGTCAAGAAGCTCGTGTATTCGATCTTCAGTCTGGGATGGCGCCATTCCAGCAGGCACTGGACGCACTTCGAGCGCGCCTATCTGATTCTCGCAGGATTCGCCACGCCGCTTGTGCTCTCCGTCCACACCATCGTGAGCTTCGACTTCGCCGTCTCGGTTATCCCCGGCTGGCACACGACGATCTTTCCGCCATACTTTGTCGCGGGTGCGGTCTTTTCAGGTTTCGCCATGGTGCAGAACTCCCTGATCGTCGTCCGGCAGGTCTTCCGTCTGAAGCACCTGATCACGCTCTCGACGCTGGAAAAGATGAACAAGGTGATGATTGTCACGGGGTCAATGGTGGGGTACGCTTACGCAATGGAGTTCTTTGTGGCGTGGTACAGCGGAAGCCAGTTCGAGACGTTCGTCTTCGTGAACCGTGCGCTCGGGCCGTACGCCTGGGCATACTGGACGATGGTGACGTGCAACGTCGTCTTCCCGCAGCTCTTCTGGTTCAAGAAAGTGCGGACCTCGATCCCGATGATGTTCGTGATCGCGATCTTTGTGAACGTCGGGATGTGGTTTGAGCGGTTTGTCATCGTGGTGACCTCGCTATCGCGGGATTTCCTCCCGTCGAGCTGGGGGCACTACATGCCGTCGATCTATGATGTGGGCATCTTCGTGGGGAGTCTCGGACTCTTCTTTACGCTGATCCTGCTGTTCGTTCGTGTGCTGCCGGTCATCTCGCTGGCAGAAATAAAGGCGGTCATACCCGGAGCGCAACCGGAGCGGCATCGGCCCCACTGATTGGCAAGTGCATAAGAAGACAGAGAAGCATGGAAAAACACCTGTACGGTCTGACTGCCCTGTTTGACACGCCCGATGCGGTGGTGCACGCGGCGGAGGAGACGGTGAAAGCGGGTTACACGAGGTACGATGTGCACGCTCCGTACCCCCTGCACGGCATAGAACGGACCATGCGGTTGAAGACATCCCCGCTGGGTTACTTTGCTCTGGTATTCGGACTGCTCGGAGCGATCAGCGCGGTGGGTTTGATGACATGGATCACCCTGGTCGACTATCCGCTGGTGATCGGCGGGAAACCGTTCTGGTCGTGGCCGGCGTTCGTTCCTGTGGCGTTCGAGCTGACAGTTCTCCTCGCATCGGTTCTGACCGTGGTGTCGATGATCGTGATCTACTTCAAGTTCCCGAACAACAGCCACCCGCTGCATGACACCCCGTTCATGAAGCGTGTCTCGTCCGACGGTTTCGGGATCAGCATCGAGGCCGCAGATCCGCTCTTCGATGAGGCGAAGGTGCATGCGATGCTGGCTTCGCTGGGCGGGAAGGAAGTGGGGGCAGTGTATTTTGACGAGGCGGACCGGGATCACGGGCAGAAGGTGTTTGACCTGAAGTTCATCGGGGTGCTGGCAGGTGTGGGAATCGCGGTGGCAGGATTCGCGTACCTGGCCCTGAACGTTTTGCTGTACCTGCCGCCGTTCGACTGGATGATGGTGCAGAACAAGCTGAAGCCGCAGGCTGCAAGCACTCTCTTCAGGGACGGCATTGGCATGCGCCAGCCGGTGCTGGGGACGGTGGCGCGCGGATTTCTTCCGTATGCGTTCAAGGGAAAGCCGGAGGAAGCCGGCAAATCCCTCGCGAATCCTCTGCCCGTCACGCAGAAGGTTCTGGATCTCGGACGCGAGAAGTACCTCACGTTCTGCAGTCCGTGTCATGGCAATTTCGGGCGCGGTGACAGCAGGCTGAACGGCCAGTTTCCCAACCCGCCCACCCTGCATTCCGACAAGGTGCGGGAATGGAGCGACGGCAGCATTTATCACGTGATCACGGAGGGACAGAATGTGATGCCCTCGTATGCGGCACAGGTGAGCCGTGACGAGAGGTGGGCGATTGTGCACTACATCCGGGTGCTCCAGCGCGCCCAGCATGCAAAGGAGTCGGACCTGCGATGAGCACAGAGACACACTCACTGCCCCCTGTCAACAAGAGCCTTCCCCCGGAAGCCGACCGGATCGGGCTGATCCTGCTCGCCGCAGGAGTCGTGCTCGTCATCGCAGCATTTGTTTTCGAACCGGTGCGCGCCTCGTTCGATGCGGTGATCCTGTACCTCTTCATGGTCAGTCTGGCTGTGGGCGCGCTGTTTCTCCTTGCCCTCGAGTACATCACCGGCGCAGTGTGGAGCGTTCCGATGCGACGTGTGACGGAGTTCTTTGCGGGACTGTCGCCGTTCCTGCTCATCCTCGTCCTCCCGCTCTTTTTGCATATCCATGATCTGTTTCACTGGAGCCATGCCGAGGCAGTACAACAGGACCCGGTCCTTCAGGGGAAGGCGGCGTATCTGAACATCCCGTTCTTTGTCACCCGGACACTCGTGTTCATCGGCATCTGGATCGCATTTGCAGCCCTGTTTGTGAGGCATTCGACGCATCAGGACATCACGAAAGATGCGGCGCTGACACGCAGCAACGTGCGGCTCGCCGCAGTCTTCTTCCCTCTCTTCGCGTTCACCATCACCTTCACCGCGATTGACTGGGGGATGAGCCTGGAGCCGCACTGGTTTTCGACGATCTACGGCGTGTACTACTTTTCGGGAACCGTGATCGCCGCGCTGGCTGCCGTTACGCTGGTTGTAGTGCTCTTTCACGAGAGGGGGTACCTTCCGGGTCTCCGCCGCGATCATTTCTACAGTCTGGGAGCACTGCTGTTCGGATTCGTGAACTTCTGGGCATACATCGCGTTCGCCCAGTTCCTCCTCATCTGGTACGCTAATCTGCCTGAAGAGACGTATTGGTTCATTGCGCGGTGGGAGAACGGATGGCAAATCGTGTCCGTGCTCCTGATCGTCATGAAGTTTGCCGTTCCGTACATCGTGCTCCTGCCACAGGAAGCGAAAATGGATACCAGACGGCTCAAGATAATGGCAGTCTGGCTCCTGGCAGCTCACTTCGTAGATCTGTTCTGGCTCGTGATGCCGACCCACAGTGAATCGCTTTCGTTGAGCTGGACGGAGCTGGGCTTCCCCCTGGTGGCTGTCGGGATGACAGTGCTGCTGCTTTCATGGAAGACCAAGCGCTATAATCTCGTTCCGGTGGGAGATCCTAAGCTCCAACGGGCAATGGACTTCCATCTTTAAGCTGATAAAGGAAACAGGATGCAGGCGGAGTCAAAATACAGGGCAGAAATGGATTTCAGGGAGCTCCTGCGGAAACCCCGCAGACTGTTCGGAATGACATATCTGTACTTCCTTGCGGTGCTGGTGGTCATCGGCATCCTCTACGTGAACAGGCTCAATCCGGTGGGACGGAACCGGGTCATGCCGCTCGTACTGAAAGATTCTTCTGCCTTTGTAAGGGATATTCCGTTTCAGTCTCCTGCCGTGCTCCCCCCTGTGGATGTCAGGGTGGCAGCCATTCCCTCTGACTCCGTCATCGCACGCGGGAGGGAAATCTATCGTGCAAACTGCGCTTCGTGTCACGGTGAAAACGGGATGGGGGACGGGGCGGCGGGACTGGTCATGAATCCGAAGCCCAGGAACTTCCACGCTCCGGGCGGGTGGACGAATGGGGCGAAGATTGCGGAAATCTACAAGACGCTGCAGGAAGGAATCGTCCGCAACGGCATGGCGTCGTATGCATACCTTCCTCCGGCCGACAGGTTTGCGCTGATCCATCTCATCCGGACGTTTCATCCCGCGCCTCCGACCGACAGCAGGGAAGAAATCGCGGGACTCGAGACAACGTATCAGCTGGCAACGGGGAGCATGGTCGCAGCCCAGATACCCGTGCGGGACGCCGCGCGGCATCTGATCCAGGAGAACGCTCACGCTATCGCGGATGTATCGAAACAGGCTGCTGCTTTTGAAGCGTCGACGGATCCGGCCGCGGTGCTGTTCAGACGCGTCTCTGCGAACCCGGAGCGGGTTCTAACTGCCATGCGCTCGGCGCAACCACGGATCTCTGCGCTCCAGGATTTTGTGCGGCTCGTGACCGCCGATCCGGTGGACCTGGGTTTCCGCACGACGGTGAGCGGCTTGAACCGGGAAGAATGGGCAGCGCTGCACGGCTTTATCATGAAAGAAACGCTATGAAGACTCTCAGAACTGGATTCGCAGTCCTGACAGCAACTTTGCTACTGACGGTTGCCGCCGGGATCGCGCAGACTGCCGGACAGGCCCAACAGCCTACAGCATCGCCGCAGACGGAGGCTATTCAGAAGACGACTCCGCCTGCCCCCGAAATCGGCATCGTGGAAAAACTCGGCGACACGCTTCCCATGCAGCTCGAAGTCTACGATGAGCGGGGATATCGCGTTGCGCTGAAAGACGTGGTGAAGCATCCAACGGTGCTGACGTTTGTCTACTTCCGGTGCCCCAGTATCTGCAGTCCGCTCCTCACCGAGTTGTCACGCGTGGTCGAGAAGCTGGACCTGGAACCGAACCGGGACTACCAGATTGTGACGCTTAGCTTCGACCACAGGGAAAAACCCGAACTCGCGGCTCAGAAGAAGGAGAGTTACCTGAATGCGATGAAACGGAAGATCGATCCGGACGGCTGGCGCTTCCTGACCGCCGACAGCGTGACGATCAGGCAGATCACCGGTGCGGCAGGGTTCTATTTCAAACGGGATGGGAATGACTACATCCACGCAGCGGCGCTGATCATCATTTCACCGGAGGGCAAGGTCACTCGGTACATTAACGGCATCCAGTATCTTCCGTTCGACGTGAAGATGGCGGTGATGGAGGCGGCGGAAGGCCGCACCGGGCCGACGATCGCGAAGCTGCTCAAGTTCTGTTACCGGTACGATCCGGACAGGGGCACCTATACCATGAACATTACCCGCGTTTCCGCGATCGTGATTCTGGCTCTGGCGGGGGCGTTTGTGCTGGTGTTCATCCTGCGGCCGCGGAAAAAGACAGGCGAAAGGTAAGGCTACTATGACACAGGCAACCGTGTCCGCCGGCGCGCGCAGCCGGGGATTCTACGGAGAGAAGGGGAAGTACAGCGGCATCAGGGGCTGGATATTCAGCACCGACCACAAGCGGATCGGGTTGCTGTACCTCGTGTCGATGGCAGGGTTCTTTCTCCTGGCGGTGACGTTCGGGGTCCTGATGCGCCTGGAGATGCTCTCTCCCGGAAAGACCATCATGGAGCCACAGACCTATAACACCCTGTTCACGCTGCACGGGATCATGATGATCTTCCTCTTCATCATCCCCGGGCTTCCGGCCGTGTTCGGCAACTTCCTGCTTCCTCTGCTGATCGGTGCAAGGGATGTGTT
>Ga0316605_10001007_pt1 | contig 17154 bp, 9 predicted proteins | sample OWC_soil_day20_n_FD_207666 | JGI IMG/M metagenome (GOLD analysis project Ga0316605, IMG submission 207666) | Wetland soil microbial communities from Old Woman Creek delta, Ohio, United States - OWC_soil_day20_noCT | ecosystem: Environmental > Terrestrial > Soil > Wetlands | place: USA: Ohio...
TACCAGCTTGCGAAGAATTCATTGAAGAACATCCTGGCGCTCCCGCTCGAACAGGAGATCGACGTGCAGGGCGATCTCACCTTTCAGGAACTTCCGCAGGAGCTCATGGACAGCCGCCGGAGAGAAGCGCTCGCAACAAACTCACAGATCGCCCAGCTCGCCCTGCAGGAGTCCATCCTCGAGAAGAATATCACCATCGAACGGGCTGCCCACTACCCCACGTTGAATCTTACTGGTTCATATCAGTGGCAGTCCCAGGACAACACGTTCAAGTTCGGCAACTATCTTTGGGCGAATTCACTCAATTTCGGCTTGCAGCTTTCGTTCCCGTTGTTTGACGGATTCAAGGCGAACGCCCGCACCGAACAGGCCATTGTGGATCATCAGATCGTGATGACGACACGGCAGAAGGCTGAGGAAGGGCTGCGTCTCCGCATACAGTCGCTCGAGCTGAAGATGGGCGAAGCGAAGAAACGCATCGAAGGCCAGGAGAAGTCGCTTGGCCAGGCGCAGAAAGCCGTTCAGATTGCCCAGACACGGTTCAGGAGCGGCGTCGGAACTCAACTTGAGCTTATGGACACACAGGTAGCAATGACACGCGCACAGACCAACTACGCTCAGGCAATCTACGATTACCTCGTGGCACGGGCGGAGTGGGAGAACGCGGTCGGACAACCACGACAGGCCAATTCGGAAAACTGAGGAGAATCATTCTCGTGACACAAATGCTCAACACTCTCATGACCCGCCTTGCGGGTGCTGCCGTCATCGCGCTGGTGTTCGTGCTGGCCGGCTGCGGATCGGACAAAGGCGAGTCCATTCAATCAGAGGGACCCGATGCACGGATCGCTGTTCCGGTGGACGTAGCGGCGGTACAGAAAGGGGCCCTGTCTGTCGAACGGAGCTATTCGGCGTCGCTCGAAGGACAGGAACAGGCCAACATCGTTCCGAAGATCTCCGAGCGGGTTGCCGCGGTCCACGTACAGGTTGGTACAACTGTGCCCGCAAAGCAGCTGATACTGACGCTGGACAAAGCCGGCGCCTCGTCGCAATTCTACCAGGCTGAAGCCGCCTTCCGGAATGCCGAGAAGTCCCTGGAGCGCATGAAGTCGCTGTATGCGGAAGGTGCGGTTTCGCTTCAGACCCTGGACGGGACGCAGACTGCGTACGACGTGGCACGCGCCAACTATGTGGCCGCGCGGAGCGTTGTGGAGCTGACAACCCCCATCTCCGGCGTCGTGACCGCCGTGAACGCGAACATCGGAGATCTGGCGATGCCCGGCGTCCCGCTGGCAACAATTGCCAAGATCGACCGGATGAAAGCGATCTTCAACCTGAATGAATCCGATGTCACCACGCTGGCGATCGGGCAGAAAGTACGCATCTCCTCTGAGGCCCGTCCGGACCTCACCGTAGAGGGAAACATCGTGCAGATCTCGCGTTCCGCCGATGTCCGCTCCCGGTCGTTCGAGGTGAAAGCGATGTTCCCCAACACAAAGGACCGCTGGTTCCGGCCGGGCATGTTCGCCAAGGTGCGCCTGATCGTCTCCTCCGGTGCCGCAACACTTATGGTGCCGAATATCGCAATTCAGACAGACGGTGTCACAAGCAAGGTGTTCGTAGTGAAGGAGGGCCGTGCGTACGAACGGACTGTGGATGTCGGAATGAGCGACGGCGAACGCACGGAGATCCGGAAAGGTATTCTGGCTACCGATAGCGTGGCAACGGTCGGCAACAACAACGTGCGGGACAGCAGTTATGTCACAGTCGCGCATCCGTCAGGCGCACACTGACATCCCCTTACTTGTGAACCAGAGAGCAGGAATCCATGAAGCTTGCTGATGTTTCCATAGAGCGCCCCGTCTTTGCCACGATGATGATCTTTGCACTTATCGTACTGGGGCTCTTCTCGTACGCAAAATTGAATATCGACAACATGCCCGACGTCGATTTCCCGTATGTCACGATCACCACAGTGCTGCCGGGAGCCGGACCGGAGCAGATCGAAACGGACGTGTCCAAGAAGATCGAGGACGCCGTCAACACAATCGCCGGCATCGATCATATCCAGTCCATATCCCAGGAAGCGGTGTCCATCGTCATCATCCAGTTCAAGCTGGAGGTGAGCGGGAAGGATGCCGCACAGGAAGTGCGCGAGAAGATCGCGGCGATCCGCTCGGAACTCCCGGATGACACTGAAGATCCGGTCATCCAGCGGCTCGACCCGGCCAGCCAGCCGATCTTCACGCTGACTGTCTCCGGAGACAGGTCTGACAAGGAGATCACCACCTACACAAAGGACGTCATCAGGAAGCGCCTTGAAAACGTCCCCGGTGTCGGCCGCGTCGATCTGGTGGGCGGTGCCGAGCGGGAGATACAGGTTACCGTCGACGCAGCCCGGCTTCAGGCCTACAACCTCTCCATCCAGGATGTCATTCAGAGCGTTGCCGCGGCCAATGTCGAGATCCCCGCAGGAAACCTCGAACAGGGGAGCCGCCAGATACTGCTCCGGACCATGGGCAAGTACACCAGCGTCGAGGATTTCTCCCGGGTTGTCGTGGCAACACCCGGCGGCAAAGTCGTCCACCTTTCTGAGGTCGCCACGGTCGAAGACGGCATCAAGGAGCAGGAGAGCCTGTCGCGCCTCAACGGCAAAGCCGCCGTTGGATTGAGCATCCTGAGGCAGTCAGGAAGCAATACCGTTCGCGTTGCCGACGCCATCCGCACGCAGATCGAGCGCGTCCAGCAGGAGCTTCCGCCGGACATCCAGCTCACGATCGCCCGCGACAACAGCACATTCATTCGCGACTCGGTGAACGACGTCATCTTTGACATCCTTTACGGCGGCCTGCTCGCTGTGATCGTGGTCTATCTGTTCCTGGCCAACATGCGGTCCACGTTGATCAGCGCCATCGCGCTGCCGACGTCGATCATCGCGAGCTTCATCATCATGTTCGCGCTGGATTTCACGCTCAACAACATGACCCTGCTGGCTCTCTCTCTTGCGGTGGGGCTCCTTATCGACGACGCCATTGTCGTCATTGAGAATATCTACCGTCACATGCAGGACGGAGAATCTCCGGTGGAAGCGGCAAAGGCGGCGACGAGTGAAATCGGCCTTGCTGTCATGGCCACCACGTTCACCATTGTCGCAGTCTTTGTCCCCGTGGCATTCATGCCCGGCATTGTGGGGCGGTTCTTCTATGAGTTTGGCATCACGGTCTCGGTATCGGTTCTTGTCTCCCTGTTCGTGGCGTTCACGCTCACGCCGATGCTCTCCTCGAAGTGGCTGAAGGAGGAGGACGAAGAGCTGAAGAACGAAGGCAATCTCCTCCGCCGTGGACTCTACTGGTTCAATCACGCATTCTCGTTCCTGAGTGGGAAATACCGGAGCGCAATCCGCTGGTCGCTCGATCACAGAACCGCCGTGATCTTTGCGGCCATCGGACTGTTTTTCTTCAGCTTCTATGTCATGCGGTTTCTCGGAACCGCGTTCTTCCCCAACATGGACCAGAGCGAGTTCAACGTAACCATCACCGCTGCGCCTGGCAGCTCTCTTGCCCAGACAGCCCGTCTCTGCGCGGCGGCAGAAAAGGTGTTGACGAAGTTCCCGGAGGTGACGACGACGCTGACCTCTATCGGAGCCGGAAGCGATCCCGTGACCAAGGGCACCATCCTCGTCAAGCTTGTCAAGAAACAAGAGCGCGAGAAAGGCATCGAGCAGTTGATGGACGAGGCTCGCCTCGAGATCAGCCGTATCCCCGGTGCAAACTTCGGCATGCAGGCGGCCGGAGGCATGGCAGGCAATCAGAAGGCAGCGATCCTCAGCGTCAGGGGCGAGAACTTCACCACACTGCAGCAGATCGCGCGACAGGTGGAGCACGTTTTCCGAACGACCCCGGGTGCGGTCGACGTGGAGAACAGCCTGGAGACATCCAAGCCGGAAGTCCGGCTGGCGATCAACCGCGAAAAGGCGTCGGACCTCGGCATCAATGTCAGTCAGATTGCAGTGAATGCCCGCGCGATGGTCGACGGGTTCGTGGCGACGAAGTTCCAGGAGGGGGAAGAGCAGTTTGACGTGCGTGTCCGCCTGAACAAGAACGACCGCACATCGATCGAAAACGTGCGCGCGATGTTTGTCAAGAGCACGAAGGATGCGGGGAACGGACAGAAAGTCCTCATCCCGCTGGGATCCGTTGCGGAGATCAGCCAGGGATCGGGCCCCGCCAAGATCAACCGCTTCGACCGGCAGCGCGAGATCCGCATCGACGCGAACCTGTCCGGACGGCTGCTGGGAGAGGTGCTTGGAGACGTGCAAAAGCGCGCCGGCACCATCGCTCTCCCGGCTGGCTACAGCGTCAAAGTTGTGGGCATGGGCGAGATGCAGTCCGAGTCGTTCGGGAACATCCTCCTTTCACTGATGCTGGCGATCGTATTTGTGTACATCGTCCTCGCCGCGCAGTTCGAGAGCTTCCGCTACCCGTTCGCGATCATGTTCGCACTCCCCATGTCCTTGATCGGCGCGATCTTCTTCCTGTTGATTTTCGGGAGCTCCATCTCAGTGATGTCCCTGATCGGGATCATCATGCTGATGGGCCTGGTGACCAAGAACGGAATCCTGCTCGTGGACTTCGCGAATGTGCTCCGCGACCGGGGGCACGAACGCACTGAGGCATTGGTCATGGCCGGCGCCACACGGCTCCGCCCGATTCTGATGACTACGTTTGCCATGATTGCCGGTATGATGCCGGTCGCGTTTGCGTTCGGCGAAGGAAGCGAACTCAGGTCTCCCATGGGTCAGGCGGTGATCGGCGGACTTATCACGTCCACGTTCCTGACGCTCTTCATCGTGCCGGTGGTCTATGCCATCCTCGACGACTTCTCACTTGCCGGGATCTTTCGCAAGGTTACCAGTTGGATCCCGGGTATGAAAAGGAAACCCCTGTCATGAAGATTGCCTTTCTTGTCTGCAACGATGTCTACGTCCCGCGCGTGCTGAAGCTCCTGGGTGATCTCAACATCGATTACTACACGCGGTGGGACAGGGTGACCGGGAAGGGACACGGCACAGAGGCACACCTGGGGACGCGGAGCTTTCCGGGTTTCAATGCCGTCCTGATGATTGCATTCCGGGAGGAGTCGTTGCTGGAGCAGCTGATCGCGGAGATCGTCGAGGCCAACAAGGAGATCCTGAGGGCGGACGACAAGATCCGGCTCTTTCAGGTGCCGCTTGAAAAGATTGTGTAGACTGGTCCGTGCTGACGCGTGAGGCCACCCACGCGGCCCCACCTTCAAGCCACACTGACACTCAGAACCCGAGCCTCAAGCCAAAGTAGACCTCCCGGGGGATATCATAAATGAGTGTCCCCTCAAAGGTCACAGGACGATTGATACCGCTTCCCCCTGTTGGATCTCCCCGCACCTCCCACGCACTACGATCCGCCTGAAGGTAGTCGTAATATGCCAGTACATTAACCCAGTTGAACACGTTAAGCAGATCTACAAGCACATCCAGATGGACCTTCTCCGTTAGTGCAAACTGTTTCTCAAAACGGATGTCGACTCTGCGGTTCCAGGGAGCCCGGGCATAGGAGACGGTCATATCTGATTTGAGCGCCTCCTGATACCAGAACCCGCTGGTGAACATACCCGTTCCGCTCAGGCGAATCTCACCAGGGAGTGCCACCATGATGGCACACGTGATGCGATGGTTCCGGTTGAATCCCTGCGTGAGTGTCGAGGACCCACCAAGTGCCTCAATGTACGATCTGTTCCACGTAGCAAAGTCGCCAAATGGCAATCGGCCATCGTACGCCGCGCTGTCGCCAGCCAATGAGCTGAATTGGTATTTATTGCCCGTGGCATAGACGCCGGATGACAGATGGCTGTACGCGTACGCTACGCGGCCCCCGGCCATAACTCCAGGTGCCACGGGTGCGAGGTCACGCTGGAGGGAGAGTTCAATGCCCCTCGTATCGACAGGGAAAGCGTTGCTGATGACGTAGTATTGTGTTGAACTCCCCAGTGCATAGACCCATGCCCACGTGGAATTCATGTTCGGATAGTCACGAATGTAGGCATTGACCGTGATAAGTGTCCTCGGGGCAAGCGCCCACTGGATTCCAATATCGTAGTTATGGGCGGTGACAGGATCATAGTCCACATTGACGACGGTGCTCAAAGGGCCGAGCCACGGGAGATTGTAGTTCGCAAAGATATAGGAATACGGAGGAAAGAAACGTGTTTGCGAAAACGAGATGTGCACTGCTGCGGTGTGTCCGATCGGGTGTGAGAAGGCCACACGTGGCGAGAAGAACCATTTCCAGGGAAGTGGAGAGCTCCGCCGGAGTTTGAGATAGATGCCTCCCTGCGCTCCCGCAACTGTATCGGGGCGGGCGAACCAGTTGGCGATGGGCGCAACGTCAAGCAACGTCCCGTCCACACGAAGACCCAGATTCATGATCAATCCGGAGTATTCCATCCGGTCCTGAAGATACAACGCGAAATCCCGGGGATGATGAGACCAGCAATCCTCGAGAAACGATTGTGAGCCGAAGAGCATGCCGGAGCGCCCGCTTCGCAGTTCTCGTTCGATGGTATGCAGGCGCAGACTCAGTCCGGCGGCGACGAGATGATGAGCATCCAACTGGCTCCTCATGTCCCCTTTCAAGGAGACAACTCGGCTCGTAACATCATCATAGTAGATGTACGGCCGGGCCACTTTCCATTCAAGTACTGACGACCCGAGGAACACGCCGCCATCGGGCGTGACACTTGATACAAAAAACTTCTCGAGCTCCTTGCCACCCCCAGCGGACTGATACCGGTGGACCTGGGCTGTGTCGGACCAGGTCAGGAATTCGCCTTCCTCGCCAGGGGAGATGACCCCGTCATTGTTTTCATCACAAAATCCCTGGCGCTGGTTGTCATGCGTGACACTCGCCTGGAGTTCATACGAACTATTCTGTGAGAGGAAGTGGACCCACTTCACTCCACCCGTGAAATGCAGACCATCCCACAGCGGCACACCTTCAAGGAAATACCGGAATCGATCGGAGTATGAACTGTTCTTCCAGCCAAACAGCCGTCCTCGATCTTCGAACAAGCCCACGACACTCAGCCGCATGGTGGGAGAAAAGTTCCACGTCAGCTTCGCGGAACCATTGAACCGCTGGGTCTTCTGATTCGGCAATCTGTTCGCAGAAGAGAAATACGCGCCCGTCACATGGAGTCCCACGCCGTCTGCCAGGGAGCCGCCGAGGGCCAGCGACGCAGTGACCTCCGGCCTGTTGTGATACGGATACTTGCCCGGAAGCCATGTTAAGTATTGTGCAGTTTGACGACTCGACGGGAAGGTGGATGCAGCAAGGGCCGACCGCAGTGCAAAGTACTCTTCCGCGTCCCAGTACACGTCCGGCCCGAAGTGGCGAAGTCCTCCGAGCTGACTCACCCGCACCAGGGCCTCGCCACCCCAGGCATCGCGACCTTCACGCAGCGTGTACGCCAGCGTTCCGACACTGTTGGCATAGTCGGCCCCCGTCGTGCCCGTGAACAGTGTTGACTGCTCAATGGCAACAAGGTTCGGCTCAATAAATGAAGAGTGCTCCGCAGTCGAGAGGTCACGACCAGGATGGACATTGGGTGCGGCAAAAGTGACCCCGTTTGCGTCACCATACCAGAGGGCGGTCTCATCGGTGACGTCGATGCCGTCAATTGTGGTGCGCGAAAACACGGGGGAAACGTTCCCTATGAATTGTTTGAACGTCGAGGGACTGAGTGCGATCAGACCAATGGTGGAATTCACGGGAAGCATCCGGAATTCCGAGCCGTCAAAATCGGTGCGGGCAGATGTGTGGCTGGCTTGCACGGACACACGCTCTGCCTGAATGACCATTTCCGCAAGGGATACCTCTTCGATCTGAAGGAAGAAGTCCTGGACAAGCGAGCGGTCCGGAGCCATGACAAGCTCCTTAAGCACCTGTGCGCGGTAGCCCACGGCCGAACAACGGATATCGTAGGTCCCCGGTGGTATCTCAAGCACGAAATACCTCCCCGAGCTGTCAGCAGGAGAACCGTACATGGTCCCGATGAGTTGAATGTTCCCTATGATCGGTTTGCCCGTCTGTGCACCGAGGATTCGGCCGCTGATTTTGCCGTTGCCGGCGAGCAGTGTGCAACTCACCAAGACCGTGAGCAGGAAGCATGCGGGAAGGAGATTCGTGATGCGCCCCATACATACTCCCGTGGTTGTTTGGGATCACGATAAGACTGCAGCATTTAGCCGGACCAGAAGAGGCTTCTCGGGATTCAACTAGCGTCATGCCGGCGGCAGAAAGTCGCCCTGAGATCGAGCCGTCCACCGGTCGGGCGGCAGAGGGCCGCCCGGGGCAATTTGTGGAGCATTTGGGAGGAAGTGCGTACGAACATACGGAACGAAATCAGCTTTGTCAACGGATTAGCCCGGAATCGGGGCCGTATGTTACACCAGAGACAAAGTTCGTTACACGAACACCAGATGCTCCGCAGGAATGTCCCTATATTTCTAGAGGGAGGAGTATCCAGGATGCTTGTGACACCCGGCGGCTTGTTCCCCGTTCGTGCATCGGGGTTCCGTATCAGCTTGGCGAAAGGGGCCTCCAAATCAGCTATGCTGATCGGGTCTGCAAACCGGGCATGCGAATCAGGCATACGAATCGGGTGAGTAAATCAGGTCGTCTACGTCGGGACTGTTGTGTACACCGTGTATGCGTGAATCGGCTTTGTGTGAATCGGTTCATGCAGAATGTTGACAATTGCAGTGCAATCATATAGATTTCCCGGGGCTTCCGTTCGCATCCCCGTTCTCCAGCATCTCGTGCGTCACCATTGTTCAAGGTAGAGCGTCTCCCGGGGAGAAACTCCAAATGAGATCCTACCCTAAGGCCGTTATTGCGGCATCCTTTCCAGCATTCCTTTTCGCATTCCTTCTCGCCTTCCCTCCGGGAAGGCTTCACGCCCAGTATTACCCTCCTGTTGAGCCGGTCGAGCTGCACAAGCCGGGGATTACTGTCCGGATGGAGAAATACGAAGGCCTCAGCCCCGATATGCAATTTGGAGCAATGAATGCATTCGCCGCCGATCGCAACGGCTTCCTCTGGTGCCAGACGAAACGCGGACTTGCCCGCTTTGACGGCTACGAACTGACGGTCTATCCCGAAGATTTGGCCGACACGACAGGAGCCTTCAGAACAGATTTGAATGCCCTCGCCGTCGATGGAGCCGGATTCGTATGGGGTGCAACTACCCATGCGGGATTGCAGAGATTCGACCCCGCTACCGGCAAGTCCCGTTGGTATCAAGGCGGGAGGGATGACACGACTTCCATCGGCACCGGCGCATCACGTCTGCTGGTCACGTCGGACGGAACACTGTGGGCCGGCGCCGGATTCGGATTGGCGCGTTACGACATGGCACGCGATGCCTTTGTCCGATATCCCTTCCCCCCTGAATACAATATCGTCTTCCCCACCGATTACCGTGTCGTTTGGGACTATCCGATTACCAGCATCTGCGAAACCAGTCCGTCATTATGGGTTGCACTGGCCGTTCATATACCAGTGGGATTCGATGGAGGGGGGCTTCTGGAGCTGAACAGGCAGACAGGCCGCTGGAAGCAGTACCTGCACGACCCAAAGACAGGTTCAGGTCCGTCTCACAACGTTGTTCGATCGGTCACCGCCGATCGCGAAGGTCGCCTATGGATGGGAACACGAGCCGGGCTGGACCGCTACGATCCGCGCACCGGCGCCTGGGTGCACTTCTCGGTCACAAAAGATAGCGTTTGGCCATCGAAGGACGGATCATTTCCTCCGCCGTCAACCCGTGTGTGGGTGGTTGCCACGGACGATTTCGGAGGAATCTGGCTCGCGACCGACACGGCCGGCGTTCACCGGATTGATCCTGCATCCGGTGCCTCCCTTCACTTCCACAGTGGGGCTGCCGTCAATTCCATTCCTGTCAACTTTATTAACAAGTTGATCGTGCCACGCTTCAATGCCGATGCGCAAAAGTCTTCATTAACAGGTCCGCCTGCATACAGTATGGTGCTCATCCCGATCGGTGCGGAGGGGACGTACAGAGGCATCGCGTACAGGAATCCCTCGACAAGTATGGTGATCCCACCACGCCCGGGGAGATTCGGTCATCTGATCTCCCAGTTCGCGTTCGAGTCCCCTGGTAAGATCTGGGTGTTGCGCCATGGCGGCTTCATGGGGCTCATGGACCTGGAAAAGCGGAACGTCAAATGGTATACGCCATGGCCGATGGGCATGCTGCGAATGGCCAAGCTTCGTGACAACACCATTCTCGCGACCACAATCCATTATCATACGGCGTATATACTCGATTCAAGCAGCTCCACATTTGCCCGGCTCCTTCCTCAATTGTCCATTTCGGATTTCCTGGAAGAAAACGACACCCTGGTATGGCTCGGTTGCAGGAACCCCGGAGGCGTGTCATCGCTTGCCGCTTGGAACCGTCGGAACGGAACGTACATTCCCTATCCGAGGCAGGATCCCGACTCGGCCAGTCAACGCGACGAGTATGTTACGTGTATGTCCAATGACGGAATTGGGGGTCTCTGGTATGGAACGGCAGGCGGAGGACTGATACGATTTGACCTCCGAGAGAAGCAGTACCGCCGGTATGCGGGTATCCCGGGTTCAGACAGCGCACTCAGCACAAACACGGTGAACGCCCTCCTCCCCGATTCTGCCGGGAGACTCTGGGTGGGCACATCAGCCGGCCTGGACCTGATGGACTGCAACCGAGGTATCTTTGAACACATACACTTCGCCCGCGAACAAACCGGTGAAATTCGGATCTCGGGTATGGCAGACGACGGAGTGGGACATCTCTGGATCGCTGCAGGCAACCAGGGGGCACTCTGGTTCACCAAGTCGAGCAGGACATTCAGAACGCTCATCTCTCCCCAGCCCTTTTATCCCATCGAGCCTGTGTGTGTGGCGTTCGATCCACGCTCCCGCACCGTGACATTCGGGGGAGCTCTGGGACTCTGGTCGTTCCCCCTCGACAACCCGCCGCCCGCCTCACCCCCACCGCCGGTCGTGCTCACGTCGTTCAAGGTGTTCGAGAAGCCCTATCCCCTGGCTGCGGAGATATGGTCGCTCAAATCGATCACTCTTCCCGCCTCCGCAAGTTTCTTTTCGCTCACCTTTGCGGCGCTGGACTACATCAATTCTGCGAAGAATCGGTACGCGTACCGCCTGGAAGGGATTGACCCGGAGTGGGTGGAATCGGGCACCCGTCGATACGTGAGCTATACAAACCTCGATCCGGGCACATACCAGTTCAGAGTTCGCGGCGCCAACAGTGAAGGCATATGGAACGTGGAAGGAGCGTCGCTGGAGATCGTGATTTTGCCTCCTTGGTACCGCACCACTTGGGCGTACGCGGCATATCTCGTCGCGTTCGGCGCCCTGTTGTATCTGGTTCGCAGATCTGATCGCAAGCGGACCGCGCTGAAACAGAGTCTGGAGATGAAATCGTTCGAGGCGGAGAAGATGCGGGAAGTGGACCAGATGAAATCCCGTTTCTTTGCCAATATCTCGCATGAATTCCGCACTCCCCTTACGCTCATCCTCGGCCCCCTCGAGCAGTTCGCCGATCGCTTCAAGCACGACGAACAACTCCTGTCGACTATTTCGACCATGCGGAGGAACGGACTTCGGCTCCTGCAATTGATCAACCAGCTCCTCGACCTCTCCAGGGTGGATGCCGGAAAGATGACGGTCCAGGTCCGCCCCCTGGAGCTGGTTGCGCTCTCACGGTCGCTTGTGATGTCATTCATATCGCTTGCAGACCGCAAGAGAATCCACCTCATCTTCGATCCTGAGGAAGAGGAGATTGTCGGGTACACCGACCGCGACAAGTTTGAGAAGATTCTGACGAACATCCTCTCCAACGCGTTCAAGTTCACCGGCGAAGAAGGAGAAATCAAGGTTGTCGTGCGCACGATTATTGGAGGAGAGAACGGACTGGCCGGTTCGAACGGCCACGGAACCCAACGCAGTGCTGCCACACCGGCTTCAGGCGTCGCCTCCCGCAGCCGCCGGGTCGAACTCGTGGTGTCCGACTCCGGGATCGGCATCGACGCGGAACACCTTGTGAAAGTGTTTGACCGGTTCTATCAGGTGAAGTCTTCACAGACCCAGGAACCCAGCGGAACAGGAATCGGCCTGTCGCTCGCGAAGGAATTGGCTGAGATGCTGAGGGGTGAGATCACCGCTGAGAGCACGCCGGGCCGTGGGAGCACATTCACCGTCCGACTCCCCATCGCGAAGGAAGCATGGCGGCCGGAGGAGATTGTGACCGATGAGACCCTGAAAGAGGAAAAGAGTCCGGCTTCACGTCACGCGGACTCCACCGCAGATCTTCCTGCTGAAGAAGTGCGCACCGACGGTGACGAAACCCTCCGTGAGCCCGGCAAACCCGTGGTTCTGATCGTGGAAGACAGCGCCGACGTCCGGACCTACGTACGGGACTTCCTCAAGAAGCACTACACGGTCGAAGAGGCGGAGAATGGAAAAAAAGGCCTGGAGAAGGCTCGGGGCATGGCAATCGATCTCGTAATCAGCGACATCATGATGCCGGTGATGGATGGAGTGCAGCTGTGCAAGGAATTAAAGGGGGACGACCTGACCAATCACATCCCTGTCATTCTGCTCACCGCCCGGGCGACAACAGAAGGCAAACTGGAGGGTCTGGATGTGGGGGCTGACGACTATGTCGTCAAACCTTTCGACGCGAAGGAACTTCTGGTCCGAGCGAGAAACCTCATCGACACGAGGAGGAAGCTCTGGGAGAAATATCACCGGCAGGTCACACTTGGGCCGGCGAACATCACGGTTGCTTCAACGGATGAGCAGTTCCTGAAACGGTTCACGGAGCATATCGAACAGCATGTCTCGGAGGCGGAGTACGACACGGAAGCTCTGGCCCACGACATGTGCATGAGCCGGATGCAGCTCAACAGGAAACTTAATGCCCTGACAGGTCATCCGACACACGAGCTTGTGCGCCAGTATCGATTGCAGCGCGCTGCGCAACTCCTCCAGAGCCAGGCGGGGAATGTCTCACAGGTAGCATTCGAATCGGGATTCAACAGCCTGTCCCACTTCACGCGGGCTTTCCGCGAACAGTTCGGGGTCCTTCCTTCCGAATACCGTAAAAGTGGATTTGAAAAGCCAGTCGGGCAGAATGGAGGGCATGCGTAGGGACTCTCTCACTGCTTTAGCTCTGCTGTCCCGATTCTCGCGTCGATTATGGCCAATCCTCGTTGCCGGCGTCTTGGCTCACGCTGAGGTGCGATGCCGCTGACAGCAACGTGGAGGTCCCTACTGAAGATCGGGAATGTCGTACCCACCCAGCCTTAGAGGATATCGCCCGTACTCACGCAGGAGCCGGACGACGTAATCGTAGTTCTCGCCCGAGATGTTGCCGGGCACAGAGTGATCCGACTGTACGATGTACCCACCCCCTTTTGCTGCGTTAAGCTTCGTGAGCACCATCTTCCGGATCTCTTCCTTCGTGCCGTTCGCCCAGGTCACAACATCCAGATTGCCGCAGAAGCCGATCCTGTGTCCGTACTGACGGCGCAGCGCCACGACGTCCATCCCAGCTTTTGCTTCGAGAGGATTGTACACATCCACGCCGACATCGATGAAATCCTGGAAGATTCTCCTCACGTTTCCGCACCCATGATACATCACCGGCAGGCCGTTCGCATGACATTCTTCGACTATCGCTTTCACGATCGGCTTGAAGCACCGGCGCCAGTACTCAGGCGAAAAGAACACGTCCCTGGTATAGGCGACATCGCCCCAGATCACCATGCCGTCGAGCCTGCCGGCGGCTGCGTTGATCTGTGCCTTCGTGAGACCAAGGGCGAATTCACCCACGCGTTCAATGAACCTGGCCAGCTCATCCGGATACAACCCGATCCACAGCATCACGTTCTGTGAACCGATAATCCGCCAGAGCATCTCCTGTCCCTCGCACACGCTGCCATATACGGGGATGTCGGGATGGAGCGATTTCACTGTCTCTATCCACGCTGCTGAATTCCTCACAAAGCCGTCGCCCACACCGGCAACCTGATTGTCGCCGGCACTGAGGTACCGCCTGTCGTCCCACGGATCGTCGAATTGAAATGCTGCCATCTTCTCAACGGTGTCGGTCTCGAACCGCAGGAAGGCCGGCATGGGATCTGCAAACTGTTTCCTGATCACTGCTTCGAAGCCCGTTCGCAGCACGGCATGATCGCCGGTCTCTTCAAGCATCTCAAACTGTTTGATGTGAGGATCCATGTTCGGGATCGTGACGGTCCAGTCCAGATCGTAATATTTGTAGATGTCCGTGTCCCGGGGGAGTCCCAGCTCGCGACGCCAGCGGTCCAGGAAACTCCCCCAGTAAAAATCGCTCACCGGAACCCGGTCTGCTTCCTGGTGCCGGAGGGTCTTGTTCATTCTGTCCAGTTTGGCCAGGCAATTCTGGGTGCGTGTCATAATTGGCGTGTAGAAGGTTCATTCTTTGTGATTGGAAAGCCCCGGTCAATTCGTGCACCCGGAGCAAGGGCGGCCGACCCGGTTCGTGCTCAGATCTGTAACCAGGGCGAACTGCGTGTCCCCCTGTGATCGGTCAGCTACCTCGCCCCAGGCGAAAAGGCGACCCGCCACATCTTCATCGTGCCATCCTCTTGCTTCTTGAAGAGCATGAGGAAGTTTTCTGACAGAGGCACCATGGTGGTGTCGGGAAAGGTCAGCGTCCCTTGAGCAAAGCCGTGGAGTATGACGACATCCCCTTCCGCCTCGGCTCCTCGGATATCATGTGTCATCTCCGTCTTCCCGGACTTGAAGGTACCGGCATAGTAGATTCTGAATGCGTCCTTCCCCTTGATCAGCGGCATGCCGGGGATGATACCAACGACATCATCAGTCATGTTGCCAACAACCCCATCGAGGTTTCCCGTTTTCACGAATTCTTCATGGGACTTGACGACGGCTTTTGCATCTTCCACTGATTGGCGGGATGAACACCCCAGGACGAAGAGGCAGAGGATCAGGACTGAGAATCTCATGGAAAGCTCCCTGGTTGTGATGTGCAGTGACACACAGGTGCGATCGGGGCACGGAAGCCCGGAGGCTGTCCGCCGGAGGCAATCGGTGTGCAGATAATCTACCCAGCCTCTTCGCAAAAATCAAATACACAGTTCGGTGACACTCCTTGACAGATCGTTGGCTTTGCTGTATATTGCGCCATTCCAGTGCACCCCAAAGCCTCTATTCCTGTACCTACCACCAGCGAGGCAATGACCATGCATCCTCAGTCGGGAAATCGGAAGGTGTTCGGCCCAGGAAACTGGTACACGTCCTTCGTCCTGTTTCTGGCGTTTCTTCTCCCTGTCTCACCGCTATTGGCTGAAATCCAGCAGGACTTTCCATCGCGTGACAGCACGAAAGCCAGTACATCAGAATCACTTGTTAATCTTCCACAGCGCTACATATCCTCGTATTTTGTGGCGCTTGATCTCTTCGGCCAGAGGCCTTTCATGGAGTTAGACAGCCCGCCGTCTTTCATGGGAACAGACACAAAGGCCTGTGACAAGGGCCGTTCAGACGCAGACTGGGAAACCGATGGAACTCTCTGGTTCATTCTGGGAGTTCTGCTTACGATCTGGGGCCCGGTGCTTGCATACGTAATCACCCCGTCTGTCCCTGAGTCACACCTCAAAGGAAAAAGTGCAGCCTACGCTTCCTCGTACTCAGACTGTTACAAGCAGGTGGCAAAGGCGATTCACGTGAAATGGGCCTGGTACGGCCTGGGGGCAGTGGCACTCGCAGCTGGTCTTGCACTCATCATCGTCCTGCTTGCCAACACGGGTATGTCGAATTGACGCGGCCGAGACCAGATGGTGAACTGGCACAAGGTCAGAGAAACCACTTGACGAGAGTTGATATGAACTGCGTTCGCGTGTTGATGATCTGTGTGATGATTGCCACCCTTGCGCATGCACATCCGCCGAAATCGAAATCATCGCGTATTCCCCCGCGCCATATCGGGGCGGTCTCGATACTCCTGAATTCCTATGACTACAAGGAGGACTTTCCACCGCCCGGCAAGAGCGAGGAAAATGGCTGGCTGTTCGGCGTGGGGCTGCGCTACACATTTGAAGGCGGATCAGATCTCCCCCTGTTCGGGAGAGTCCAGTTCGACTTCTCACCCAGCGGCACGGAATACGGTGGGAATGAGGAGACGGTCAGGGGATTCATGCAGGATTTCACAGAGACTACACGCAACTGGTTTTCACGGTTCGAGGTTGATGCCGGATACATCTTCCACAGAATCCTGGATTCCCCGATCGATCTCACTCCCTACATCGGATACGGCTACCGTTTCTGGCGAAGGGAACTCTCCGGCCACAACAATCTCTCCGGCTATCTGGAGGACTACTCATGGAGTTATCTGCCGGTTGGCGTGAAGGGTACGATGCCGTTTGCGCGGAACTGGTCGGTCGGACTTGAGATGGCGTTCCGGATCATGGTGTCGGGGAGCATTTTCATAGATCTCAAGGACTACAACAGCCCCACACTCAGCCTGGGCAACCGCCTGGGCTGGTACATGGCTGTTCCGGTCGAGTACAAGGCGCCCTCGGGCTGGGGAGCAGCCGTCTCGTTCTGGTACGAGCACTCGGCAATTGACCAAAGTGAGAACTCCCCGAAGGTCATTATCAACTTCAGGGAAGACTCTATCTATGAGCCACCGAGCCGAACCCATCAGTTCGGTTTCGCACTCACCGGGTTCTACTCATTCTAGGAGCAATACGCCTTCCTGAATACGATGATCATGTGGATTAGAAGGGCTCCTGCCAGCCCTGCGGGCGTACAAATCATACTCGTCCGCATGATTCACAAATGCTGTGCTCTACTTGTGGTGCCGTTCCTGTGCCCCGCCGCTCTCGCGCAGGACTTCTCCCGCGTGCCGGGAACCATATCGCTCACGTGATGATCTTCTTCAGGGCGGGGTAGATTCGCTGGTAGGTCTCAGATAGGCCTGCATACATTTTGCGGTTCTTACGGTCCGGCTTGATGGTCTTCT
>Ga0316605_10001008_pt1 | contig 17140 bp, 16 predicted proteins | sample OWC_soil_day20_n_FD_207666 | JGI IMG/M metagenome (GOLD analysis project Ga0316605, IMG submission 207666) | Wetland soil microbial communities from Old Woman Creek delta, Ohio, United States - OWC_soil_day20_noCT | ecosystem: Environmental > Terrestrial > Soil > Wetlands | place: USA: Ohio...
CGCCACCGGCACGCGCGGCGACTGCCCGGCCAGCACGCGGAACATGGCTTCGGCCTTGAGCTGGGTTTCGGCCTCCTCGCGCGACGGGTCGGAATCGGCGAGCAGGCTGCCGCCGGTGCGCACCTCAGCCCAGCCGCCGGCGAGCCGCGCAAAGCGCAGCATCGTCAGCGCCTCGCAGCTGCCGTCGCTGGCGATGCGTACTGCCGCACCGGCATACCAGCCGCGCCAGCCGGCTTCGAGCGCGTCGATGACGCGACGCGCGTCCGCCTTGGGCATGCCGGTGACGGTGGCCGGCGTGGCATGGGCCAGCACGATGTCCAGTGCGTCGACATCGGCGCGGCGCCGGCCGCGCGTGTGGTCGATGGTGTGGATGATGGTGCTGAAGAAATGCACGCGCCGCCGCGCCAGCAGTTCCACCGTGCCCGGTTCGCAGACGCGCGCCTTGTCGTTGCGGTCGGAATCGGCGCACAGCGCCAGCGAGGCCTCGTCCACCTCGGAATTGACCAGCGCCTTGGCCTGCTCATGGTCATCCACCGGGTCGGCGCCGCGGCGGAAGGTGCCGCACACCGGTGCGGTTTCCACCCAGTCGGCATCGGCGCGCACCTGCACGTCGGGCGAGGCGCCGAACACCCGCTCGCCGCCGCCCAGGTGGGCGAAGAACATCGCCGGGTAGGGATTGTCGCGGCGCAGCCGCGCGAACGCGCTCGCCGCATCCACCTGCACCTGGCGGCGAAAGGTCTGCGACAGCACCAGCGAGCACAGCTCGCCGCGGCGCATCAGCTCCACGCCGCGCGCCACTGCCGCGGCATGGCCGCCACGGGGCAGGTCGTCGTCGAAGCGCTGCAGTTGCACCGGCTCCACGGCGGCCTGCGCACCGGGCCGTGGCGCCAGCGCGGGAAAGCGGAACTCCAGCCAGCGGCGGCCCGCGTCGTCGGCCCACAGCACGCGCTGCGGCAACACCAGCACCAGGCGGCGCCGGCCGTCGTCGGGCAGCGTCTCGCCCGGCGCCAGGCGGTAGTAGTCGAAGGCCAGCGTGCCGTAGAAGCCGAAGGCCGGCGAGCGGATATCGAATTCGGCCAGCACCCGGCGCAGCGTGGCCAGCGCCGGATGCGGGCCCTCGGCCGCGGCAGGCAGGTCGAGTTCGAGTCGGCCCAGCACCGGCTCGAAACTCGCCAGCGCGCCCAGACCTGCGGCCAGCGCGCGGCCGGTATCGCCATGCGGCAGCACACGCAGCCGGCGGCCATCGAGGAAGAAGCTGAGCAGCGGGTCCAGCGCCGCGTGGGCCTGGCAGCGGAACACACCCGGCGCGCTGACATCGCAACCCAGCCAGACGCCGCCGTCGCGGTCGATGGCCTCGAGGGCCGCCCGCTCGTCGGCTTCGCCGGCCGGCCGCTCGATCGTCTCGACGGCGATCATCGTTGCTGCCAGCGCCGGTGCTCGGCGTCGGTAAAGGCCTCGATCAGCGTGCGGTAGGTGTGCTCCACCACGTCGGGCAGCGCGCCGTGCTGCAAAGCCAGCTCACGCACCCTTGCGATGACCTGCTCCACCCGCTGCGGCGCGCGCACGTCGGCGGCACTGCGCTTGAAGCGCGCGGCGGCCAGCACATAGCCGCCGCGTTCGGCCAGCAGGCGCACGATCTGTTCGTCGAGCCGGTCGATCTCGGCGCGCACCTCGTCCAGCGAACGGCAGTCTTCGGGCAGGGTCATTCGATGTCGTCTCCCAGGTAGGCGCCTTGGCCCTGCAGCGCGCGCTGCAGCGCGGCCACGTCGATGTCGGCCGGGGCGCAGCCTGCGCGCAGCGCCAGCGCCGCGCCCAGCCCGGCGGCCTCGCCCATGACGAAGCAGCCGCCGCTGACGCGCGCCGCCGACTGCGCCGCCGAGCTCATCGATGCACAGCGTCCGGCCACCAGCAGGTTGTGCACGCGCTGCGGCAGCAGCATGCGCCAGGGCAGCTGGTTGAAGCCGCGCGAGCCTTCGGCCGGCCAGCTCCACCGCACGTCGCCGGCCACATGCTGCTCCAGCGGCCAGGCGTTGACGCCGATGCTGTCGGCAAAGTTGGCGCAGCCGAGCACCTCCTCGTCCGTCAGCACGGCACGGCCGAGCAGACGCCGCGTCTCGCGAATGCCGACCTGCGGCGCAATGTCCAGCAGGTAGGCGTTGTCGAAGCCCGGCATCTCGGCGCGCAGGAAGGCGAAGAACTCGCGCACCTGGCGCCGGCCCTCCACCTCGCCGGCCGACAGCTGCAGTGCGTCGGTGCCGTCCATCGCGCGGCCCTGGTCGTTGCGGATCTGCGTGACGTTGACGCGCCATTCACCCGCATGTTTCATCGGCCGCAGGATCGCGCCCTGGCGCGCGAAGCGGTGGCGGCCGGCGCGCTGCGCCTCGGCCATGCGCGGGCCCACCTGGCGCCAGGCCTCGCCGGCGCGCGCATCGTCGACCCCGCCGACGCGGAACATCAGCGTTGGGTACAGCATCTCGCCCTGGGCATCGCCCTGTTCCCAGGGCGCGCCGGCCCAGGCGAACAGGTCGCCATCGCCCGAGGCGTCGATGAAGGTCTGCGCACGGATCGCGCGCCGGCCCGAGCGCGTCTCGACCAGCAGCGCATCGATGTGGCCGGCATCGCGCAGGCGCGCGCCGCAGGCCAGCGCATGGAACAGCATCCGTGCGCCACGCGCCAGCAGCAGTTCGTCCGCCGCACACTTGTAGGCCGCGTTGTCGTAGGCCTGCGCCAGCGTGCGGCCGAAGATCGAATGTGGCTCGCTGAGCCCGCCGAGCGCGTCGATGCGCTGCAGCAGCTCGTCGGCCACGCCGTGCACCACACGGCGCATTTCGCCATGCACGTTGGCATGCAGGCCGCAGAAATTGGTGACGCCTGCCGCCGTGCCCATGCCGCCCAGGAAGCCATAGCGCTCGACCAGCAGCACCTGGCGGCCGGCCGCCGCCGCGCTGGCCGCCGCGGCGATGCCGGCCGGGCCGCCGCCCAGCACCAGCACCTCGGTCTCGGCCAGCAGTGGCGTGCGGCGCGCAGCCTCGTCCACCGCCTCGGGGGCTTTCGGTACAGGGTGCGGCGAGGCCATCGGCTCATTATTGCCCCCGCACAGGGCGCAGTTTGCACGCCCGCGATTCCACACCCACGAGACATTCGCGACGATGCCTGCGCCGACAATTTGCGTCCTGGCCCTGGCGGCCGCCCTGCTGGCGGGCTGCCAGACGCCGCCGCCGGCCTCGCCCGAGGTGGTGGGCGGATACCGCAAGGACTCGGGCTACCGCAACGGCTGTCTAGAGCGCAAGCAGTTGCCCAACAGCCTGGCACTGCTTCCCCCCGCCGGCGGCGGCGGGTTCGGCGCTGCTCGCCTCCGACCTGGACACCGTCAAGCGCACGCGCGCGCTGCGCGACACGCGAAGCGGACGCTGGCAGCGCAGGACGTCAACCTGAAGTTTCCGGCCGCAGCCGGCACCTTCGAATGCGCGCTGCAGATCCCGCTCTCGCAGGAAGGCACGTCCAACCTGAACATGCTGCTGCGGCGCACGCTGCTCGATGCCGGCCTGGCCACCTATGCGGCCAAGGACAAGTACCAGCGCGCGCTGCCCTTCGTCGCGGAGAAGACCAGCACCTGCACAGCTGCCAAGGACGCGGCACTGGCCAAGGACGGCTCGTACCCCTCGGGCCACGCCTCGCTGGGCTGGGCCTGAGCGCTGGTGCTGGTGGACGCCGGGCCGCGGCGCATGGATGCGCTGTTGCAGCGCGGCCATGCCTTCAGCCAGAGTCGTGTGGTCTGCGGCGTGCATTGGCAGAGCGACGTCGACGCCGGACGCGTGATCGGCGCGGCCGCTGTCGCCCGGCTGCATGCCGACGACACCTTCCGCGCGCAGGTGGCCCCGGCGCGCGACGAGGTCACGCAGGCGCAGGCCAAGGGCTTGAAGCCGAGCGCCGACAGCGCCGCCGAGGCGGCGGCTCTGGCCCTGCGCTAGGCCGACGGAGGCGCGCGCAGGCGGTAGCGCCGGCTCAGCTCCACGCTGAGCACGCACACCGCCAGCCAGGCCGCGCCCCAGGCGAAACCGGCAAGCACGTCGCTGGCAAAGTGCACCTGCAGGAACACGCGGCTGCTGCCGACGGTGAAGGCCAGCGCGGTAGCCGCCAGCACGGCAGGAACGTGCCAGCGGTCGGGCAGCACGCGCAGCGCCACGTAGGCCAGCATGCCGTAGGCCACGGTGGCACCCGCGGTATGGCCGCTTGGGAAGCTCCAGCCCATCTCGCTGACCAAGCCGTGGTCGTGCACTGGGCGAACACGCTCGAAGATGCGCTTGAGCAGCGGAATCAGCAACGCATTGCCTCCCAGCGCCAGCAGCCAGGCCAGCGCCAGCGCGCCGCGGCCGCGCCGCCACAGCAGCGCCGCCACCCCCAGCGCCAGCACGATCAGCAGCCCCGCATCGCCCAGGCGCGTGACCAGCGTAAAGACCTGCAGCGTGCCGAGGTCCACGTGCTGGCGGATCGACAGGCTGAGCGCCTCGTCCAGCAGCGACATGCGCGCGCCATCGCCCAGCCGCTCGGCGATGTCGGCAAAGAGTTTGGCCGCCGCCACCAGCACGGCGAAGCCCGTGCCCACGCCCAGCAGCAGCAGCGCCGGCTGCGGCAGCCCGGCCCGGGCACGCGGCCACACATGCGCCTGCCACAGCCAGCCCACGACCCCGACCGTGAGCAGCAGCACGCCCAGCAGGATCATGAACAGCGGCAGCGCGTGCCGGCCCGCCCAGTCGGCCGCTGCCAGCAGCGCCTCAAGTTCCACCGCCTGGCTCCAGGGGATGCACGACCACACATTCAAAGCGCTGCGTCGCCGGCTGGTGGTCCCAGCGTTCGACGCGACCCTGGCGCGCGCCGCCGCCGGCCGCGCCCTGCAGGTGGATCAGATTGACCGAGTTGCCGACACCGGCACGCACGCGATGGCTCAGCGCGGTGCCCGCCTGCACGGCCCACAGTGGGCGCGACGCCAACCCTTCGGGCAGCGCCAGCACATAGGGCAGGTGGATGTGGCCGCCGACCACCAGGTCGGCACCCGCCGCGGCCCAGCGCCGCCGCGCGGCTTGGTGGCCGTGCAGCAGGTCGTGCGCTTCGGCGTCCGAGGGCACCGCGATCGGCTGGTGCACGACGACCACGCGCCACTGACCCGGCGGCGCGGCCTCGAAGCGCCGTGCCACCCGCTCGATCTGCGCGGCGCTGAGCTCGCCGTCCACATGGCGCCAGCGGCGCGTGGTGTTCAGCGCCAGCAGCAGCAGGTCGTCGTTCTCGAACGTCGGTTCGAGATCGGAGCCGAAGGCGCGCGCATAACGCGCATAGGGGCGCAGCAGCCGACTGGTCAGGTCGAACAACGGAATGTCGTGGTTGCCCGGAATCGCCAGGGACACCGGCACCGCCAGCGAATCGACAAAGGCACGCGCGGCCGCAAACTGCGCCGCGGTGGCGCGCTGCGTGATGTCGCCGGACAGCAGCAGCACCTGCGGCCGCTGCGAGCGCACCAGCGCACGCAGCGCCTCTGCGACCGCCGGCCGCTCGGTGCCGAAATGCGGGTCCGACAGCTGCAGCAAGATCGTCATGCCGGCGGCCGGATCAACCACAGCGGCTCGGGCGCGACGCGGAACACCAAGGGCAAGCGCATCCGCAACACCTCGCCATCGGTCGCCACCTTGATGTGGCGCGCGGTCTGCGGCCAGCCCAGCCCGGCCTGCAGCCGGGTGCAGGCGATGCTGAGCAACTGGTCGGCCTGGCCCAGCTGGCCGAAGGCGCCGCGCAGCATCAGCCACAGCATGGTCCAGCGGCTCACCGGCCGCAGCGCGATGGCGGCGAGCGCGCCCTGCGCCACGTCCTGTGCCTGCGGGAAACCCAGCTGCTCCAGCTGCAACGGATTGTTGCCGACGAACAGCGTGGGCGTGCGCACGCGCCGCGTCTGGCCCTGCACCTCGATCTGCAGGCGCAGGCTGCGGTAGCCGCGCAGCAGCGTGGCCGCCCCGGCACCGAAGGCCACCAGCCGGCTGCGGCCGAAGCGGCTCTTCCAGCCTTCGCGTTCCTCCAGCAGGCGCGGATACAGGCCGACGCTGGCATTGACCAGGAACACGCGGTCGTTGACCAGCCCCACCTGCACCGGCTGCACCGGCGCGTGCAGCAGCAACTGCATGGCCATCGCGGTGTCCTGCGGGATGCCGTGGGTGCGGCCGAAGTAGTTGAAGGTGCCTTGCGGTAGCACGCCGAAGGCGCAGCCGCTGCCCAGCACCGCCTGCGCCACGGCGTTCAGCGTGCCGTCGCCGCCGGCGGCGACGACCACGCCTTGCACGGCCTGGGCGCGCTGCACCGCATCGCGTGCGATTGTCGCCAGGCGCCGCGGATCGTCGACACCCAGCAGATGCAATTGGCGACCGGCGGAGGCGCAGGCCTGCTCGATCGCCAGGCGTGCGCCCTCGGCATCGCCGGCGCCCGAGCCGAGGTTGAAAACGACGAACAGCGGCCCGGTGGCCTGTGGAACCGGAGAGGAGGCGTGGACGGGCATGGGGCGGGTTCACTGGGCACGGAGCCAGTGAGTATTCCTCTGCGCAAGCCGGCGCCCGCCGGACGAAGCCGGCGACGGGCGTAGGACAGGACCGCCTCCGCGAGAAAACATGAATCCGTGCGCAGGCACGGATCCACGTCCTCAGTCGCCTTGCAGGCCGCGGTCTCGCAGAGCTCGACCCCCTCCTGAAGCGCGAATCCGTGCGCAGGCACGGATCCACGTCCTCAGTCGGCTTGCTTGCGCAGAAACGCCGGTATCTCGATCTCGTCCATGCCGTTGCTCGACAGCGCCTCCACCTTGGCGGCGGCGCTTTGCGAGCGCGCGGTGCGCCACACGCTGGGCGTGCTCAGGCTGCTGTAGTCCTGAGGCTGCGCGGGCGCACCCCCGACCTGCGCCGGCTGGTTCAGGATCGGCAGGTTGTCGGTGCCGGTGCGCTGACCGTATCCCTGTGCCCCCTGCGGCTGCACCACGCTGAGCGGCGGCTGCGCGCGGCGCGCCACCGACGACAGGCCCGTGGCGATGACCGTCACGCGCAGCTGGTCGCCCAGACCTTCGTCGTAGGCGGTACCGAAGATCACGTGCGCATCGTCCGACGCATAGCGCCGGATGGTGTTCATTGCGTTCTTGCTCTCGGCCAGCTTGAAGGTGCTCTTGCTGGCCGCGATCAGCACCAGCACGCCACGCGCGCCGCTCAGGTCGATGCCTTCGAGCAGAGGGCAGGCCACGGCCATCTCGGCGGCCTTGGTGGCGCGATCCGGGCCACCGGCCTGCGCCGTGCCCATCATCGCCTTGCCCGGCTCGCTCATCACCGTCTTCACGTCCTCGAAGTCGACGTTCACCAGACCCGGCACGTGGATGATGTCGCTGATGCCGCCGACAGCGTTCTTCAGCACGTCGTTGGCATGCGCGAAGGCCTGCTCCTGGGTGACGTCGTCGCCCATCACCTCGAGCAGCTTCTCGTTGAGCACGACGATCAGGCTGTCGACATTGGCTTCGAGTTCGCAAACGCCGTCCTCGGCCTGCTTGCCGCGCTTCTTGCCCTCGAACTCGAAGGGCTTGGTGACCACGCCGACGGTCAGGATGCCCATCTCCTTGGCCACGCGGGCGATCACCGGCGCGGCGCCGGTGCCGGTGCCGCCGCCCATGCCGGCGGTGATGAACAGCATGTGCGCGCCGCTGATGGATTCGCGGATGCGGTCCACCGCCTCTTCGGCCGCACCGCGGCCGACCTCGGGCTTGCTGCCGGCGCCCAGGCCGCTGCTGCCCAGCTGCACCAGATGCCCGGCGCCGCTGCGGTTGAGCGCCTGCGCGTCGGTGTTGGCGCAGACGAACTGCACCCCCTGCACGCCCTGCCCGATCATGTGCTCGACGGCATTGCCGCCGCCGCCGCCGACACCGATCACCTTGATCTGTGTGCCTTGGTCAAACTCTTCGATCATCTCGATAGCCATGTGCGCCTCCTAGTCAGATTGCAGTTGCCAGTAAAGAAATAACACCCATCACCCACCAACACGGAACCTCGTCATGCATGCATCGGGTTCCTTTCTTAGAAATTGCCCAAGAACCAGTCCTTGGCGCGGCCGACGATGGTCTTGACCGACCCCGCCTGCGCCGCCGCCTTCAAGCCCCGCGCCCTTGCCGAGCGCGCCTCTTCCAACAGCCCCATCACCGTCGCCGAGCGCGGATTCGCCACCATGTCCGACAAGGGCCCGCCATACAGTGGCAAGCCCTTGCGCACCGGCTTGAGGAAGATGTCCTCGCCCAGCTCCACCATGCCCGGCATCACCGCGGTGCCGCCGGTCAACACGATGCCGGACGACAAGAGTTCCTCGTAGCCGCTCTGGCGGATGACCTGGTGCACCAGCGAGAAGATCTCCTCGACACGCGGCTCGATCACGCCGGCCAGCGCCTGGCGGCTGAGCTTGCGCGGCGCGCGGTCGCCCAGGCCCGGCACCTCGATTTCCTGGTTCGGATCGGCGAGCAACTGCTTCGCAACGCCATATTCCACCTTGATCTCTTCCGCATCCTTGGTCGGCGTGCGCAGCGCCATCGCGATGTCGCTGGTGATCAGGTCGCCGGCGATCGGGATCACCGCGGTGTGGCGGATCGCGCCGTCGGTGAAGATGGCCACGTCGGTGGTGCCGGCGCCGATATCGACCAGCGCCACGCCCAGGTCCTTCTCGTCGGCGCTCAACACGCCGGCACTCGACGCGCTGGGGTTCAGCACCAGCCGCTCGACCTCCAGGCCGCAGCGGCGCACGCACTTCAGGATATTCTCGGCCGCACTCTGCGCGCCGGTGACGATGTGCACCTTGACCTCGAGCCGGCTGCCGCTCATGCCCACCGGCTCCTTCACCTCATGGCCGTCGATGACGAATTCCTGCGGCTCGACCAGCAGCAAGCGCTGGTCGTTGGGGATGTTGATGGCCTTGGCGGTCTCGACCACGCGCGCCACGTCCACCGGCGTGACTTCGCGGTTGTCGCGCACGATCACCATGCCGGTGGAGTTCTGGCCGCGGATGTGGCTGCCGGTGATGCCGGTGTAGACCGATGCGATCTTGCAGGCGGCCATCATCTCGGCCTCCTTCAGCGCCTCCTGGATGCTCTGCACGGTGGCGTCGATGTTCACCACCACGCCGCGCTTCAGGCCGTGCGTGGCCGCCACGCCCAGGCCGGCCACGCGCAGCTCGCCGCCGGCCAGCACCTCGGCCACCACCACCATGACCTTGGCGGTGCCGATGTCCAGGCCGACGACCAGATCCTTGTTCTCTTTCGCCATGGCATTCCTATCGGGGTTTCTTCGCGGCCGCGCCGGCCGGGACGAGGGTGGTGGTGATGCCGCGCAGCCGCACCGCATAGCCGTCGGCATGGCGCAGGTCGGCATATTCCAGGTCACGCTGGAAGCGGCCGGTCACCTGGCTCACGGTGCGCAGGAAACGCTCGCTGCGCGCGACCAGTTCGTCCTCGGTGCCGCGGCCCAGCACCAGCGTGGCGCCGGTGTCCAGCTCCACGCTCCACGAGCCGCGGCCCGACAGCTGCATGGCCACCGGCTCCATGCGCTGCGCGGCGAGCAAGGGCGACAGGCGCCGGTACAGCGCCAGCATTGGCGCCGAGCTGCCTTCGGGGCCGCTGAACTGGGGCAGGTTCTCGTCCTCGACGTCGCCGACGTTGGCCTCGAAGACCTCGCCGAAATCGTTCACCAGGCGTTCGTTGCCATCCTCGCCCAGCCACAGCGCCACCGGGTGGTGCTCGTCCAGGCGCACGGCCAGGCGGTCCGGCCAGATGCGGCGCAGCGTGGCCTGGCGCACCCAGGGCACACTTTCGAAGGCGGCGCGGGCCTTGTCCAGGTCGATGGAGATGAAGTTGCCGGCCAGCCGCGGCGTCGCATTGGCGCGGATGGTGGCCACGCTGTTGCGCTGCAATTCGCCCTCGAGCTGGATCACGCGAAAGCTCAGCCCCGGCGAGCGCGTCAACCACAGCAGCACCGCCGCCCCCAGCGCCACGGCGACCAGCACATACAGGGTGCTGGCCACGCCGTTCATCAGCCGGATGTCGAAGGGCATCGCGGTGTCGGCGGCGGTGGGGCTGTAGCTGGCCATGGTGGTGTCAGGCGCTCTTGCGCGGCGCGCCGTCCAGCGTGGCCTGCGACAGCAGGTGCAGGCACAGCTGCTCGTAGCTCATGCCGGCGGCGCGCGCCGACATCGGCACCAGCGAGTGGCCGGTCATGCCCGGTGAGGTGTTCATCTCGAGCAGGAAGAACTTGCCGTCGCTGGCGCGGCGCATCAGGTCGGCGCGGCCCCAGCCGCGGCAACCCAGCGCGCGGTAGGCGGCCACCACCAGGCGCTGCACTTCGGCCTCTTCTTCCGGCGGCAGGCCGCTCGGGCAGTGGTAGCCGGTGTCCTCGGAGAAGTACTTGTGCTGGTAGTCGTAGTTACCGTCAGGGGCGGCGATGCGGATCACCGGCAGCGCGCGCGCGTCGGCGCCCTGGCCCAGCACCGGGCAGGTCAGCTCGGTGCCTTCGATGAACTCCTCGCACAGCAGGTCCGGGTCGTAGCGCGTGGCCAGGGCCACCGCATCCTGCATCTGCGAGTAGCCCGCCACCTTGGTGATGCCGATCGACGAGCCTTCGCGCGGCGGCTTGACGATCAGTGGCAGGCCCACACGGTCGGGCACCTCGCGAATGCGCTCGTGCGTCAGCTCGTCGCGCGACAGCCAGACCCAGCGCGGCGTCGGCAGCCCCTCGGCCACCCACACGCGCTTGGTCATCACCTTGTCCATGGCGATGGCCGAGGCCATCACGCCCGAGCCGGTGTAGGGGATGCCCAGCAGCTCCAGCGCGCCCTGCACCGTGCCGTCCTCGCCATGGCGGCCGTGAAGCGCGACGAAGACACGGTCGAAGCGCTCGCTCTTCAGCTCCGACAGGTCGGTGTGCGCCGGATCGAAGGCGCTGGCATCGACGCCCTGTGACAGCAGCGCATTGAGCACGCCGGTACCGGACATGATCGACACCTCGCGCTCGGCCGAGTCGCCGCCCATCAGTACCGCCACCTTGCCCATCGACTTGGCGATCGTCTTCACCGGCCTTCCTCCAGCAGATCCTTCAGCTTCTGCGCCACCGTGCCGATCGAGCCGGCGCCCATGGCGATGACCACGTCGCCGTCGCGCACCTGTTCCGTCAGGGCCGGCACCAGCTCGGCCACCTCGTCGACGAAGATCGGGTCCACCTTGCCGGCCACCCGCAGCGCGCGGGCCAGTGCGCGCCCGTCGGCGGCGACGATCGGCGATTCGCCGGCGGCATAGACCTCGGTCAGCAGCACCGCGTCGGCCGTGCCCATGACCTTGACGAAGTCCTCGAAACAGTCGCGCGTGCGTGTGTAGCGGTGCGGCTGGAAGGCCAGCATCAGCCGCCGCCCGGGGAAGGCGCCGCGCGCCGCGGCAATGACCGCCGCCATCTCCACCGGGTGGTGGCCGTAGTCGTCGATCAGCGTGAAACTGCCGCCGGAAGGCGCCGGCACCTCGCCATAGCGCTGGAAGCGCCGGCCCACCCCGCTGAAGGCCGCCATCGCCTTGACCATCGGCTCGTCGGGCAGCTCCAGTTCGGTGGCCACGGCCAGCGCCGCCAGCGCATTGCGCACGTTGTGCTCACCGGGCAGGTTCAGCGTGATCGGCAGGTCGGGCATGGCCGCGCCGTTGCGCCGCTGGGCGACGAAGCGCATCTGCCCGCCGGGCAGCGCCTGCACGTCCACCGCACGCACCATCGCGCCCTCGTCCAGGCCGTAGCTGACCACCGGGCGCGAGATCATCGGGATGATCGAGCGTACGCCGGGATCGTCGGCGCACAGGATGGCCGCGCCATAGAAGGGCATGCGGTGCACGAAGTCGACGAAGGCCGCCTTCAGCCGCGCGAAATCGTGGCCGTAGGTTTCCATGTGGTCGGCGTCGATGTTCGTCACCACCGACAGGATCGGGTTCAGATTCAGGAACGAGGCATCGCTCTCGTCGGCTTCGACCACGATGTAGTCGCCCGAGCCCAGGCGCGAGTTGGCTCCGGCGCTGTGCAGCAGCCCGCCGATGACGAAGGTCGGGTCCAGCGCGGCTTCGGCCAGCACGCTGGTGACCAGTGAGGTGGTAGTCGTCTTGCCGTGCGTGCCGGCGATGGCGATGCCGCGCTTCAGGCGCATCAGCTCGGCCAGCATCACCGCGCGCGGCACCACTGGCACGCGCCGCGCACGCGCGGCGATGACCTCGGGGTTGTCGCCCCTGACCGCGGTGGAGGTGACCACCGCTTCGGCCCCGGCGATGTGTGCCGCATCGTGGCCGGTGAACACGCGGATGCCCAGCGAGGCCAGCCGGCGCGAGGTGGCGCTGTCGCTCTGGTCGGAGCCGGACACGGTGTAGCCCAGGTTATGCAGGATCTCGGCGATGCCGCTCATGCCCGCGCCGCCCACGCCGACGAAATGGATGTGCTTGACCGCGTGCTTCATGGTGCCCCCCATGCCCTGCGGGCCGGCCCCCGCGGCCACACAGGGGCCGCTGCGCAGCCCTTGGGGCGCGAGCGCCTGCGGAACGGCCGAGCGGCGCTCATGCCTGCACCAGCCTTTCGATTTCGTCGGCCACGCGCGCGGCGGCATGGGGCTTGGACAAGGCTCGTGCCTTCTCGGCCATCTGCAGCAGCGCCGGTCGCGTCAGCCCCGCGAGCAGCGCCGCCAGATGCTGCGGGGTCAGTTCCCGCTGCGGCTGGTGCACGGCGGCACCATGCCGCGCCATGAACTCGGCGTTGTCGCGCTGGTGCGCGGTGGTGCTGACGATCAGCGGCACCAGGATGCTGGGCACGCCGCCGGCGCACAGCTCGCTGACCGTGACCGCGCCGGCACGGCAGATCATCACGTCGCAGGCCGCCAGCCTTAGCGCCATGTCGTCGATGAAGGGCAGGAGTTCGGCCTCGACCCCGGCCTCGTGGTAGGCCTGGCGCACGACGTCGATGTGCGCGCTGCCGGTCTGGTGGGTGACGCGCGGGCGCTGGTTCGGTGGCATCTGCTGCAGCGCCGCCGGCAGCGTGTCGTTCAGCACCTTGGCGCCCAGGCTGCCACCCACCACCAGCAGATGCAGCGCGCCGCGGCGCGCTGCAAAGCGCTCGGCCGGCGCGGGCAATGCCTCGATCTCGGCGCGCACCGGGTTGCCGGTGACCACGGCCTGCCTGGTCTGCGACGCGGCGGCGCCGTCGAAGCCGAAGGCCACCCGGTCGGCCACCGGCAGCAGCGCCTTGTTGCTCATCAGCAGCGAGGCATCGGCATTCACCAGCACCAGCGGCTTGCCCAGCAGCGAGGCCATCAGCCCGCCGGGGAAGCAGACATAGCCGCCCATGCCCAGCACCGCGTCGGCGCCACGGCGCCGCAGGATGCCCAGGCATTGCCAGAAGGCCTGCAGCAGGCGCATCCCGCCGGTCAGCGTGTGCAGCAGCCCCTTGCCGCGCAGGCCGGAGAAGCCGATGCGGTCGAGCGTGATGCCGCTGGGCGGCACCAGCTTGTTCTCCATGCCCTCGCGCGTGCCCAGCCAGCTCACGCTCCAGCCACGTTGCTGCATCTCGCGCGCCACTGCCAGGCCCGGGATGACATGCCCGCCGGTACCCGCTGCCATGATGACCAGGTGACTCATGCGCGGCCTCCGCGCATGAGCGTTCTGTTTTGGCTACGGCCCGGGCGCTGCGCGCCCTTCACATCGCTGCGCGATATGAGCCTGCGCCGGAACCGCATGCCGGCGCTGCGCGCCGACGCCATGGTCATGGCCATGGCGTTCATGCGCGGCCTCCGCGCATGAGCGTGCGATTCTCCATGTCCACCCTGAGCACGATCGCCATCGCGATCATGTTCATCAGGATGGCCGAGCCGCCGTAACTCAGCAGCGGCAGCGTCAGGCCCTTGGTGGGCAGCACGCCCAGGTTCACGCCCATGTTGATGAAGGCCTGGCCGCCCATCCAGATGCCGATGCCCTGCACCATCAGCCCGGCGAAGACGCGGTCCAGCGCCACCGCCTGCCGGCCGATGACGAAAATGCGCCGCGTCAACCAGAAGAAAGCGACGATCACCACGCACACGCCGACGAAGCCCAGCTCCTCGCCGATCACCGCCAGCAGGAAGTCGGTGTGCGCCTCGGGCAGATAGTGCAGCTTCTCGACGCTGGCCCCGAGCCCCTGGCCGAAGATCTCGCCACGGCCGAAGGCGATCAGCGAATGCGTCAGCTGGTAGGCCTTGCCCTGCGCATAGGCCGGGTTCCATGGGTCGAGGTAGGCAAAGATGCGCTGCGCACGCCAGGGACTCAGCGCGATCATCAACGCGAAGGCTCCGACCAGCACGCCGACGCCCAACGCGAACATGCGCCCGTTGACGCCGCCGAGGAACAGGATGCCCAGCGCGATCATCGCAATGACCAGGAAGGCGCCCATGTCCGGCTCGGCCAGCAGCAGCAGACCGATGACGGCCAGCGCCACCGCCATCGGCCAGACGGCCTGCATGAAGTTTTCCTTCACGTCCATCTTGCGCACCATGTAGCTGGCGGCGTACATGGCGATGGCCAGCTTGGCCAGCTCGCTGGGCTGAAAACTCATCAGGCCCAGCGGGATCCAGCGCCGCGCGCCGTTGACGCCCTTGCCGATGAAGGGCACCAGCACCAGCACCAGCGTGGCCAGCGAGACGACGAACAACCACGGCGCCCAGCGCTCCCACACCGTCACCGGCACCTGCAGCACGATCAACGCGACGACGAAGCCGATGGCGATGAACAGCGCCTGCCGGGTCAGAAAGTAGGTGGGTGAGTAGTTGGCGAACTTGGGGTTGTCTGGCAACGCGATCGAAGCCGAATAGACCATCACCAGGCCCAAGGCCAGCAGCCCGATGGTGACCAGCACCAACGTCCGGTCGAAGCCGGCCAGGCTGGTGTTTCGCTGCGGCGTGATCTGCACCTGGTCGCGCACCGGCAGTGCGTCAGCAGCCTTGCGGCCCTGCCAGGCGATCGCCAGGCGGCTCCACCAGGCGGGGCGTGCATCGGCCGTCATGCGACCACCTCCCCGCGTTCGGCCGCCAGCTCGCGCACCGCCGCCACGAAGACCTCGGCGCGGTGGCCGTAGTGGCGGAACATGTCCAGGCTCGCGCAGGCCGGCGACAGCAGCACCGCATCGCCTGCCTGAGCCTGCTCGAAGCACCAGGCGGTGGCGGCGGGCAGGCTGTCGTGGTGCTGCAGCGGCACGCCGCAACCGGCCAGCGCGGCTTCGAGGGTGCCGGCATCCCGGCCGATCAGTGCGGCCGCGCGCGCAAAGCGTTGCACCGGCGCGGCCAGCGGCGAAAAGTCCTGGCCCTTGCCATCACCGCCGAGGATCAGCACCAGCTTGCCCGGTGCGCACTCGGCGCCCAGGCCTTCCAATGCGGCCACGGTGGCGCCGACGTTGGTGCCCTTGCTGTCGTCGAAGGCCTCGACGCCGCCGATGCGGGCCACCGGCTCCAACCGGTGCGGCTCGCCGCGGTAGTCGCGCAGCGCATGCAGCATCGGCGCCAGCGGCAAGCCGATGGCGGTGGCCAGGGCCAGCGCGGCCAGCGCATTGGCGGCGTTGTGGCGGCCGCGGATGCGCAGCGCATCGGCCGGCATCAGCTGCTGCAGGTGGATGTCAGGCACTTCACCCTTGCGCAGCTTGACGCCTTCTTCCAGCGGCAGCGCGCGCACCAGCCAGGCCATGCCGTGCTGCTCGACCAGACCGAAGTCGCCCGGCTGCGCCGGTGCGCCCAGGCCGAATTCGCAGACCCGCCGCGGCTGGAACTTCGGCGCCTTGGCCTTGCGCGCCGCGTCGACCGCCGGCGGCTGCGGGACCATGGCGCGCACCAGCGCATCGTCGCGGTTGACGACCATCAGCGCGTGCCGGCCGAAGATGCGCGCCTTGGCCGCGGCATAGGCGTCCATCGTGCCGTGCCAGTCGAGGTGGTCCTGCGTCAGGTTCAGCACCGTGGCCGCATCCGGCTCGAAGCCTTCCACGCCATCGAGCTGGAAGCTGGAAAGCTCCATCACCCAGACCTCGGGCAGCGGCGTGGGCTCAGCCGCCGCAGCCGCGTCGAGCGATTGCGCCAGCGTGTCCAGCAGCGTCGGGCCGATGTTGCCGGCGGCCACCACGTGCTTGCCGGCCCGCTCGACCAGCAGCGCCGTCAGCGCGGTGGTGGTGGTCTTGCCGTTGGTGCCGGTCACGGCCAGCAGCCGCGGCGCATAGCCCTGCGCCGACTTCAGATCGGCCAGTGCCTCGACGAACAGTTCCAGCTCGCCCTGCACCGGGATGCCGCGCTCGCGCGCCGCTGCCCGCAGCGGCGCGATGCTTTCGTCGTGCGGTGCCAGACCGGGACTCTTGAGCACGCGCTGCACGCCGGCGAGTTGGGCATCGCCCAACACGCCGGACCGCAGTTCGACTTGCGGGAAGGCGGCCAGCAGTGCGTCGCGCTGCGGCGGCGCCTCGCGCGAATCCCACACACGCACGGCGGCGCCGCAGCGCGCGCACCAACGCGCCATCGCCAGCCCGGATTCGCCCAGGCCGAGGATCAGCACCGTCTGGTAACGCAGCCTGTTCATGGTGCCCCCATGGCGCTGCGCGCCGTCCCCCCGAGGGGGAGCGAGCGCTTTCGGAGCGGCCGTGCAGCGCTCATCGCAGCTTCAGGCTGGCCAGGCCGATCAGGCACAGCAGCATGGTGACGATCCAGAAGCGCACCACCACCTGCGTCTCGGTCCAGCCGGACTTTTCGAAGTGGTGGTGCAGCGGCGCCATCTTCAGGATGCGCCGGCCCTCGCCGAAGCGCTTGCGCGTGTACTTGAAGTACATCACCTGCGCCATCACCGACAGCGCCTCGACCACGAAGATCCCGCCCATGATGCCGAGCACGATCTCCTGCCGCGTGATGACGGCGATGGTGCCGAGCGCACCGCCCAGCGCCAGCGCGCCGACATCACCCATGAAGACCTGCGCCGGGTGGGTGTTGAACCACAGGAAAGCCAGGCCGGCGCCGCCCATGGCCGAGCAGAAGATCAGCAGCTCGCCGGCGCCGGGGATGTAGGGGAACAGCAGGTAGCGCGAAT
>Ga0316605_10001009_pt1 | contig 17135 bp, 9 predicted proteins | sample OWC_soil_day20_n_FD_207666 | JGI IMG/M metagenome (GOLD analysis project Ga0316605, IMG submission 207666) | Wetland soil microbial communities from Old Woman Creek delta, Ohio, United States - OWC_soil_day20_noCT | ecosystem: Environmental > Terrestrial > Soil > Wetlands | place: USA: Ohio...
ATTTCCAGGTCAGGGTGCGCAGTTCAGCGGGATGGGTAAAGAGCTGTATGACACGCAACCAAAGGCCAGGGAGCTTTTTGAAAAAGCAAATGAAATCCTTGGGTTCCGTATTACAGATATAATGTTTACCGGAACAGATGAGGAGTTGAAAAAGACAAAAGTAACTCAACCTGCAATATTCCTTCACTCGGTAATTTTAGCAAAATGCTATGAAGGGTTCAATCCTCAAATGGTGGCCGGGCACTCTCTGGGAGAGTTTTCTGCACTTGTGGCTGCCGGTGCAATGAATTTTGAAGACGGGCTAAGGCTGGTTTCGACAAGAGCAAAGGCTATGCAAAAGGCATGTGAATTGGAGCCGTCTACAATGGCTGCAGTGCTTGGCATTGAAGACGAAGTGGTTGACAGGATTTGCAAAGAAGTTAAGGGAATTGTTGTTCCCGCGAACTATAATTCAAATGGCCAGATAGTAATTTCCGGATCCATAGAAGCAGTAACAGAAGCTTGCGAACGGCTTAAAGCAGCAGGAGCGAAAAGAGCGATAGTACTTGCTGTAGGGGGTGCTTTCCACTCTCCCCTCATGGAGCCTGCAAGAAAAGAACTGGCAGCTGCAATTGAAGCCGCAGTTTTCACCGAGCCTATATGTCCTGTTTATCAGAATGTAGATTCCAATCCACACACAAATCCTTTGGAAATTAAAGCAAACCTCATCAGCCAGCTTACTGCTCCTGTATTATGGAAACATAGTGTTGAGAATATGTGGGCAGATGGTGCTAGAGAATTTGTGGAACTGGGACCCGGAAGTGTTCTCCAGAATCTGATTAAAAAGATTGTTCCGGAGAGTATTACAGAGGGACGGCAATAGAATAAGCTATTCAATTACCTGTTTTTGAGAAGGACTTGAGTGAAGAAAGAAATAATTTCTTCTCTGTTGTCTTGTTGAATATTATTGTTCGCATAATACTCCTCAATAAATGCTTTTTGTTTGGGATAAAATTTCTGAAGACTTCGCTTTGCAAAAGGAAAAAGTTTTCCCCGGTTAAGAAGGAACATGTTTTCGCGGTAGTTGAAGAAGAGAGTTGCCTCTGAGGTTATCTTTTCTATTTTATTATCATAATTTAAAACATCAACTTTCTGGATGGACGCGGCATCAGTTGTGCCTCCGTATGCTCCGGTAATCTTTTCAGAACCAGTATTCAAATATCTGGCAAGAACAAGTGAAGTTTCTCCGTCGGTATCTATTACTTGTACATATTGATTATTTATCTTGTAGAACAGTAGTTTGCCGGATGAAACTGAAGCAATCATTTTTTCATTTAATGCCGAGAGGGTATCTCCTTCGGGGCCAATGAATCTAAGGGTTTGTGATAATACATTAATGTTAATCTTTGCTTCATACACCTCACCGTTTAAAAATTTAACACTGGCACTCGTAAAGTTTTTGAGTACATATTCTTTGGATTTAAAGAAATCCCCTTCAATAATTTTTCCTCCGGACACTTTAATATACCCCGATTGAGCCTTAAGTATAAAAGAAAAAAGTATGAAAATAATAATAATCCCAACTCTATTCATAATCATTTTATTGGATTGATTTAGCGTGTTGAAAGTACTCAAATTACTTTTAAAATCTAAATTTATTTATTACTTTTGGAATATAGTTGATATACCATGCCCACTCCTCATCAAATAGCAAAAGAGTTCGAGACAGAGACAGAGCTTATATCGGCAAAACCCTTGGGCGGGGGCTTTGTCAACAAAGGATGTTTAGAAAAGAGATTTCCAATATGGTCTGTAACACGAAGGTGGTTACCGGCCATATTGATTTATTGTACCATTCACAACTAATAATTGGCTAATCAGTTAAAAATAAACAAATTAATATAAGTACAAATATCTAAAAAAATAGCTATGGCAAAAGAAAAAAAATTCATTACCTGTGATGGTAATTACGCCGCAGCACATGTAGCATACATGTTTAGCGAACTTGCAGCAATTTATCCTATTACTCCGTCGTCTACAATGGCCGAGTATGTAGATGAATGGGCTTCTTTCGGAAAAAAGAACATCTTTGGAGAAACACTAAAGGTGGTTGAGATGCAGAGTGAAGGAGGAGCTGCCGGAGCTTTACACGGAGCACTTCAGGCAGGTGTTCTTGCAACTACATTCACCGCCTCACAGGGTTTGCTTCTTATGATTCCTAATATGTACAAAATCGCCGGAGAACTTCTTCCAACAGTGTTCCACGTTTCTGCGAGAACGCTTGCATCTCAGGCTTTGTCCATTTTTGGCGACCATTCGGATGTGATGTCGGCAAGACAGACCGGCTTCGCATTCCTGGCCTCAAGCAGCGTTCAGGAAGCAATGGATATGGCAGCAGTTTCGCATCTTTCTACCCTTAAATCAAGAATACCCTTTGTACACTTTTTTGACGGGTTCAGAACTTCACACGAAATTCAGAAGATTGAAGACATCAATCCTGGCGACCTTAAAAAGATGATAAGCGAAAAATCTTTAAACAGTTTTCGCGGCAGAGCATTAAATCCTAACAGGCCTGTAACCAGAGGAACTGCACAAAACCCGGATGTATTCTTCCAGGCTCGTGAAGCTTCAAACTCTTTCTACGACGGAGTTCCGGATATCGTAGCAAGATACATGGGAGAGATAAGTGAACTTACCGGAAGGCATTATCTTCCTTTTGACTATTACGGAGACCCTGAAGCAGAAAACATTATTATCGCAATGGGTTCTGTTTGCGAAACAATTCGCGAAACCGTTGACCACCTTATTGAGAAAGGTGAAAAAGTTGGCGTAATTACAGTTCGTTTGTACAGACCATTCTCGGCAAAATATTTCTTCCGCGTACTTCCCAAGAGCGTGAAGAGAATCGCTGTTCTTGACAGGACAAAAGAACCGGGTGCTGTTGGCGAACCTCTTTATGTAGACATCAAATCGGAAATAGCAGAGAAAGGCGGGAAAATGCCGCTTATAGTTGGCGGGCGCTATGGACTTTCTTCAAAAGACACAAGCCCTGCTCAAATATTGTCGGTTTTTGACAACCTAAAAATGAAAGAGCCTAAAAACGGCTTCACAATTGGTATCGTAGACGACATAACCTTTAAATCTCTTCCTTTGAAAGAGGAAATCAGCCTTGCGAAAAAAGGAGTAAAAGAGTGCAAATTCTACGGACTTGGCTCGGATGGTACTGTTGGTGCCAACAAAAATACTATTAAGATTATTGGAGAGACTACTCCTAAATATGTTCAGGCATACTTCGACTACGACTCTAAAAAATCCGGCGGATATACTTGTTCTCACTTAAGATTCGGTGACACTCCTATCACTTCGCCATATCTGGTTTCAAACCCCGATTTCGTGGCTTGTCACGTTACTTCATATCTGAATAAATATGATGTTTTAAGAGGAATAAAGAAAGGGGGCACTCTTTTGCTGAATACCCTCTGGTCTACTCAGGAAACTGTAGACAAACTTCCCGACCATATTAAAGCAACAATTGCTAAGAAAACGCTTAATCTATATATTATCAATGCAACCAAAATTGCAGAAGAGATTGGCTTAGGAAACAGGACAAACACCATCCTTCAGTCTGCATTCTTCCAGATTGCAGATATAATCCCTGCAGAACAAGCTGTAAAAGAGATGAAAAAGGCTGCCGAAAAATCATACGGCCGCAAGGGTGATACTATATTGAAAATGAACAATGCTGCAATTGACAGAGGTTCGGAATACGAGAAGGTAGAAATACCTTGCGACTGGAAGAACCTCACTGCGAAGTTCCGCCCTTCAAACTTTGACAGGCTTGCTCCGGACTGGGTAAGAAACGTAGCAGATGTTGTAAACTCTCAGGCAGGCAATGACCTCCCTGTAAGTGCATTCCTTCATCTCGAAGACGGAACAATTCCATCAGGAACAGCCGCATACGAAAAAAGAGGTATTGCTACTCATGTTCCCGAATGGCAGCCGGAAAACTGTATTCAGTGTAATCAGTGCGCATATGTTTGTCCTCACGCTGCAATCCGTCCGTTCCTGATGAATGAAGAGGAACAGGGAAAAGCTCCTGCCGGAATTAAGAAGGTTAAAGGAAACGGTCCTTTCAAAGATTACAGTTTCACAATACAGGTTACTCCAATGGACTGCACAGGTTGTGGTAATTGCGCCGATGTATGTCCTGCAAAGACAAAGGCTCTTGTAATGAAGCCTCTTGAAACTCAGGAACACGAGCAACCTAATTTTGATTATTTACACGGAATTATCGGATACAAAGACACCGTTCAGCCTAAGACACAAAATGTAAAGAACCTGCAGTTCTCTCAACCTTTGTTTGAGTTTTCAGGTGCTTGCGCCGGTTGCGGAGAAACACCATACATCAAGGCTATTACTCAACTCTTCGGAGACAGGATGATGATAGCAAATGCTACCGGTTGTTCTTCAATTTTTGGCGGATCATTCCCTGCATCGCCATACACTACAAACAGAGACGGTAACGGTCCTTCATGGGCTAACTCACTGTTCGAAGACAATGCAGAATTTGGACTTGGAATGCATCTTGGATCTGAGCGAGTTCGCGAAAGAGTTGCAAAACTGATGGCAGATGGTATTGAGTGTGAAAAATGCACACCAGAGATGAAAGTATTGTTCGGAGAGTGGCTTGGAAAACGCAATGATGCCGCAGCAACAAGAGAAATAGCAGATAAATTGATTCCGCTTGTTTCTTCATGCAGTTGTGACATTTGCAAAGAACTTACAGTACTCAAAGAATATATGGTTACCAGATCTCAATGGATATTCGGAGGAGACGGCTGGGCATACGACATTGGATACGGCGGACTTGACCACGTTCTTGCTTCCGGAAATAATGTAAATGTTCTGGTGCTTGATACCGAAGTTTATTCTAATACCGGTGGCCAGTCATCAAAATCTACTCCAGCTGGAGCTGTTGCAAAATTTGCAACATCCGGCAAAAAGATCCGTAAAAAAGACCTTGGAATGATGGCGATTAGCTACGGATATGTATATGTTGCGCAGGTTGCAATGGGAGCAAGCCATAATCAGCTTATGAATGTTCTTAAGGAAGCAGAGGCATACGACGGACCATCATTGATTATAGCATATGCTCCATGTATCAGCCACGGCTTAAAGAATGGAATGGGCGCTTCGCAAATGGAAGAAAAAATGGCAGTTGAAAGCGGATACTGGCATCTCTATCGCTACAATCCTATGCTGGAAGAAGAAGGAAAAAATCCTTTCACTCTCGACAGCAAAGAACCTGATTGGAGTAAGTTCCAGGCATTCATAAAGGGAGAAGTTCGTTACTCTTCACTAATTAAGACTTTCCCTAACGAGGCAACCGAGCTCTTCAAACTTACCGAAGAGTATGCAAAATGGCGTTACAATTCTTACAAGAAGCTGGCCGGTAATTAACAAAAGTCTCAATTATACTAAAGCGCAAACCTGCTTTATAGCTTTTTCGGTTTTTACCGGACGCTATAAAGCAGGTTTACTTATTAATAAAAGAAAACAATGCTGATAAATTCAATAACTGAATTAATTGGGAACACTCCAATATTAAAAATTAATAAAAGGTTAACCGGATTAAAAAACATTGAGTTATACGCCAAACTGGAGTATATGAATCCTTTTGGCTCATTAAAGGACAGAACGGCATATGCAATGCTGCAATATCATTGGCCTCAGATAAAAGACAATAAAATGACGGTTATTGAGACTTCCAGCGGTAATACAGCAAAGGGGCTCCAATGCATATGCAACATTAACGGGATAAAGTTTATAACTGTAACAAACAGGATAAAAATTTCTGAATCTAAGAATATTTTAAAGTTTATTGGAGCAAACATAAAGGAGGTTGCTAAAGAGGTGAATACTGTTGAACAAATTGAAGAGATGATTAAAAAATCTCCCGGTTTGTATTTTCACACTTCTCAGTATGTTAACAGAGATAACGTCCGGGCTCACCGTGAAACTGGCAAGGAGATATATGAAGATATTGGCACTGTCGATTATTTTATTTCAGTATTAGGTACCTCAGGATCAAGTACAGGTATATCTTCTTTTCTCAAGGAGAAAAACAGCAATTTAATAAGCATTGGAGTGGTTACCTCGGACGACAGTTATATCCCCGGAATAAGAACAAACAGTGAATTGAAAGAGGTTGGAATATATTGTCGCAGTAACTACGACAATATAATGGAGGTAAGTGGTGAGAATGCAAAAAAATATATGAAAAGGCTTTGCAGGGAGTCGGGTATTTTAGCAGGAGCATCATCTGGTGCTTCATTTTGCGCGGCACTGGATTATCTCCACTCAATAGATGATTCATTACAAAGTCCCAAAAAAGCAGTTTTTATTGTTTGCGACAGGCTAGAGACATATGCAAATTACATTAAAGAGAACAGATTTTATAAATATCACGTATTGGGAAACACCTATATATTAATAGATTCCATAGAAAATGGCTATGAATTTTCAAAGGAAAAAATTAAAAAATTATGCAGCAAAGAGTATGGAATAGGTGCAGATGGGATTATTTTTGGTCCTTTATGCAATGACGGATATTTTAAGTTTAGGGCTTTCAATAGTGATGGCTCCGAGGCCGATAATGCCGTGTTTGGTGCAGCAATATTTGCCAAGTATCTTAAAGAGCAACAAATTGTAAAAAATGAATGCGTAAAGGTCCAGATTTCCGGCGAGAAACTGAGTATATTTTTCGATGATAATGAAGCGACAGCTGCATTGGTAACCATTGACAAACCAAAGAGCAGAGGAATTGAAAGAGTTGATGGTATAGATTATTATTCAGTTAATGTTGGCAATGAAAATCTGGTATACGAATGCGAAAATATATCAAAAGAGGCATTAATTGCGATGGGAACTACGCTGAATGCTTCTTCTCTTTTTCCCAACGGAATAAATGTCCAAATGATAAAAATACTAGACAGCAAGAATGTCCAGATAGAAAGCTATGAAAGAGGAAGCGGCTATACACTGGCCTCCGGAACAAGTATTATGGCTGCATGTTTTGCTGTAAAAACAAAGCTAGACAGCCTTATAAGGGTTCATGTACCCGGAGGCATATGTGAGGTCGACATCTTAAAGTCCACAATACATACTGCAGTATATAAAATATCTGAGGGGGAATTAGAAACTAATAATTGAGCTAAACCAATTATTATTTCGAACCCAGTGTGACAAGTACGGACTCAATTATTGATTTTTCGCGACTTGTAGCGAGCTCGAATATCTGCTGCGCTTCGTTTACGAGCTTTTCAGAGACACTCTTGTCTTTAAGATCTGCTGAGTTTATACGCACGTTCATATAGGCGCCGTATATGGCAGAACGAAGGGCAAGTGCACCTACTCCGGCATCGGAAAGGGAGTTTGGATTTCCCTCTTTTACCATAGCTTCGATAAGGTCGAAAGCCGAATAGGCTACCTTCATTGTACGAAGCGGTATTTCTGTTGCATATAGCGTTGCTGCCTGAATTGCTGCGCTTCTTGCAGCTTTTTCCTCGTCATTTCCTTTTGGAAGCCCGAATGCAGCAAGAATTTTGTTGAATGAGTTTGTATCTTCATCTACCAGATAGAGCATTTCATTCATTATAGACTGACCCTTTTCTGCCCAATTGGAGAAGTATTGCCAGCGTTCGTCCCATCCCGGTTTATGAGAAGAGAGGTTTGCCACCATTGTTCCAAGAGCAGCACCAAGTGCTCCCATGTAGGCCGAAATTGATCCGCCTCCGGGTGCAGGTGATTCACTTGCAGTTTCAACAGCAAATCCTTTTACGGTTAAATCTATCAGTTTTTTAGCAGCACCGTCTTCCAGGAGATATTCAATTACCTTCTCGTTTGCATCAAATGGTTTCAGGTCGTCCAGACCCATAGATTTAACGGCAATTTTAATTATCTCTTCTTCTGCAATACCCAAAGAACGATTTTGCTTAGCCAGATAATATTTACCGGCTTCAATAAGCACCTTTTTAGGAATGAGACCAACAATTTCGCAACCTGTTACTCTTATCCCGCGCAAAGCAGCCTTTTGAACAACTTCGTCAAAAGCAATGTGTACAGGAGTCTGAGTAATATTTGTAACATTCATGGAAACCTGAGCGATGCCGTATTCTTCTATAAACCAGCCAATCGCCTTGCATCCCTTTAATGTTCCGGGAATCCATACATCAGCTCCTTTTTCGTCTTTTATCACTTTGCCTGTAATAGCATTTCCATCTCTCTTTTTACGCCCTTTCTCCCGTACATCAAAAGCTATCGCATTTGCTCTTCTGGTTGATGTTGTATTAAGGTTGAAATTGATTGCAACAAGAAAATCGCGCGCACCAATTGCAGTTGCTCCTGTATGAGATGTCCTTTCCGAAAACTGTGCAGGACCAAAATCCGGTTTCCATTGTGGATTCAAAAACTTATTTGCAAGTCCCTCATATTCGCCAGCACGGCAAGTTGCAAGATTTCTTCTCTCCGGTGTAAATGCTGCGCTTTCATAGCAATAAACAGGAATCATTAGCTCCTCTCCCACTCTTTTTGCCAGTGTTCTTGAATATTGGGCACACTCTTCCATAGTCACCCCGGCAATTGGAATAAAAGGGCACACATCTGTCGCTCCCATTCTCGGGTGTTCTCCATGATGCTGACGCATGTCGATTACCTCTCCGGCCTTCTTAATTGCCTGAAAAGCGGCTTCAATGATTTGCTCGGGAGCGCCAACAAATGTTACAACGGTTCTGTTTGTTGCTGCACCCGGATCTACATTAAGCAGCTTTACCCCTTCAATCTTTTCAATTTCATCTGTAATCTGTTTAATGATTTGCATATTGCGCCCTTCGCTAAAATTAGGGACACACTCAATTAATCTTTGAATCATAATTGTTTATATGGTTTATTTTTAAATATTTATTCTGTGTATAAGGTAATTCCCTCCGGAAGTTTCGATTTAATTGTTTCGGTATTCAACTCAAAATAATGGTATGGAAACAGGTTTTTTGGCTTTATTGTCTTTGCCGCCTCAATAAACATTTCATCGCTCATTGTATAGGGAAGGTTTTTAGGAAGAAACGCCAAATCAATAGCTCCAAGACTTTTCATCTCAGGAATAAGTTCTGTGTCACCGGCGATGTAAACCCGGAACCCTCCGAAATTAAGTATATATCCGTTTCCCTCACCTTTGGGGTGAAAAGGCAGTCCGTCATCTCTTTTATGTTCTATATTGTATGCATAAACCGCCCTAATGTTTATTCCCTCATAATTGAACTCCTCGCCAATTTTTAAGACATTAGCTCCTTTTATGATTTTTCCGGCGGTTACATTTGTAACAAAAATCGTACTACTATCGGTGATTTGCTCAAGCGCCACTTTGTCGAGATGGTCACTGTGATGATGCGTAATAAGAACAAGATTCGCATGCGGCTGAAGTGAATAATTGGCTACTTTGCTGTATGGGTCAATAAAAATATTGCGCCCCTGCCACTGAATAATGAAAGAAGCGTGCCCCAATATTATTATTGCTATTTGACCCAAAGGAGTAATAAACTTTGTCATAATATTAATGTTTTATGATTATTACATCTTTTTAACCTCTACACCGTTTAAAAACATTCTATCAACCAAAGGAGTGCTGAATGCATACGGAATAAACTCCAGCGAAGGAACAGGCCTCGAAATAATAAGGTTTGCCGTTTTTCCTTTTGCTATTGAGCCGAGCGTATCGCTCACCCCCATTGCATAAGCTCCGTTAATTGTTGTCGCATTTATCACCTCCTGAGGCGTAAGTTTCATCTTGAGGGATGCAAGAGCCATCATGAACTTCATATCGCCCGATGGTGAAGAGCCCGGGTTGTAGTTTGAAGCTATCGCAACCGGCAATCCGTGGTCGATCATCTTTCTTGCCGGCGGATATTCCATTTCGAGGAAAAATGTTGAACCGGGCAAAAGAGTTGCAATTGTATCGCTTCCCTTTAAAACATTAAACTCTTCTTCGCCTGTAAATTCAAGGTGATCTACAGATATGGCATTATATTTAACACCAACCTGCACGCCGCCGGAAAAGCTCATCTGGTTTGCATGCACCTTTGGCCTAAGCCCGTATTTCATCCCCGCATTTAAAATTCTGTCTGTATCTTCGACTGAAAAGAATCCTTGCTCAGTAAAAACATCTATATAATCGGCAAGCTCTTCTGAGGCAACAACAGGAATCATCTCATTTATTATCTCATCCACATATTCGCTCTCGCGGCCTTTGTATCTTGCAGGGAATGCATGTGCGCCCAGGAAGGTGGTTTTAACCGTCAATGGCGTTGTTTCGCCTATCCGTCTGGCAACCCGAAGCATTTTAAACTCATCGTCCGGTGTTAACCCATAACCGCTTTTTATTTCTACAGCACCCGTTCCAAAAGAGATAATTTCCTGCGCCCGGGCGAGAGTTTGCCTGTACAGTTCCTCTTCTGATGTATCGTGAAGAAGCTGCGCAGAGTTGAGGATTCCTCCTCCCCTTTTGGCTATTTCCTGATATGAGAGACCTCGTATCTTGTCGATATATTCCATTTCGCGGCTACCGGCATAAACCAGATGTGTGTGCGAATCGCAAAATGCGGGCAAAACCATTCTTCCCGTAACATCTATTACTAATTCGGCAGATTTTTCACCGAGGGAATCCATTTTTCCGAAATCCTCAATCTTATCACCGTCTATCAATAAAAATGCATTATCTATGCTATCCAGCTTAGACATCTCTTTCCCAGCGCGCCATACATCGGGAGATCCCTCTTCTGCCTGAACAAGTTTTTTTATGTTAATAAAGAGTGTCTTCATTGTACGGTTCTATTAAATATAGTATTGTTCCCTGATAAAGTTAATTGAATTATGAATGTGTGTATACATTACTTCATCTTCGGAAATGAACGGAACATTTTTCCTGTATCGTGAAACGAACTCTTCCAAAACAGGAGAACTTTTCTGAGGCCGGCGGAATTCAAGAGCCTGTGCAGCATTCATCAGTTCAATGGCAAGTATTTTTTCAACATTTTCAACAACTCTGCAGCATTTTGTAGCAGCATTTGCCCCCATACTCACATGGTCTTCCTGACCCTGAGACGAGTCAATGGTATCTACACATGCCGGTGTTGCAAGCTGTTTATTCTGGCTCACTACCGATGCCTGTGCATATTGAGGAATCATGAACCCGGAATTAAGTCCAGGCCTGGCAACAAGGAAAGAAGGCAGCCCTCTTTTCCCGGATATAAGCTGATAGGTTCTTCTCTCCGAAATGCTGCCCAGCTCTGCAAGAGCAATTGAAAGCACATCAAGAGGAATTGCAAGGGGCTGACCGTGGAAGTTACCCGCAGAAACAATTATATCCTCATCCGGAAGTATTGTAGGGTTGTCTGTTGCGCTGTTTAGCTCTGTTACGAAAGCACGTTCTATATAATCAAGAGCATCCTTTGTGGCTCCGTGAACCTGAGGAACACAGCGGAACGAATACGGATCCTGAACATGTGCCTTTTCTCTTTTTATAATTTCGCTGCCACTGAGCAATTCTCTCATTGCGGCAGCTGTATCAATTTGTCCTTTATGAGGCCGGATTGCGTGAACTCCCGGAGTAAACGGCTCAACCCTTCCATCGAATGCGTCAAGTGAAATTGCAGCAACCTTGTCTGCAAGAGAGCTAAGTTTCTTTGCCCTGAATAAATTCCAGACACTGTATGCAAGCATAAACTGAGTGCCATTGAGAAGAGCAAGCCCTTCCTTTGAAGCAAGAGTAAGCGGCTTCCATCCGAATTTATTATTAATCTCTTCTGCTGCCGATTTTTTCCCGTTGTAATTCACCTCTCCGAGTCCCAAAAGGGGAAGAGACATATTTGCCAGAGGTGCAAGGTCCCCGGAAGCGCCCAATGACCCTTGTTCGTAAACAACAGGATAAACCCCGTTGTTAAACATATCTACAAGTCTTTGTACAGTTTCCGTTCTTACTCCAGAATAGCCGTATGAAAGAGACTTTATCTTCAAAAACATCATTAGTCTCACAATAATTTGCGGTACTTCGGCCCCAACTCCGCATGCATGTGAAACAACCAGGTTCCTCTGCAGTTGCGAAAGTTCGTCCACGCTCACCGTAACATTGCAAAGCGACCCAAAGCCTGTTGTTATTCCATAAATTGGTTCTTTGTGGTTTTGCATCTTATTATCCAGATAATCCCTGCATTTTTTAATCCTGTCAAACAGCTCTTCGCTTAATTTGATTTTTGTGCTTTCATTAAAAATTGGCAAAAGATCTTCCAGAGTGTGACTCTTAAGGCTTAAATGAAAATACTCCATATGGCTTATACTTTTATATGTTTTTTGAAATTTTTCTACAAATATAAAACAAAAAAGGCCGTATCCTTAAAAGATACGACCTTTAATGACTAAATAAAAACTATTAATAACCTGAGTTCTGTTGACTGGCAATAGCCGGATTTGCGTCCAATTCACTTTTTGGAATCGGCAAAATTGCTTTGTAGAATGTTCTGTCTATTGAAATAGTACGGTGAGTAATTATTACTGCCGGCTTGATAAAGTCATCATTGAAAGTGATAGTTCTGTTAAGACGTATCATGTCAAAATATCTTTGACCTTCTGCAAAAAACTCTTTGCTCTTTTCGTTGACAATCATATCAAGAGTAACTGTTTCGGAAGTAGAAGCTACAAGAGCAGGTGCTCTCTTGCGGATTGCATTAAGATAAGTTGATGCTTTTACTTTATCCGGTGTAGGCTGGCTAAATGCTGCCTCTGCTGCAATAAGATACATTTCAGAAAGACGGATAACTTTTATGTTAACGGCAGAAGTTGTTCCTTTATCTCCTTTAAGGTCTACGCCTGCATATTTCAGGCATGAACCGAATCTGGTTTTAGATGTTTCGTCATAATCCATAATTCCCCAGCGAACATCAGTCGGATCCTCTTTAAGCCTGTTCATATAGTAATCACTTGCCATAAACCAGCCCATTGCGCCTGAAATTTTTGCAGTACGCAATAGATAGTAGCCAAGCGATCCTGTAAGAAGGTCCGCTTCCGAAGGATATACTGCCAGTTCAAAAATTGACTCCGTATCAAATTGAGTTGACCATGATTTAACCCATTTATCATTTGCATAGAGAGTATATTTGTTACTAGTAATAACAACTTCGGCAGCTGCAAGAGCTTCGGGATATTTTCCCATAGCCAGGTTAACCCTTGCCTGTATAGCCTTGACTCCGTAATAGTTAATAAAACCCTTAACAGCTACTGTTCCTACAGCTTTCGAAATTATAGGTTCTGCATCAGCAAGGTCCTTTACTATTTGTGTATAAACTGCCTCCACTGTTGCCCTTGTTGGTTGAGCTGTTTCTTCAAGAGGTTCAAGAACTAGAGGAACTCCAAGGGATGTTTTATCCATATTGTACGGTTTTCCATACAAACGAACAAGGTCAAAATACATTAAAGCCCTTGCAGCTAATGCCTGTCCCTTATAATCGCTAAGAGCTGTGGATCCTTTACCAGCGGCCTCTATTTTTTCAATATTCACTAACAGATTATTTGCCTGAAGAATGTTGTTATACAACTGAGACCAGAATCCTGAATATGAATTTGAAGTGGCTGAGTGGTTGAATACGTAAAGAGCATCCAGACCCCTTCCCTGTGACGCAATAGCGAAATCTCCGCCTTTTGCATCGCCATACATTATAAAGTTCCTTCCATAATAATCTGATGAGGCCATTTTTCTCATCAGGCCGTTGATTGCCACTTTTGCATCGGCAGCTGTTAATATTGAAGTTTCAGCATCGGTAGAGTTACTTGGCTTTACATCCAGGAAACCCTCACAAGATGAAAGTAGTACAATGCCCAGCACTGCGAGTAATATATTTATTTTTTTCATTGTATCACCTTTTTAAATTAGAAATTAAATTCAACTCCGAAGGTATATGTTTTGCCAAGTGGCATTTCCCATCCACGAGTACCATATGCGTTAACCTCAGGATCATACACTTTGTATGCAGCTAAAGTCCATAAGTTTGAACCATTGAAATAAACTCTGGCGCTTGAAATCTTAACCTTGTTAACAATGTTTTTTGGAATGTTATAACCAATAGTTAAATTACTAAGTCTCAGGTAATCTGCCTTATGCATGTGGCGGCTGCTTCTCTGGTTTACATCCTCCATGTCTGTTGCCAAACGTTGTGGAAGTTTTGCATCCATATGTTCAGGAGTCCATCTGTTGTCATACTGATCCTGTGACATAATCCTTTCCCAGTAGTATCCGTCATCAGATACGTCGCGGCCGGCTGCATCGTATGTGTATCCGCCAAGTTTGTAAGTAAAGTTGAGAGCAAGAGACAATCCTTTCCAGTCCAGACTGGTATTAATACCACCGAAAAGTTTTGGGTGAATATTGCCAATAATTATTTCAGACGCATCCTGATATCTGTATGTGGCAGGACGGCCATCAACTGTTGTAGTTGCAGCTTTGTCGTTATTAAGGAACCATACATTTTTACCTGTTGCATCTTCAACACCTGCCCACTCAAGGCCATAAAGAGCAAGAGTAGACTGACCTTCTCTGTAGATGAATTTTGCACGTGCATCATCTCCAGTAGGGTCGTACCAGATAATATCCTGACCGCCATAAAGTTTTGTTACAGTTGATTTCACATGAGATGCTGTAATGCCCAAACTCCAGTTTAAGTCTTTAGTTTTGATAATATCGCCTGATAATTCAATTTCGACACCTTTGTTGTTTATTTCACCCACATTTTTCAATGTAGAGTAGAAACCTACCACGCCAGAAATTGGAACATCCTGAAGCAAATCTTTAGAATCTCTGTTGAAATATTCAACGGTACCTGTGATTCTCTGATCCAAAAGTCCAAATTCCAATGCTATATTAGATGTGAAGCTGGTTTCCCATGAAAGAAGAGGGTCTGCTATATTGCTTACTCCGCCGCCCGGTTGTTCCATGTACTTGTTTGGATATGTAGATAATGTACGCCATCCGTAGTTCGAAGATGGAAGGGTACCATTTACTCCATAAGAACCTCTTAATCTAAGGTTGCTTATAAGAGAAATATTTTTCATGAACTCCTCCTTGTCTATTCTCCATGATCCCGCAACTGAGTAGAAATTACCCCAGCGATTTGCAGGGCCCAGTTTTGAAGATCCGTCACGACGATATGAACCGGAAACATAATATTTGTTGTCGTAGTTATATTCGGCACGAGAAAGAAAAGAAAGCATTGCATTTCCTGAATAGTATGCTGTTGCGTCAAGTTTACCAGCAGTTGCAACTGTATGAAGAACACTTGTAGCCAAGTTTGTTCCTGAGGCACGTTGGAAATCAAATTTATTTGACTCAGCTTCCCATCCTGCCAATACTCCAATGTTATGCTTAGGAGCAACCTCTTTATTAAAGTTCAGGGTTGTAGAAGAAACCAGTTTATTGTTGATTGAACTCATCTCTGAAACCGAACCGCCTACACCGGCGCCTGTAAAGTGACTGGAGCTGTAATAAATATGGTCGTTTGTTTGTGTATTATCGTAAGACAAAATTGTCTTAAAAGTCAAACTTGGTAATATTTTAACAGTGATAGCCTCACTTGCGGAAATCCTGAGTGTGTTGGAACTGTTTTCCCATTCATTGTTATAATAAAGAGCATTATAGGCGTAACTGCCATATCTTGTTGTCCAGTCTGCGCCTGTAACGTAGTCTGTTGGCCAGTAAAGCCCCCATAACAGATTTCTTGACTGAAGGAAGTAGTTGTTTCCGGTTGCACGACTATCGTTAAAGCCAGATTTGCCACTTTTTGCAATATTGATGTTTGTAGTGAAATCTACAAATTTGCCCACTTTTTGAGTAAGATTAACCCTGCCTGTGATACGATCGAAATCATTTATTACACTGCGGCCCATATCTTTTGTATATGAGAGGGAAGTGAAATAGTTTGAAGCTTCTGTTGCTCCGCTTACAGAAAGGTCATAGGACTGATAAACTGCTGTTCTTAACAACACGCTTTCCCAGTCATAAAAAGAACCTGCTCTGTCACCACCAATTGTCAGGGATTTTACTGTATTGTCCGGAGCTGTGAATGTATAACCGTGTTTGTTAAACCTCTTGTTTAGCTGAGCAAGAGCTGTGGCGCTTGCAACTGCAGGGGTTTTGCCATAAGCATAAACATCGGCATTCCAGAAGTTCTCATAATACATTTCAACTTGTTGCTCTGTACTTGCAGCCTCATAGTTACCGGTTGCAAAAGATGGAGTGATACCCACGGAAGCTTTAAAGTTGATATTTGTTTTTCCCATTTTACCGCGTTTGGTTGTTATTACAATAACACCATTGGCTGCTCTTGATCCGTAAAGAGAAGAGGCTGCGGCATCTTTTAGAATAGTGATAGATTCGATATCACTTGGGTTTATTGTACTCATAACGTTATTCGATGTATAGTTACCCATATTCGATACGTTACCCGAAACAACAGGAACACCATCTACAACATAAAGAGGTTCGTTGGATGCATTCATAGATCCAATACCCCTTACTCTTATTGATGATGTAGACCCAGCCTGTCCTGAATTAGAAGTAATTTGCACACCGGCAACCTTTCCATTCATGGCATTTTCAAAAGAGAGACTCGGAACGTCTTTTATCGCATCGCTTTTAACAACGCTGGCGGCACCGGTAAAGGTTCCTTTTGTGCTTGTTCCGTATGCTACAACCATTACCTCATCGAGGTTTGTAGCGTCAGCTGTCATAATTACATCCACAACAGCACGGCCATTAACAGGCACCTCTTGTGTTTTGTAGCCAATATAGCTGATAACAAGGGTTGCATTACCCGAAACATTAGGGAGAATAAATTTCCCATCGAGGTCTGTAGTTGCACCTACACCACTTACACCCTTAACTTGGATGGTAGCGTAAGGAACAGGAGAACCGTCATCGGAAGAGGTTACCTTGCCGGTAACTCTCGTCTGAGCCATACCGATAGTGACAAGCAATACCGACAAGACAATCAAGATTGATTTCTTCATAGATTAAGTAAATTTTATTAAAGGTTTTCGCATCGAAATTAAACACTTTTTAA
>Ga0316605_10001010_pt1 | contig 17134 bp, 18 predicted proteins | sample OWC_soil_day20_n_FD_207666 | JGI IMG/M metagenome (GOLD analysis project Ga0316605, IMG submission 207666) | Wetland soil microbial communities from Old Woman Creek delta, Ohio, United States - OWC_soil_day20_noCT | ecosystem: Environmental > Terrestrial > Soil > Wetlands | place: USA: Ohio...
GGAAAAGCTTGAGTTCATGAAGTACGACCCCAAGGCCCGCAAGCACGTGGCCTACAAGGAAGTGAAGCTGAAATAAGCTCCCGCTTCCCGCAACAAAAAGCCCGCAATTGCGGGCTTTTTGCTTTTCCGAGCAGCGGAAAGCCTACTTCTTGATTTCGGCGATCACGTCCTGCATCAGGTCGGCTTTCTCGGCCACCAGAGTCTTGATCGGATGACCGCCGCCGCCGAGGGCAAACACCTTCTTCGGCTCGGCGGACTTCTCGGCACTGGCCGGCGCCCAGCGGGCAATCGAATCGCTCTTGTTGAAGGCGAACACCTTCTTCGTCTTCGCCATCGCCAGGCCCTGGTCATCCACGGTGGAGAACAGCACCAGGGTGTCAAATTCGCCGTCGCCCTGATTGCGGGCAAAGTTGGCCGCCAGCTCGGCGCCACGGCTGAAGCCGAGCAGGGAAACCTTCTTCGCCCCCTGTTCCTTGGCGTACTTCACCGCCGTCGTCAGTTCCGGAAAGCCAGCGCCGGCGGTACCGGGCCAGTTGATGGAAATCACCCGCAGGCCGGCCTTGGCAAAGTCCGGACCGTAATCGGCAAAGAAGTCGCGACTGCCGCGAAAACCGTGGAGAGCAATCACCACATGGTCGCTCTGACCGAAATTGAGGGCGGAGACGATGCTGTCGCCCTGCTTGATATCGAAGGCCTCCTGGGCCGAAGCGCTGCCCGCGAGAGCCAGGCCCGTGAGAAGCGCCAACAACAGTCGATGCAATTTCATTGTTTCTCCTTTTTATGCAAACTACCGGGAGCAACCTGCTTGCCTCCTCCGTCCCGGCGCCGGAGAAGGCAGGAAATGTTGTTATATCGTCGGCCCCACTCCCGGCACGAAGGCCGGCGTGGCAAGCTCCGCCAACGGCCGCTGACAGTGCAGTCGCGCCTCGATCTGTTCGCGGCTCAGGCGCGGTTCGTCCAGCAGCCGTGCCAGCAGATCACGCAACTGATCGACCCAGGCTGCGGTGAGCAAAGTCAGGGCGGCGTAGAAGGCGGTGTCGCAACGACTCGCCACACGGCGAGCAAAATCCGGCAGCCAGCGCAGCAGGTGTTCATCCAGGAAGCCAACAAATTGCGCCAGGGCCTCCATATCTTCGCCCCGACGCAGGCTATGGGCGAGAAACTGGAGCTGGAACACCAGATGGTCGTCGGGCCGGCTGCGCCAGTCGGGGGCCGCGAGGCCCCGGGCAGCATACAGGTCGCGCAGAGCAAACATGGCGTCCTGGCAGATCAGGTGATCGTCGGAGACCCAAACCGACTCGCTGGGCGACGCGCCGAGGCTGCCATTGAGATAGATGGCGGCGAAGTCGGTGGCGAGTTCATCCATCAGCGCAGCATCCAGCTCGGCGGGCAAAGCCGCCAGGGCGGCCGCCATCAGTTCATGCGCCTTACAGGCATCGCCCTCCGGCAGCAGAGCGAGGTTGGCGGGAAAGCCAATCTGACGCAGGCCCAGCAAAACCTCCGCGCTTAACTCCCTGTCCTGCAACAAAGCGAGAGTCTCGGCGTCCTCCGCCAGCGCGGAGGCCAGTTCTTGCGGCAGCCCGCTCACGGCCCCACCTTGCCCTTGCTATGAGGCACGAAGGCAATAGAGGGGGTGGTCAGGTCCGGGCTGGCCATGTTCTTCACCCGCTTCACCACGCTCTCATGAGACGCCACGGCTTTCGTCGCATATGCCCCCGCCCATATCCTGTCGATCGGCCCCACGTCCAACACCCGCATCATGCAAGCCATGACGCAGTAAGGTTTGCGGCCGGCGTCGATTTCATCGACGCACAGGTTGCACTTCTTGATGACCTGCTCCAGCGGGTCCCACTGGGGGGCACCGTAGGGACAGGCGGCCTCGCAGCGGCGACAACCGATGCAGAGGGTCGAGTCGATATCGACGATGCCGTCAGACTGCCGCTTCCAGATCGCGCCGGTGGGGCAGGTGGGCAGACACGCCGGCTCGGCGCAGTGGTTGCAGGACATGTTCACCTTGTAGGCGAACACCTCCGGATAGCTGCCGCCCTCGATGTACATGACGCGGCGGAAGCGTGGCCCCGGCGGCAGGCCGTTCTTGTCCTTGCAGGCGATCTCGCAGGCGCGGCAGCCGATGCAATCGACGTTGTGGTGCACGAAGCCGAGTTGCATTGCCGGCTGCACCGGCCGGTAGGTCTGGGCCAGCTTGCGCTCCAGCGCCTCCGTGACTTCCTGCTTGTCGAGTTTCTTCACCATGGCTGGCTCTCAGGCATCGCGCCGGAACACATAGGAACGTGCCGTCGCCTGCACGTCCCAGCCGGGGCGGTAGGAAAGCGCGGTCTTCTTCACATTCACCAGAATGGTGTTGTAAGCAAAGGCGCCGGCGGGGCTGGGTTCGTCGAGGGTGAGGAAGTCGGGGTTGCCGGCACGATCGACACCGTTCTTGTCGCGGTCCATCCAGGCCCCTTCATGGAGCACCACCACGCCGGGCATGCAACGCTCGGTGACATACACCGGCACCACCACCTTGCCGCGCTCGTTCCAGATTTCCACCACATCGCCGGTTGCAACACCGAGGCGCTTCGCATCTGCGGCGTTGAGGGTGATCTCCTGCTGGTAGGTTTCCCGCAGCCAGGGAATGTTGTTGAAAATAGAATGGGTGCGCCAGCGCGGGTGGGGCGTCACCATGTGGAAGGGAAAGTCCTTCGCCCTGGCGTGATTGAGGGACTCGAAGGGCTCAACCCACTTGGGAATCACCGGAATCAGATAGCCGTACTGGGTCTTGGTCCAGTCCTTGACCTGGGCCAGGGTGCTGGAGAAAATTTCGATCTTGCCCGAGGGCGTCGGGAAAGGAACGCCCTTCTCGATCTGGTCGCGGAAGGCCACCAGGGGCTGGTCGAGAACGAACTTGTACACGCCGCGCTGCTTGAATTCGTCCCAGGGCATGGTGACGCCCTGACGGGCCTGCACCTTCTTGGTCCACCAATCCACTAGATAGGCTTCGTCCACTGCGTCCGGATTGTCGAAGTAGGAACGCTCGGCCTTCGGATTGAAGCGCTGGCCGAAGTCCTTCAATGTCGGATCAAGTTGCTCCAGACGATAGGCCAGTTCGGTAAACACCTGGAAGTCGGTCTTCGACTCACCCATCGGTTCGATCACCTTGGGACGGTGGATGTAGTAATGGCCCTTGTACCAGGGCAAGCCGACGTCATGGCGCTCGAAGTGGGTGGCAATCGGCAGCAGCACGTCGGCCCAGAGGCCCGAGGGGGTGATGGTGGAATCTGCGCATACCAGCAGATCGAGCTTCCTAACCGCCTCGATTTCCTTGTTGATGTTGGTGAGCTGATTGAACCAGTCGGAGCCGTGCCACCAGATGGCGCGGATGTTGGGAATCTTGCCGTCGAGATCATCGCTGCGCGGCCAGCAGCCGATCTCCTCGCGCTTCACATGGGGGTAGTTGAGTACGCAATGGGCCCAGCGGTCAGACTTGATCGAGGCGTACCAGATGTTGGCGTACTGGTCGTAGGGATAGGCCACGCTCTCCGGATGCCAGCCCTTGCCGACGCCTTCGGCGCAGCCGCCGAGGATGCCGATGTTGCCGGTCATGGCCTGGAGCGCCGCCGCCATGCGGTTGTATTGTTCGCCATAGCTGGCGCGGCCCGGCGCCCAGGAGGCCTTGAGGGCCGCCGGCTTGGTGGTGGCGTACATCTGCGCCAGCTTGCGGATGTCCGCCGCCGATACGCCGCAAATCGCTTCGGCCCATTCCGGCGTCTTCGGCGTCGCGTCGGAGATGCCGAGGATGTAGTCCCTGAAGCTCTCCTCGCTCTTCGCCCAGGCCGGCATGGTGCCGGCGTCCATGCCCTGGCAGAACCTGTCGATGAACTTTTGATCCTGGAGCTTGTTGATGAAGATGTGATGCGCCATGCCGGCCAGCATCGCCGCATCGGTGTTGGGCCGGATCGGTATCCACCAGGCGTCATAGGCGGCGGCGGAATCCGTGTATTGCGGGTCGACCACCACGAACTTGCAGCCGTTCTGCTTCGCCAGGCGCATGTAGTAGAAGGTGTTGCCGCCGTGGAAGGTGTAGGCCGGATTCCAGCCCCACATGATGATGAGCTTGCTGTGGGCGAAAGCGTCGTCCTCGTTGCCATCCTCGATGGTGCCGAAGGTGGTGCGCGACGAGAACGTGGTGCCCTGATAGCTGGGCACCGACCAGGAATTGGTGCGACAGCCGAACATGCCGAGAAAGCGCGCCAGCAAACCCTCGATCTGATCCGACTTGTGCAGCACGCCGTAGGAGGTGCCGGCATAGGCCTGGTCGAGAATCGCCGTTGGGCCGTATTTCTGCTTCAGCTCCACCATCTTGTGGGCAATGAAGTCCAGCGCCTCGTCCCAACTCACGCGCTTGAACTTGCCCTCGCCGCGCGGCCCGACGCGCAGCATCGGATACAGCAGGCGCTCCGGCGAATACAGGCGCGAACGATAGGAGCGACCGCGCAGGCAGGCACGCAGTTGCGGCTCTTCCACCGTGTCCTTGCCGAAGGCGCCGCCGGCCTGGTAGCGGCCGTCGTCGGAGGACAGGCGCACAATCACGTCGCCCTTCTTGTGCGCCACCAGCATGTGGCGCGAACCGCAGTTGTGGTCGCAGGAGGTGACCACGGTCTGCAACTGGTCGTCGCTGTAATAGGGCTCGTAGGCGTGGGCCGCCGCCTCCTTCCGCTTGCTCGCCAGTTCCACTAGCCCGGTGGTCGCGGCAAGGGCGCTACCGGCAGCCGCCGTCTTGAGGAAGCTACGGCGGGAGGGGTTGAGCAGGCTATCGAGCCAGTCGGGGGAAGGCTTGCCATCCATGGTCATTTCGTCACCTTGAGCGCATAACGCGCCTCCGATTGCATCGGCCGTCCTTGAGCCCACTCCGGCACGATAGCGGACATGCCCGGCCAGGGATGGCGCGGATAGGCGTAGGTGGTGCGATACCAGACTCGGCCACCATGGCAGCCGTAGCAGACGTTGCCGTCCTTGAGCGCCGCCTGCTCGATGGCCTCGGCCTTCAGGTAGCTGACCTGATGACGCACCGTGCGCTGGGCCAGGTGGCAGAACAGGCAGTTCTCCTTGAACTTCCCTTTCACCTCTTCCCACGGCCCCGGCAGCCCCATGCGCTCGAAGGGCGGCATGGCGCCGTGACAGCGCAGGCAGGTGGTTTCCACATTCATCTGCTTGCGCAGGGTGAAGGCCGCATCGCCCTGGGCCGGCGCCGTGGCCGAGGTGCCCGGCGCTTCGTCGCGGGGGTCGTGGCCCTGATGGCAGAAGTTGCATTTCAGGTCCATAACTTCCTTGGCCAGGCCGGTCACGAGATGGCGGCGGTGAAAGCTTTCCTGGGGGCCGGCATAGATGCTCAACTGCTGATACCAGGCCTTGGCATCCTCGGCGCGCAAACCGGCGGGGGATGCCACGTGCGGCTTATCGTCCAGCACCTCCCGGTGGCAGGCCAGGCACTGGGCATCGGTGGCGCTTTCGATCGCCGGCTTGAAGTGCAACGGGCTATACACAGCGCGCTGATAGTCGCCGGCGGCCTCCGGCGCCGCCGGGCGCAGACTCCACCCCAGACCGATGCCTATCGCCCCGGCCACGACGGCCAGCAGCACGGCAACTAGAACAGGCGCCGGTACTTTCATCGCGGTGATCCTGCGCCCGCTGGAACCTTGCGGTGCCAGCCGCGCAAATCGTAGGGACCGGTCATGCCCGGCTGGTTGAAAGGCGTATACCAGCGCCCTTGGTCCTTGAGCCAGACCAGACTGGGCGACAGCGGCCGGGGCAAGCCGTGTGCCGCCTGGCGCCACCAGACGACATCGTGTTCAGTCTCCCGCAGGCGCGGCGCGCTGATCGGACGCGCGTTCGGCGCCAGACCGGCCAGCGGCGCCGCCGACCCCGGCATGGCGGCAGCAGCAACGGCAGTGGCAGCGGCAAGCGCAAAAACACGCATCGTTCCGGACCAGGGAAGCGGCGGCATCGGCACGGTCCCTCAGGCTCCAAGCATCCGCACTTCCCGCTGCGGGAAAGGAATCTCGATGCCGTGGGCCTGGAAGGCGCGCCAGATGGCGAGATTGATTTCGGAGCGAACGTCGCCGGTGCCGGCCTCCGGGTCGCTGATCCAGAGACCGAGTTCCATGTTGATGCCGGAATCCGCAAACGCCAGCACAAAGGCGCGCGGTGGCGGCTCGGCGAGAACGCGGGCATGGGAGCGGGCAGCCTCCACCAGCACCGCCATCGCCCTTTCGAGATCGGTGCCGTAAGCGACCTGTACCGGCAGCCCGATGCGTACCTTGGGGTCGGTGTAGGTTTCGTTAAGCACCGTGGACCCCACCAGTGTTTCATTGGGGATGATGGCCTCGATGCCGGTATTGGCGCGCACCACCGTGTAGCGGGTGGTGATCTGGGTCACCTGGCCACGCTCCTGACCGACGGTGATGATATTGCCGATGCGGATCGAGCGATCGAGCAGAATGATGAAACCGGAAACGTAGTTGCTGGCGATCTTCTGCAAACCGAAGCCGAGGCCGACGCCTAGGGCGCCGCCGAAGACGGAGAGCGTGGTGAGGTCGATGCCGACCATGGGCAGACCGATCATCACCGCCACCACGATCAGTGCCGCCTTGGCCAGGCGCGAAAACACCACGCGCAAATTGGCGTCCAGGCTTTCGGCGGCTTTCAGGCGCCCCTCGATCATGCCGCCCAACCAGAGCGCCACCAGCAAGGTGATCAGCACAGTCGCCAGACCTTGCAGCATCAGCCAGAGATTGAGCTTCTGCTTGCCGACGGTGAAGGCCACCGATTCCAGGGCGTCGATCAATTCCGGCAGCACCCCCAGAATATGCAGCGCCACGACGCTCCAGGCCAGAAGCGCAAACACCTTCTCAAAGCCCACCAGGGTTCCGGAAGGGCTGAAGGCGAAACGCAAGACGAAAAACACGGTGCGGATCACCGCCAGGGAAAGCAGCAGCGGCACCGCCAGGTTAAGCAAATTGACGTGATACCCCTGGCCGACAATGGCTCTGGCCACCAGCACCAGCACCAGCGCCGTGGCCGGGAAGGCAAGGCGGCGCAGGCCGCGATGGCCGACCTCCCAGGCCCGGCCTTCGCCAGTCTCGCGCGAACGCACCAGCCGATCCACCAGCACGGCGGCGGCAAGGCAAAGCAGCAAGGCCCCCACCTGCCAGAGCAGGTCCGGTTGTTGGAAGTCGTTCCAGAGTTCCGTAAGCAGATGGCCGAATTGCTTGTTCATGGTTTGTCGCCGACGTTGTCACTGAACGGCACCGCGTCGAGGCGATGCCGCTTCCAGTTAAAGAGATAGGCGCCGATCACCTTCGGCGCGGCGCGCAGGATCAAAATATTCTCGGCGTTGCGGGCCTGGGCCGAGTAGGTGTAGTTGTAGCTGCCGGTAGCCACCGCACCGCCCTGCTCCGCATCCACCAGCAGCACCTTGTTGTGGGCCGAAGCGTAACGCACCTCAAGCCAGACGGGAATGCCGGCGACGTGGAGCGCGGGGATTTGGCTATTCTCACCCTTCTCCACCATCTCGCGATCCGCCAGCACTTCCACCTTGACACCGCGCTGATGGGCCGCCACCAGCGCCCGCGCCAGGGGCCGGCTGGTGAACAGGAAGATCTGCACCCGGATACTGTGGCGCGCCTCCTGTATCAGCTTGACCAGCGCCCCCTCGGCATCATCCCAGGGTGTGAACAACACCTCTGTGGTGCCTTCGGCAGGCTCGGGCGCGGCATGGGCAACCCCGGCGGCCCCGGCCAGGAGGCCAAGGCACAGCAGCAGCCTAGCGGGCTTTTTCCAACACTGCCGCATAGAAACCGTCGGTACCGTGGACATGGGGCTGCAGCGCCAGATCTTCGCCACACTCCAGAGCGATTCCCTGAGCGCGTAGCAGCTCGCCGGCATTGAGGCGCTGGAACTCCGGATGCTTCTCCAGGAAGGCGGCAACGATATCCGCGTTCTCTTCCGCCAGCAGGCTGCAGGTGGCGTACACCAGGCGTCCGCCCGGCTTCACCAGGCGCGCGGCAGACTCCAGAATCGCCGCCTGCTTGACCGTCAGTTCGGCCACGCTCTGCTCGCTCTGACGCCACTTCAGGTCCGGGTTGCGGCGCAGGGTGCCGAGGCCGGAACAGGGCGCATCCACCAGCACCCGGTCGATCTTGCCGGCAAGGCGCTTGACGCGCATGTCGTTCTCGCTGGCGATGGCCACCGGATGCACGTTGGAGAGGCCGGAGCGGGCAACGCGGGGCTTCATCTTCGCCAGGCGACGGTCGGAGACATCGAAGGCGTAAAGACGGCCCGTGGAGCGCATCAACGCTCCCAACAGCAACGTCTTGCCGCCGGCGCCGGCGCAGAAATCCACCACCATCTCGCCGCGCTTGGGCGCCAGCAGATGACCAAGCAACTGACTGCCCTCATCCTGCACCTCGACGCTGCCGTCGAGAAACAACGGATGCTTGGCCAGATTCGGCTTTGCCTTGAGGCGAATGCCCAGCGGCGCGAAGGGGCAGGCGGCGGCCTCGATACCGTCCGCCGCCAAAGTGGCCAGCACTTCCTCGCGCTTGGCCTTGACCGGATTGACCCGCAGGTCAAGGGGCGCCGGCTGGTTGAGGCCCTGGGCGAGGGTAATCAGCTCATCCGGCGACATGCGCTGCAGCAGGCGCTCGGCCAGCCAGTCGGGAAAGTCGGCCTGATCGGCGGGGCTGGTGGCCGCGTCCTCGGCACCCTTGAGCTTGCCCAGCCATTCGGCCTCCTTGGGGCCGATGACGTCGGCCAACTGCCGGCTGCCCATGCCCTGTAGCCGCAACAGAGCCGCCAGCAACAGGTGGCGCGGCGAGGGCGCGGCGCCGAGGGCGGCGCACAGACGTTCAAGGAAGCGCTTGCGGCGCAACACCGCGTAGCCAGCCTCGGCGATGAAGGCGCGCTCACGCGGCCCCAGGGTCCGGTTGTCGCGGAAGAAGCGCGACAGCATGGCGTCCGCCGGTTGGGCGAACTCCAGCAGTTCGGCCACCGCCTCGGTTGCCGCATCGACGGTGCCGGCGGTAACGCGGGGATTCTCAGGGGCACTGCGCGGAGCATGGCGGGAGGCGCTGCGATGATTGGGTTTCATGGTTTCTCGATTCGTGGGTAATTCTGACTCATTCGCTAAATTCGGTTTCCTCGACCGTCTGGTCGAAGATTTCGCCCTTGCGGTTGATGCGGCGGATTTTCAGGGGCAGGTGGCGCGCATCCTGGCTCAGCCACACTTCCGTCACTTCGCCGCCGCTATCGGTGGCCTTCAGGTGCAGCGCCGGCTTGTCGCCGCCGGCGAGGGACAGATTTTCCTCGCCAACGCGCTGAAACGCCAGACGTTCGATCTTCTTGCCGCTGGCCACGGGCACCACGCGCTCGCTACCGGCCAGCAGGCCGAGCTGATGCAGGAGCGAGAGCATATCCTGCATTCCCGCCTCGGTCGCGCCTTCGCGGCCGCCGCCCATGATGAGCTTGCCGGCGGCCCAGTCGAAGTTCACCCAGTCGCCGGCGACACCGTTCTTTTCCGCGCGCCATTCCAGAGGCTTGAGGCCCTGCGGCGTCAGCTCGCCGCGACTCTCCTGCACCAGCTTCACCGGCTTGAACAAGGCCACCACGCCGGTGGATTCCGTGGTGTCGCGCAGGGTGTAGCTGCGTCCATCGTGACTCCACTCATGCACCGTGCGGCCCAGCACCATGGCGTCCGAGGCACGACTGACGCCGAAGCGGATGCGGCCCTTCTTCGGCCAGGCGGTTTCCACCGCCACCGGAACGCTGGGCTGGGAGGGCGCAACCACGGGCTGCGCAGACATGGCAGGCGTGGAAGGCCCGCTGGATGCGGCCGCCACGGCTGGGGCGGCTGGAATCGCCTCTGGACGCGGCTTGCGGACCGGCTTGGTCGGCTTGGGTGTCGGCGTCGGTTGAGCCTGCGGCACGAGCGCGGGTTGCGGTGACACCGGCGGCGGCGCCAGGCGCGCTTCGATCATTTCCACCTCGGGCTCGCTGAAGTCCGGCAGATGCCAGCCGGGCGAAATCGCGGCGCCCAGATGCAACACCGCCGAGAGGGCCAGGGCGACCAGAAAGCCGCGCCGTGGTGTTGCTGTCATTCAGCCTCGGGCCAACGCAGGGCTTTCGCCGTCATGGCGCCATCAGCGAAGCGCACCCGGCCGTCTTTCAGGCTCAGGCGGCCGTCGAGAAACCAGCGCGCGGCGCGCGGATAGACGATGTGTTCCTGGGCCAGCACCCGCGCTGCCAGGTCGTCCGGCGTGTCGTCGTCGAGCACCGAGACGGCGGCCTGGATGATGACCGGGCCGCAGTCGAGATCGGGGGTGACGAAATGCACTGTGCAGCCATGCAGCTTGACGCCGGCCTCGATGGCCTTGGCGTGGGTCTTGAGGCCCGGAAAGGCAGGCAGCAGGGAAGGATGGATATTCAGCAGCCGACCTTCGTAGCCACGCACGAAGCTCTCGCCCAGCACCCGCATGAAGCCCGCCAGCAGCAGCAGGTCCGGCGCATGGCGGTCGATCTCGGCGGCCAGCGCCGCATCGAAGGCGCTGCGATCGGCGAAGTCGCGGAAATTCACCACCGCCGTCGCCAGGCCGCGCTCTGCCGCCCAGGCCAGGCCCTTGGCCTCGGGGCGGTCGGCAATCACGGCGGCGCAGCGGCCCGGCAGCTTGGCCTCGATGAGGGCCATCATGTTGCTGCCACGGCCGGAAATCAGGATCACGTAGTTCTTGTTCATTTGAATCCGGGCAAGGAAGGTAAGGGTAAAAACACCGCTGTGGCGAGGCTCTGGATCACTTTCACCACGGTGCGATTGGTCTTGTCGGCGATGATCTTGGAGAGCACGTCGAGGCCACCGATCATCTTGCCGAATTCGCGCTCGAAAGAGAGATTGACCACCGGCCCGATTTCGTTCGACAGCAACAACACGGCGCCGGAGGCATCGCGGCTGTTGGCCAGCTTCCAGGCGGCGATTTCCAGGTTGCGCGCCGCGTTGTGCAGACGTTGCGGATCGAGATCGTCAATGACGAAAAATTCGCTCTTGGCATTGAAGGCCACATGCAGCATGGCGCCGAGGCCGGCAATGTAGGCGCCGACCCGGTCACCCTGATAGTCGGCACCCAGGGCCAGCAGCACCGCCTCGCTGCCCGACTTGCCTGCCAGTTGCGGCAGGCGCCAGGCCGTGGCGGGATCGAAGAGCTTTGCCACCGCCTCATCGAGACTGGCATGGCCGGCCTTCTTCCACTCGCGCGGATTGCGTTTGTAGAGCTTTTCGGCCAGCAGGCGCAGGCTGGCGAACACCTCGCGGCGATGGGCCTCTGCGACGCGGTCGATGTCGGTTTTCGCCAGCTGCGCGGGTTCGAGGGTGGGTTGACTGCGGCCATCCACCGTTTGTGTGGTGCCGCAGGCTGCGGCGAGGCAGGCCAGGGCAAGGAGCAGGAGGGTCGTCCTGCCCATGCTCTCAGGCGGCTCCGGCGGGCTGCTTCTTCGCCAGCTTGTGACGGATGCCGGCAATGATCACCGGCGCCAGGGAAAGTCCAACGATGCCGAGAATGACGAAGGACAGGTTCTTGCGGATGAACTCGATGTTGCCGAACCAGTAGCCTGCCAGGCACAGAGACACCACCCAGAGTACCGCCCCGGCCAGGTCGAAGAGGAAGAAGCGCGGATAAGTCATGCGGCCGACGCCGGCAACGAAGGGAGCGAAGGTGCGCACCAGGGGAATGAAGCGCGCCACCATCATGGTCTTGCCGCCGTGGCGTTCGTAGAAGGCGTGGGTGTGCTCGAAGGCGGCCTTGTTGAAGAAGCGCGAATTCTCCCAGCGGAACACGCGCGGCCCGAGGTGATGGCCGATCCAGTAATTGGTGTTGTCGCCAAGCACGGCGGCAGTCATGAGGACCAGGATCAGGGTCGTAATGTCGAGCCCGCCGCTGCCCGCCGCCAGGGCGCCGGCGACGAACAGCAGCGAATCGCCGGGCAGAAAAGGCAACACCACCAGGCCGGTTTCGCAAAACACGATAGCAAACAGGATGGCGTAGATCAGGGTGCCGTACTCGGCCAGCAGCAGAGCAAGATGTTTGTCCAGGTGCAGGACGATGTCGATGAATTGGGCGAGGAGTTCCATGGGGCCGGAGTTTACCCGACCCGCTCCCAGAAAACCGTGGTCAGGAAGGGCATATCCCGTGGAAGCACGGGGCCTTTTCTACTCCACCCGCTCCAGCCGATAACCGTAGCCATACACCGAGGTAATGCGCCAGCCGTTCTCCGGCGTCAGGCGCAGGATACTGCGCAACTGGCTCACGTGCATGTCGAGGGTGCGCGTCTGCACCTGTGCGCCCACACCCCACACGGCCTCCAGCAGGTGGGCACGAGACAACAGCCGACCGGGCTGGCTGAAGAGGAACATGGCCAGGGCAAACTGGCGCGCCGTGAGGGGCACGGCTTCATCGCCCACATAGGCCTCGCCACTGGCGGGAGAAAAACGGTAGGGAGGAACGGACAAGACCGCGTTTTCGCTGTGCCCCACCACCCGACGCAACAGAGCGTTAACCCGGGCTAGCAGCTCACCGGGGCGCGGCGGCTTGACCAGATAATCATCGGCGCCCCGGCCCAGTGCCTCGATCAGGTCTTCTTCGGCATCGCGGCTGGTAACGATGATGATGGGGATATCCGGCAGCTTCGGCCGCAGTTGCTCGATGGCGTCCAGGCCCGAACCATCCGGCAGCATCCAGTCGAGAATCAGCAGATCGAAGCTCTCCCGCGCCATGGCCTGGAGAAACCTGGCCCGCGTCGGATAGACGCTGACGCCATGCCCCGCCCCTTCGAGGAGGCGCTGCAACTGCTCAGCGTGTTCCGGAGTGTCTTCGAGGATGCCGATGCGCATGACAGGGAGCGGTGGGAGCCGAAATATTAGCCATTGATTATACCGATACCGCTTGTGGCTATTTCCTGCTGCATAGCAAGCCACGACCAGCAACCGATAGCCATTCCGGCGGGACGGCGCCGCACCGCTGGCTATAATCCGGCAATGCCACGCATCCAGCCCCTTCCCGACCTCCTCATCAGCCAGATCGCCGCCGGCGAGGTGGTGGAACGTCCGGCCTCGGTGCTCAAGGAATTGGTGGAGAACAGCCTCGATGCCGGCGCCACGCGCATCGACGTGCGCATCGAGGAGGGCGGCGTCAAGCTGATTCGGGTCGCCGACGACGGCAACGGCATTGAAAAGGACGACCTGCCCCTCGCCCTGGCGCGCCATGCCACCAGCAAGATTCGCAATCTGGACGACCTGGAACGGGTCGGCAGCTTCGGCTTTCGCGGCGAGGCCCTGGCGTCCATCACCTCCGTCGCTCGCGTCGCCATCACCAGCCGCCACGCGGCTCATGGTGGCCACGCCTTCCGCATCGACGGCGAGACCCATCGCACCGCCCCGGCCGCCCTCGCCGTCGGCACGGTGATCGAGGTCGCCGACCTGTATTTCAACACCCCAGCGCGACGCAAGTTCCTGCGCGCGGCAAACACCGAATTCGCCCATTGCCACGAGGCCCTGCGCCGCATCGCCCTGGCCCGGCCCGATGTCGCCTTCAGCCTGAGCCACAATGGCGTCAGCAAACTGCATCTCGTCGTCTCTGATGGCCAGCGCCGTGTCGGCGACATGCTGGGCCAGGTCTTTATCGACAACGTGCGCGCCATTGACGTCGCGGCCGGCGACCTGCGCCTCGCTGGCTATGTCGCCCTGCCCGCCGAGGCCGGCGCTGCGGCCGGACGCGACAGCCAATACCTGTTTGTGAATGGCCGCTTCGTGCGCGACAAGGTGCTGGCCCACGCCCTGCGCCAGGCCTATGCCGACGTGCTGCATGGCAGCCATCACCCGGCCTATGTGCTGTTTCTCGACCTGGACCCGGCGGGAGTGGATGTGAATGTGCATCCGGCCAAAACCGAGGTGCGCTTCCGCGATTCCCGCTCGATCCACCAGTTCGTCTTCCACGCCGTGCAGCGCACTCTGGCGCAGCCCCTGGCGGGGCAAGGCAATCCTGCGCCGGCCAGTACCGATTTCGCCGTTGGCACGGGATCCAACCGCCCCGCCAACCGCAACTGGTCGCCCACGCCCTATCAGCAAACGCGCCTCGACGTGCGCGAACCTTCGGTAGGCGCCTATTTCGATTTCTCCACCAGCGCCCACTCCGCCGAGGAAGCCGCAACTGACACGCAGCCTCTGGGCCACGCCCTGGGCCAAGTCCATGGCGTGTACATCCTGGCCCAGAACGAAGCCGGGCTGGTGCTGGTGGACATGCATGCGGCCCACGAACGCATCGTGTACGAAAAGCTCAAGACCGCCATCGATGCCGGCCCGCTGCCAGTGCAGACCCTGCTCGTGCCGGCCCTGCTGGAAGTCAGCGAAGCCGAGGCCGCCTGCGCCGAAGAGCAGGTGGAAACCCTGGCCCAACTCGGCTTTGAAGTCGCCCCCGCCGGCCCCCGCGAACTGGCCCTGCGCGCCCTGCCGGCCATGCTCGCCAGCGGCGACGTAACATCCTTGCTGCGCAGTGTGCTGAAAGACTTGGCGGAGCATCCGGCAAGCCGCGTAATCGAAACCCGGCGCAACGAACTTCTCGCCACCATGGCCTGCCACGGCGCCGTGCGCGCCCACCGCCAGCTCACCCTGCCGGAAATGAACGCCCTGCTGCGGCAGATGGAAACCACCCTGCGCGCCGACCAGTGCAACCACGGCCGCCCGACCTGGGTGCAGCTGTCCATGGACGACCTGGACCGGCTGTTCTTGCGCGGCCGCTAGGGCGTGTTACACTTAAATCGTAGATGTAACACACTCAGGAGGTCGCCATGACCGTCAATGTCCGTCTGCCCCAGGTTCTGGAACAGGAACTCGCCGTGTATTGCGTCGAGCGCGGCATCACCCGCAGCGAGGCGGTCAAGCAGGCCATCACCCATCTCGTCACGGCGGAGCGCGACACCCCCTCGCCCTACGACTTGGGCCGCGACCTCTTTGGCCCCGACACTGATGCACCGGCCACCGATGATGTAGCCCTGAACAGCAAGCAACTGCTGCGCAAGAAATTCCGCCCGTGACGTCTCTCACGCCACCGCGCAACAGTCTGCTGGTGGACACCGGCTTTCTGGTCGCCCTGTTCCGCCGCGCCGACAAGTTGCGCCCGGCGGCGCGGGCCTTCCTCGCCGGCAACCGCGCGCCGCTGGTCACCGTGGCGGCAGTCATCGTCGAGACCTGCTTTTTCCTCAATGCCGACGAAAAGCTCACCCTACTCGAATGGGTACGACGCGGCGCCCTGACAGTACGGGAAGCCCCCGCCGAAGCCTATCCGCTGCTGGCCTGGATCATCGCCAAATACGCCGACCGCGACCCGGACTTCACCGACGCCGCCCTGATCTGGCTGGCCCAAGACATCGTCTGCCGCCGCATTTTGACCGTGGATGAAGCGGACTTTTCCGTCTATCGCACCAAAGCCGGCAAGACCTTCGACTTGATCGCATGGATGACGGCGTGAGCAAGACACCTCCCGCCATCTTCCTCATGGGTCCCACCGCCAGCGGCAAGACGGCGCTGGCCTTCGAGCTGGTGTCGCGCTTTCCGCTGGAAATCGTCAGCGTCGATTCGGCTCAGGTGTTCCGTGACATGAACATCGGCACGGCAAAGCCCGACGCCGAGACCCTGGCCCACTTTCCGCATCGCCTGATCGACCTCATCAGCCCGGAGGAGCGCTATTCCGCCGCCCGCTTCCGTGACGACGCCCTGGCGGCGATGTCCGAAATCACGGCCGCCGGTAAGGTTCCGCTATTGGTGGGCGGCACCATGCTCTACTTCAAGGCTCTGCGCGAAGGCCTCGCCGACCTGCCGGAGGCCGACGCGGAACTGCGCGCCGAGATCGACCGCGAGGCTGCTGAAAAGGGCTGGCCCGCGCTCCACGCCGAACTCGCCCGCCTCGACCCGGCCACGGCGGCGCGGCTGGCGCCGAATGACTCCCAGCGCATTCAGCGCGCCCTGGAAGTGCTGCGGGTCAGTGGCGAGCCTCTGGATGCCTTCTTCGCCCGCCAGCAACAGGGCAGCGCGAACGCCTTGCCCTACCGGGTCCTCGGCCTTGCCCTGGCGCCGGGCGAGCGAGCAGTGCTGCACGAGCGCATCGCCAGCCGCTTCGACGCCATGCTCAGGGACGGCCTGGTGACCGAAGTGGAGGCCCTGCGGCGCAAATACCGCCTTGATGCCGACCTGCCCTCCATGCGCAGCGTGGGTTACCGACAGGTCTGGGAAATGCAGGAAGGGCGCATTCCGGCCACCGAACTGCGGGATCGCGGTGTTTTCGCCACCCGCCAGTTCGCCAAGCGGCAACTTACATGGCTGAAAAACACCCCAAATATCGACGTTTTCGATTGCCTGGATACGGGTTTCACAGCGACAATATGTAAAAAAACCGACGCATTCCTGGCATGACCGGCACCTACGAAGACAATCTCGACCAATTCACCATCACGTCGCGGCGCGAAATCCTGTTCTATTTGCGTCAGCTTATCAACGATGGGGAGCGCGTCAGCGTCATGTTCGATGGCGGCAACGACACCCTGCTGACCGTGCTGCTGGACGTCAACGACGACGAGGATGCACTGATTTTCGACTGGGGCGGCAGCGAGGAATCCAATCGCCGGCTGTTGAAAGCGGAAAAGGTGTTTTTCGTCGCCTCGCCCCACGGGGTGCGCAACCAGTTCGCCACCCAAAAGATTTGGGAAGTCAGCCACGCCAAGCGCCGCGCCTTCGCCACCCGGCTGCCGGACAAGTATGTGCGCCTGCAACGGCGCGAGTTCTTCCGCCTGCTGCTGCCCATGACCCAACGCCCGATCTGTCGCTTCAAGTCTCGCGACGGCAAGCAGGATTGGGAAATGTCGGTGGTGGATATCGGTATCGGCGGCGTCGGCCTCGAAAGCCCGAAGCTCGATCTGCCCTTCACCCAGGGGGAAATCCTGCCACGGGTCAGCATCGACCTGAAGACCTTTGGTGTCCTCCATGCCGATCTGGAAATACGGCATGTGGAAACGGTTCAGCGCGGCATCAAGCAGTTGGGAC
>Ga0316605_10001011_pt1 | contig 17128 bp, 19 predicted proteins | sample OWC_soil_day20_n_FD_207666 | JGI IMG/M metagenome (GOLD analysis project Ga0316605, IMG submission 207666) | Wetland soil microbial communities from Old Woman Creek delta, Ohio, United States - OWC_soil_day20_noCT | ecosystem: Environmental > Terrestrial > Soil > Wetlands | place: USA: Ohio...
AATGCGGTGAGAGTAAGTCGGCTGCTGGCAGGCGACCAAGAAACAGACGACCGCTACTAGTGTGCCGACGAGTGATGCATGGGGTTTCATGCGGCCCAACGTTAAACGTCCCGTCCAAAAATCGGAACACCTTCCGACAACAGGCTGGATAAAATTCCTGGAATTTGATTTGTTTCCATCATTTCAGTCACTTGGTTCAATTTAGTAGAACCTAAAACTTCCAGCAAACCCGACCGCCACCGTGGGCAACGTCGGCTCCGCGTAATCCTATCAGCATTTCGGGTTGCCCGGCCTATTCCATTGCACTACTGGCATCGCCCCAGGCCGCGTCGAATGGCGATCCTGGCCATGGCTGGCCTGCAAGCGGCATTCCACGGCCTTTCCAGCCATGCCATGCCAAGGAGGCCCGGTGGATACGGCCTACAGCCAGGGTTGCTGCAAGCTCAAGTCGCGGCGGCGGGCCGCAGGCGGCTGACCAGTTTTACTACCAGCAGCACCAGCGCTCCGGCCACCAACCCGGTGAGCACGTCGAGCAGTGTGGGCGTCAGGGCGGCCAGCACGGCCCCCACCGCTGGCACCACGGCTACCGCGCCGGCGGCGTGGTGGATCACATCATGGGCGCCGGGAAGGCCGTGGGTGAGAATGCCGCCGCCGACCATGAACATGGCAATGGTGCCGATCACCGTCAGCGCCTTCATCAGGCGCGGCGCGGCGAGCACCAGCAGGCGGCCGAGGCCGCGCAGGGCGGCGTTGCCCTTCTTGAGCAGATAGAAACCCACGTCGTCCATCTTGACGATGGCGGCAACGATGCCATAGACGCCGAAGGTCATGATGAGGCCGATGCCGGCCAGCACCGCCACCTGGGTGGAGAAGGCCTTGTCGGCAACGGTGCCGAGGGCGATGACGATGATCTCGGCGGAAAGCACGAAGTCGGTGCGGATGGCGCCCTGGATTTTTTCTTTTTCCAGGGCCACCAGGTCGACGTTCTCGTCGGCCAGGGCGGCCAGTTCGAGGGCGTGTTGGGCCGCCTCGTCGCTTTCGTCGGCCTTGCTGTGAAAGAACTTGTGCGCCAGCTTTTCGACGCCCTCGAAGCACAGGTAGAGCCCGCCCAGCATCAACAGCGGCGTGATGGCCCAGGGGATCAGGGCGCTGATGGCGAGGGCCGAGGGCACCAGGATCAGCTTGTTCTTCAGGGAACCGACGCCCACCGCCCAGACCACGGGCAGTTCGCGCTCGGCGCGGACGCCGGCCACCTGCTCGGCATTCAGGGCCAGATCGTCGCCGAGCACGCCGGCGGTCTTCTTCGCCGCCACCTTGGTCATCACCGCCACGTCATCGAGGATGGTGGCGATGTCGTCGAGCAGGGCAAGCAGGCTGGCTCCGGCCATGGTTCAGTTTCCTTTCAGGCCGCGCATGGTGCGGCGGGCAAAAACGAGGTCTTCCCAGGCCAGCGCCTTGTCGGTCAGATTGCGCAGCAGGTAGGCCGGGTGATAGGTGACGATAACCGGGATGCCCTGATAGTCATGGAGCCGGCCCCGGGCGGCGCCGATCTTCACCTCGGCCTGGAGCAGGGTCTGCGCCGCCGGGCGGCCGAGGGCGACTATCAGCTTGGGCTGTATGAGGGCGATCTGGCGTTGCAGATAGGGCCAGCAGGTGGCAGTTTCTTCCGGCTCCGGTGTGCGGTTGTTGGGCGGCCGGCACTTTACCGCGTTGCCGATGTACACGTCCTTGCCGCGCTGGAGGTCGATGGCGTCAAGCATGGCGTCCAGCAGCTTGCCGGCCTGGCCGACGAAGGGCTCGCCGCGCTCGTCCTCTTCCGCCCCCGGCCCTTCGCCGACGAAGAGCCAGTCGGCCGCCACGTCGCCGACGCCAAGCACCGCCTGCTTGCGCGCTTGGCAGAGGCCGCAAGCGCGGCATTCGGCCACGGCGGCCTTGAGGCTGGGCCAGTCCATGGCAGCGATGGCGGCGGCGCGGTCGCCGTTTGCAGCGGACACGGGTGCCGACACGGAAGGCGCAGGCGCCCGAACGGAGGTTTCGACAGCAGCTTCTTGCACAGCATCGCGCCGATCAGCCCCAGGCGTCTCGACGACCGCCGCATCCGGCGCGTTGCGCAGCTTCCAGAGCGGACCGAGGCCCATCTCGCGCAGTGTGCTTTCGCGGCGGCTCATAGTTCGCGCACCATCACGATGGCGTCTTCGCGGCCCTCGGCAGCCGGGTAGTAGCCCTTGCGGCGGCCGATGGCGATGAAGCCGTGGCGCCGATACAAGCCCTGACCGGACGCGTTGGAGGGCCGCACTTCAAGCAGCATGCGCGTACCGCCGTAGCCCCGGACAAGGGCGAAGAAGTGATCCAGCAACAGGCTGCCGAGGCCCTGGCGCTGGCGTTCGGGGACGATGCTGATGTTGAGCAGATGGGCCTCGTCGATGATCATCATCACCACGCCGTAGCCGACCAGAAGATCGCCTTCATGGGCCACCCAGGCCGAATGGCCGGCCTTGAGGGAATCGGCGAAGTTGCCCCGGGTCCAGGGAAAGGCGCAGAGGCGCGCCTCGATGGCGCTGACAGCGTCCAGGTCGGCCTCGCTCATCGGCTGGTAACTCAGGCGCGGCGCCAGCACGGCACTCATCAGCGCACCCCGCCCCGCGCCAGGCGTTCAGCGGTGGTCAGGGCCACCTTGTCGCGCACATACAGGGGTGCGGCCTCGGCGGCGCCGACGCCAGCGCCAGCCAGAACGCGCGGCGCGGCAAGGCGGGCCACCGCCGCCGCCGTCGGCAGCAGATCGTCGCGCACCCGGCCGAACACCGGAAGCAAGGGGCCGTAGGCGGCAAAGCCATCGCCGCAGCCGACCCAGCCCGCGTCTTTCGGCGCCATCACCTGGGAAGGCGGCACGACGATGGGCGCGTGGACTTCCTCAGGCAGCCCGTCGCGGACCCGGTAGGCGCCGCAATACACCTCGTTCATGCGCGCATCGAGGCAGGCAAAGACCCATTCCTCGCCGCTGGCCAGCGCCAGGGCGTCGAGGCTGCCCACCGCCAGCACCGGCCGGTCGAGGCCAAAGGCAAGGCCCTGGGCGATACCGCAGGAGAGGCGCAGCCCGGTAAAGCCGCCGGGGCCGGCGCCAAAGGCGATGGCATCGAGTTGCTGGAGGCTCAGGCCGGCTTCCGCCAGCAGTTGCTTGACCCAGGGCAGCAGGCGATCCGAGCCGCCATTGGGATGATCTTCGGCGATTTCGCGCACCTCGCCGTCGCGCCAGAGGGCAACGGAAAGGCGGCGCGTGGAGGTTTCGAGGGCGAGGAGATTCACGGCCGGCATTTTACCCGAGGCTCCCCGCCCCGGCCCCTCCGTGCCCGGAAACTACTGGGCGCCGCCCTGACGACGATCCTTCATGCGCTCGCGCATCTCGCCACGCTTGGCCTTGCAGCCTTCCGGGTCAGCCTGGCACTTCTCGCGGCGTTCCTGCAGGCGTTCGCGCATCTCGGCCTTCTTTTCCTCGCAGGCCTGGGGATTGGCCTGGCATTTCTGACGACGTTCCTCGGTGCGGGCCTTCATTTCTTCGCACTTCTGGGGATTCGCCGCACAGCGATCCTGCATGCGCTCCTTCATCTTGGCGCACTGGTCCGGGTTGCTCTGACACCACGCCTCCCGATTGCCGCCGGGGGGCGGCGCGCCTTCTTCGGCATGGACGGAAACCGCCGCCAGATTGGCGGCCAACAGGGAAGCAAGCAGTAATTTGCGCATCATGATGTTTCTCCTTGGTCGGATTGAACTACGCGATAAGGCGATCCAGCGGGGCGAACAAGGCCAGCACCGCCAACAAGGGGGTGAGAAAACGCTTCATGGTTAACCTCGAATGGGCTACTGGCGGTGGCGCTCGAAGCGGCCGGGACGATAGACATCCTGACCGGCATCGCGGATATCACGCCGCAACTGACGGCGCTCTTCGGGCGAGAGTCGAGCGGGATGCTCATTACCACCGTTGGCTACCGCCCCACCGTCGCCTTGACGTTGGTCGCGCCAGCTATGCCGCCCTCCATCCTCCGTCTGACGCTGGGACTCGAATTGGCCCGGATGCCGCTCACGCTGAAAGCCGACGCTGCCGCCCTGCCCCCGGAACCCGCTCGGCTGGGCCTGGGCGTGCAGGGAAAGCGAGAGGAAAAATCCGAGCGCAAGCGCAATGGCGGCGAGGCGCAGGGTGGCGGCGGTGGTTCTCATGGCGATCTCAAGCATCCTGGCAATATGTCACTAACGCCGCGTGACGCAGGTCAATGGTTCGTGGAAACCGTATTGTCTCTCTTCCTGGCGAATGGCGCGCGACGGGTTCATGGCCTTCTCTTTCGTCTGTCGCTCGACGGCGTCGGGCGTTGAGTGCATGATCGGAGCGGCATGTAAGCCAAGTGTTGAAATACATTGCCAAGTTGTAAAGTTCTGTAAGTCCGCCACCTTTCTGTAACCTTCGGCAACACCCTGGGGCTGGCCTTGCGCCATGGCGGCTTTGCATCGGATAGGATTCGCACCATGAACGAAACCAAAGAAAAGATACTCATCGTCGATGACGATTTGCGCCTGCGCCAGTTGCTGGAGCGCTACCTGGGCGAGCAGGGCTATGTCGTCAAGGCGGTGGATGGCGGCGCGGCCATGGACAAGGCCCTGGCACGGGAACTTTACGACCTGATCGTGCTCGACCTGATGATGCCGGGCGAAGATGGCCTTTCCATCTGCCGCCGCCTGCGGGCGGAAAAGAACCCGGTGGCTCTCATAATGCTCACCGCCAAGGGCGACGAGGTGGACCGCATCGTCGGCCTCGAACTCGGCGCCGACGACTACCTTCCCAAGCCCTTCAACCCGCGCGAGCTGGTGGCCCGCATCCACGCCGTGCTGCGCCGCCGCGCCGCGCCACCGCCGCCGGGCGCCCCCGCCGTCAGCGATGAAAGCGTGGAATTCGGCCGCGTCCAGGTCAATCTCGCCACCCGCGAGCTAACCCGCGACGGCGTCACCACGGCGCTGACCACCGGCGAATTCGCCCTGCTCAAGGTGCTGCTCGACCACGCACGCCAGCCCATGAGCCGCGACAAGCTGATGGAACTGGCCCGTGGCCGCGAATACGAAGTCTTCGACCGCGCCATCGACGTCCAGGTGTCGCGCCTGCGCAAGCTGGTGGAGGACGACCCGGCCAAGCCGCGCTATCTCCAGACCGTATGGGGCTTCGGCTACGTGTTCGTGCCGGACGGCAAGAAGCACGATTAGCGATCGCCGTAAGAAAACCTTAAACGTGAGCCAACAATATTTCTTCCCGGGTCTGTATTCTCGCGTAGCGAGCCGGCTAGTAGCCTCCCCCGCGAGGGGGAGGATGGGAGGGGGCGGGGCTTTATGCCGCTTTTTGCGTATTTCATCGTCGGATGGGAAGTTTTCCTGGTGATGAGCATTAGGACCCAGGTTTGAAGCTCTTTCCCCGCACCCTGCTCTGGCGCACCTTTTTCCTCATGGCGGTGCTGATGCTGGCCTCGGTACTGGCCTGGTTCGCCATTTTCAGCACCTATGAGCGGGAGCCCCGCGCCCGCCAACTGGCGCAAACCATCGTCAGCGTCGCCAACCTGACCCGCACCGCCATGATTACGGCGCGCATCGACGCCCGCCGCCAACTCCTCACCGAACTGTCCAACCGGGAGGGCATCCACATCTACCCGGCTGAAAGCTACGACAAGATCCAGCCCCTGCCCGACTTGCCCTTCATTCAGCATGTGGAGGCGCTGGTCAAGGAAAAACTGGGGCCGGAAACGCGCCTGACCCTGGAGCGGGAAGGCGAGCAGGCCCTGTTCGTCAGCTTCCGGCTCGACGATTCAAGTGACGATGAATTCTGGGTCGCCCTGCCCCGGGAGCGCCTGGACCGGCACTTCCCGGTGCAATGGCTAGGCTGGGGTGCCGCCGCCCTGCTGATGTCCCTGGCCGGAGCGTGGATCATCGTTTCCCGCGTCGTGCGTCCCCTCAAGATTCTCGGCCGGGCAGCGCGGGAAATCGGCCGTGGCGGCAGCCCGCCGCCGGTGGAGGAACAGGGGGCAGACGAGCTGCGCCTGCTGGCGCGGGCCTTTAACCAGATGAACACCGACCTGACCCAGCTCGACCAGGACCGGGCGCTGATCCTTGCCGGCGTCTCCCACGACCTGCGCACCCCCCTGACGCGCCTGCGCATGGGCATCGAAATGAGCGGCGCCGACGACTTCACCCGCGAGGCCATGAGCGCCGACGTGGAGGAGATGGACAAGACCATCGGCCAGTTTCTCGACTTCGCCCGCGCCGACGGCGGCGAAGCGGCGGTGGAAACCGACCTCGCCGCCCTGCTCACCGAAGTGGTGGAGCGGGCGCAACGGCGCGGCGCGCCAGTCCATGCCGCGATCGCGGCTCTACCGGCCGTCACCCTGCGCCCCCAGGCCCTGCGCCGCGCCGTCACCAACCTGATCGAAAACGCCCAGCGTTACGCCGGCAGCGAACTGCCGATCAACCTCAGCCTGCGTCAGGAGGCCAAGCAGCTCATCATCGACGTTGGCGACCGCGGCCCCGGCATTCCCGCCGATCAGGTGGAGCGCGTCAAACGCCCCTTCACCCGGCTTGAAGAAGCGCGCAGCAACGCCGGCGGCGCCGGCCTCGGCCTCGCCATCGTGGACCGCATCGCCCGCCATCACGGCGGTCGCCTCGACCTGCTACCGAGGGACGGCGGCGGACTGCTGGCGCGTATAACACTCCCCGTCTGACGTGCATCTCTTCGCCGATATTTCCTCCCACGGCCTCGGCCATCTTGCCCAGGCCGCACCAGTCCTCAACGCCCTGCGCCAGCGCCTGCCGGCCCTGCGACTGACGGTGCGCAGCGGCATTTCCCGCGACCGGCTCGCCCTGCGCATCGCGGGCAATTTCTCCCATATCGACGCCGCCAGCGACTTCGGCTTCGTCATGAGCAACGCCCTCGATATCGACCTTGCCGCCTCCGCTGCCCGCTACCGCAATCAGCACAGTCAATGGCGGCAGGCGGTCGAGCGGGAGGCCGCGAGCTTGCAAACCCTGGCGGTGGATGCCGTGCTCTCGGATATCGCCTACCTGCCCCTGGCCGGCGCCGCGGCGGCAGGTATTCCGGCCCTCGCCATGTGTTCCCTGAACTGGGCCGACATGTTTCTGCACTACTTCGGCCACCAACCCTGGGCCAAGACTATCCACGCCGAGATACTCGCCGCCTACCGCAGCGCACCGTTCCTGCGCGTCACGCCGGCCATGGCCATGGAGAGCCTGCCCTTGCGCGAGGCAATCGGTCCGATCGCGGCGCTGTCCCGCCCCGACCGCCACCGTGTTGCGCAAACCCTGGGCATCCCAGCCCAGCATCGTTGGGGACTGGTGGCCCTCGGTGGCATCGCCCACCGCCTGCCGGTGGAAGACTGGCCGCACATTCCCGGCCTCACCTGGCTGGTGCCGGGCATCTGGGACGTAAAGCGAGCCGATGTGGCGGCCTTCGACGCCGCCGACCTGCCCTTCTCCGACGTTCTCGCCGCCACTGATTTCGTTCTCACCAAGCCGGGCTACGGCACCTTCGTCGAAGCCAGTTGCCAGGGCGTTCCGGTGCTCTATCTGCGCCGTCCCGACTGGCCCGAGGAGCCCGTGCTGCTGGCCTGGCTCCATGCCAACAACCGCGCCATCGAAATCAGTCGCGAGCAGGCCCGGCAAGGCGACCTGGCCGAGGCGCTGAACCGGCTCCAGAGCCTGCCGGCCCCGCCGCCCCCAGCCCCGACCGGCATCGCCGAGGCCGCCGACATCCTTTTGGGTCTGCTCACACCCCGTGTTAACATCCCCGCCCCATGAGCGACGAAAAAGCCCCCCTGCCCCAGATCACCGCCTATGAACTCATCGGCGGCGAGACTGGCATCCGCGCCCTGGTCAAGCGCTTCTACGAAGTGATGGACACCCTGCCCGAGGCCTACGGCGTCCGCAAACTCCACGCCGCCGACCTTTCCGGTTCCGAAGACAAGCTCTTCATGTACCTCACCGGCTGGCTCGGCGGACCGCAACTGTATGTGGAAAAGTACGGCCACCCGCGCCTGCGCGCCCGCCACCTGCCCTTCGCCATCGGCGAAGCGGAGCGGGATCAGTGGATGCTCTGCATGCGCCAGGCCATGGCCGAAACCATTGCTGACGAGAAGCTGCGCGCAGTACTGGACAAGCAACTGGCCGATCTGGCCGACTTCATGCGCAACCAGGCTCCAGGAGCGGGGCACCACCACCACCCGGCCTGAACGCTGCGTCAAGTTGCAATGCAGATGTAACCAGACTGTCTTCCCCCCTGCGTAGAGTCGCCCTATTCATATTAGGGAGCGCTAACGCATGATGTTCTTCGATCTGTTCCGCCGCGAACCGAACCTCCAGACCGTGCCCACTGGGGAGTTTCTTTTCCGCGAAGGCGAGGCGACCAACGAGCTGATGTATGTCCTGGTGGCGGGTCGTGCGGAAATCTACGTCGGCCAGACCAAGGTTGAAGATGCCCAGGCCGGAACCATCCTCGGCGAGATGGCGATGATCGACCAGGCACCCCGCTCCGCCTCGGTGCGCGCCGTGAGCGACTGCGAGTTTGCCGAAATCAACCGCAAGCGCTTTCACTTCCTCGTCACCGAGGCGCCATCCTTCGCCACCGATGTGATGCGAGTCATGGCCGAGCGTCTGCGCAACTGCGACCGGATGCTCAAGTAGCCGTCACATAGACTTCGAGGCCCCGCGTCCCGGCGGCAGTATCAGGCTCCCGGATGCCACGTCGCCGGGTAGCAGGGCGCTGACGATCTTCGCCGCCAGGGCGGCCGTGCGCTGGTTCTTGTCGCGATCCGGGTTGTATTCGCTGATCTCCACTCCCAGCAACCGGGGGTCGCCACGCAAATGGGCGAGAGCGAACAGCAGATGGCGCGGCTCCAGCCCCTCCGGTTCCGGGCTGCCGACCCCCGGCGCCTGGCTCGGATCGAAGACATCCAGGTCGATGCTGATGCCGAAACCGTCCGTCCCATGGGAAGCAATGGACAAGGCTTCGTCCAGGCAGCGCACCATGCCGCGCTGCTCGATTTCGCTCCGGGTGAATACGCGCACCCCGAGCCGCTGGAGCAAATCCGCCTCCTCGGGTTCAAAACTGCGGGCGCCGAACACCGCCACCCGCTGCGGAGACACCTTCGGCCCCGCCAGGCCAAGCCCGGTGAGCCGGGTATCGCCGACACCCAGCAGACAGGCCAGAGGCATGCCGTGGAGGGCGCCGCTGTAACTGGTGTGCTTGGTATGGCTGTCGAGATGGGCATCGAACCAGAGCAGCCCCATCTCCCGATCACGGCCGAGGTAGCGCTTGACGCCGCTCCAGACACCGATGGCGCAGGAATGGTCGCCCCCCACCACCAGGGGCAAATCGCCCCGGCGCAGCGTCTGATGCACGTCCTCGCAGAGCCGGGAACACAGATCAATCACCTGCCCCAGCGGCCCCTCGACGCTCAAATGGGCGGTGCGCGGATACAGGCTTTCCTCCCAGTCGAGTTCCGGGTGGTGCATCAAGGCCCGAAAGCAGTGGCATTGCCGCAGGGCCTCTGGTCCCCGGGCACAACCGGAATCCTGGGCGCCGACGCCGCTGGCGGCGCCGATGATGCGAACACGCCGCGTCATGGCCTGGCGGTCATCATTTCAGGCTCGCCCAAACCACGGCGGATAGGCTGGTGACACCGAGCCCGGCCCCGGCCATGACGGTGCGCGCCAGGGCGCCGTCGATGAAATCGCGCATACGCTCCAAGGCCTGGTGGTGGGGCTCGTGGTCCGGGCAGGGCGAGGGCTGCATTTCCTGGCATTCATGCCACATGTAGTGGCAGTTGCGGCAATGGGGACGTGCATTCATGGCAATCTCCTTGTAACGACTGAGACAACGGGCGGGAAACAAAATTCGGTCAGGCCAGGGAATAGTGGGGCTGGCCCTCCAGGCGCTGGGGAAAGGCCAGCACCTTGGCGTCGGTCTCGGAGCCGCACCAGATCGGCGGTTCCTCTTGCAGGCACAGCACCCAGTCGGCAACCCCCTCCTGCTCCAGGGGGCGACTCAGCAGGTAGCCCTGGATATGCTGACAACCGTGATTGAGCAGGAACTCCAGTTGCTCCACCGTTTCCACGCCCTCGGCGATCACGTTCAGGCTCAGGCCACGGGAGAGGCCGATGATGGCCTGGGTGATCTTGGCGTCATCCTGATCCTGGCAGATGTCGCCAACGAAGGACTGGTCGATCTTCAGGGTGTCGATGGGAAAGCTCTTGAGATAGGAAAGGGACGAGAAACCGGTGCCGAAGTCGTCGATCGCCAGCCCCACGCCCAAGCGCCGCAGCCCTTCCATGACGCGGATGCTCGATTGCGCATCCACCAGCGCCGATTCAGTGATTTCCAGTTTCAGCGCTTCGGGTGGCAGACGGGTTTCCATCAGCACGTCGCGCACCAGCACTTCGAGATCGGTGCGATGAAATTGCTTGGCGGACAGATTGACGGCCATGGTGAGGTAGCTGCCATGGGTCTCGCCCCAGCGGGCGGCGAAGTCGCAGGCGTGGCGCAGCACCCATTCACCCACTTCGAGGATCATGCCGGTGTCTTCGAGCACCGGCACGAACACGGCGGGTGAAATCGTGCGGCCGTCGGCGTCACGCCAGCGCAGCAAGACCTCGAAGCCGGTCAGCTCCCAGGTCTCGATGTTCATCTGCGGCTGATAGACGAGGCGGAACTCACCCCGCGCCAACGCGCCGTGGAGGGCGGTTTCGAGTTCGAGGCGCTCGCGCAGACGCTGATTCAACTCCTCGGTGAAGAAATGATAGGTATTGCGCCCCTGCTCCTTGGCCTGATACATGGCCGAATCGGCGTTCTTGAGCAACTGGGCGGCCTGACGGCCATCGGTGGGATACACGGTGATGCCGATGCTGGGGCTGATATAGACCTCGTTCGGCCCGAGACGGAAGGGCATGGCAAAGGTGTCGATGAGCTTGTTGGCGATCACGTTCAGGGCGCCATTGTCGATGACGTTTTCGACGATGAGGGTGAACTCGTCGCCGCCGATGCGCGACACCGTGTCGCCCTCGCGCACCGCCACCTGTAAGCGCTGCGCCACCTGGCCGAGCAGGATGTCGCCGGCGGCATGGCCGAGGCTGTCGTTGATGTTCTTGAAGCGGTCCAGGTCAATGAACATCAGCGCCACCCGGCTGCCGAGGCGGTCCGCTTGCAACATGGCGTGGCTGAGCCGGTCCTTGAACAAGTAGCGATTGGGCAAGCCGGTCAGGGGGTCGTAGTTCGCCAGTTGCGACAGGCGATCTTCCGAGAGCTTGCGTTCGGTGATGTCCTGAAAGGTGCCGATGATGTGCATGTGCCGCCGGCCGCCGCCAAACCCGGCCTCGCCCAGCACCTCCAGAGTGCGCTCGCCCTCAGGACCGACGATACGGAACTTGTCGCGAAAACTGTGGGCACCGTTGGCCTCGACGGCAAACAGGCGCGCCACGCGCTCCCGGTCTTCCTCGGCCACCAGCGCCAGCAGGGTGCCGAGGGTCGGCGCCACGGCGGTTGCCTTGAGACCGAAAAGACGGAAACACTGCTCGGTCCAGCGGAAGCGGTCGGAAAGAATCTGGTACTCCCAGGCCCCGACCGAGGCGATTTCCTGCGCCTTGGCAAGCATGCGGCTGTTTTTCCACAGGGCCTCCGCCATGGTGTTGAAGGAGCGGGCCAGACGCCCCATTTCGTCGTGGGAGGCCACCGGCAGGCGCTGGCTGTAGTTGCCGTCGGCAATGCCGCGCACCGCGTGTTCCATTTCCACCAACGGCCGCACCAAGCGCCGCGACAGCAGCCAGCTAATCAGTCCGCCAATCAGCAGCGAAGCCGCCACCATGGCGATGGCAAGCGCCACCAGGGAGCGCCGCAAACCGTCCCAGACCCCGTCCAGCAGTTTCGAAGAATGATTGATGGAAGCGAGAAAATCGGCATTGGAAAACTGGATGCGTCCGTAGCCGAGCAGGGCCGAGGGGGAGGAAATCGGAAACACGACCCCCATGCCTTCCCGGGCGCTGAACACCAATGGCCCCTTGATCTGTGCCGCCTCCAGGAAGGCGTCGCGGACGTGACGGCCAACATCCGGGTTGCCCTCGCTGCCGTCGGTAATCAGACGCCAGTCCGGCCCGATAACTTCAAAGCGCGTCAGCGGCATCCAGGAACGAATTTGCGCAATCGTGCCGTTGAGGCCGGCCACATCCTGTTGCGCCAGGGGCGCCGCAAGCTGGCTGCCGATGAAACGGGCGGACGCGGTCAGCCGCGCCTCCTGGTCGAGCACCAGGTAACTGCGCAGTTCCTGGCGGATCAGATCATTGCTGCTTTCCAACTGCCGCGCCGTGAAAATGCCGGCGCACAGAATCACCAGCACCGCTGTACCGGTCAGGGCAAGACAGAAATAGAGCGTGAGACGCAGCGAGAGCTTCATGGTGCGGCCTCAACTCGGCGAGAACCACGAAACTGTCGGTGCTGGATTCAGCGCAAGCAGCAATATCCTCATGTCGTGGCTCCCTATGCGAGGAGTGCAGACTAAAAGAACATTGTGATATCCCTGTTACGCCTGATGACATTGCTCCGCAACAAGCAATGACATCGCGTTGAGTACGCTGAAGTATTTACCGCTGGAAATGTTTTCGGCCTGACATCATCCGGCCGCGAAACTACAGGTCGCTGCTGGCTTCCTGACGCCGCAACTGGCGCGCATGGCGGTGCCGCGCCATCAGGCGCGGGTCGGTAACCACCTTGCCGATGGTTTCGCCGATCACCATCACCACGCCAAGCACCGGCAACACCAGCATCAGGCCGGTGATTCCGGCCACGGCGCCGCCGGCGAAGATCATCACCACGGTCAGCAGCGGGTGCATGTGCAGGCTCTTGCCGATAGTCAGAGGCATGTAGATGAAGTCATCGAGCAGGCGCACCACCACGAACAGCACAATCGACCAGTAGGCCATGGTCGGATCGCCGGGAAAATCGGTGGCCGCCACCAGCACCACCAGCAGCCCGCCGAGCACCGAGCCGATATAGGGTATCCAGGCCAGCACGGCGCAGATCAGGCCCAGCGCGAGGGGGCCGGGGAAGCCCATCACCCAGAGACCCGCCGCCAGAGTCAGCGTGTCCAGCACCGTCAGCTTGATGAGGCCCTGGAAGTAGGCGCGGGAGGTGAGGTCCACCTCATGCAGCAGGTTCAGGGTGCGCTCGAAAAAGGCGTTCGGCACCGCATTGGCGAGAAAGCGCTTGAAGCGATTGCCTTCCTTGAGAAAGTAGAACGCCAGGAACGGCGCCAGCATCAGTGACGGCGTCCAGGCGGCAACGCCCTTGGCAACCGGTTCGAGATGTTCGGCCATGCTGCCGCTGGACTGGCTCAAACGCTCCATCGCCGTGTCGGCTACATGGGCGTTGGCCAGCATCGCCCAGCGCGCTTCGAGGCCGCGCAGGGAACTCTCCATCAACCCCAGGCCACCTTTCATATAGCGTTCGACAATGCTTTGCCAGTCCAGCACCTTGGCGGCCACCCAGGGCACCATCAGCGCCACGGCGATGCCGAGAACAATGAGAAACGTCGCCATCACCCAGGCGGCGGCGCTGTCGCGGCTCATGCCGCGAAACATCAGATACTGCACCGGCGGATAGAGGAAGTAATACAGGATCAGGGCCAGCAGCGCCGGCACCACCAGCCACAGCACACTGTGCAGGGCAAACAGCAGCAGGCAGGTAACGGTAATGATGCCGACCCACACCACCGGGCCGGAACCCTTGGCTGCCAGGCTATCGGCAGCGGTCATGGGAGCATGGCTCATAGGTGTTGCAGGGCGCCGGCGGAATGGTTGGCCAGCTCACGCATGCGGCGGCCGATGTGGCGCGCCAGTTCGCGGGAAATCTTCGAGGCGATGACGGCATGGGTTTCCAGCAGGTTCATGAAGTCTTCGCGGAAGAACACCGCCAGCCGGCAGTCGGAAGCCGCCTTGGCCTGGGCGGAACGGGGGTCGTTGTCGAGCAGGGCGAGTTCGCCGAAGAAGGTGCCGGCGCCGAGTTCGGCAATGCGCCCCTCCACCGGCTGCCCCTGGCGGCAGATCAGCACCCGGCCTTCGAGCACGATGTAGATCGCCTGCCCTTCCTCGCCGGCGTCGAAAATCACCTCGTCCTTGAGGTAATCCCGCTCGTGGAGCAGACCGTCGAGAATCTGCAACTCCCGAGGCGTCAGGTGAATGAAAAGGGAAAGGGAACGTAGGCGTTCCTGGCGCGGGGTGGTGCTTTTTGAGCGAAACAGACCGAGGGCCACAGTGATCTCCAAATGACGCGGTGATTCTATCCCAGGGGCCAGCGTTGCAGCACCGTATAACGAGAGCCCGACCCGGAGAGTCGGGATTCCACCAGGGTGAATTCCCGCACCGGCCAGCCGACGCCCGCCCAGGCCGGCTCATCCGGGGCGCGCTCCGCCTTGCGCAACAGGGTGACATGGGGCGCAAACGGGCGCTCTTCGAGGGCAAAGCCCTGCTGGCGCAAGCTCGCGGCAAGGCTCGTCGCCAAGCCGGCAAGAGCCGGTTGCACCGCGTCGCAACCGGCCCAGGCTACCTTGTTGTGACGCCAATAGCCCAGGCGATCAAGACGCAACGCAAAGGCCGGGGAGCGCACCCCGTCGGCGGCAGTCACGGCGGCGGCCAGACGCTGCGCCGCCACGTCGCCGAGAAACGCCAGGGTCAAATGCAGACTGTCGCGGGCCATGACGCGCCCGCCGCAGTGTTGCTGGGTGCGCCGGGCCAGATCGTGGAGGGCGTCGCCCGCTGCCGCGTCGGGCCAGAGGGCGAAGAACAGCCGGCGGGTAGTTTCAGCCGGCACGAACCAAGAGGGCTACCGCCTCGGTGGCGATACCCTCGCCGCGCCCGGCAAATCCCAGGCGCTCGGTGGTCTTGCCCTTGATGTTCACGCAACCCGGCTCGATGCCGAGATCGGCGGCGATATTCGCCACCATCGCCGGTGCATGGGGCAGGATGCGCGGTGCCTGGCAGATGATGGTGCAATCCACGTTGCCGACACGCCAGCCGGCAGCATGAACCTTTTCCATCGCCCCGCGCAGCAACACACGGCTGTCGGCCCCCTTCCATTTCGCCTCCGAATCCGGGAACAGCCGGCCAATGTCGCCGAGGCCTGCTGCGCCCAGCACCGCGTCGGTAATCGCATGCAGCAGCGCATCGGCATCCGAGTGGCCCGCCAGCCCGCGCTCGAAGGGAATCTCGACACCGCCGAGAATCAGCTTGCGGCCCGGCACCAGGGCATGGACATCGACGCCCTGGCCGATACGGAAGGGAACGCTCATGAGTCTGCCTTTCGGTTCTGCAAAATCCACTCCGCCAGATGCAGGTCGAGGGGATAGGTGATCTTCAGATTGGTGGCATCGGCCGCCACCAGCTTGGGTTGCAGGCCGAGGGCCTCCACCGCGCTGGCCTCGTCGGTCACCGAGGGCGCGAACTCGATGGCATCGAGCAGCAGGCCGTGGCGGAACATCTGCGGCGTCTGCGCCTGCCACAAGCCTTCGCGCGGCACGGTGGCGGCGATGCGCTGCCCCTCCCCGGCCCGCTTCAGGGTATCGGCCACCGGCACCGCCAGGATGCCGCCCACCGGATCGTTCGCCACCTCGTTCATCAGGGTTTCCACATGGGCCGGCGTCAGGCAGGCGCGCGCCGCATCGTGCACCAGCATCCAGTCGTCCTCCCGCACCCGGCCCCGCACCTGGCGCAGGCCGTTCACCACCGACTCGGCACGGGTCGCCCCGCCGCAACGCAGAGCCTCAAGGCGCGGCCCGAAAGCGCTCCAGTCGTGGCGATCCCACTCCCCATCGTCGGCGGCAATCACCACGAACACCCGCTCAATCGCCGCGACGCCACAGAGGGCGGTCAGGGTATGGCGGATCAGGGGCTGCCCGAGCAGGGGCAGATATTGCTTCGGCAAGGGCGCCCCCATCCGGGAACCGCCACCGCCAGCAGGAACAAGTGCGTAATAGGCCATGGCTGGATTTTAGCCCGGAAGGCCGTTGCCATCGCCGCAGGGGGCCGCGAGCCGGGGTGGCCGACTGGTGCACAAAGCCGGACCACTAGGCCACCTGCCCTGCAAGCGCCTATCCACGGCCATCTCCAAGATGCCAGGCGGAAAGCCCCGAGGAATGGTGTGTTCCGGGCAGCATCTCACGAACAATAAGTTCCATCCGGCAGTGATGACTATTCATCAAGAATGTTATGCCCATGGATTTGCCGATAGAATCCGGATAGCAGGTGCGGGGTTTGTCTGTCCAGTTATCAGGGGGCACCGTCTAGGCTGCCCCCGCGCAAGCCCCGTGACCCAAGGCGCTACGGGAGGTCGTTGATGTCCAGATTATGTTGCAGCTGCCAGATTAAGCCGCAGCGAGTGCGGTATACATTACGTTCGGCGTCTTGGAGTTCCGAGTGACGGATCAACCCGATTTCGACAAGATCACTGCCGCAATGGACGCGGAAGACTACCAAAGCGCTCTCTTGCTTCTTTCTCCGCTTGCCGATGCCGGAATTCCTAGCGCAATAGGCATGCTGGGCACGTTCTACCAACTTGGCCTTGGTGTTCCGCCCGACGGACTAAAGGCTGTTTCCCTGCTCACTCAGGCTGCAGGGGCAGGAGACGCGTTGGCGGCCCACAATCTCGCCACCGTCTACTGCACTGGTCTGCCTGGTGTTTCCCGTAACCCCGACCTGGGCCGCTCTTGGTATGCAAAGGCCCGAGAGCTTGGCTTACAACTTATGCCGCCGGCAGCATATGAGTAGAGAACGCCTTTGTTTCCTGCGCCAGCTATTGGCTCCGCCAAGTCGCGGGTCCACGCCTGCGCTGGCGACGCCGAACCCCTCCGTCAACCGGACCGCCTGCAAGCTGCGCTTGCAGGTTAGCTCCGGCCTTCGGCCTCCGCCGGCCGGTTACGTCGAACGTTGAAGCTGTAGAAAAACCCAATTTCCCGCCGCTCCCGGCGTAAAAAATGGCGCAGATTTTCCGCGCCATTTTCATTTCATCGTCTGGCGTTTTGGTCAGCTTATCCCCTCATCCGCGCCAACC
>Ga0316605_10001013_pt1 | contig 17102 bp, 16 predicted proteins | sample OWC_soil_day20_n_FD_207666 | JGI IMG/M metagenome (GOLD analysis project Ga0316605, IMG submission 207666) | Wetland soil microbial communities from Old Woman Creek delta, Ohio, United States - OWC_soil_day20_noCT | ecosystem: Environmental > Terrestrial > Soil > Wetlands | place: USA: Ohio...
GCACCGTTAGCACCAATAATCCCGTAGCAATTACCATTCGTAAACTTGAGATTCACATCATTGAACAAAATTCTCTTACCAAACTGAACTGAAACGTTCGAAACTGTAATCATTATATTTAATCTTTATACCTTGTATTTAAAATCGGCCACAAAGGTAGTCTTTTTTTGTGAATATAATCGCCATTCTGGCAGATAGTTCATACATCGTTATTTATTATTCACTAAAAAACAGTACTTTTGCATGTTCTTTCGCTAAAAATATGATTTTGGCAAAGAATTTGTAGCATGGATTATAAACCAAACCTACCCAATTGTATGGTGCAATCATTTTGGAAGAAGAATAAAAAGAAAATATATATGGATCCAAAGAAAAAAGAAACAGTTAAAGAAGAAGAATTAGTAGATAACGTAAAGGAATCAACTCAGGAAACAGAAGCATCTGCAACTGAGCAAGAAACCATTACAGCCGACCAGGAAGCTCCTGCTCAGGAAGAAGAAGTTCTTACTCCTGAACAAGAATTAGCAAAGAAACTGGAAGAAGCTAATGCCAAAATAGAAGATCAGAACGATAAATATCTGCGTCTGTCGGCTGAGTTTGACAATTATCGCAAACGCACAATGAAAGAAAAAGCCGAACTGATTAAGAATGGCGGCGAAAAGTGTATCAGCAGTATTCTTCCTGTTATTGATGACTTTGAGAGAGCTCTGAAAACAACAGAAACAGCTACTGATGTTACTGCTATCCGCGAAGGTCTTGAGTTGGTTTACACTAAATTTATGAGTGTAATGGGACAAAATGGCGTTGAAGCAATTGATGCCTCAAGCGAATTCAACACAGACTTCCACGAAGCAATCACAACATTTGCAGCTCCAAGTGAAGATCTTAAAGGAAAAATCATAGATTGCGTACAAACTGGCTATACACTTAATGGAAAAGTAATTCGTCATGCCAAAGTTGTAGTTGGCGAATAATTAATAAAGGATAACGAACAATGGCAAAAAGAGATTACTATGAGGTGCTGGGCGTTGAGAAATCTGCAACAGCCGATCAGATAAAGAAAGCATATCGTAAAAAAGCAATTCAATTTCACCCTGATAAGAACCCGGGAGATAAAACTGCAGAAGAGAATTTTAAAGAAGCTGCCGAAGCTTATGATGTTTTAAGCAATCCCGATAAGCGTGCTCGTTACGACCAGTTCGGACATGCTGGCATGAGTGGTGCAGCCGGTAACGGTGGTCCGTTTGGCGGAGGCTTTGGCGGAGGTGCCGGAATGTCAATGGACGACATTTTCTCTATGTTTGGTGATATCTTCGGTGGACACGGTGGCGGAGGCTTTGGTGGCTTCGGAGGTTTTGGCGGCGGAGGCGGCCAACAGCAAAGACGTTTCCGCGGATCGGATCTTCGTGTAAAGGTTAAACTTAATCTGAAAGAGATTTCTACCGGTGTAGAAAAGAAATTCAAACTAAAGAAATATGTTTCTTGTTCTCATTGTCACGGTACAGGAGCTGAAGGAAGCAGTGGTTCTGAGACTTGTCCTACCTGTAAAGGTAGCGGTTCGGTTATTCGTAACCAACAGACCATTCTGGGAACCATGCAGACTCGTGTTACTTGTCCTACTTGCGGTGGCGAAGGTAAAATTATAAAAGATAAGTGTAAAGAATGTGCCGGAGAAGGTATCGTATATGGAGAAGAAGTTGTAAGCGTAAATATCCCTGCTGGTGTAGCTGAAGGAATGCAGCTATCCATGAGCGGAAAAGGAAACGCAGGAAAGCACAATGGAGTACCGGGCGATTTACTTATCCAGGTGGAAGAAGAAGCACATCCAGACTTAGTTCGTGACGAAAACGATTTGATCTATAACCTATTGCTTAGCTTCCCAACCGCAGCTTTAGGTGGAGCCGTAGAAATACCAACTATCGACAATAAAGTAAAGGTTAAGATTGAAGCGGGAACGCAACCAGGCAAAGTTCTTCGTTTACGTGGCAAAGGTTTACCAAGCGTAAACGGATACGGAACAGGAGATTTACTTGTAAACGTAAGCATCTACGTTCCTGAAACATTAACCAGAGATGAAAAAGAGACTCTGGAAAAGCTGGAATCATCAGATAGTTTCAAGCCAAACAGTTCGGTTAAAGAAAAGATTTTCAGGAAATTCAAAAGTTTCTTTGATTAATTAATATCGTTTTTACTTATTAGGTATTATAATCTCCCCACTTGCGTCCAATGCAAATGGGGAGATTTCTATTTTACATTATTTTATTAATGGTTCAGATTCTATTTCGGATAAATCTCTTGATACTCTTTTTATATTATATCGCCTTCCATATTTTTTATCATCAAGCCTTATCCCTATTTCTCCAAAATTGCATTCTTCTTCTGTTACTACACCTTTATATGGCTCTATTTGCCAAATAGTATCAACTAGGACTCTATCACCTTTTTTAAAATTTTTATTATCTTTCATACCTTTAAATATTTATATATCATTCGAATAAAAGAGAATCAATTATTCAATATCGTTTCTATTCGAACTTTACATTAAATTACTAGCCAACTCACTCAACATACTACGCTCTCCTTTTACCAGATTAACGTGAGCAAAGATATTCTGGCCCTTCATACGGTCAATCATATAGACTAAACCATTGGACTCGCTATCCAGATAAGGTTGGTCAATCTGTTGAATATCTCCGGTGAAGACCATCTTCGTTCCTTCTCCGGCACGGGTGATAATTGTTTTAATTTCGTGAGGGGTTAGGTTCTGAGCCTCATCGATAATGCAATAAGTTTCCGACAAGCTTCGTCCGCGGATAAAGGCTAGTGCTTCAATTACCAGCTGACCACTCTTCTGCATATCATCCAGACGTCTTAGTTCTGTTGAAGTTGGAGAAAACTGATGTTTAATAACGTTCAGGTTATCGAAAAGAGGTTGCATGTAAGGTGCAACTTTGGCAGCCGCATCTCCTGGAAGGAAGCCCAGGTCTTTATTGGAAAGAGCCACAATAGGACGAGCCAACAGAATCTGCTTATAATCGTTCATATTGCTTAATGCTGATGCAAGGGCAAGCAAGGTTTTACCGGTTCCGGCTTTTCCTGTAAGAGCAACGAGCTTAATATCGGGATCGTTCAGAATCTCGAAAGCAAAGCTCTGCTCGGCGTTACGTGGTTCTATTCCATAGCTTTTTGCTTTAGTTACTCTATGTACACTGTGAGTAAACGGATTATATCTTGCCAACACGCTATTACGTTCACTCTTCAGAACAAAGCATTCGTTAGGCTGCAAAACATTTCTTATTTCTAACTCACTAATATCTACTCCTTCTTTAGTAGAATAAATTTTATCTATAAGTTCGGAGGATATTCCTTCATAGACTTCATTGGCCTTCTCGAAGATATCTACATTGGTAACCTTATCGGTAATATAGTCTTCGGACAGTACTCCGATGGAACGGGCTTTCATGCGCAGATTCACATCCTTGGTAACCAGAATAGTTTTAACCTTGGGATATTTCTTTGCCAAAACATCTGCCGTAGAGAGAATTTCATGGTCGGCCTGACGCTCGGGAAAAGATTTCCGTACTGTTTCGGACTCCATTCCGCCGGTAAGAATAAAAAGCTTTCCCATTCCTTCGCCTAACGATGCTCCCTTAGTGAAAAGGTTATCGTCAGTAATCAAATCAAGTTCGCGAACAAATTCTCTTGCATTATAATTTATTTCCCCACTTCCCTTCTTAAATTTATCTAATTCCTCTAAGACAATAATAGGAAGGTAGATGTCATTTTCCTGAAAATTCCTCAGACAATCATGGTCATGAAGAATAACATTAGTATCTAACACGAAATTTTTCTTAGTTCCCATAATTTTTAGATTTAAAATGTTGATATTTGCATCTAATATAGTAATTAAAAGATTACGATATATCACTAAAAGACTAAAATTTTTGAATAAATGAATTATAAAGAGACTCTAAACTATTTATACGAAAGCGCTCCTCTATTTCAGCAGATTGGGAAATCGGCATATAAAGAGGGCCTTAGTAATACTAATGATCTGGATAAACATTTCAAACATCCACACAAAAACTTCAAAACTATCCATGTAGCAGGAACAAATGGTAAGGGATCCTGCTCTCACACACTTGCTGCAATTCTGCAATCGGCTGGATATAAAGTAGGACTCTACACCTCTCCTCACCTTATTGATTTCAGAGAAAGAATCCGCGTAAACGGAAAGGCTATAACTGAAGAATATGTGATTGATTTCGTGGAGAAAGAACGTAAGTTCTTCGAACCGCTTCAACCGTCGTTCTTTGAATTAACCACTGCGATGGCCTTTAAATATTTTGCCGATGAGAAAGTAGATGTGGCTTTAATTGAAGTTGGATTGGGTGGACGACTGGATTGCACTAATATTATTCATCCGGATTTATGTATTATAACTAATATCAGTTTCGATCATACTCAGTTTCTGGGAAAGACTAAGGCGCTTATCGCTGGCGAGAAGGCTGGTATTATAAAGGAGAAAACGCCTGTAATTATTGGCGAAACAAACGAAGAAACCAAGCCTGTGTTTATACAGAAAGCAGACGAGGTGAAAGCTCCTATTTTCTTTGCTGAAGAGGAACAATTGCTGTGGAGATGGGAAATGAATAAAAGAGGGCGCTGGAACTACTTCACGGCCGATTATCCTCATTTAAAAGGTGAACTTGGCGGATTCTGCCAGATTAAAAACACCAATACCATTCTTTTAGCTTTAAGATTATTGAAAAAAGCCGGCTATAACATTCCTGATGAAGCTGTAGAAAAAGGATTCGAGAAAGTTTGCGAACTCACCGGATTAATGGGTCGCTGGCAAAAACTGGAAAGCAATCCATCGATAGTTTGTGACACCGGACATAACGTTGGAGGTATTACTTATATTTCCGAACAACTAAGCAAGCAAAAATACAAGAAACTGCACGTTGTAATAGGAATGGTAAACGATAAAGATATCAGTGGTGTATTGGCTTTATTGCCCAAAGACGCTGAATATTACTTTACCAAAGCAAGTGTAAAGCGTGCACTGCACGAAGCCGATCTGAAGTTTCTGGCAAGTAAAGCCGGATTATATGGAAAAACCTACGCTGATGTGCCAAAAGCATTTGAAGCTGCAAAGGCAAATGCCTCTCCTAAAGATTTTATATTTGTAGGAGGAAGTAGTTTTGTTGTAGCCGATCTCCTCACCTATCTTAAAAAGAACAAAAAGCAGGAAGAAGGCACTGTTTAAAAGAAAAAGCAAGACTATATTATATAATGAAGAGAGATAACTTTAATGCTATCTCTCTTCTTTATTTCTGTCAGCAGAAAGTTTACTTGAACAAATCTACTTTACAGCAATACATTCTATCTCCACCATTGCATTTTTTGGCAAGGCCTTTACTGCCACAGCAGAACGAGCCGGGAATGCGCCATCAAAATAGCTAGCATAAACAGCATTCATCTCTGCAAACAGAGACATATCCGAAAGAAAAACGGTAGTCTTTACAATGTTGGCAGTGGTAAGTCCGGCTTCTGCCAGAATATGTTTAATGTTCTCAAAAGATTGCTTAGTCTGTTCAGCCACTCCGCCCGGAGCAAATTCACCGGTAGCCGCATCCACGGGTAACTGTCCTGAAACAAACACCATGCCCCCGGCTTCTATAGCCTGACTGTAAGGTCCGATAGCACCAGGTGCATTTTCACTAGAAATTACTTTTTTCATTATTTCAGCTATTTATTAGTTAATACTATTTTGTTTGCAAGTTAAACATAATTGCAAATAACTGCAACTTTTTTCTAATTCTCGTTTCATCTTTTTAGCGAGCTGCGCAACTCGTTAAAACAGCCTGCGCAGCTCGTTTAATCGACCTGCACAAGTCGCAGGATCGAGCTGCGCAGGTCGCAAAGAGGATGTCTTTAGCTTTCTAAAGAAGTTCGCCGTGAAGAGAAAGGAAATCCTCCGGGAAATGAAATCACTGATACAATAAAATGCAAATGGAAATAAGAATTATATGAGCCCGAAACGTTCTTTCAACCGTCTTAAATTCTTCCGAGAGCAAATGGAAATAAGAATTATTCGAGCACAATAGCCCTAATAAAAATATTTTTTAGAAAAAAGAGTCATGCTTTAAGCAGTATATTATATATTCGTGCATTTATTAGTAAACACGTGTCAGATTTAATGAGTGAAACCGAATTGACAGAACGTTGCCGGGTTGGAGATAATACAGCTCGCAAAGAGCTTTATGAGCAATATGCAGGACAAATGTTCGGCATATGTTACCGTTATGCCGGTGATCGGGAGATTGCTCAGGACCTTCTTCACGACGGTTTTTTGAAAGCTTACTGCTCTTTCGATAAGTTTACTTATCGTGGAGAAGGCTCGCTGAAAGCATGGCTCAGCAGAGTAATGGTAAACATATCGCTGGACTATTTGCGGAAAAATGATTCTGCCCGGCAAATGCTCCCGATCGATCAGATTCCGGAGAACATTGAAGAGCCTCGTGAGGAAGATCTTACTCAAGTTCCACACAAAGTTCTGATGAAATTTATAGCAGAATTACCGTCCGGATATCGAACCGTATTCAATTTATATGTCATGGAACAACTTTCGCATAAAGAAATAGCTGAGAAATTGGGCATCAATGAAAAGTCCTCGTCCTCACAATTATTTCGGGCAAAAAAAGTTTTGGCAAAAGAGATAAATAACTATTTAAAGGAAAATAATCAATGAAACAGGAAGACAAAGAAAAATGGATCACTGCCTTTCGGGAAAGTTTAGAAGATTATTCCGAACCACCGTTATTCAATGACTGGGAAAGGCTGGAAAAGGAACTCTCTGTTGTTCCTGTTGCCAAACCTAAGCGTTCATATATTATGTACTATTCGGCTGCGGCTGCAATTATATTGCTGTTAATCGTTTCGGCAACAGCAATTTATTTGTTTGATAATTCATCGGATAAATACTTTGAAACATCTCAGCTTCCAGCCGAAATTGAGACGATAACAGACAAAAAGCCGCTGAAAGATGTGATAGAGCCATTGATTAACGACGTTAAAAAGAACGACAAATCTGCATTGAACAAATCGGCCGTGAAGAACAGTGTGCTTTCTGGTAATAAGCTTGCTTTAGCCAATGGCACTTCATCAAACCAGCCGTCTGCCCTTTCGGGAAATAAGAAGGATGTTGTAAATACAAAAGCAGGCAAAGATGCTGAAAGCAACAATGAAGATGAGACCTTAAACAAGAATAATGCATCGGACTTGCAACGCACTGATGAAAGAAAAGCTATTGAAGAGCAAAAGTTGAATGATAATAGTGGTGAGAAAAAGAACGTTCCTCAGCAAGGAGAGAATAACAGATCAAAGAAGCAGGCCCTTAAAACATCTCCAAAAAAGGCAGAATATGTAACCGAACTTTGGGAACTTCCAAGAAAGAAAAAACAGAAGAATCTTTCAATCGGAGTTTCTGCAGGAAACACTCTTTCATATAATTCAGAAGGTGGTGGTATGGATTATGCAATGAGTCCAAGTTACGACTATTTAAACTGTATGAATGTTGAGGAAGCAATTGCATCTAGTCTATTAAAATCAACACCGGTTAAATGGAACCATAAGCAATCGGTTTCGTTTGGACTTTCTGTCCGTAAGTATCTGACACAAAGACTCGCTATAGAAAGCGGAGTGGTATATACCCGGTTGGAATCAGAATCATCCGGTAGCAAGAGCCACAGACAAATGCTTGATTATATTGGTGTTCCTGTAAAACTAAACTATATGCTAGTGGATAAGCGTTATTTCACACTATATCTGTCAGGCGGCGGAATGGCCGAAAAATGTATATCCGGGAAATTAAATAAAATAGAGCTTTCAGGAAAAGATATATCAGAGGATGTAAGTGTAAAACCATTGCAATGGTCGCTCAACGGAGCTTTAGGAGCACAATATAACATCACTCCTAAGATGGGAATATTTGCAGAGCCTGGAGTTGTTTACTTTTTCAATGATGGTTCTAAAGTGGAGACTATTCGCAAGGAAACGCCTTTCAACTTTAATCTGCAACTGGGATTACGAATTAGTTATTAGTGAATCTGAAATTAAAAAACGAGTCATAAATTAATAGACAAACTTAGCTATTTACAAAGTAGTTAACTCAAAAAAAAGGATTACCGTGAGGCAATCCTTTTTATGTTATATGAAAACTGTCTACTTACAGTTCTTTTCAATCATTGGAATTACAGCTTCATCGCCCAATTCTTTGGCTTTATTAAAGTTTTCACAAGCTTCGTTTTTCTTTCCTTGTTGCATCTGGCAGAAGCCAATCAAACGATAGCAAGCAGCAAATTTAGGATCAATAACCAAAGCATCTTTCAGATTCTTTATAGCGTCATCATAACGGGCAATACGAAGATTAACCGCTCCATATTCAGCCAGATAATCCTTATTGGAAGGATCAAGAGTTACCGCCTTTTGAATATCTTCCAATGCACGTTTAAAGTTCTTCGCTTTATAATTAGCCTGTTCGCGAAGATAGAAGAATGTAGAACTTACATTACCACCCATGGCTTGTTCAAAGTAGTCGTAATCAGCAATTGCTTCTTTATACATTTCTTTCTGAGTCTTAACCAAAGCACGTTCGGAAAGATAATTTGCAGCCTCTCTCGGATATGGAGCAGCATATTTATTTACTGCACTATCAAGTAAAGCAAGAATTTCTCCTAAATCGCCGTTCATCATTTGCTTTGTCTTTGCAGCACTATAAAAAGTTTCTGCAGAAGCTTGTGGAGAATGGTTTATCTTATCGTAACATTCAAAAGCTTTATCATATTTAGTCGATGCAAAATAGATATCGCCCTGGTGTTGAGTATAAATAGGAAGCGGATTTATATCGATAGCTTTCTGAATTTCCTCAAGTGATTTTTCGAATGTCCAGTCTTTATAAGCGCCATCCTTACCACGAAGAGCAACATAATATATCAGTCGCGAACGATTAAAGAAGGCATTGTCTTTTTTATCTGCAGTTTTCAATGCTTTGTCAAGATCAGCCTCACCTAAAGCCAGATGTTCTGCATCAGTATAGCTGGATACATAGAAGTTAGCCCTGCGAATATATCCTTCAGAACTATTAGGATACTGTTCTACAAACGTGTCCAGCAAAGTGAGATATTTTTCCTTACTAACAGAAGAAGCCATATAAAGAGCAACTAAAGCCTGTTCTTCTGTATTAGGAAGAGCTTTTTTAATACCAATACTATTCAGGTCGGGATTATTAAAATCAAGAGCATTAATAGTCAATGCGTTGACATAAGGAGCACTAATGGCATAACAATGAGTTGTGTCATTCGATGCTGCTTTTTGTACTAATCCAAACACTTCACCTTCTGCATTCATAACCGGACAGCTTACCATTTTGTCTTTCACAGAAATAATAAGCTTAAAGTATTTATGAGGACCGGAAAGATTAGACACCTCTTCTACTTTTCCAAAGGTACATGAGCGATCTTTCTTTGTAGAATAAGGTAGCATTACCGCTTCGGCATCTTTTGCAGGAATAGCAGTAGACAAAGTCAGCGCAGCTGTGCTTTTCTTGCCCAGATCTACACTAAACTTAATAACATCGTACATAGAATTCATGCCCAGAATAACTTTAACCGGCATCTGCTTACCTTCCGAGTTTATAACATCTGCACGTGCTGCACCTTTAAACAAAGAATAGTCGGACAGTGCCACACCATCTTCCGAAACAAAGAAACCGTTGCCGGTATTCAGTAATTTGCCGTTAGTGTCATAAGTCACCACAGAAAAGACAGCCTTTTTGGCTTTATCAACCCATTTGGGTGCCTCCTTCTGCGCCATTGTCCACTGAGAAAGCAGACAAAGGACTATAAATAGTATTTTCTTTTTCATGATTATAGGTTATATTAAAATATTATTCTTTTTCAAAGCCACGTTGTTTCACTGCCTCGTAAATCAACACTCCGGCTGCAACGGAAACATTCAATGACTCAATCTTACCAAACAAAGGAATCTTTACCCACTCATCACATAATGCGAGGTGATCATAAGATACACCGGTATCTTCAGCTCCCATAATAATACAGAGAGGATCTTTATAATTAGCCTTTGTGTAATCGTAATCTCCCTTTTCGGTAGCAGCTACAATTTTGAATCCGCTATCTTTTAAATATTTAATAGCAGTAGTCAAGCTTTGTTCCTTGCAAACAGGCAGTGTATGAAGCGCTCCAGCAGAAGTTTTCATAGCATCTGCATTAACACTCACACTATTTCTGGAAGGAATAATAATTGCATCCACACCAGCGCAATCGCAAGTACGGGCAATAGCTCCGAAGTTACGTACATCTGTTACACCATCAAGCATAACAAAGAAAGGAACCTTTCCTTCTTCGAAAAGAGTAGGAACAACATCCTCTACCTTATAGTAAGTAACAGCAGAAACAAAAGCAATAACTCCCTGATGGTTTTTAGTTGTTATTCTGTTGATGCGCTCTACCGGTACACGCTGAACAAATATATTTGTGCCCTTTACTGCAGCAAATAGTTCTTTTGAAAGATCACTTTGAATATCTTTCTTTACCAGGATTTTATCAATTTCCTTACCCGCCTCAATGGCTTCAATCACGGCGCGTACGCCAAATATCATTTCATTTTTTTCCATGCTGTTTTAATAATTCTTTTGCGTTATTCATCGCAGCTTCCGTCAAAGTAGCCCCACTCAGCATGTGAGCTATCTCATCAATCCTCTCCTCTTCTTCCAATCGGCGGATATTACTACTGGTCGATGTTTCGTTATCTTGTTTATATACTTTATAGTGTACTTTTCCTTTGGCCGCAATCTGAGGCAAGTGGGTAATGCTGATAACCTGCATGCATTGTCCCATTTCCTTCATAATTTCTGCCATCTTATCGGCTATCTCACCGGATACTCCAGTATCTATTTCATCAAAAATAATAGTTGGCAGCTGAGTTGCTCCTGCAATCATTGCTTTTATGGAAAGCATAACGCGAGCAATTTCACCACCCGATGCTACCGAAGATATACTTTGCAATGTAGCATTCTTATTGGCAGAGAAAAGGAAGCTCACATTATCTCCACCGCTTGCGTCGAAATTTGCCTTCGGCGTAATCTGCACCTGAAAGCGCACATTCGGCATCCCAAGCGGAATAAGTTTGCTCTGCATCTCATGCTCTACTTTTTTGGCAGCTTTCGTACGTTTATCAGTAAGCAGCGACATTGCTTTTTTAACTTTATCAAGCAACTCATCTTTTTGTTTCTGAAGCGCTTCAATCTGTTCTTCAAAAGAACTGATAGCATTGAGACGTGCACGGAAATCTTCCTGCACCCGTATCAGTTCCTCGAGCGTGCTTACATGATGTTTCTTTTCAAGAGAATAAATTAAGTTGAGCCGTTCATTCACAAATTCCAGTCGGACAGGATCAACAGTTATATTATCTTCCTCTCTTGTCAAATCCCGGGCAACCTCTTTCAGTTCGATAGACAAGCCCTCAATTCTGTCATATAATTCTCCGGCTGTATTATAACGTTCTTTCAGCGAACGCAATATTCCGGAAACTCTTTTCATGTTGCTCAGCAATCCACCTTCATCTTCATAAAGAAGCTGGTCGGCACTGAACAGTGCTTCTTTTATCTCTTCGGCATGACTAAGAAGTTCTTCTTCCTTTTCCAGTTCAGCATCTTCTCCTTCCACAAGTTTTGCTTCATCAAACTGATCGAGCTGAAAACGGACATAATCTTCATCGGCCTTGCTTTGTTCTTCGAGTTCAATAAGTTTATCCAGCTCTTCAACAACCTTTCGGTAATTGTGATAAGCTTCTTTATAATTGGAAAGTTCTTTCTCGTCATTAGCCAATGCATCCAGAACATTCAATTGGAAATCTTCTTTGCTCAATAATAAATTCTGATGCTGAGAGTGCACATCAATCAACTGTTCGCCTAACTCCTTCATCAAGGTAAGCGGAGCCGGAGAATCATTTATAAATGCACGTGATTTACCGGAAGACTGCAGTTCTCTTCTCAGAATACATTCGTTGGAATCGTACTCCAGCTCATTTTCATCAAAGAAAGCCTTCATCTGATAGGACGATATATTAAAATGAGCTTCGATAACACATTTCGAAGCGCCATTCTTTATAGCTTTTACATCTGCTCTCTGCCCTAATAGCAAACCTATAGCACCCAGAATAATAGATTTTCCCGCTCCCGTTTCACCGGTAATAACAGAAAAGCCTTTATCGAAAGTGATATCAAGAGTGTCAATCAGCGCATAGTTTTGAATTGATATAGATTGCAACATAATTTTATTTCGAAGACTTTATTTTATCCCATTCAGTACTAAGAGCGGGATTGATATCAACTAACATTGTATATACTTGTTCTTTCTCGGTCTGTGCACCTTTTGAGTAAACATTGACCAATTCATCTTTCTTTATTTCAGTAAACAACTGTGGAAGAACAGACATTGGCTTATTTTCCTTTGCTTTTTTAAGTTCTTCTAAAGCCACAGTAATCTTAGCCCTTCCCCTGTCTGCATTCTGAGCCATTTCATCTAACCCCATGCGATGATAATCATAAGCCATTTGGCGATAAGGTTTCATTTGCTCATCCAGATAATCGGTTATTATTCCATGCCGGTTACGACTGTCATCAAAAGCTTTCCATCCGGTTTCGGACATAGTCTGAGAAGCCGTTACAATACTTTCGGCCGTGCGTAAAACATCTGTTCCTCCCAGTGGAGCCATGGAATCCATATCCATACCAATTATCAGATAAGCATAATATGCAATAACTGCAGTAAGGTTACTGTCTATCTGATTTTCACGAAGCTCCAAAGGATCAAATTCCAGGTAAGTAAAATTAAAATTCACATCCTTGAAATTAAAAAGCGTAGTGTTATAGCTTGAATTGTAAACCGGACGATTAGCCTGAACCAGAAGCTCACATTTAAAAGCCCCATCCTCGGTATGTTCTTTCACCGTGATATTCATGCTACAAGATATCTTCTCAGCAACAATATATTGTGCAGAAGTCCATTTTCGATCATTGATAAATTCCGTTAAAGCAGTCTCCAGTGTCTTAAAGACCTGAGTATTTGTTCCCTGAATCTTTGAATAATTAATATTCACCTTACAATTCAGTTCCTGCGCTTTTCCTGCCAACGAAAATGCCAGCAACAGAAAAGTAAAACAAGTAAAACGGAATATATTATGAATGATCCTTTTATTCATCTTCCTTCCTGGTTATTTAATCAGTTGCACCAATCGGTCAATGATGTCTGTCGCTACTTCACGTTTACTCTTCAACGGATAATCCGTTTTCCCATTTTTATCTATAATTGAAATTTTATTTGTATCGTGACGGAAACCAGCACCTTCGTCATTCAAGGAATTAAGAACAATGAAATCAAAGTTCTTTCGTTCTAATTTGCTTTGAGCATTCTGTAGTTCATCATTAGTCTCCAAAGCAAAACCAGCTAACAACTGATCATCACGCTTCATTTTTCCTAACGAAGCAGCAATATCGTGAGTTGGTTTTAAAACAACAGTAAGCTCATCACCTTTACGTTTTATTTTCTTATCAGCTACTAGTTCTGGAGTAAAGTCTGCTACTGCCGCACATAAAATTCCGGCATCAGAAGATGGATAATTGGCAACAGATGCTTCATACATTTCTTTTGCCGATTCAACATCAATACGGTGAATATTAGGATGAACCGATTTCATTTGTACCGGCCCTGCAATCAAAGTAACTTCAGCACCTCTGGCAGCGCATTCTTCAGCTAATGCAAATCCCATCTTTCCTGAAGAATAATTACCTATAAACCTCACCGGATCAATCTTTTCGTAAGTTGGTCCCGCAGTTATCAGTATTTTTTTTTTTGAAAGATCTTGTTGATTGGCAAAGAACTCCTCAATTACACGAATAATAGCATCTGGTTCTTCCATCCTACCTTTACCAACCAAATGACTGGCAAGTTCACCTTCTCCTGGTTCAATAATATGATTTCCGTATGAGCGAAGTGTCTCAATATTTTTTTGAGTAGAAGGATGAGCAAACATATCCAGGTCCATTGCAGGAGCAACGAAAACGGGAGCCTTTGCAGAAAGGTAGGTTGTAATAAGCATATTATCTGCTATTCCATTTGCCATCTTCCCTATTGTAGAAGCAGTAGCTGGAGCTATCAACATAGCATCAGCCCAAAGACCTAAGTCTACATGACTATTCCATGTACCATCTCTTCCAGAAAAGAACTCGCTGATTACAGGCTTACTTGTTAGTGCAGATAAAGTAATGGGAGTAATAAATTCTTTTCCTGCAGGGGTAATCACCACCTGAACTTCTGCTCCCTTCTTTATAAGACCACGAATAATATAAGCAGCTTTATAGGCTGCAATACTTCCGGTAATTCCTAAAACTATTTTTTTCCCTTTCAACATATACCTATCCTAAGTAAACTACTTACCGTTAAATTCACGTAACTTGATTTTAGTAAGAACAGCTTTTGTGTTCAGCGTAAAATCACTGTTTAGCATCCATGAATAGTATCCCGGATCTTTCTTAAAGACATCAGATACAGGAATACCTTTGTACTTCCCGAAATTGAATACTTCTACTTCATTATCGTTATAAACCACTCTTCCGGCAAAATCTACATTCTTACTATAAGTAGAGAAATCTGCAAGGAAAGCCATGTCATTCTGCAATTCCGGATAGCGATCAAGCTGCGCTTTAAGCACCTCGTATGTTGCACGGGTATCTGCCTCAGCTGTATGAGCATCATCTAGATTCCTATCACAATAAAATTTATAAGCAGCAGAAAGAGTTCTTTGTTCCATTTTATGGAAAATTACCTGAACATCAATAAATTTACGCTTGCTCATGTCTATATCCACTCCGGCACGAAGAAATTCTTCAGCAAGCACTGGAATATCAAAACGATTGGAATTAAATCCGGCAAGGTCGGCACCTTCAATATCACGGGCTATATTCTTTGCCACTTCTTTAAAAGTAGGACAATTAACCACATCTTCATCATAGATACCATGTATATTTGAAGATTCTTCCGGGATATGCATTTCCGGATTTATACGAAGAGTTTTTGACTCTTCATTTCCGTTTGGATATACTTTCAAATAGCAAATTTCGACAATTCTATCAGAGTTTATATTTGTACCAGTTGTTTCCAAATCAAAGAAAACAACCGGATTTTTTAAATTCAAGTTCATTTTATATTATTAGTCATTTAACATCATTGGCATAAGCAACATCAGCAAGTCATCATCTTCTTCCTGCTCTAATGGAACAATAACACCTGCACGAGAAGGATCTGCCAATTCAATGATTACATCAGTAGATGCAATATTATTTAAAATATCAATCAGGAAAGTTGATTTAAAACCAATACTCATTGGAGCACCCTGATATTGACAAACTAAAGATTCCTCAGCCGAAGTTGAGAAGTCAATATCCTGTGCAGAAATAACAACCAGATTTTCCTGCATACGAAGTTTAATTAAACTGCTTGCCTGTGAAGAGAAAATTGAAACACGTTTTAGTGCACTGATCAACTGTAAGCGATCTATAGTAACTTTATGAGGATTATTCTGAGGAATTACAGAGTTATAGTTTGGAAAACGTCCTTCTATTAAACGGCAAACCATGCGATAGTTTTCTAGAGTAAAGACCGCATTTCTGTCATCAAATTCTATTGTTACAGCACCTGATTCTTTTGGCAAAAGATTCTTCAATAAGCTGGCTGGCTTTTTCGGTAAAATAAAAGCAGCTCTTTCGCTACCTTTTGCTGCAAAAGTTTTACTACGAGCAAGTTTATGTCCATCGGAAGCAACAAACGTAATATCTTCTGTGGTGATATCAAAGTAAATACCGTTCATTACCGGACGAAGTTCATCATCAGCAGTAGCAAAAAGCGCACGATTGATACCTCTTAGCACTAAATCTGCATTCATTTCCAGACGAACAGCGTTATCTCCAAGTGATGGAGATTGAGGATATTCATCTGCATTCTGACCAACCAAACTGTATTTACCGTTTTGGTATTGAACAGAAATCTCATAAGTTTCAACATTAATTTCAAAGCTTAGAGGTTGTTCCGGAATTTCCTTTAATGCATCTAAAATTGTTTTAGCACCAACAGCAAACGAACCGTTTGCATCACTTTCATTCACATCTAATGAAGTTACCATTGTCGTTTCACTGTCTGACACAGTTACAGAAAGCTTTCCATCTTCCAGTTCAAAAAGAAAACAATCTAAAATAGGTAATGCATTTTTAGAGTTAATTACACGGCTAATAGCTTGCAGATGACTAGACAGAGCCGTACTCGAAACGACGAATTTCATACTTATATCAGTTTAAATTATTATACTTATTATGAAAGACAAAGATAAATAAAAAGATTCTCTAACCAAATAAAAGAATAAAGAAAAAAAGTAAAACATTAGCTTTGTAAAACTTAAAATGTTATTTTCGCAGCCCGAATTATAAAACAAGATTATGGAAATTAGTGGAAAAATAATTGCTATTCTACCTCTGCAAAGCGGAACCGGTAGAAATGGAACTGAATGGAAAAAACAAGATTATGTAGTAGAAACTCACGATCAATACCCAAAGAAAATGTGTTTCAACTTATGGGGAGACAGAATTGATCAGTTCACTATTCAAATGGGTGAAGAAGTGACTGTTTCTTTTGATATAGATTGCCGTGAATGGAATGGTAAATGGTTTAATGATATTCGCGCATGGAAAATTGATCGTAATTCAGGTGCTAGTATGGATGCTCAACCTTTCCAGCAAGCAGCACCGGTAGAATTTACCTCAACAGACGCTAAAGACGATCTTCCATTTTAATGAGAGATTTCATAAAATAGATTACATACATAATCAGAGCCGATTTTCTTAAACTTTAAGAGAATTGGCTCTGATTGCAATCTTAATTGCTATTATTGAAATTAATTCAAAAAAAGACAAAGAAGATTGTTCTATTTGGAATAAAAGATATACCTTTGCACGTTTTTAAATTGAGACG
>Ga0316605_10001014_pt1 | contig 17100 bp, 16 predicted proteins | sample OWC_soil_day20_n_FD_207666 | JGI IMG/M metagenome (GOLD analysis project Ga0316605, IMG submission 207666) | Wetland soil microbial communities from Old Woman Creek delta, Ohio, United States - OWC_soil_day20_noCT | ecosystem: Environmental > Terrestrial > Soil > Wetlands | place: USA: Ohio...
CGCTGATGCGCGCCAACCACCTGCCGGGCGGGCGCGACCTGGGCGACGTATCGATCTCGTTGTTTTCCGGGCCGCGGTTCAAGGGCGTGGGCTTCGGCCTGGGCTTCGCGATGACCACGAACGTGGCGAATACGGAGGTGGCCGGCTCGGTGGGTGAATACTTTTGGGGTGGCTCCGCGTCCACCGCGTTCTGGATCGACCCTGTGGAAGACATCTGCGTGGTCTTCCTGACTCAGTTCGTGCCGTCGACCCTGTACCCGATCCGGCGCGAGCTGCTCACAATGATCAATGCCGCTGTGATCGAATCACGGGCCTGAGGGGCTCATCAGCGAAAGATCAGCGCAGTCGTCCCGGTGGGCGCGCAACAGCTCGTCCTTGAAGAACGGGTTCGGCGCACTCCTCGACTGCGGCATCCAGGTGTTGGCCTCGGACGGTCTCAAGCCGCGCACGGCACGCTAGCGCGCCCGCCTTCGGGGGCCTAGCTTCTAGTGATCCAAATCCCGGTCGCGGGCGGCGCGCGGTCGGGCAAGTCAGGTGTTCGGACCCGCCTTTCGCCAGTTACGGCCCCCGGCCGGACATGGCGTACCCGGCCGTCGGCAAACGTGGCATGCAGTTTGACCGGCAGGTCTACGGCATCGTGCTCAAGGTCGCGTCGACCCGCAGTCGACCCACAGCGGCCAGACGATCCGCCGGATTGCAAGCCCGAATGCTGCCTCTGACCGCAGTGCAACAGGATTGCCATCGAAGCACCTCGGACGCCATTGGTCCAAGCGCAAGGAGCGGTTGATCGGGTCGACCTCATGGGTCGATCGTGCCGGCCGATACCGCAGCGTCACTGCCCTGCTACGGCCGCTTCGGCATCTCGACCATCACCGGCTGGCCCGGTGCCGTGCAGCCAAGGTCGCAGCACCGCCCGGGCTGGCGGTTCTTGGTGATGGCGCGCGTCTCGTCGTGCAGCACGCCGCGCTCCAGCAACCGCTCGACCAGTTCGACCTTGCTGCCGACGGGATAGTTGCGCCAGATCTCCTGCTTCATCGCGGCCGGCGAGCCACCGCCGTGCAGGCTGATCACCGAGTACCAGCCACCCTGGTAGGAGGCAGTCAGGTCTTCGATGAAGCGCGCGACCTCGATGCGCTTGTCGTAGGGCACGCTCGGGCTGGCGCGCAGCACCTCGGCCAGCGTCGCCGCCGTGGCCGGGTTGTGATCCTCGTCCGGTCCTGGCAGTGCGACGATCAGCCCGCCCGAGACCTCGTGCGCGAGACGGTGCATGTCATAGATCTGGGTCGCCAGCAGCAGCTTGCCGATGTTGCTGAACACCGGCTCCGGCATGAAATTGCCGTAGTGAGGGTCTTGCGTGCCGTAGACGCTGGCAGCCACGCCGCAGGCGTAGAAGCCCTCGGTGATCTTGATCAGCTCGACCATCGGCTCGCGCAGATGGCTCTTCTCGCCGGGGTCGAAGCCGTTGGCCTCGCACATCAGCGCGCCAGCACCGATCAACAGGTCGCCAAAGCCGGCGCGCGCGCCGATGCAACTGTGCCGGTGGTGGGTGGCGTAGCTGTACGTCAGGGTGCTGCTGTGCTCCCATTCGCCGGCATAGAACACGCGCTCCCAGGGCACGAAGACCTTGTCGAAGATGACCACGGCAGTCGCCTGACCATACTTGCGCGAGAACAGCGCGCTGCCATGCTCAAGCTTGTCCCCGGGCCGGCCCGCGGGCCGCGAGATGATGGTCAGGCCAGTCGCGTCGATCGGGACGGCGCAGCACACCGCGAAATCAGCATCTTCGGCACCCATGTTGCGGCTGGGCATGACGAGCAGTTCGTGCATGTAGGGCGCACCGGTGACGATGGCCTTGGTGCCGCTAATCACGATGCCCTTGCCGTTGCGCTCGACCACGTGGACGTAGGTGTCGGGGTTGGCCTGCTGGTGCGGCTTCTTGCTGCGGTCCCCCTTGGCATCGGTCATGGCAATGCCGAGCGAGAGGTCTTCGTCCTGCACCCTTGCCAGGTAGGCGGTGAAGCGGGCGCGATGCTCGGTGGTGCCTGCGGCGTCGTCGATGCGCGCGCTGACCTGGGCCAGCCCGTTCAGCGCATCGTGCGCCAGATAGCGCTGCGCGCAGCCAGTCTCCTGGCACAGGAGGCGCACAGCCTCGAGCTTGTTGAGCAGGTCGCCGGCCGAGTCGTTGACATGCAGCATGCGGTTGACCACCGTGGCGCGGCTCGACTGGGTGGCGAGTGCGACTGGCGCGAGTTTCGGGTCGCGCGCGAAGTCATAGGTGTAGGCCAGCGCGTTGACCCCGGGTGCGAGCGAGGGCTCGTCGGCGACCGATTCGACGCGGCGGCCATCGACGTAGACGTTCGGCCGCAGGCGCCGCAGTGATTCGCGATAGTCGGTACCGCTCATCAGCGTGGCGGGCGCGGCGACAGCGGCTGCAGGCAGTGGAGCATTCATCGGGCGTCTCCTCGTCGGGCAAACGATTTGAACACCGCTCAAATGCCCGATCAAGGCTACATTGAGGCCATGTTCAAGTCCATCCTGAAAACCACCGTCGCCGACGCCGGCGATGCGGCGCGGGCCCGGCCACGCACCGCGCGTCAGGCGAGGGCTTTGCGGTGAACGCGATCACGGCCTCGAACAGTGTGCTGGTACTGGTCGACTACCAGCAGCGGCTGGTGCCCGCCATCCAGCACGCAGAGCAGGTGATCGCCGAGGCCACGCGGCTGGCCGATGCTGCGCGCGCACTCGGCGTTCGCGTGCTGGGCACGGAGCAGAACCCGGCCGGCCTCGGGCCCAACGTCGAGGCGATCCGTCAGCGCTGCGAAAGCACGCTCGCAAAGACGCACTTCGATGCCTGCGAAGACGGGCTGCTCGACGCGCTCGGCGATGTGGGCGAGGTGGTCATCGCCGGCTGCGAGGCCCATGTGTGCCTGCTGCAGACCACACTGGGGCTGCTGCGCGCTGGCCGGCGGGTCTGGGTGGTTGGTCCGGCCTGCGGTTCACGCTCGTCTGTCGATCATGAGCTGGCGATGCAGCGCTTGCGGGGGGCGGGCGCGGTCATCGTCAGTCCCGAGATGGTGGCGTTCGAGTGGCTGCACGACTGCCAGCACGCATCGTTCAAGCCGGTGCTGCAGATGTTCAAGAACAGGATCGGCTGAGCGCCCACACTCCTCTGGTACGGCGCGTTGACCTCGCGCGCTAGAAGCTACAGTTCGTGTCCAACTCACTTGAGGAGACGAGCCATGGCCAAGGCTTATTGGATCGCTGCATACCGCTCGATCAAAGACCCCATCGCTCTCGCAGAGTACGCAAAACTTGGCGCTCCGGCACTACAAAGGGCTGGCGGGCGCATTCTTGCCCGCGGGACTCCCGCGCACGTCTATGACGGCGGCATAAAGGAACGCACGGTTCTGCTTGAGTTCGACAGCGTCGAACATGCCATCGCCGCGCACGACAGTCCTGCGTATCAGGAAGCACTCCGTCTGCTGGGCAACGCTGTCGACAGAGACTTGCGCATTGTTGAAGGAGTTGATTGAGCAACGGATGCTCGCAGGCGTTGGATGGTTGAGCGGCGGCGATCTGGATCGTTGAAGGGCTGACGAGACACTTTCCTTCAATCAATGCGTCTGCTGCGCAGGTCCAGGCCGCCCAAGTCCGTTGCGGTGGGCGCTGTTCGCCGGGTGAGCTTGACGGCGGCTTCCGATCACCGAATTCGGGCTTTCCATCGACGCTCCGCGACCCTCAGCCGTCGTCCGGCTCGCCCAATTGGCCACGGGGAAACGGACGCTCATTGCACTGAAAGTCGGCTACCAATCAGTAGCCTGCCCGGACGTGATCTTCGCGACGAGATCGATGCGACGCCGATCGCCCCGGCAGCCAAGGCAGCGTTGTTCGCTGAACGGCTGCCGGCACGGCTATTCGACACCGCCGCATCATCGCCACAGGTCTTTGCGCCGCACGCTTCAGCGCGGGCCTGGGGCCTGCAGCATTTGCACCATCGCGGAGTAGCCGCGCGCGCGCGCCAGCTGCAACGGCGTGGCACCGCTACGGTCAGTCAGCTGCGTGCTGGCGCCAGCGTCCAGAAGCGCCTTCAGGGTGGCCTGGTGACGCGCGCCACCGTCACCCAGCACGATCGCCTCGATCACCGCCGTCCAATGCAGGTTGTTCACGTGGTCCAGCGGCGCGCCGGCCTTGATGAGCTGGCGCACTACGCCGTCGTGGCCCAGGTGCGCTGCGGCGATCAGCGCGGTGCCGTCGTACCGGCTCGTGGTGAGCTTGGCGCTGGCGCCACCGGCCAGCAGGACACGAAGCGTCTCTTCGTCATCGGCCACCGCGGCGATGGTCACGGCGTCATAACGACCTTGTTCCAACGCCGCGGGATCGGCACCGAATTGCAGCAAGGCCTGCACCGCCTTGTACTGGCGCGCGAACGTGGCCACGTGCAGCGGCGTGCGGCCGGCGCTGTCGCGTGCTTCCAGCGCCGCCTTGTTGACTGCCAGCTGCTGGATGGCCGCCAGGTCGCCCCGGTGCGCCGCCGCATGCAGACCCTTGTAGGTCGCCACTTCAGCGGCCGTGGGCGGCACCTGCGCATGCAGTGGCAGCACGGCAGCCGCTGCTGCCAGCGCCAGCACCAGGGCGGCAGCGCGGTACCTCACTTCAGCAGGTCCTTGACCTTTTCGATGGCGGCCACGGCGCATTGCTCGTCCAGTTGGCCGGCAGGGGCGCCGCCCACGCCGACAGCACCAATGACATCGTTGCCCACCTTCACCGGCACGCCGCCACCCAGCAGCAGGAAGCCAGGGATGTGCACCAGGTTGGCCGCGGCCGGATTCTTTTGTGCGGTCTCCATCATCGCCAGCGTGTTGTTCTTGGCCGAGGCCGAAGTGAAGGCCTTCGCCTGCGCGGCTTCTAGCGTGTGTGGTCCGGCGTTGTCGGCGCGCTGCAGAGCGCGCAGCTGGCCGGCGCGGTCAACCACTGCGGCGGTGACGTTGTAGCCACCGGCCATGCACGACGCCACCGTGGCGGCGGCCAGCTGGTTGGCCAGTTCGAGTGACATGTTGCGTTCGGTGCGAACAGCCTGGGCCTGGGCATTGAAAACGGCGCTGGCGGCCAGAGCGGCGAATGTCAGGGAAGCGATGCGAGTGGTCTTCATGGGTGTCTCGTTGGGATAAGCGGTGGCGTGGAACTGGGCTGGCCCTGCTCGGCAGCGTGGCTTCAACCGTGCAGGCATTCTTGCGAAGCGACCCGGAGCGCACCATCCGCACGCACCGCGCGCGGCATCCGTGGGTTTACGGATGGGTGGGCGCAGCGGTCAGGCCTGTGGCGGCGCCGGCCTCGCCGCCGCTTCTTCATCCACAAGTTGAGCGTAGGTGCGAATCATCTGCGCCAGCGTATGCACCTGCAGCTTGGCGCACAGGTGCGCGCGGTGCGTTTCCACGGTACGCGGCGACAGCACCAGCGCGCGGCCGATCTCCTTGTTCGTCAGTCCCGCCACGACCAGCGACAACACCTCGCGTTCGCGGGGCGACAGCAGTCCATAGCGTTCGCGCGCATCGCGTCCGGCAGCGTCGCGCTGGCGCGTGCGCACATGCTCTCGCACAGCGTTATGCACGGCTTCCAGCAGGGCCTCGTCGTCCACCGGCTTTTCCAGGAACTCCGCCGCGCCAGCCTTGAAGGCACGCCGGCACATGTCCACAGTGCCGTGGCCTGTCAGCATCACCACAGGCTGATCCACGCCCTGTTGGCGCAGCAGGTCCAGCACCGTCAGGCCCGACAGGCCCGGCATGCGCACATCCAGCACGATGGCGCCGACGGCGTGGCGGTCGAAGCCTTCCAGAAACGCCTGCGGGTGCGCCCATTCCTGCACCCGCAGACCCACGGTGCCGATCAACAGCGCCAGCGCTTGGCGCACGGCTTCGTCATCGTCCACCAGGTGGATCAGCGGCGATACCGCGGAGAGCGGGCTTGGTGCGGCAGCAGGCAGGGTCATGGGTCGATGCTCTTGGGTCAGGACGCGGCGTGGGCCACCGGCGCGGCGCCAACCAGCGGTAGCGTCAGCACCAGTTCGGCGCCAGTGGCGCCGCCGCCGGCCGGACCAACGTTGCGTGCCTGCAGGCTGCCGCCCAGCGCCTGGGCCAGGGTTTCGCACAGCGGCAGCCCCAGACCCAGGCCACCCGTGCGGGTGCTGAAGAACGGCTCGAACACGCGGCCCAGGGATTCGGGCGCAAAGCCCGGACCGTTGTCGCGCACCAGCAGCAGCACCTGTGCTTGATCCGGAAAGTGCTGCAGCACCAGAGAGATGGTGGGTGATGGGGTCGCCGCGCCCTCCAGCGCTTGCATTGCATTGATCACCAAGTTGTGCACGATCTGCTCCAGCATCACCGGGTCTGCCCACAGCGTCGGCACGCTGCCGCTGACCGAAGCGTTGATGCCGCGCCGCTGCAGTTCGGGGCCCAGCAGGTACAGCATCTGCCCGCACAGAACATGAATGTCAACGTGTTGCGGCACCGAACCCCGCGTGGGATCCTGCGCCAGCCGGCGCAGGCGGCTCAGCACGTCGGAGGCGCGCCGCGCCTGGGCTGCCGCCAGGCCCAGCGCTTGACGTACTGCAGGCAGGTCGGGATCGGCTTCGCCGAGTTCTCGCAGGGCCGCTGACTCGTTGTGTTGCAGCAGGCGCTGTGCGGCCTGGGTGCTGGCCAGCACGGCGGCCAGGGGCTGGTTGAGCTCATGCGCCATGCCGGCGGCCAATTCACCCAAGGTGTTCAGGCGCGCTGTCTGTGCCATGCGCACCAGTTCGGCATTGCGGCGCTGCGCGTCGCGCGCGCGTTGCAGAGCCCACAGCGCGGCGATGGTCGCTGCAAAGGTTGCCGCCCAGACCAGCAGCCAGCCCCACGGCCATTGCGCCGGGCCCGTGGCGCGCTGCAGGCGCAATTCGAACGGCTGGCTGGGTGTGGCCAGTACCTTGGCGAAGGTGAAGCCCGGCGTCAGGCCTGCCGGCTGCTGTGCCTCGGGTGCACCTGGGTGCAGCAGCAGCGTGAGGGCGTCGACCACTAGCACCGCGCGCACCGGCCCGTTGTCGGGCAGCGGCCACTCCTCGGCGGGGACCAGGCGCTTAGCGTCCACCCGCAGCGCCCAGCTTGCCGGGTTGCCGGCCAAGACCACGGAGTAGTGCATACGCACCGGGTCCACCGCGGCAAGCACGGCCTGGCGCTGGCCACCGGCCAGCGCGCGCGACTGCGCCTCGGCGGTGGCCAGAGCGGTATCGGGCCAAGGGTGCTGCGCATCGCTGCGCTGCACCGCCAGCACCGCGGGCCACAGCGCCGGCAACCGCGCCGCCACTTCTTGGGCATCCGCGGCAGGTGCCACCAATACAAGGGTTGCCAACACGGCGTCCAGTTGGGCCGCTCGCTGGCTCAACAGGCGATGGGCGATACGTGCATCCACGGCAAAAGCCTCGCGCCGGACCGCGATGTCCCAGCGAACGATGGCGGTTGCGCCCAGCAACACCAGAAACACCGCCGCTGCCAGTTTGGCCACGCTGCGGCGTGGCATGCGTTGCAGCCACTGGCGCCACTTGAGGAGTGCGGCAGCGTTGCTTGCGGTCGTGGCGGGCCATGAACCGGTAGACGGCATGGTTCGATTCTCCACGGTCGACCGCCGAGCGTCACAGGTTGGTGTTTGCGCCGCGCCTCCTCTTACTTTGGCGCGGACAAGCAGTGCACAACGCCGCAGTGGCCGCGGGGCGACTCCTGCTCGAGCTGGCGCAGCGAGGTGCCAACGACACTTCGGCTGTAATTTTTCAAGCGCCGGCGCTAGGTGCAAACCGCAAACCTAGGGCTTGACCGCTGACCCGCATGTGCGGATCAGCGGTCCAGGCTCAGTCGTCGATCTTGATGCGCGTGGCGCGGTGGCTGGTGCCGCTGGACGTGACCTCACCCACGCTCTTCACCTCGACCGTTTTGCCGTCGAGCGTCGCGCCGCTCAGGCCGTCCCTGAACTCGGTGCCGGCGTCGTAGCTAACGGTGACGCCCTTCACCGTGAAGGTCCCGCTGGTGGCCCCGCAGCTGACGCAGGCCGCAGTGCCCTTAAACTCGAACTCCTGCGACCCGCCCGAGACGTTGTCGTCATCGCCGTCGTCGTCGTCGTCACGCGACTTGAACTCGAGCTTCGTGACCACCAGCACGCCGTTGTCGATGCTGCCTTTCGCCTCGACACGGATGCCGTTCTTCAGGTCGGCGGCGACACCATCGTCGTAAGCCACGCCCTCGCCCAGCCGTACCGCGTAGCCGGCGACCCGGAAGGCACTGGCAGCACTGATGAAGTCACTTACGTAGCCCTCGACTTCGCCTTCGGCTGCCGACGAAGAATCGTCATAGCTCGCGGTGCGGACCTTAAGCCGCTCGGCCAGGTAGCTGCCGTCACCCCGCTGCGCCGGGTTCAGCCTGACGCTGACCGAGACGCCGTTGGCCGTCGTGCCGTCGAATTCGGTGCTGAAGTCGGTGTGGATCGCGACGCCGCGCAGCGTGAAGGCGTAGGCCGGGCTCGACCCGCTCAGGCCGGCCACCGCACCGCGCAGGCGGTACTCGCCGTCGCCGGCCACGAAGGCCGCCACGCTGGTGGCTTCGCGCTCGACATAGGTCGCGACGATGCGGCCGTTGGTGTCGGGCTGGCCATGCACCTCAACCACATTGCCCGTCGCCAGCGTGGCCACGCCGCCGAAGTTGTCGTAGACGGTGGTCGCGTTGGTGCGCACTGTGATGCCGAACACGTCGAAAGTGCCGGCGGCCACCTCGACCGCGGTCACCGGCCCCTTGATCTCAGCGCCGTAAGCAATTTGTGTCGCGGTGCGTACGGTGCCACTGTCGTCGACGCGGCCGTTCACCTCGACGACCATGCCCAGCCTCAGCGGGTTGTCGTCAGTGCCCAGCACCTTGACCGTACCGTCGTCGTCGACCAGGCGCGTGCCGTTGTCCTCATAGCGCACGCCGTTGACGAAGACCGAGCCGAAGCCGGTGACCGTGCCGACGCTGAACGACCCGGTGCCGCCGGTGCCGACCCCGGCGGTGTCACCGCCACCGCCGCCGCAGGCGCCCAGCAGCGCGGCCGTGCCGAGCACCAGTCCGCCAGCCAGCACACGCCAGATGCCGGATGTGGCTGGCCTACAGTCAGCCGATTGCGCGTGGGGTGTCATGAGCGTGCTCCTTTGGAACGTTTGGATCGAGGAAGGTTGGTGGACGGACCCACCGTGGTGTCGGTTGGCGCGGCGGGGACCGTGGGCTGCGGCACGCGTTCGCTGTAGCTGAACAGGCCCACGCGCAGACGCTGGTCCTGCCGCCGGCCGGCAGTGCGGTCGGCGTCGATCAGTTTCTCGAGCTGCGGCACCAGCGTGGCATGAATCGCCCGCCACTGAGCCGCGATCGATTCGCGCATGGACACGATCGATTGCTCCGACAGTTCGTCGGCGAACACCGCCTGTTCGAAGTGCTGGCGTCCGTCGGCGAGCACGTTGGCCACTGCGGCACCGAGATGGTCGCCCACGTTGTGGCCCAGGAAACCGAGCATGCGCTCGGTATCGCCGCGGGGCACGAACGCATCGTGCACCAGCTCCACGGTGTCGTGAGCCGGGTCAGTGGCCGCCAGGCCCAGCCGAACCAATTCGTCGAGCAGGCTGCGCGGGTGAACATCGCGCGTCACCGACTGCGCCAGCGTCTCGAAGCTGGGGGCTTCGCCCTGGCGCGGCAGTTTGCGCGGCCGGCCGCGCGTGTCTCGGTACTTCGGCTCGCTGGCCCACCGCGCAAACACTTCGGCAGACAGTGGACGCCGGCGCGGCGCGGCATCCACAGCCTGCGTCAGCCGCGTGACCTCCCTGCGGCTCAGACCCGTGGCGGTGGCGATGCGGCTGACCATGCGGTGTGGCGGCAGCTTCAGGTGCGCATGTTGCGCCGCGTTCACGAAGGCCTGCCGCAGCAGGCCCTCCACCACCGCACATGGCATGCCCTTGGCGACGGCCAACTGCGCCAGAGGGCGCAGCAGCGTGTTCACTGCGTTCAGCAGGGCATCGGCGTCAGCACTCGCCGCAACAGGGGCAGCCTGTCCTGACGAGATAACGATGGGAGAGCGCATGCGAGCATCATAAATGTGCTTTGTGCACATTTCAAGAGGCAATCGCATGAATCTTGTTGCTGCTCGCAAAAGCCGATGTCGCCGGCCCCGTACGACACTAACTGCGCACGCGGCAGACGACCGTGACGACCGGCGTCACGCGGGCACCGCTGGCGTTGACCAAGTAGCCCTTGACGCGGCCGTCGACGATGAAATTGGAAGCAATAGCGGTGGCGCCCTCGGCGATGTCGCCGGCGCGGCTGTCGAAGTCGAATTCGACCTCGTCGCCGGCTGTGGTCGCGAAATCGCTGGTGGCCGTGCGCGTGCCCGACTTGGCGACCGCGCGATACGAACCGCTGGCCAGATTGTTGCCATCGATGGAGATCTTCGAGCGGTTGCTGCGCTTCTCGCAGCTGACTTGCACGTCAGCCGCGTGGGCGGCGAAGGCGAACGTCGAGAGGGCGGCAATGGCGGCGAGGCGCAGATGCGGGAGGAAGGACATGGTGGCTCTCCTGAGATGGATGGGTTCGAGGGTTTCAGCGTGCAGATATCGCAACGCTGGTCTTGTTGATGCATCCGCCGTGCCAAACGGGTCTCGTCCTCGACCGGCCACGTAAATGCCTGTCACAAATGGACAATTTGCCCAGATTGATCAGAGTCAACCTGCGGCCACCTATTGCCGATGGGGCAGATCCCCCAGTGGGTGGGGCAAATCCCCCGCCGCCGCGGGCGCTTCGCTATCCGGAGACGCCGTCGCCCCGAAGGTCAAGGCGCTCGAGTCGGTAGCGCAGCGTGTCGCGCGAGATGCCGAGCAGCCGCGCCGCCTGGGTGACGTTGCCGTCGCTACGCGCCATCGCCGTCTCGATCAGCCGGCGCGCGGTGCGCTCGAGATCGAGATCACCGCTGTCCACTGCGGCACCCGCGCCGGCGTGTGCCACCGTGCCCGGCTCCAGCAGCGACAGGTCGCGTGCGCCGATCACCGGCCCGGCGCTCATCAGCACCGCCTGCTCGATGACGTTGCGCAACTCACGCACGTTGCCCGGCCAAGCGTGGCGCAGCAGTGTCTCCTCGGCATCGGGCGCAAGCCGCAGCGCACCGCGGCGGTAGCGCTGCGCCTGCGCGGCCAGGAAATGCCTGGCCAGTTCGAGCACGTCGCGGCCTCGCTCGCGTAGTGGCGGGATTCGCAGCTCGACGACGCGCAGCCTGTACAGCAGGTCGGCGCGGAAGCGCGCGGCGCGCACCAGTTCATCCAGCGGCCGGTGCGTCGCACTGACGATGCGTACGTCGACCTGCTGCTCGCGCACGCTGCCGATTCGGCGGAAGCGCTTGTCCTCCAGCAGCTTGAGCAGCCGAATCTGCGTCGACGGCTCGGCCTCGCCAATCTCGTCGAGAAACAATGTACCGTGGTCTGCAGTCTCTACCAGACCGACCTTCCGCTCGCGGGCATCGGTAAAGGCCCCCTTCTCATGGCCGAAGAGCTCGGCCTCGACCAAGTGGGCCGGCAACGCGCCGCAGTTGAGCTCGACAAAGGGCCCGGCGGCCCGGCGCCGGGCATCGAAGTGAAGCGCGCGCGCCACCAGTTCCTTGCCGGTGCCGGTCTCGCCAAGGATCAGCACCGTCGGCGCCTCGCCTTCGGGCAGCCGTTGTTCAGTCTCGAGCAGCCGCGCGATGCGGGCGCGCAACTCGACCATCGCTGGCGAGCGACCGATGATCTTGTCGAGCCCGCTGCCGCCAGCCTCGCGGTCACGGTAGTAGCGAACCGTGCTCGCGAGACGGCTATGGTCGAGCAAGCGATCGATGATGAGCTTGACGCCCGACAGCGACAGCGGCTTGGTCAGGTAATCGCGTGCGCCCGCCTTCATCGCGTCGACCGCCAGCTCGACGCCGCCGAACCCCGTCATCATCACCACACAGGCCTCGGGATCGACTTGGCGCAGACGGACAAGCGCTTCGAGCCCGGTCATGCCCGGCAGGTTGTGGTCGAGCAACACGATGTCGGGCCGGAATTCGGCATAGGCAGCAAGCCCAGCCTCGGCGCTCTCGCATACGCGCACCTCGAAGCCCAGACGCTCGACATAGACGGCGAGATTGCGGGCAAGCGTCTGCTCGTCGTCAACGATGAGGATGGCGCGGCTCATAGGGCATGCAGCGGTGATGACGTTCAGCGGACGGGCAGTTCGAGACGCGCCACGGTACCGCGACCGGCGGCCGGCTCGAGCGTGATGCGGCCATCCAGTCGCCGTACCACGCGCTTCACCAGCGCAAGACCCATGCCCAGTCCTCGGGGCTTGGTGGTGTAGAAGGGTTTGAAGACTTGGTCAGTGCCAGCTTCGCCGACGCCACGGCCCGCGTCGCGCACCTCGACGATGGTGCGCGTGCCCTCGCGGCGCGCCACGAGTTGGATTGCCTCACCGGCGACCGTGGCCTCGCCGGCATTGGCGAGAAGTGAATCGAGCACCTGCGCCATCAGCACCGGATCGGCGGCGACGCAGCCGAGCGGCCCCTTCACCGTCACCGCGAAGGGCTTGCCTTGAGTGCCAAATTCGGTCTCGAATCGCAGCTGCGCTGCGGCAATGACGGTGTCAAGGTCGGCGCTGGCCGCGTGCTCGGTCGGATCGGCGGCATAGTTGAGCAGCGTGCTGACCAGCACGTCGACGCGGTCGACACCACGCATGATCTCGCCCATCGCCGCCCGGTCGGCGCCAAGCTCGAGCTGCAGTTCGGCCGTGCTGCGGATCGAGCCCAGCGGGTTGCGGATGCTGTGCGCCACCGCAGCCGAAACCTCGCCGACGATGGCCAGCGCCTCGGCCTCGACGAGCCGCCCCTGCTGCTCGCGCAGCGCGCGCTCGGCACGGCGCACGAACCAGATCAGCGTGGCGAACAGGAACAGTCCGCCCGCCACCGAACCCGCCCAGACCAAACGCCGACCGTCGCGGATCGCGGCGAACAGCACCGCCTGGTTACGGTAGAGCTCGACGACGGCGACGAGTCGACGTACGCCGGCCTCCTCGTCGTACACCGGCAGGTAGTTCTCGACATAGCCGTCGCCGCGCACGGTGATGCCCATGTGCTCCGGCTTGCCGGGTGCCGTGCCTGGAGCGGCGGCACGGTGCACGACGACGCGGCCGGCCAGTGCCTGGTCGAGTTCGTCGTTGTCGGCAAAACGCTGCCCGATCAGTTCGGCACGGCTGGACCACAGCACCGTGCGATCGGCGGAATAGACATTGGTGCGCAGCACGCCCGGAATTGCGGCCACGTGAGCGACAAACTCGAGAAACTCGGCGCGCCCGGGGGCACTCGGGTCGGCGAGTGACTGCGCCAGACGCTGCGTCGCGGCGATGCTCTGCACGAAGTCGCGGCTGACTTCTGCGTCGTTCGCGAGCATGCGCGCGTCGATGAAGGCGCCGAGCACGAGCGCCATCGCAACGCTGAATAGCCCGATCGCCGCCGCGCCCGAGAGCGCGAACCAGCGCATGAGCCGCAGGTCACTGTGGCGAGCGCGGCGTGTATCGGCTCCAAGCATGATGCGATGCTAATCCCGCCCTGCTGCCATCGGCGAGTCACGATCGCGCGCTTGTCCGCTGAAGGCTCACATAGATCCGAGTCACCTCATGACCGCCTAGCCGCTGGCTCCGAATACCACGACTGCGACGCCATCATCCCGGGTGCCAGAGGCCTGGTCGTGCTGCTCAATGCGCTGATGCGATCGGTATCGCACGGCGTACTGCACGCGTCGGAATGTTGTGCTCGACCGCCGCCTGCTCGATGTGCCCGAAGAGCTCGAACCCGGACGCAATGCGCCCGAGGTAGACCAGCCTTGTGCCCGAGTGGACTGGCGTCAGCACAAGTAGTTGCTTGTGAGGGATCGTAAGCTGCCCGCAACGGCCCGCGATTGCAGCCCGTTCGGGGGATCCTCGTTAACCTCGAAAGTCACCTGGACGGGCATCTTCAACAGCCAGAGGAGGGCAAAGCCAGATTGCTCGACAGTGACTTTGGAGCCACTTCGGGCGACGACTTGGCTGCGCTGCAGATCGGGAATGAATTCGGCGTACCGATCGTATTCGGTCAGCACGCGCCAAGCCGTCGCGGTGTCGGCATTCACTGTGGCGCTCGCCTGGACGTCGATGGTCTCGACACCGCGAACCACGTTGAAGGCAATCTTAGCGGCTGCAACAGGTAATGCCGCCGCCACCGTGGCAGCGAGTGCAAACGCTGAGCCCAGGCGCATCGCCGTGGTGCCGAGCGATCGGCAGGCGCACCGCATGGATCAGTCCACCGCGACATCGACATCACCTCACAGCGATGCAAGGACGCCCGCGTGGGGCGGTCGCCGTCGACGGCACCAGATGTGCCGAGAGCTCAGCGTTCCAACTGTCCATAGACTTCACGCGCCAGCGCTTGCATGTCGGGCCCGTTCACATTGCCGCTGAGGGCGTAGCCGAACCGATCCTCGATCCAGTAGAACGCCTCTTCATCACCCACCCGCGCCGAACGGAACGAGGTGGAGTCCGGAGCCTGACCAGGCTCGAACACGGCAACATACAGCGTGACACGCAAGCCCTGCGCGTTCTCGTACATGAACTGTGCGCGGGGCGTTCCTTCCCCCGGCAGCAGGCGGCCGCCCAACAACTGGTAACCGTGCTTGGCCAGCGACGGCACCTTCAAGGGCGAGCCCAGGCGACGGCTTAGCCACTGTACGAGGTGCGCTTCGTCCGACGCCGCCACCTCCACCGGGTGACGCTTCTCCGGAACGAAGACCGCGTGCGCCAGCACTGCCTCGCGCACGAAGTCTGGCGAAGCGGCCATCATCGCGGTCTCGTCTGGATCCGCCGCCTGGCCCCAGTAGCGCCCGCCGGTCACGCCCGCCGCGACGAGCAGCAGTACCGCCGCCGCCTGCTGCCAGGCGCCGCGTCGCCTCGCACCCGCCGCAGCCTTTGCCACGACCTCGGTTAGGGCCGCAGGCGTCTCGCCGACATCGACCGCTCGTGCCAGTTGCCGAAGCTGCACCCGTTGCGCCTGCCATTGCAGCACCCGTGCGGCATCCGCGGGGTTGGCCTGCAGCCAGGCCAGCATCGCCGGCAGACGTGACGGGTCGATCTGTGCATCGACGAAGGCGTGCAGTTCGTCGTCGTCGACGCGGTCCGTGGGCTCTCTCATCGCTTCACCAGTTGGAGGGGCATTGGGCGCCTGACCTGGCCGTTGTCCATCATCAGCTTGCGCAAGCGCTCCCTGGCGCGGTGTAGCCGCGACATCACCGTTCCGACCGGCACACCAAGGATGTCTGCGGTCTCGGCATAGGTGTACTCCTCGACGGTCACGAGCAGCAGTACCTCGCGCATCGGCGGCGGCAGTGCGGCCAGCGCTTGCCGCAGGTCCATGCGTTCGGCTGCCTCGGCCGTGGGATCGTGCGCCGACTCCGGGGCGTCTTCGAGTGCGGCGTGGCCGTCGTCGTGGCGCCAGTCGCGCAGGTGGTTCATGTGCAGGTTGTGCATCAGTGACAGCAGCCAGCTGCGCAGCACCGAGCCAGGTTGCCAGAGCGCCCACTTGACGCAGGCCCGCTCCAGTGTGTCCTGCACCAGATCGTCAGCCCGCGTGGCGTCGCCCGTCAGCAGCCGGGCATACCGGCGCAGCGCCGGGATGTGGCCGAGGACTTGCTCGACGCCCACGCGGTGCCGTGCGGTCAGGGGCGGGCGAGACGCCAGGCGCCATTGAATCCGTCACCGGTACGGTCGCCCGGCTTCTGGTCCTTGGCCCAGAAGTACACCGGCTTGCCCTTGTAGGCCCACTGCTTGCCGCCGTCGTCACGGGTGACGATGCTCCAGTCGCCGCTGGCCGTCGCACCGGAGGCGGCCATCAACGGCGGCCAGTTGGTGGCACAAGGCCCATTGCAAGCGCTCTTGCCGGGGACGGAATCACGATCGAACGTATACAGCGCCATGCCATTGGCGCCGACGAGCACCCCATCGGCAGCCTTTGCCGGGGCATCGCTGCCCATCGACGCGCAGCCGGCGGCCAGCAGACTGGCGAAGACGAGGGCAGACACAGACAGTTTGCGGAACATGGTCGGATCTCCGATGTGAAGGGTTGTACATCGGTAAACACGGGATTGGCCCGAACTATTCCTTCGGGCTTGTTGAGACTCCGGCGCTGCCGACCCTGGTGGGCGGCTCTGCGCCAATCTCTATCGCGCGTGCGGGACAGGGTAGCCAACAAGCTTGCCGACCAGTCGCTGCGGCAGAAGACGAGGCCGCCACGGTTGCGTCCGCTAGAATTCGGCAGCACTCGTCATTGGGGAGTAGCCGCCCTGCGCCCGCAGGGGTTCGCGCCAACACACTTGACCCTTATGGTCATGGCTCGGACAGCTTCAAGCCTGGCAAGACCTTTGACTGCACTGCCTCCGGATGGGCCGGGGATGCCGTGCAGTCTCCGTCTTCGCTGGCCCTTGGAGTTCTCGTGGAAGCCTTCCTCGTATCGACTGGCGTGGTCGCCCTTGGCGAAATGGGTGACAAGACCCAGTTGCTGGCCATCTTGCTGGCAGCCAAATTCCGGCGCCCGCTGCCGATCACTCTCGGCATCCTGGTGGCCACGCTGGTGAACCATGCCTTTGCCGGAGTGGTCGGGGACTGGGTGGCCGAGGCGCTCGGCCCGAACATCCTGCGCTGGGTGATCGGGATGTCATTCATTGCGATGGCGGGCTGGATGCTGAAACCCGACAAGGTCGACGACCAGGCGGCTGGCGGCACGCCGCGCTTCGGCGTCTTCGGCACTACGCTCATTGCATTCTTCCTGGCCGAGATGGGCGACAAGACCCAAATCGCCACCGTGGCGCTGGCGGCGCGGTACAACGATCTGGTCTCGGTCGTCGCCGGAACCACGATCGGTATGATGCTGGCGAATGTGCCAGCTGTCTTCCTCGGCGACACGATCGCGAAGAAGGTGTCTATGCCGCTGGTTCATGGCATCGTGGCCGTCATCTTCGCCGTGCTGGGGTTGTTGACGCTG
>Ga0316605_10001016_pt1 | contig 17087 bp, 14 predicted proteins | sample OWC_soil_day20_n_FD_207666 | JGI IMG/M metagenome (GOLD analysis project Ga0316605, IMG submission 207666) | Wetland soil microbial communities from Old Woman Creek delta, Ohio, United States - OWC_soil_day20_noCT | ecosystem: Environmental > Terrestrial > Soil > Wetlands | place: USA: Ohio...
TGATCGATGCGGCGCCGGGCAAGGAAGCGCTCGACGACATCGTGCCGGTCATCGACGGCGTCGCCGGCAAGATCAAGGGCGAACGCCTGGACAATTGCCGTGGCGCGCGCGGCGGCAAGGGCAAGAAGCTCAAGGGCTAATGAGCGCCAACCTGTTCGCCGATCTGCCACGGTCGACTGCAACGGACGAGCAATTTTCTCAATTGCTCAACCGCCCCGGCCTGCGCATCGAACGCATCGTGTCGACCGGCCAGGCCAGCCCGGAAGGCTTCTGGTACGACCAACCGGAAGGCGAATGGGTGGTGCTGCTGCAAGGCGAGGCCAAATTGCGCTTCGCCGACGAGGCCGATGCCCGCCACCTGCGCGCCGGCGACTACCTCGACATCGCCGCCCACCGGCGGCATCGGGTGGACTGGACGCCCCCCGGCCAGATCACACTCTGGCTGGCTGTTTTCTACTCGGAATAAACTTTCCAGAAGCTGCCCGAATTCTGAGGCGCCTATGCAAGGTTCCACCTGGCGCTTTCGCGCCTTGGCAACACAATGGCAGGTAAAACCTGTCGGCCGGCTATGTGCCCTTTGCAGAAGTTGATGGTTTGGCGAAGCGGACGTTCAGGAACGTCTCAGCTCAGGAGCGCGTCACCGATAGCAGAGCCTCCCCTGCAACGATGGATTGTGGGAGTCCATATAGGTTTTGTTAGCCATAGGCCGCCACACCCGCGATTTGGCGCCCTGCCTCGACAACAAAGCTAGCTATTGAGCCGACCGAACCCACCCAAAACAGCCAGCGCCCCTTTTTACCTGACACCCCGAGTGCGGCAATAAGAGCGGCGAGAAACAGAAAGAAAGCGCCTGCTATGTAAGCATCCGGAGCCAACAGGACAAGCTCAGTAGTGCTGCGGCCCGGACGGTAGACATAGCGGCCCGATATGAGGAGCCAAATGCCGAAAGCCGCGAATCCAAGAGGTACCAGCGGCCCCAGGAAACGCACGATTAATGAGTGTTCAGGCACGGAGATCTTTGGAGCAGGACTTGTCATTTCAATAGCAACTGCGCTAGTGCCAGGCAGGCGACTAGAAGCGAAAAGCCGCCGAGAACTAGGTAGGTGGAGACATAGAAATAAAAGTGGGCCGGCGAGGTCTTCCTACCGATTATGAGAAAGCGGTTTGATTTGCTGCGTCTGGCACGTACTTCTCCGGTACGAATAATGTGTCGCAGTTCTCCAAGAAGGCCGATAGCAGCGGACAGGAAAATAAGCGCGAAAACGGGAGTAGTAATTTCGCGTGCGAAAAGACCGAGAATCACTGCGGAGACCGCCAAGGCTGTAGCTACCCAAGTATGCAGTCCATGAGCCATTCCGGTTGAAACCCAAGGCCCTTCAACTTCATGTGGAGTTAGATCAGCCATTATTGTGAGGCCTAACAGTGGCCTCTAAGATTTTGAATGACATGGAGATTATCTCGTTTGGGCCTCCTTATCAATCAACAATGACACGAATAGCCCCAGTGTCCGCAAAGGAGCAACTTCTTGAGTGGCTGGTTGTGGCCGAAAGCAGCAGAATCGCCGCAGTGCTAGTCCGACATCAAATCGAGCTTATAGCCTGGATAGCTGCACTCAACGCAGCACCCAGCGCAAGGGTCATGAGACCAATCGACGCCAGCACCGCTCCTACAATTGTCGAAACCGGCACCGCAAATTGTATGCCGTAGAGCGTAAAAATCGCGATTCCGAGCACAGGAAATACCACTTTTCACTGAGGTAGCCGATCAAGAATCCAATCTGGAATCTGGTAACCAACATCCGCGGCAGATCTGGCGTTCTCAATAAAGACTTTAGCAAAGTGCCGGTAAAACTCCTTGGCTGGCAGCAAGCTTCCTGCAGCACGCTTGATCGCCGCAATAAGAGAAGGGACGTCCGTCACGCCTGTGACATCAAACTGGATAGGAGCTTGAGTGTATGGTGCTGCGCTGGCTGCAATAGGGAGCACCAAGGAGGCAAGCATGAAGTTCCGGCGAGATATCGGCATGTTTCGATTGCGAATGTAACTGCGATGCCAGAAGCATATCGAATATGGGCGGTTAGCTTGCCTGATAGTGGGTTCCAGACACCCTGATAGGCTTCTCAAGTCAGAACGACGGCTAACCGGCGCATTGCTGCTCAACTTAGCGCGCCAGCTAACGGCAGCAATGGCCGAGGAGCCGCCAGCCACCACGAGCTATGCGGTGAACGACCATACGGCGTCAAATCGTCGGATGGAAATATCGGATTGATCCAGCGACTTATTCCATGTGCGCGAAATAACTCTACTTCAGAGTTACTCGCGTTAGTTTCTGGCGCATTTCCGTACATATTCCGTACCAACACCAATTTAATGCCATTCGCATAATTTGAAATAGGCAACAAAAAACCCGCAGAGCCAGTAGCTGTGCGGGTTTCGTGTCTCTCGTGAGGGCCACAAAACGTGGTGGGCGGTACTGGGATCGAACCAGTGACCCCTGCCGTGTGAAGGCAGTGCTCTACCGCTGAGCTAACCGCCCTCACAAGAGGCGCGCATTTAACCATAATCGCCCCTCCTGGTCAAACGTGGGTCAGCTAAAATAGGCGACTTTGCTTTTCAAGACTCACGCCCCATGAAGCCAGTCCGCACCCGTTTTGCTCCCAGCCCCACCGGCTATCTCCACATCGGCGGCGCCCGCACCGCCCTGTTCTCCTGGGCCTTTGCCCGTCGCCATGGCGGCACCTTCATTCTGCGCATCGAGGATACCGATGTCGCGCGCTCGACACCGGAAGCCGTGCAAGCCATTCTCGACGGCATGGCCTGGCTGGGACTGAAACACGACGAAGGCCCGTTCTACCAGATGCAGCGCATGGATCGCTACAAGGAAGTCATCCAGCAGATGCTGGCCGATGGCAACGCCTATTATTGCTACACAACGCGCGAGGAACTCGACGCCCTGCGCGCCGAGCAGGAAGCAAAGAAGGAAAAGCCGCGCTACGACGGTCGCTGGCGCCCGGAAACCGGCAAGACCCTGCCAACACCGCCGGCCGACGTGCCGCCGGTGATCCGCTTCAAGAACCCGAAGGACGGCGTCGTCGCCTGGGACGACCAGGTCAAGGGCCGCATCGAATTCGCCAACACGGAGCTGGACGACCTGATCATCGCCCGCGCCGACGGCACGCCGACCTATAATTTCTGCGTCTGCGTCGACGACTGGGACATGGGCATCACCCACGTCATCCGCGGCGACGACCACGTCAACAATACACCGCGCCAGATCAACATTCTGAAGGCCCTGGGCGCCGAGGTCCCGACCTACGCCCACCTGTCGATGATTCTCGGCGACGATGGCGCCAAGCTGTCGAAACGCCACGGTGCCGTCTCGGTAATGCAATACGACGAGGACGGCTTCCTCACAGAAGCCGTGATCAATTACCTGGCACGCCTCGGCTGGTCGCACGGGGACGATGAAGTTTTCTCGCGCCAGCAGTTCGTCGAGTGGTTCGACCTCGACCACATCACGGCCTCTGCCGCCCAGTTCAATACTGAAAAGCTGCTCTGGCTGAACCAGTATTACATGAAGCAGTTGCCGGCCGCCGAACTGGCCGCCAAAGTGGGCGCACGCCTGACTGCACGCGGGATAAGCATGAACAACGGCCCAGACCTGGAAAAAGCCGTCACCCTGTACGTTGACCGCAGCAATACACTGAACGTGCTGGCCGACGCCGTCGAGATTTTCTACACGCAAGTCCAGCCCAATCCGGACTTGCTCGCCCAGCACCTTGCCGACGAAGCCAGGCCGGCGCTGGCCGACTTCGCGGCGGGCATCGCCAACGTAGCCTGGGACGCACCGTCGATCAACGCGCTGGTCAAGGAAACGGTCGCCAAGCACGGATTGAAAATACCCAAACTGGCCATGCCGTTACGCGTCATCCTGACCGGGCAGGCACAGACCCCTTCGGTGGATGCTGTCATCGCGCTGATCGGCCGCGAAAAGGTCATAGCCGCGCTGGGAAAAAATATCTAAAAAAGCCGCAAAGGCCCTTTACAAGGGCCAACCCGGTCTCTATAATGCGGCCTTCTTTCGCGGCGGGGGTATAGCTCAGCTGGGAGAGCGCTTGCATGGCATGCAAGAGGTCAGCGGTTCGATCCCGCTTACCTCCACCAAAGCGCGAAAGAAGTTGGTCCGGGTCCCCATCGTCTAGAGGCCTAGGACACCGCCCTTTCACGGCGGTAACTGGGGTTCGAATCCCCATGGGGACGCCAAGGTTTTGGCAGTAAAGTTGTAAAACTGGAGTGGTAGTTCAGTTGGTTAGAATACCGGCCTGTCACGCCGGGGGTCGCGGGTTCGAGTCCCGTCCACTCCGCCAACAATATGAAAATCGGAATTTTCCGGTTTTTAACAGGTTGAAGACTTCGGTTGTTAACCTGGGCTGAAAAGCCAAAATGGTTCGGCTGTCTCTCCAATGGGGGTATAGCTCAGCTGGGAGAGCGCTTGCATGGCATGCAAGAGGTCAGCGGTTCGATCCCGCTTACCTCCACCAGAGCACGAACCAAACGGTAGTCTGTTGTCCGGGTCCCCATCGTCTAGAGGCCTAGGACACCGCCCTTTCACGGCGGTAACTGGGGTTCGAATCCCCATGGGGACGCCAAGGTTTTGGCAGTAAAGTTGTAAAACTGGAGTGGTAGTTCAGTTGGTTAGAATACCGGCCTGTCACGCCGGGGGTCGCGGGTTCGAGTCCCGTCCACTCCGCCAATTACTCAGCACTGAAGGAACCGTAGCAACGGTTACCTGTCAGTCAGTCAGAGCAGCGCCCTTTATTAATCCTAGGCTCTGACACGCGCTCACTCAATCCCTGTAGATACTCTTCGTCGATGACGACGGGGATGCCGCTTCGTGCCGTCAATCGCCTGCTCGGCCAAACACGAAAATGCGCTGACCAGCCGCAGAGTCTCGTTCTCCCCCCTTTATTTTTTACTTGTGCTTTGATTGGCTCGCGCTTGGCAGCCGCCACACCGTCGCCGTTCGCCAATATCGATTTAGCGCAACCGATTCAGCTGCCAGAGAGGCGCTAATCCTTGCGCACCGTGCACGTGCCCCCTGAGTTCCGGCGAGCATTTGTTTGAGCTGCTCGTAGAAGCTCCATTATTTCAGGCAATGGAGCCCCCCAATTCCCTGGACGATTGAATCCGACCTAACCCCCAAGCGCCTCAGCCTGCTCTGAAAGCAGCAGCCAATGCTCTTCGTGCGCAGCCAGTTCCTCGTCCACCTTGGCCAGGCGCCGCCCGATTTCGCCGATTTCGGCAGCCGGCAACGCGGTCGCCAGTTTGGCTTCCAGTGCGTGCTTCTCGGTTTGCAAGGCGAGCATAGCCTGTTCGACCTTGCCCAGGTCGCGCTTGACCGCCTTGGCGTTGCCGCTGACCTTCTTGTTGTCCACCACCGGCGGAGGCGGTGCCTGCACTGGCACTTCCCTGGCACTCTTCTGCGCTTCCTTCAGGCTTTCGCGGCTACGCTTGGCCTCGTCGAGCAGGTAGCGCTGGTAGTCGTCGAGGTCGCCGTCGAAGGGTTCGACACCGCCGCGCGAGACCAGCCAGAACTCGTCGCACACCGAGCGCAGCAGCGAGCGGTCATGGCTGACCAGCATCACCGTACCCTCGAACTCGTTCAAGGCGACGCTGAGCGCTTCGCGGGTGGCCAGGTCGAGGTGGTTGGTCGGCTCGTCCATCAGCAGCAGGTTGGGCCGCTGCCAGACCAGCATGCACAGCACCAGGCGCGCCTTTTCGCCGCCGCTCATGGTGCCGACTGCCTGCTTGACCATGTCGCCGCTGAAATTGAAGGTTCCCAGGAAGTTGCGCAGATCCTGCTCGCGCCCGCTCTGGCCGGCCGGCAAGCCGGCCCGCGCCATGCGCACCATGTGTTCGAGTGGGTTGTCCTGCGGGCGCAGCACGTCGAGTTCCTGCTGCGCGAAGTAACCGATGCTCAGGCCCTTGCCCTCGGTCACCGTGCCGCTGATGCAATCGAGCGCGCGGGCGACCGTCTTGACCAGCGTCGACTTGCCCTGGCCATTGGCACCGAGGATGCCGATGCGCTGGCCGGCCATCACCGTCTTGCTGACGTTCTGCACGATCACCGTCGGCGGCGTGCCGGCCGGTGCGTCCGCCGCCGGCGGGTAGCCGAACGAGGCGCCTTCGAGGACCAGCATCGGATTGGGCAGGTTGGCCGGCTCCTTGAATTCGAAGGTGAAATCGGCGCTGGCCAGTACCGGCGCCAGGCGCTCCATGCGATCCAGCGCCTTGACCCGGCTCTGCGCCTGCTTGGCCTTGCTGGCCTTGGCCTTGAAGCGGGAAATGAATTTTTGCAGGTGGGCGATCTTGTCCTGCTGCTTTTCGTAGGCGTTCTGCTGCAACTCCATCTGCTGCGCGCGCATGTCCTCGAAGGTGCTGTAGTTGCCGCCGTAGCGGACCAGCTTGCCGTTGTCGATATGCAGGGTCACCGAGGTCACCGCATCGAGGAATTCGCGGTCGTGGCTGATCACCACCAGCGTCCCCTCATAGCGTTTCAGCCAGGCTTCCAGCCAGACCAGAGCGTCGAGGTCGAGGTGGTTGGTCGGTTCGTCGAGCAGCAGCAGGTCGGACGGACACATCAGCGCCCGCGCCAGCTGCAGGCGCATGCGCCAGCCACCGGAGAAGCTATTGACCGGATTGTTCAGTTCGGTGGTCTTGAAGCCGAGGCCGAGGATCAAGGCCTGCGCCCGCGCCTGCGCATCGTGCGCGCCGGCGTCGTGCAGGGCCATGTAGGCCAGCGCCATGCGCTCGCCGTCGTCGCTGGCCTCGGCGGCCAGCACTTCGTGCTCAGCTGCAAGCAGCGCGGTATCGCCCTGGATGACGAATTCGGTGGCGCTCTGTTCGGTCTCCGGCATATCCTGGGCGACCTGGGCCATGCGCCATTGAGCGGGCAGCGAGAAATCGCCGGCATCCTCATGCAGACTACCGTTCAAGAGTGCGAACAGGGTGGATTTACCGGCCCCGTTGCGGCCGACCAGACCGACCTTCTCACCAGGATTGAGAGTAACCGATGCGTTATCGAGCAACACTTTGGCGCTGCGGCGCAAAGTGACGCCTTTAAGGATGATCATGCGGGTGAAACTCCAGGGAAAAGTGCGGCTGGCCGCTATTGTAGTCGGGGCGGCGGCTCAGCCGCCGACGGTCGCCAGAAAGCGCTGGCGGGCAGCGGCCAGCTGCTCCCGCGCCGTCTCGTCGACCAAGCCGACGCACAGCTGATGAAATTCATCGAAAGCCGCCAGCACCGTCGCCCGCTCCAGCCCCCCACCGACGGCCGCGGCCGTGGCCGGTGTCGCGGCGCTCGCCGCCCGGAGGACCGCCGAGCGCGGAATGATCCGGCTGCCCCCCTCTTCGGAAACCGCGGTCAACGGTCCGGTCTTGACGTAGACCTTACCTTCGTACTCGAAGCTGGCGCCGATTGGCAGATGCTGTAACTTCATGCAGGCTATTCCATTCGCGTTCGGCCGACCGAGTCTGGAGGAGGTCGGCGGCAACAAAAAAGCCGCCGATAAATCAGCGGCTTGTTCGTCAATGTGGTGCCCAGGAAGGGACTCGAACCCCCACACCTTTCGGCGCCAGAACCTAAATCTGGTGCGTCTACCAATTTCGCCACCTGGGCAGGCGGGGCGCATTCTAGCACTCTCCGGCCTTCCCCCCTATACTTGCCGCCCCATGCCCGTCGATCACTACGAAAACTTCCCGGTCGCCTCCCTGCTCGTGCCGCCAGCCCTGCGCCAGCCGATCGAAGTCATCTATCGCTTCGCGCGCAGCGCCGACGATATTGCCGACGAGGGCGATGCCTCGCCCGCCGAGCGCCTGGCCGGACTGGCCGCCTACCAGGCGGAACTGGACCGCATCGCAGCCGGCCAGCCGCCGACCACGCCACTGTTCATCGACCTGGCCCGGATCATTGCGGCGCACGCCCTGCCCATCCAACTGTTCCGCGACCTGCTCGACGCCTTTGCCCAGGATGTCGTCAAGAAACGCTACGCCGACTACCCGGAACTGGTCGACTACTGCCGCCGCTCGGCCAATCCGGTCGGCCGGCTGGTGCTGCACCTGTTCGGCCGCACCGGGCCGCAACAGCTCGAACAATCCGACTGCATCTGCACGGCGCTGCAACTGATCAACTTCTGGCAGGATGTTGCGGTCGACTGGCAAAAGGACCGCGTTTACCTGCCGCAGACCGACCTGCCGCGATTCGGAATCGGTGAGGCCGACATTGCCGCCGGCCGCTGGTCGGCCAACTGGGCGGCCCTGATGGATTTCGAGATCGACCGCGCCGAAGCCCTGATGCGGCGAGGCGCCCCGCTGGTCCACGCGCTGCCCGGCCGGCTCGGTTGGGAAATCCGCCTGACCATCCAGGGCGGCCTGCGCATCCTCGAACGCCTGCGCCGGGTGCGCGGCGATGTTTTCCGCCAACGCCCCAAGCTCGGCAGCTGGGACTGGGCCGTTCTGGCCGGCCGTTCCCTTACAATGTAGCCCCATGAATCCCGACCAATACTGCCAGGACAAGTGCGCGGCCAGCGGCTCGTCCTTCTACTACAGCTTCCTGTTCCTGCCCGTCGAGCGCCGGCGCGCCATCATGGCCCTCTACGCCTTCTGCCGTGAAGTCGATGACGTGGTCGACGAATGCCACGACATTTCGCTGGCCTCGACCAAGCTCGCCTGGTGGCGCCAGGAAGTCGAGCGCATCGCCGACGGCCAGCCGCAGCACCCGGTCGGCCAGGCCTTGAAGAGGCTCGACAAGAGTATCAACCTGCCCAAGGAACAGTTGCTGGAAATCATCGACGGCATGGAGATGGACCTGCAGCAGTCGCGCTACCTCGACTTCAAGGGCCTGTCGCTATACTGCTACAGGGTAGCCAGCGTGGTCGGCCTGCTTGCCGCCGAAATCTTCGGCTTCCAGGATCGCCAGACGCAGAAATACGCGCACGATCTGGGCATGGCCTTCCAGCTCACCAACATCATCCGTGACATCGGCGAGGACGCCCGGCGCGGCCGCATCTACATTCCGATGGACGAGCTGAAGAAGTTCAACGTGCCGGCTGCCGACATCCTGAATTCGAAATATTCCGACAATTTCACCGCCCTGATGCAGTTCCAGTACGAACGGGCCGAGCAATACTACGAGCAGGCTTTTGCCCAGTTGCCGGCGGTCGACCGCAAGAGCCAGCGGCCTGGCCTGATCATGGCGGCGATCTACCGCACCCTGCTCGACGAAATCCGCCGCGAGAATTTCCAGGTGCTGCACCAGCGCATTTCGCTGCCGCCAACCCGGAAACTCTGGCTGGCCGCCAAGACCTGGCTAAAGGGCTGAACCGGTGCGGGTAGCCGTCATCGGCGGCGGCTGGGCCGGCCTGGCGGCGGCCGTCGAGCTGACCGGCAGCGGCGGCGAAGTCACTCTCTTTGAAGCCGGCCGCGTGCTCGGCGGCCGGGCCCGCTCGATCGAGGTGGACGGGCGCCAGCTAGACAACGGCCAGCACATTCTGCTCGGCGCCTATGGCGAAACCCTCGCCCTGATGCGCCGGGTCGGCGCCGATCCCGAGCAGTTGTTCGAGCGCCGGCCGCTGCAGGTCATCGACCGTAGCGGCTTCCGCCTCGCCCTGCCCCGGCTACCGGCCCCGCTCAATGTCGCCTGGGGACTATTAGCCGCCCATGGCGTCAGCCTTGGCGAAAAGCTGAAGACGGCCTGGTGGATGGAAGGCATCAAGCGCCGCAACTTCCGGCTGGAGCGGGACGACACGGTTGCCGCCTGGCTGGATGCGGCCGGCCAGACCGGCGTCCTGCGCCGCCAGCTGTGGGAGCCGCTGTGCCTGGCGGCACTGAACACGCCGGCCGAACGGGCCTCGGCGCAACTGTTCGCCAACGTACTGCGCGACAGCCTGGGCAGCGCGCGCCGCGTCGACACCGACCTGCTGCTGCCACGCGTCGATTTCGGCCGACTGCTACCCGAGCCGGCCGGCCGCTGGCTGGCTACCCACGGGGCGACCCTGCGCACTGGCCAACGGGTGAAAAGCCTGGTGCCGGACGAGGCTGGTATCGCCATCGATGGCGAGGCCTTCGATGCCGCCATTCTGGCCACTGCCCCGCAGCATGCCGCCGCGCTGTGGCCGGCCGCCGCCATCGCCGACGCCTACGAGCCGATCGCTACGGTCTACCTGCAATTCGGGCCGAAAATCGCCCTGCCCTTCCCCCTGCTCAATGTCGACGGAAAATACGGCCAATGGGTCGTCGACCGCGGCGAGGGCCTGCTCGCCTGCGTGCTGAGCGGCCACGGCGACTGGGCGGCCCTCGCCGACGACGAACTGGCCATTGCCTTGCAGCAGGAACTGGCCTTGCCGCAAGCCGCCGGCTGGTACAAGGTAATCCGCGAAAAACGGGCGACCTTTTCCTGCCAACCCAAACTGCACCGCCCCACTGCCACGACCACCAGTCCACGCCTGCTGCTGGCCGGCGACTACACCTGGACGGACTACCCGGCGACGCTGGAAGGCGCCGTGCGTAGCGGGCTACGCGCCGCCAGGCAAATCGTCAAACTCACTGCTTGAGCAAGCCGATCACGTCCTGAGCAAGATCCGCTTTCTCGCCGATCAGTGCTTTAACCGGATGGCCGCTACCACCAAGTTCGATTTTCTTTTTGATTTCAGCCGATTTGTCGAAGGCATCACCCTGCCATTTCGCCCATTTATCGTATTTGTTGTAGGCAAAAAGCTTCTTGGTCTGCGCCAAGGGCAAACCCTTGTCATCCACCGAAGAGAACTGGATGACCGTATCGAAAGTGGCATCCGGCTGCTGGCGGGCGTAGTTGGCCGCCAACTCGCCACCCCGGCTATGCCCCATCAGGGAAACTTTCTTGGCACCGGTTTCCTTGGCATGCGCAACGGCAGCTGCAACTTCGTTGAAACCACCGCCAGGCTCCCCCGACCAGGTTACCGCGATAACGCGAAACCCCGCTTGGGCCAGGGATTGCCCCATTTGCCCGCCGTTCTCGCCGAAGAAGAATCGACGGTCGTTTCCGCCGGCCCCATGCAACGCAATAACTGCATGCTCACCCTCGCCCATGGTGATTGCCCGAACACTGGACTCTCCGGCCTTGATTTCGGTTTCCACCTGCCCCCAAGCAGCACAGGACAACAAGGCAAAAACCCCTACAGCAGCAATTTGCTTCAGCATTTTATTTTCCTTTTTATTCAGAAACAAGGATCACTCAGAGGCAAACCAATATACCCGGATCGGATAATCATGAATGCAGGCGGCATCATAGCCAAAAAAATATCATGCGGGCGTATTCGCCCTGATTAAGCAGCACTGAGGCGGCCACCTCGAATATGCAGCCGCCGCCCGCAACGCGCGGCAATCGCCTCATCGTGGGTAACCAGGATCAGCGTCGTTCCCTGTTTGGCGTTCAATTCGAACATCAGGTCGATAACCTGCTGCCCGGTTACCGCATCCAGATTGCCGGTCGGCTCGTCGGCCAGCACCAGTCGGGGATTCGGGGCGAAGGCGCGGGCCAGTGCGACGCGCTGCTGCTCGCCGCCGGACAGGTATTTCGGGTAATGCTTCAGGCGATGCGCCAGACCGACCCGGGCCAGCCAGTCGCCGGCGATGGCGCGCGCAGCTGGCGCACCGGCCAGTTCGAGCGGCAGCATGACGTTTTCCAGGGCATTGAGCGAGGGCAGCAACTGGAAGGACTGAAAGACGAAACCGAGCAGTTTGCCGCGCTGGCGGGCCCGCGCATCCTCGTCGAGCGCCGCCAGCGCGATGCCGTCGAGGCGGATTTCGCCAACCGTCGGCACATCCAGTCCGGCCAGCAGCCCGAGCAGCGTCGACTTGCCGGAACCGGAGGCGCCGACGATGGCCACGGTTTCGCCCGGCATGACCGAAAAGAAAATATCCTGCAAAATCGTCAGCGGCTCGCCGCCGTTATCGACGGTCTTGCCCAATCCCGACACTTCAATGACTGCCTGTTCCGCCATGCGCTTCGCTCTCTTCCTGTTGGCCCTTCTGTTCTCCGCGCCGCCGGCCCTGGCCGCAAAAACCATCCTGGTCTTCGGCGATTCGTTGTCGGCCGGCTACGGCATCCGCCCGGAACAGGCCTGGCCGGCGCTGCTAGACAAACGGCTGGCCGAAAAACGCCTCGATTATAGCGTTGCCAACCTGTCGATCTCCGGCGAGACAACGGCCGGCGGCCGCTCCCGCCTGGGCGAGGCGCTCCGGCGACATCGCCCGGCGACGGTGATCATCGCACTCGGCGCCAACGACGGCCTGCGCGGCCTGCCGCTTGCCCAGATGCGCGACAACCTGGGCGCGATGATCGACCAGAGTCGGGCTGCCGGCGCCCGCGTACTGCTCGCCGGCATGCGCCTGCCGCCCAACTACGGCCCTTACGCGACCCAGTTCGAGCGGAGTTTCGCCGAACTGGCCACGCAGAAGAAAACCGCCCTGCTGCCCTTCCTGCTTGAACCGTTGGCCAGCCGCCCGACCCTGTTCCAGGCCGACAACCTGCATCCGCTGGCCGAGGCGCAGCCGCTGATCCTCGATCACGTCTGGGCCAGCCTGGCCCCGCTGTTAAAATAGGCGGATGAAGCCCAACCGCCCCACCGTCGCCGATCTCGGCCGTTACGACGAAATCATCGACGTCCGCTCGCCGGCCGAGTTTGCCGAAGACCATATCCCGGGCGCGATCAATTGCCCGGTACTGGACGACGCGCAACGCGCCGAAATCGGCACCCTGTACAAGCAGGTGTCGCCCTTCGAAGCCAAGAAGCTCGGCGCCGCGCTGGTCTCGGAGAACATCGCCCGCCATCTGCGTGAGCGCTTCCTCGACCGGCCGAAGACCTGGAAGCCGCTGATCTACTGCTGGCGCGGCGGCGACCGCAGCGGTTCGATGACCACCATCTTCCGCGCCATCGGCTGGCCGGCCGGCCAACTGGACGGCGGCTACAAGGCCTGGCGCGGCCACGTCATCGCCCAGCTGGCGGAACTCCCCGAGCGCTTCCGCTACACCGTGCTGTGCGGCGCCACCGGCAACGCCAAGACCCGTATCCTGCAAGCCCTCGGCCAGCGGGGCGAGCAGGTGCTCGATCTCGAAACCCTGGCCAGCCACAAGGGCTCGGTGCTCGGTGTGCTGCCCGGCCAGCCGCAACCCTCCCAGAAAAGTTTCGAAACCAGCCTGCTCAGCGCCCTGCAGGCTTTCGACCCGGCCCGGCCGGTCTATGTCGAGGCGGAAAGTCGAAAAATCGGCAATCTGCACCTGCCGGAAACGATGATCAACTGCATCCGGCGCGGCGACTGCCTGAAAATCGAGGCCAGCCTCGACGCCCGGGTAGATTTCCTGCTCAAGGACTACGACTATTTCCTCGACCTGCCCGACTTCCTGATCGCCCGTCTCGACGCGCTGAGCAGCCTGCAAAGCCGGGAGACCTTGAGCCGTTGGCGGCAGATGGCGCAGCAGGGTGCATGGCCGCAGCTAGTCCGCGAACTGCTGGCGCAGCATTACGACCCGCTTTACCAACGTTCCCAGCAACACAGTTTCGGCGACCTGAAGGCCTTGCCGAATTTCACCACCGACGACCTGTCGACCGCAGGCATTGCCCGTCTGGCCGAAGCCATCCTTCACTCGCGCATGGCGCAAATGGCCTGACGCACGGCCGGCTTCGGGCTGGCCACATAACCTTCGACACTGGCGATTTCGCGCAGTCCGGCCGCCGCCACCAGCGCACGCAACTCGCCCGGGCGCAGCAGAAAATCGGGATTCGACGGTTTGCCGTAAGCCTCGTTGCCCAGCATGAAGGTTTCGTAGATCAGCACGCCGCCCGGCGCCAACAGCGCCAGCAGATCGGCCAGGCGGGGCCGCCACAGGTAGTTGGTGACGACGATGCCGACAAAATGCAGCCCCGCCAGTGGCCAAACCTCCCCCTCCAGATCGACAAGCCGCGGTTCGATGCCGGTCAACCCGCCCAGCGACTGCAAGGCCGCCGCATCCCTATCCACCGCCAGCACCGGATGTCCTGCCGCCGCCAGCAGACGCGCATGCCGGCCGCTACCGCAGGCCAGGTCGAGCACCCGACCGGGGGGAATGTGTTTCAAATGACCTTCAACCCAGGGCGAAGGCGGTATCATTTGCGGCATTTCGTTGAGGGAGGCGGTCATGGCCGGAAGCGTCGTCGTTGCGGAGAATGGGCTGGGAAGATACCAGCAGTCGGTACAGATCGGTGACCATCGGCTGATCGCCGACGAGCCGACCAGCGTCGGCGGCGAGGATGCCGGGCCGGCCCCCTTCGATTTCCTGCTCACCGCGCTGGGAGCCTGCACTTCGATGACCCTGCGCATGTACGCCGAACGCAAGGGACTGAAACTGACCGGGGTCAGCGTCGAGCTCAGCCACGAGAAAAAAGAGATCGAGGGCATCGTGCGCGACCGCATCACCCGCCACATCACCCTGGAGGGCGAGTTGAGTGCCGCCGAACGCCAGCGGCTGCTTGAAATCGCCAACAAATGCCCGGTCCACCGCAGCCTGTCGCAGCCGATGCTGATCGAAAGCGAACTGCGTGACGATGCATAAACCCCTACATTCCATACGGAAACTCGCCCACCTTCCGTGTTATAATTGTTGCACTGCACCAATACTGCCTGAATAGGGATTCACCATGCTTGAACAGCACTATCTGACCGCACTTTTCGAACCGAAATCGGTCGCTGTCATCGGCGCCTCGGACCGGGAAAACTCGGTCGGCAACGTCATCTTCAAGAACATTCTGAGTTCCGGCTACAAGGGCCGCCTCTACCCGATCAACCCGAAACACGAGACCATCCAAGGCCAGCAGGCCTACAAGTCGATTGAAGAAATCGGCGCCCGCGTCGAAATGGCGGTGATCGCCACCCGGCCGCAGACCGTGCCGCAGATCATCGAACAATGCGGCCGCAGCGGCGTGCGCAACGTCATCGTGATTTCCGCCGGCTTCTCCGAATCCGGCCACATCGGCGCCGCCCTCGAACGTAAGATGCTGGAAATCGCCCGTTCCTACAACGTGCGCATCCTCGGCCCCAACTGTCTCGGCATCATCCGGCCGGAACTCGGCCTCAACGCCACCTTCGCCAAGGTCACCGCCAACCCGGGCAATCTCGGCCTGGTTTCCCAGTCCGGCGCCATGTGTTCGGCCGTGCTCGACTGGGCCAAGGCCAACCAGGTCGGCTTTTCCTCGGTCATCTCGCTGGGCACCACCACCGACGTCGATTTCGGCGAAATTCTAGATTACCTGATCTACGATCACCGCACCCACTACATCCTGATGTACGTGGAAGGCATCCGCAATGCCCGCCGCTTCATGAGCGCCCTGCGTTCGGCCGCCCGCATCAAGCCGATCATCCTGTTGAAAGCCGGTCGCCACGAGGCTGGCATCCAGGCCGCCGCCACCCACTCCGGCATGGCTGCTGTGTCCGACAGCGTGTTCGACGCCGCTGTGCGCCGGGCCGGCGTGGTCCGCGTGCAGAACGTCGGCCAGCTGTTCTACGCTTCCAAGGCACTGGCCTCCAAGTTCCGCCCGCAGGGCAACCGTCTGGCCATCATCACCAACGGTGGCGGGCCGGGCGCCATGGCCGCCGACCGCGCCGGCGACCTGGGCATTCCGCTCGCCCAGTTGAGCAACGAGACGATGGCGGCACTGAACAAGTCGATGCCGACCAACTGGTCGCACAGCAACCCGATCGACATCGCCGGCGATGCAACGCCGGAGCGTTACCGCGAAGCCATCCTGACGGTGACCCAGGACCCGAATGTGGACAGCACCCTGGTCATGCTGTCACCGCAGGCGATGACTGATCCGATGGGCGTCGCGCAAGCCATCATCGAGGAAGCGGACAAACTCAATCACTCGGTCATCTGCTGCTGGATGGGCGAGGAACAGGTAGCCGGCGCCCGCAAGCTGCTCGAAGACGCCGGCATCCCGGCCTTCCGCATGCCGGAAACTGCCATCGAGCTGTTCCACCATATTTCGAAGTATTACCGCAACCAGAAGCTCCTGCTGCAGACGCCGGAACCGACCCGCCAGCACGGCCGGCCGGAAGCCGAAGGCGCCAAGATGCTGATCGAGGCGCTGCTGGCCGAACGGCGCAAGGTGCTCTCCGAAATGGAATCGAAGGCCATCCTGCGCGCCTTCAAGGTGCCGGTGGCGCAGACCATGGTCGCCCGTACCGCCACCGAGGCGCTGCTGCTGGCCGAGCAGATCGGTTTCCCGATCGCCATGAAGGTCGATTCGCCGGATCTGCCGCACAAGTCGGATGCCGGCGGCGTGCGCCTGAACATCGTCAATGCCCCGGCGGTGCGCAACGCCTACCACGACATCATCGACACCGTGCAGAAGCGCCACCCGAACGCCAAGATCAACGGCGTCTCGATCGAGCCCTTCCTGTCCCGGCCAAATGGCCGCGAGCTGATGATCGGCGTCTTCCGCGACCCGATCTTCGGGCCGGTCATCACTTTCGGCGCCGGCGGTTTCGACGTCGAAATCTTCAGCGACCGCTCGGTCGCCCTGCCGCCGCTGAACAAGTTCCTGGCCAAGGATCTGATCGACTCGACCCGGGCCTCGAAGATCCTCGACCAGTTCCACAACATGCCGCCGGTCGACCGCGAGGCGATCAAGGAAGTTCTGCTCTGCATCTCCGAAATGGTCTGCGAACTGCCGTGGATCATGGAAATGGACCTCAACCCGCTGATCGTCGATGAAAACGGTGCTATCGCCGCCGATGCGCGCATCGTCATCGACCACGCCGGCGGCGCCAGCGGCGACCGTTACGCGCACATGGCGATCTACCCCTACCCGGTGCATCTGATCCAGGAATGGCAGATGAACGACGGCAAGGTGGTCACCATCCGCCCGATCCGGCCGGAAGATGCCGACATGGAGCAGGAATTCGTCAAGAACATGTCCGACGAATCGCGTTACTACCGCTTCATGGATACCCTGCGCGAACTGACCCAGACCATGCTGGTCCGCTTCACGCAGATCGACTACGACCGCGAAATGG
>Ga0316605_10001017_pt1 | contig 17077 bp, 17 predicted proteins | sample OWC_soil_day20_n_FD_207666 | JGI IMG/M metagenome (GOLD analysis project Ga0316605, IMG submission 207666) | Wetland soil microbial communities from Old Woman Creek delta, Ohio, United States - OWC_soil_day20_noCT | ecosystem: Environmental > Terrestrial > Soil > Wetlands | place: USA: Ohio...
GCAGGACGCTCGCGGGCGCCACGCTCGCCAGCGCGAAGCCCGGGCGGGCGAGCATCGAGATCGCCGCGGACGGCGGGGCGCGGCGCATCGCGGGCCAGTGGGTCGACCTCCGGTTCGCCGCGGACGGTTCGACCGTCAACGGGCTCACCGTGCGCGAGTCGGTGTCGCTCTCGCTGCCCGCCACGGCGGCGGAGCCGCCGCGGACGATCACCGCCGCGACGTTGACCGCCCGGGCGGAAGGCGGCGCGTCCCTGAACGCCGCCCGTTTCGTGGACAACGTCGAGTACAGGGAGGCGCCTCCCGGCGCCGCGGCGCGGGTGGTGCGCGCGCGCACGCTCGACGCCGCCACGGCGCCGGGGCTCGGCGCCATGACCGACGCGCGTTTTGCCGGCGCCGTCCGGTTCGAGGAGGCGCAGACCCGCGGGGCCTCCGGCCAGGCCCGCTACCTGGTGGACCGCGGCCGCATCGAACTCGACGGCGTGGACGAGACGACCGGGCAGGCGCCGCGCGTCACGGACGGCCAGGTTGCCATCGACGCCTCGCACATCGAGATCACGACCGATCCTCGCCGCATCGCCGCCAAGGGCGACGTGCGCAGCGTGATGACCCCCGGCTCGAAGACCGGCGAGAAGCCCGCCGGCGAGACCAGGCGCGCCGGGATGCTGGAGCAGGACCAGCCGGCCTACGCCACCTCCGCCGCGCTCGACTACGACAGCACGACGCGCGTCGCGGTCTACACGGCCGAGGCGCCGGCGCAGGCGAGGCTCTGGCAGGGCGACACCACGATCCAGGCCGCCCGGATCACGGTGGACGACGCGACCGGCAACCTCGCGGCCAGCGGCAAGGCGGCGACCGCGTTCGTCATGCAGGAGACGGACGAGAAGACCGGGAAGGTCGACGAGACGACGTCCATCGGAAGCAGCGAGGACTTCCTGTACGAGGACGGCCCGCGGAAGGCGACGTACACGGGCGGCGCCCACGTCTCGGGCCCCCAGGGCGACCTGCGGGCGTCCCGCATCGAGCTCTTCCTCGCGCCCGGTGTCAACGAGCTCGAGCGCGTCGAGGCGTACACCGCGGTGTCGCTCAACGACTCCACGCGCACGGTGTCGGGCGACCGCCTCACGTACACCGCCGAGACGGGGCGCTACGTGGTGGTGGGATCGCCCGTGAAGATCCTGGCGGACTGCCGCGAAACCACGGGACGCACTTTGACTTTCTACAGATCGACCAATAACATCGTCGTCGAGCCCAACGACGAGTTCCGGACGCAGGTGAGGTCGATGCCGGACTGCGTCGCGACGGAACGGAAGTAGATGGCGACGCTGCGCACGGAAGCCCTGACCAAGTCGTACGGTGGCCGGACGGTCGTCCGCGGCGTCAGCGTCGAGGTGCACTCGGGCGAGGTCGTGGGGCTGCTCGGGCCGAACGGAGCCGGCAAGACCACGACGTTCTACATGACGGTCGGCCTCACGGCTCCCGACTCCGGCCGCGTGCTGCTCGACGGCGCCGACGTCACGCACGACCCGATGTACATCCGGGCGAGGAAGGGCATCGGATACCTGCCGCAGGAACCCTCGGTGTTCCGGGGGCTGACCGTCGAGCAGAACATCCTGGCCATCCTCGAAACGCTGAACCTGCCGGCGGCGGAGCGGCGGACCCGGCTCCGGACGTTGCTGGCGGAGCTCAACCTGACGCCGCTCGCGGGCGCGCCGGCCTACACGCTGTCCGGCGGCGAGCGCCGGCGCGTGGAAATCACGAGGGCGCTGGTCATCTCGCCGCGGTTCATCCTGCTCGACGAACCCTTCGCCGGGATCGACCCGATCGCGGTCGGCGACATCCAGGACATCGTCTCGCACCTGAGCGAGCGCGGCATCGGCGTGCTCATCACCGATCACAACGTGCGCGAGACGCTGCGCATCACGGACCGGGCGTACATCGTCAACGAAGGCACCATCTTCCGGAGCGGGACGCCGGACAGCCTTGCGGCGGATGAGGAGGTCCGCCGCGTCTATCTCGGGTCGGATTTCCGGCTGGACTGAGGCTGCACGACGCACTACACTCCGGGTGAAGACCCATGGCGCTCCAGCAACGACTGCACACGAAACTCGTCCAGAAACTGATCCTGACGCCCTCGCTGCAGCAGGCCATCAAGCTGCTGCCGATGTCCACCCTCGAGCTCGCGGACATGCTCAACCAGGAGGTGGTCGAGAACCCTCTCCTCGAGGAGGTCCAGGCCGACGACGTGCAGGCGGCGGAAGGCGCGGCGCCGGACAAGACCGACGCAGAGGCCGGGCCAACGGCGAAGATCGACGGCTGGGACGACGGCGACTACGCCTATTTCTTCGGGGACTACCTGGACGAGGGCTACCGGCCGCGGGCCCAGCAGGAGGTCAAGGAGCTGCCCCCGATCGAGAACACGCTCTCGACCACCTCGTCGCTGGCCGACCACCTCGAGTGGCAGTTGTCGCTGCAGGCGACCGACGAGACGACGCGGACGATTGGCGAGGCCATCATCGGCAACCTCGACGACGACGGGTATCTCGTGGCGTCGGTGGACGAGATCGCCCTGATGGGCAACTGGCCGCCCGACCAGGTCGAGGCCACGCTGCGGATGATGCAGGGGTTCGACCCGATCGGCGTCGCGGCGCGCGACCTGCAGGAGTGCCTCTGGCTCCAGCTGCGCCACATCGGCCTCGAGGGCACGCCGGCCGAGCGCATCGTCACCGAGTACCTGCGGATGCTCCAGAACCACCAGATCCCCGAGCTCGCGAAGAAGCTGGGCCTCTCGGTCGATGACCTCAAGCCGCACATCGAGACGATCAGGCACCTCGATCCGAAGCCCGGCAGCCGGTTCAACCGGCGGGAGTCGCAGTACGTCATCCCCGACGTCTACGTGGTGAAGGTGGACGACCAGTACGTGGCCGCGCTCAACGAGGACGGGCTGCCCCAGCTCCGGATCAGCCCGGTGTACCGGCGCCTGCTGGAGAAGAGCACGGAGAACCCCGAGGAGACGCGGGCGTACGTCAAGGACAAGTTCCGGTCGGCGCTGTGGCTGATCAAGTCGGTCGAGCAGCGGCAGCGGACGATTCACAAGGTCGCGACGAGCATCATCAACTTCCAGCGGGACTTCCTGGACCACGGCATCGAGTTCCTGCGCCCGCTCGTCCTGCGGGACGTCGCCAACGACATCTCGATGCACGAGTCGACGGTGAGCCGCGTCGTGACGAACAAGTACATGCACACGCCCCAGGGCGTGTTCGAGATGAAGTTCTTCTTCCACAGCGGGATCAGCAGCTCGTACGGCGACCACGTGTCGTCGGTCACCATCAAGCAGCGGATCAGGAAGATCATCGAGGGCGAGGACCCCCGCAAGCCGATGAGCGACTCCAAGATCGTCAGCATCCTGCAGAAGGAGGGCCTGGTGCTGGCGCGGAGGACCATCGCGAAGTACCGCGAGGAGCTGAAGATCCCCACGTCCAACCAGCGCAAGGTGTTCTACTGAGGCGATCATGCGACTCACCTTGACGGGAAGACACGTCGAGATCACGCCGGCGATCAGCCGGCTGGTCGAGAAGAGGATGGCGCGGCTCGTGCGCCTCCTGAACACTCGTGCGGTGTCGGGGCAGGTCGAGCTGTGGCCGGAGAAGTTCCGCCACGTCGTCGAGGTGCACGTGCACGCCCGCGGCGGGCACATGCTCAAGGGACGGGCCGTCGCCACCTCCTGGGACGAAGCCCTGTCGCAGGCGGTCGACCGCCTGGTTCAGCAGGCCCAGAAACTGAAGGGCAAGTGGCAGCAGCGCACGCGCGAGTCGCGGCCCGTCAAGCGCGCCATCCCGGAGCCGGTCGGTGCGGGGCTGGGGCGCCGGATCGTCCGGGCGCGTCGCTACCCGATCAAGACCATGTCGGTCGCGGAAGCGGCCCGCGCGGTGCCTCCCGCGGCGGACGCGTTCCTGGTGTTCCGCAACACCGAGACCGACGTTGTCAGCGTCGTCTTCCGGCGGAAGGACGGGGACATCGGGCTGATCGAGCCCAAGGCCTGAGGCCCGGCGGGCGAGCCCGTTGCCGTCTATGAAGCCTTCGTCGCCGCCCGTCACGGTCGGAGACCTCCTGCGTGCCCGCGCGGATGCGCTGGGCCTCGGCCTCGAACTGCTCGCCGGCGCGGGCGGCCTCGATCGCGCCATCACCAGCCCGTACGTCCTGAAGACCGGCCTCGCGCTCGCAGGGTTCGACAGCTATCTCCAGGAAGGCCGCGTGCTGGTCTTCGGCGCCAGCGAGGTCGGCTATCTCAGCGGCCTGGGCGCGCCCGCGCGGGCGGCGAGCCTCGCGCGCGTCATGGCCCGGCCCATCCCCTGCGTGCTCGTGACCGACGGCCAGGCCGTGCCGGACGAGGTCGCCGCCGAGGCCGAGCGGGCCGGCGTGCCGCTGCTGCGGACGACGATGGCGACGCCGCTCGCCATCGCGAGGCTCACCAGCGTGCTCGAGGACGTCCTCGCCGAGCGGACCATCGTGCACGCGGTTCTGATGGACATCCTCGGCCTCGGCGTGCTGATCGTCGGCGAGAGCGGCATCGGCAAGAGCGAGTGCGCCCTCGACCTCGTGCTTCGGGGGCACCGCCTGGTCGCCGACGACACGGTCGAGATCCGCCGGCGCGCCGGATCGGTCCTCATCGGGGCCTGCCCGGAGCTCACGCGGCATCACATGGAAATCCGGGGGCTGGGCATCATCAACATCAAGGACCTCTTCGGCGTCGCCTCCACGCGGTCGTCGAAGCGCGTGGAATTCGTGGTCCAGCTCGAGCGCTGGGAGAGCGGGCGCGAGTACGAGCGCCTGGGCCTCGACGACCAGTTCTACGACATCCTCGGTCTCCGCGTCCCGATGAACCGGATGCCAGTGGCGCCGGGACGCAGCGTGGCGAACCTCGTCGAGGTGGCCGCCCGCAACCAGCTGCTCCGCGCGCGCGGGCACCATGCCGCCAGGCGGCTCGCGGACCGCCTGCAGCAGCACCTCCGGGACAGCGACGGCGGCCCGATGCCCGACCCGGACGACCCGGCCGAACGGGAGATCGACTGATGGCGGCCCGAAAGACCGGTCCGGCCGCGGCGCGCAGGGCGCTGGCGCGGTTCGTCGTGCTGACGGGGCTGTCGGGAGCGGGGAAGTCGCAGGCGATCCGGGCGCTGGAGGACCTGGGGTTCTTCTGCGTCGACAACCTGCCGACGCTGCTGATCCCCACGATGGCGGAACTGGCCAGCCGCGCCGGGTCCGGTCTCGAGAAAGTCGCCATCGTGGCCGACGTGAGGGAGGGCGCGTTCCTCTCGCAGTTCCCGCGGGTGTTCCGGCGGGTCCGGCGGATGCCGGGACTGGAGGCGGCCCTGATCTTCCTGGAGGCCCGCGATGCGACCCTGGTGCGCCGGTTCAGCGAGACGCGCCGCCCGCACCCGCTCGCGAAGGACCGGCCCGTGCTGGACGGGATCCGGGAGGAACGCAAGGCGCTGAAGCCGATCCGCGCGATGGCCGACGAGATCATCGAGACGTCGGACCTCACCGTCTACGACCTGCGCGATGCCTTCACGGCGGTCTCCCGCGGCCAGACCCGACCGCGGCCGCTGCAGGTGACGATCGTCAGCTTCGGGTTCAAGCACGGGATCCCCGTCGAGTCGGACCTGGTCTTCGACGTGCGGTTCCTGGCGAACCCGCACTTCTCCCCGCGCCTCCGGCGGCTGTCGGGGCGCGACCGCGCGGTGCAGGCCTTCATGAAGCGGCACCCCGCCACGCAGGAAACGGTCGGGCGTTTCGCGGCCCTGCTGCAGTTCCTGATTCCCCACTACGCGGACGAGGGGAAGGCCTACCTGACGGTCGCAATCGGGTGCACCGGCGGGCAGCACCGGTCGGTCTACGTGGCCGAGCGCCTGCGCCGCGAGCTGGGATCGATCGAGGGCGTGCAGCTGCACGTGCGGCATCGCGACATGGCGCCCGGCGGCGAAGCGGCGGCGGACCGGCGCCGCGGACAAGGAGCACGGACGTGATTGGCGTGGTGGTGGTCACGCACGGACAACTCGCCGCGGAACTCGTCAACGCCGCGGAGGCCATCGTCGGCGACCTCCCGCGGTTCGCCGCGGTGTCGATCGGCTGGCACGATGACACCGACGACGCCCGGGAGGAGATCCGCCAGGCGATCGCGCGCCTGCAGGGCGAGAGCGGCGTGCTCGTCCTGACCGACATGTTCGGCGGCACGCCCACCAATCTCGGGCTCTCGTTCGTCGAGCCCGACCGCGTGGAGGTCGTGACCGGCGTCAACCTCCCGATGCTGATCAAGCTCGCGAGCCTCCGGCCCGCGCAGCCCGAACTGCTGGCGGTGGCGCGCGAGCTGCGGGAAACCGGGCGCAATGCGATCCACGTGGCCTCGGACCTCCTCCGATCGGAGGCGAGGACCTGAGATGATCGAGCGCACCGTCACCGTCCGGAACGCCCTTGGCCTGCACGCGCGCGCGGCCGCCCGGTTCGTGCACGCCGCCGGGGTCTTTCAGTGCCGGGTGACGGTCGCCCGCCACGATCGCGGTGATCGCCACGTGGACGGGAAGAGCATCCTCGGGCTCCTGCTCCTGGCGGCCGCCAGGGGCGCCGCCATCCGGATCACCGCCGACGGTGCCGACGAGGCCGAGGCGCTCGGCGCGCTCTGCCGGCTGGTGGAGACCGGGTTCGGGGAGGAGGCGTGACGCGGATTGCCGGCCTGCCCGTGTCGCCGGGCGTGGCCTGGGGCCCGGCGGCCCTCCTGCTGCAGCGCCATCCGGTGATGCGGTACGGCATCGCCGAGGCGAACGTCGCGCGGGAGCTCGGCCGCCTCGACGAGGCCAGGGCGCTCAGTGCCGACCAGTTGCGGGCGATTCACGCCCAGGTGTCGCAGCGCGCGGGCGCCGATCTCGCGAACCTGTTCGAGGCCCAGCTGCTGATGCTCGAGGACAACCTGCTCGTGCCGCGGGCGCGCCACATCGTCCAGGCCGAGCGCGTGAACGCCGAATGGGCGCTCGATCGGGCGTTCGACGAGTTCTGCGCCGTGTTCGCGGACGTCGGGGACGCGTACCTGCGGGAGCGCCGCGGCGACGTGGCCGACGTCGTCGGGCGCCTGCGCCGGAACCTCCGCCCGGCGGGCGCCGGCGGCATGCGGATGCTCGCCGACCTGGCCTCGCCCGCCGTCCTCGTCGCCGACGAGCTGGCGCCGTCGCTCGCGGCCCAGCTGGACCCGGCGTTGATCCTCGGCCTCGCGTTCGAGACCGGAAGCCGCACGCACCACTCGGCGATTCTCGCCAGGTCGCTCGGCATTCCAGCCGTGGCCGGCGCGCTGGCCGTCGCGCGGCAGATCAAGCCGGGCGCGCTCGTGCTCGTCGACGGCGACGCCGGCGAGGTCGTGATCGATCCGCCCCCGGACGTCATCGAGCTCGCGCGCGCCCGCCGCGGCAGGCGTGCGCCCGCCGCCGCCGGACGCGTGCCGGGTCCGGTGACGACGGCCGACGGTACCGCCGTCCGGTTCCAGGCCAACATCGAACGCCTCGAGGAAATCGACGCGGCGCGCGCGGCCGGGGCCGAGGGCATCGGCCTGTTCAGATCGGAGTTCCTGCTGGGAGGCCGGGCGATCGACGCCTTCGACGAGGAGGCGCAATACCGCGTCTATCGCGACGTGGTCGAGCGGATGGCCCCGCACCCCGTGACCATCCGCACGTTCGATCTCGACGAGTTGCAGGCCTCCGGGCGCGCAGACGGCGAGGCGGACGACGACGGCCGCGTGCGCGGCTCCTCGCTGTCGCACGGGCCGCTGGGCCTGCGGGCGATCCGCCTCAGCCTCGGGCACCGCGACGCCTTCGGCGCCCAACTGCGCGCGCTGGCACGGGCGAGGCGCCACGGCGCGGTGCGGGTGCTGCTGCCGTTCGTGTCGAGCGTGGGCGAACTGCGGGAAGCGAAGGCCGCGTTGCGCGCGGCCACCTGCGAGACAGCGGAGGCGGGCCGCGACGCCGGCGCGGTGCCCATGGGCATCATGATCGAGGTGCCGTCCGCCGCGCTGACCGTCGACCTGCTGGCCGCAGACGCGGACTTCTTCAGCATCGGCACCAACGATCTGATCCAGTACTGCCTGGCGGTCGACCGGGCCGACGGCCGCGTGGCGGGGCTGTTCGACCCGCTGCACCCCGCGATCCTCAGGGTGGTCCGGCACGTCATCCGCCTCGCGCGGCCGCGCGCGCGGCCGGTCGCGCTCTGCGGCGAGATGGCCGCCGACCCGGGCGCGCTGGTGCTCCTGCTGGGCCTGGGGGTGACGGATTTCAGCATGAACCCGGCCGCCATCCCGGAGGCCCGCGAACTCGTGCGGCAGGTCTCGATGGCTGCCGCGCGCCGGGCGGCCGCCCGGGCCGTGGGCCTGCCGACCTCGGGGGACATCGCCGCGCTGCTGGCGTCGCGCTTTCCGGCGCTGGCATCGTGGCCGGCAGGGCGTGACGGCCGGCCGCACATGGAGGGGTGATCGTGAGCGTAGAGACGAGGCCCGGGGTCCTGCGCGTGGACAAGCCCTGGGGTTACGAGCTGCTGTGGGCGAAGACGGACAGGTACGTCGGCAAGGTCATTCACGTGAACGCGGGGCACGCGCTCAGCCTGCAGTTCCACCGCGTGAAGACGGAGACCGTCTACCTCGCGTCCGGCAAGGTCAGGTACGAGATCAAGGACGGAGAGACGCTCCGCGCGCTCGACCTGCTGCCCGGCGACCGCCTGCACATCCCGGCGGGCACCGTCCACCGCGTCACCGCCATCGAGGACGCCGACATCTTCGAGGTGTCGACGCCTGAACTCGACGACGTGGTGCGGCTGGAGGACAGGTACGGGAGGGCGGGGAAGTAGTCAGTAGCCAGTAGTCAGCATTCAGTAGGAAGGCGCGTTACGCCGAACGGTGTACCCCTCCTACTGGCTGCTGGCTACTGGCTACTGTTCTTCCTCAGAACGGTATGTCGTCCGCGTTGATGTCCGCCGGCGCCTGGTCGAGTTCGTCGACCACGTGCGGCTCGCGGGCGGCGCCGCCGCCCTGGCCGCCCGGGCTGCCGAGCAGGACGACGCGGTCGACCGAGACCTCCGGCGTGTAGCGGTTGTGGCCCTCGCGATCGGTCCAGGTCTGGATCGACAGACGTCCCTCGACGAGGATGCTCTTGCCCTTCAGGAGGTGCGGCGACAGCGTTTCCGCCTGGCGCCCCCAGATCTTGATCCGGTACCACTCCGTCCCCGGACGGCCGCGGTCGTCCTTCTTCGAGGGGTCCTCGACGGCCAGGCTGCTGGAGAGGACCTGCTTGCCCTGCGGCGTCGCTCTCAGCTCGCCGTCGCGGCCGAGGTTGCCCACCAGGATGATCTTGTTGTAGCTGTTCGCCATGCGAGTCCTTTCGCGGGGCGCGCGCGGCGCCCCGGCCGCCGTCACTTCTTCGGCACGTTGAGCTGGTCGAGCGCCTGCTTGGCCAGGAAGGCCGCGTCGCTCGACGGATACGTCTTGACGACGAACGAGAGCGACTCCTTGGCCTGGGCCGTCTGGCCGAGGGCCTTCTGGGCCATCCCGCGCTTGTAGTAGGTGTCGGGGAGCGTGTTGCTGGACGGGTAGCGCTCGACGACGGCGTTGTACGCCACGAGTGCGTCCGGGAACCGGCCCGACATGTAATAGGTCTCCCCGATGTAGTACTGCGCGTCGTCGGTGAGGTCCGACTTCGGGAACGTCTTCAGGAAGCTCTCGAAGCCCTGGATCGCGAGGCTCCAGTTGCCCATGTAGTAGTCGGATCTCGCCGTCTCGAACGCCTGGGACGGCGACGCGCCGAACCCGCCGGGACGGGGCGCCGGGGGCGCGGCCGGCTGGGCCGTGGGAGACGGATCGACCAGGGCGGCCGGCGCCGCCGCCTGCGGCGCGGCTCCCTGCGCCAGGCGGATGCCCTCGACCTCCTCGGAGAGCGATCCGAGGCGGACGTTCGATTCGTCGATCTTCTCGCGCAGGACCCGGAGGTCCGCGTTCATCGTGTCCGCCAGGGTCTTCTGGTCGGCGAACGACTTCCGGCTGGCGGCCGCCTGCTCCTCGAGGCGGGCGGTGACCGATTCGAGCAGCTTGGTCACCGCGGCCAGCTGGGCCTGCAGCCGCGTGTTCTGCTGCTGCAGCATGCGGATGTCCGCCATCATCTGCTGGTGCTCCTTGTTGGCGGCCGCGAGCGGCTCGGTCGCCGAGATGGACAGCAGGAGCACCACCGCAATGAACAGGCCAACGTGTCGGATCATGGCGTCGCCTCGCTTCCGGCCAGCCTACTTCCCGGTGATGACGAAGTGCGCGCGCCGGTTCTTGGCCCAGGCGGCCTCGTCGTGGCCCGGGTCGAACGGGAACTCCTTCCCGTAGCTGACGGTCTTGATGCGGCTCGCCGGGATGCCCAGCGCCACGAGGTAGGCCTGGGCGGCGGCGGCCCGGCGCTCGCCGAGGGCGAGGTTGTACTCCGCCGTGCCGCGCTCGTCGCAGTGGCCCTCGACGGTGACGGTCCAGGCCGAGTACTTCTTGAGGGTCGCGGCGTTGGCATCCAGCGCCGCGCGGGCCTCGGCCGAGAGGTCGGCGCTGTCGTAATCGTAGTACACGATGCGCATGGGGGAGTCGCGGTTGAGATCGTCGATCGAGCGCGACGCCATCGGGTCCTCCGCGACCGGCGGCGCCGTGATCACGGGCTTCTCGGCGACCGGGGCGGGCGGCGGGGGCGGCGGCGGGAGGTCGGGTGTCGTCGGCGGAGGCGGCGGCAGCGGCCGCGCCACCGGCGGCTTCTTGGGAGCACAGGCGCCCAGGGCCAGCGAGGCCACGACGAGTCCAGTGAGCACTGCGACGGATGCCGTTCGGATGCGCATACGAGTGACTCCCTCCCGCTCCGGTTATTTCGACCAGTCGGGCATGTAGTTGTTCCCGACCGTGGTGACCTGCTTGAGCCCCAGCCCGTCGCGGCCCATGATGAAGATCTGCTTCCTGCCGGTCCGCGTCGACATGAACGCCACGTGGCGGCCGTTCGGCGCGTACGCGGGGCTCTCGTTGCTGCCCTGGCCCGACGTCAGCTGCCGGCGTTCCTGCGTCGCCAGATCGTAGATTCTAATATCGTACCCCGGACCGGTCTTCGACGCGTAGGCGATTTCGTTGAACGGGGCCGGCGACCAGGTCGGGCGGTCGCACCACGATTCCGACGTGATCTTGTTCAGGTTCAAGCCGTCGGCGTCGATGATGTAGATCTGCGGCGAGCCGGAGCGGTCCGAGGTGAACGCGATCTGGGTGCCGCCCGGCGACCAGGTGGGCGACGTGTCGATGGCCGGGTTGTTCGTGAGCCGCACGACGTTCGAGCCGTCGCGGTTCATCAGGTACAGTTCCGCGTTGCCGTCGCGGGTCGACGTGAAGCAGAGGCGCGTGCCGTCGGGCGACCACGCGGGCAGCCAGTTCTGCCCGCGCCCGCTCGTCGGGTTCTCCAGCGTGCCCTGGTAGATGAGCGAGATGTACACGTCGGGGAAGTCGCTGCGGTACGACGTGTACGCGATCGCCCGCGCGTCGGGCGCCCAGCGGGGGAAGAGGTTCAGTTTCCGCGTCACCGTCACGCGCTTCTGGTTGGCGCCGTCGTAGTCGGCGATGTAGATCTCCTTGACGTCGCGCTCGGCGATGGCGTTGGCCACGCGCTCCCCGTCGCGGTCGGACGAGAAGGTCAGCTTCGATCGCGCGGCCCCGCGCAGCGCCCGCTGCTGGAAGTGGATGTCATCCGACGCCGTGTGCGCGTACAGCCGCGGGTTCGACGTCGCCCCCGTGTATTCCTTGGCCATGACCGAGCGGCGCGACCGCACGTCGAACAGGCGCACTTCGACGCGGAACGACGCCGGGCCGGTCCGCTCGACGCTGCCCGAAACGAGGCCGTCGACGCCCAGTTCCCGCCACCGGTCGAACGGGATGTCGGCGAACGACCGCGCGGCGGGGATGGTCTTGTACGTGTCGCGCGGCACCATGTAGAACTCGCGTTCGAAGGCGAGGTCGTCCCACAGCACCGCGCCCATCAGCGCCGCCGCGGCCTGCGCCTCCGCGTCGCCCGCCCGCGCGATGAAGTCGGGCACCGCGTAGCGGGGCCGCGCGCCGGGCTCGCCCGAGATGCTCAGGATCACCTCGGACTGCTGCTGGGACTGGGGGGACGGCGTCGCGGGCCGGGCCCACGAGGCGGCGCCCGCCCCGAGGGCCATGAGTGCGAACGACAGCAGGCGCTTCGTGGGCATGGTCACCGTCTGTACTCGAATCGCAGGTGCACCGTCAGGTGGTCGTCGGGAAACGCCGACGGCAGCGGCGGCACCCGCTGGGTCAGGAACAACGCGCGCTGTGACGTCAGGTCCAGCGCAGGAAACCCGCTCGAACGCTCCAACTCGATGTCGGTCAGCCGCCCGTCCCGCTGGATGCGGAAGACCACGACCGCCTCGCCCGCCACCTGCTGCCTGGCGTCCCAGCGGCTCTGGATGAGCTGCAGCATCGTGACCAGGTAGTCGGGGCAGCAGAAGTTCTTCACATCGAGATAGCTGCCCGCCCCCATGCCGCCGCCCGTCGACAGCCCGCCGAAGCCCAGGCCGCGGTTGGGATTGAACGCCTCGCCGCCCGGCGCCGCGGGCGCCGCCGGGCGGGCCTCGGGCGCCGCCGGGGCGCCGCCGGGCCTCGCCGGCTTGGGCGGCGTCCTCGCGGGCCTCGTCGCCGTCGGCAGCGTCATCGCCGGCGTGGCGGCGGCCGGCGGCGGCACCACAGGCGAGGGCTGCTTCGCCTCGGCCGGCGGCGCCTCGGCGCGGGGGCGGGCCGCACCGCTCATCATCGTCATGCCGCCGGCGTTCGGGCCCGGCGCGCCGCCGAGGGAGATGGTCATCACCTCGCGGAGATCGGGATCGCGGGCGCGCCCGCTGATCGCCGATGCCGCCACCAGCAGCGCGATGAGCGCCACGTGACCCACGAGCGACGCCGAGACCATGCGGGGCAGGCCCGGGTCGTGGCGGGCGCGCTCGAGCAGGACGCTGGTGACCGCCTCCATCGCGTTCAGCGCTCCTCGGGCAGCCGCGCGACGATGCCCACCTGCTCGATGCCCGCGTCCTTCAGGCGATCCATGACGTCGAGCAGTTCCTGCAACTGGATGGCGCCGTCGCCGCGCAGGAAGATCTTCCGCTCGCTGCGTCCGTCCATCAGCTGGCGGACGCGCTCGGCGAGCACGTCGATCTGGACGCGCTCCGTGCCCAGGCGCACCGCGCGGTCCTTCCGGAACGACAGCGGCACGGTGATGAAGACGCGCTCCTCCGCGATCGGCTCGGAGCGGCGCGCGACGGGCAGGTTGACGTCGACCCCGCGCTGCAGCATCGGCGCGGTCACCATGAAGATGATGAGCAGCACCAGCATCACGTCGACCAGCGGCACGACGTTGATCTCGGAGATCGACGCCGTCACGCGGCGCACGCGACCCGTGCGTCCCGTCGTGACTTCGTCGGTCGGGCTGACCTTGGGCATCGGTGGCGCGTCCCCGGCTCGCGTCTACGTGAAGTTGCGCTCGGCGATGTTCAGGAACTCGAGCGCGAAGTCGTCCATGGCCGCCGTCAGGTCCTTCACCTCGGCCACGAAGTGGTTGTAGAAGTAGACGGCCGGGATCGCCGCGAACAGGCCCGCCGCCGTGGCGATCAGCGCCTCGGCGATGCCCGGCGCCACCACGCCGAGGCTCGTCGACCCCACGCTCGCGATGCGCTGGAACGAGGTCATGATGCCCCACACGGTCCCGAACAGCCCGATGAACGGCGTGATGCTCGCCGTGGTCGCCAGCAGCGGCAGCCGGCGTTCGAGCTTCGTCACCTCCACCGCCGCCGCTCGCAGCAGCGCCCGGTCAACCGCGGGGAGGCTCTTCAGTGTTGGACGCCCGGCCGCAGCCCCGGGGCCGCTCATTTCCTGCGCGGCCTGCTTGAGCTGCGTGTTCAGTTCGGCGTAGCCGGCCTGGAAGATGCCCACGAGAGGGCTCTGCTCGAAGGTGCGGCACACGGCCTGAACCTCGGAGAACTTCGTGCTGCGCCGGAAGACGTCCCGGAACGTCGCCGTCTGCCGCTGCACGCGGCGCAGATACCACAGCTTGTGGATGATGATGCCCCACGACACCACCGAAAAACCCAGCAGGAGGAGGAGGACGACCTTGGCGGCCGGGCCCGACCGGAGGACCAGGTCGAGCACGCCGTCGCCGGCGATGGCATTGGCACCCACGCGACGCCCCTTCGGATGCGCCGATGCCGGTCGACGGCGTCGGTGAATCCGGCTCCATCACGGTCGGCACTCGGCGTAATTGAGCAAGAGTACCATGCAGGGCATGGCCTGTCAAACCCGTGATATCATGGGAGTTCCGCGTCGCCAGAGTCTCTTGAGCGGGAGCCGGACGGGCCCATGCTGCGCTACCTGAACATCCGCAACCTCGCCGTCATCGAAAGCCTCGAGGTGAGTTTTCAGCCGGGCCTGAACGTCATTACCGGCGAGACCGGGGCCGGCAAGTCCATTGTCGTCGGCGCCGTGGGACTGCTGCTCGGCGACCGGGCGTCCTCCGACGTCGTCAGGACCGGTGAAGACACCGCCGTCGTCCAGGCCGTCTTCGAGCACGACGGCCGCGAGGTCATCGTCAGGCGGGAGGTCACGGCGCAAGGGCGAAGCCGCAGCTTCGTGGATGGCCAACTGGTGACGGCCGGTAGTCTTAAAGAATTAGGAGGTACGCTCGTCGATCTCCATGGCCAGCACGAACACCAGGCCCTGCTGAACCCGGACGTCCACCTCGACCTGCTCGACCAGTTCGCCGGGTTGGCTGCCGAACGGGCGTCGGTCGAGGAGGCCCACGCGCTCTGGGATGGGCTGCGTTCCGACCTGGCGGGCGCCAGGGCAAGAGAGCGTGACCGCGATGCTCGCGCGGAGTTCCTGCGCTTTCAGCGAGCTGAGATGGACCGCGTGGCCCCGAGGCCGGGGGAGGACGACGAACTGGCCTCGGAACGGGTGCTGCTCGCGAACGCAGAGAAACTGCGCCGCCTGAGCCAGGAAGCCTATGGACGGCTGTACGACGACGACTCGTCGGCGCTGAGCTCACTGGCGGCAGTCTGGAAGCGGGTCGTCGAACTTCGGGACCTGGATCCCCGCTTCGGCCCCTACCTCGAAGGGCGGGAGGCGGTGGAGGCGCACCTCAACGAGCTGGCGGTCTTCCTGCGGGAGTACGGCGCTCACATCGAGGCCGCGCCGGAGAGGCTCCAGGAACTCGAAGAGCGGCTCGCTTCCCTCGAGCGTCTCAAGCGGAAGTACGGACCCGCGCTGTCCGACGTGATCGAGCGGCGCTCCCGATGCGCCGCCGAGTTGGCGGCCTTGGACAGCTCGGCGGAAACGATTGCCGACCTCGAAACGAGGCTCGCGTCGGCGGGGGAGGCCTACCTGGCCGCCGCGAGAGCGCTCTCCGTGAGGCGGCGGCGGAGGGCCCGGGACTTCGCGAAGGCCCTCGAAGGGGAACTGGCGGCGCTCGCCATGGCCGGCACCCGCTTCGAGGTGCGGTTCGATGACGGTGAGCCAGGGGAGGAGCGATGGACCTCCCGGGGCACCGATGCCGCCGAGTTCTTCGTCTCGCCGAACCCGGGCGAGGACGTCCGTCCCCTTGCCCGCATCGTGTCGGGAGGCGAGCTCTCGCGCGTCATGCTGGCGCTGAAGACGCTGGCGACGACGGACTCCCCGGGCAAGACACTGGTCTTCGACGAAGTTGACGCGGGCATCGGCGGCCGGGTCGCCGACGTGGTGGGGCAGCGGCTCCAGTCACTCGGCCGGGTCTTCCAGGTCCTGTGCATCACGCACTTGCCCCAGATCGCCGTGTGCGGCCAGTCTCACTACCTGGTGGCCAAGGCCGAACGGGCAGGGCGCACGCACACGACGGTCGACGCGCTGTGGGGGCCGGCGCGCATCGACGAACTCGCCCGGATGATCTCCGGTTCCAGGGTGACCGACGGTGCGCGGTTGACCGCCAGCGAAATGCTCTCCGCGAGGCAAGGCGAAAGCGAACCCAAGGCGAAAGGCGAAAGTCAGCCGCCGGCGAAAGGCGAAAGGCGAAAGCGAAGGTAAGGTCCAGGCGATACCTCATCGAGACCTTCGGCTGTCAGATGAATCTCCACGACTCGGAGCGCATGGCCGGCCTGCTGGAGGCGGCCGGCTACGAGCCAGCCTCCGGGGCGGCCGATGCCGACGTCATCGTGCTCAATACGTGCACCGTCCGCGAGAAGGCGGAGGACAAGGTTCTCAGCCGCATCGGCGAACTGAGAGGGGAGCGGGCTCCCGCTGCGCCTGTCCCGGTGATCGCGGTGGCAGGATGCATGGCGCAGCGGGACGGGGCCACGCTGTTCCGCAGGGCGAGGGCGGTGGACGTCGTGGTGGGGACGATGGCGGAACGACGGCTGCCGCTGCTCGTCGACGAGGCCCTGCGCACGCGCGCCCGGCAGATCGACGTCAACCCGTACGACGACGTGTCGTTTCCGCTGGGGATCACGCGCCGGATGGACCCGGTCAAGGCCTACGTGACCATCATCGAGGGCTGCAACGACTACTGCTCATTCTGCGTGGTCCCGCACACCCGCGGTCACGAGCGCATGCGGCCGAAATCGGAGATCCTGGCGGAGGTTCGCGAGGCGGTTCGGGGCGGTCGGACCGAAATCCACCTGCTTGGACAGATTGTGAACCACTACCAGGCCCCGGACGACCCCGGCTGCGACTTCCCGGGCCTGCTCGAGGCCGTGGACGCCGTGCCCGGGATCAGGAGAATCCGCTTCGCGAGTCCTCACCCCAGGCACGTCACGCCCAGGCTCATCTCCGCCATGCGGGACCTGGCGCATGTGTGCAAGCACCTGCACCTTCCAGTCCAGTCCGGATCGAGCCGCATCCTCGAGGCGATGCGACGGCGGCATTCACGGGAGGAGTACCTGGAACTGATCCAGGCCGTGAAGTGCGGTGTGCCTGGCATTCAGGTGTCGACCGACCTGATCGTGGGGTTTCCGGGCGAGACCGCCG